>Ga0187817_10000087_pt1 | contig 29277 bp, 23 predicted proteins | sample NC_wetland_sal_i_17_FD_132431 | JGI IMG/M metagenome (GOLD analysis project Ga0187817, IMG submission 132431) | Wetland sediment microbial communities from Neuse River Estuary, North Carolina, USA - SO4_2 | ecosystem: Environmental > Aquatic > Freshwater > Wetlands > Sediment | place: USA... | reverse complement strand
GTTCGCTCAATTTTCTCTTGCTCATTTCGTTGCGTTTAGGCAGAATCCCCGCTCACGCTTTTTAGGTAGTTTTTCAAAGAGAGTTTCGAGCGCGAGAAGACACCCACGGGATGCCGCAAGGGGGCGCTATTTTTGCGGCATTGAAGCAATCAACTCGGTAGAGAATTCCCGCCTGCCTGGCGGACAAGGGTTTCCACAGCATTTCCACACCGGTGGAAATCGCTGCAAGGGCTGGTTTTTGATGAACTTATGGGATAAGGTGCTCCAGCACGCGGAGCGCCGCGTCAATCCGCATAGTTTTACCACGTGGTTTCGTCCTACCCGGCAGGAACGCGCCGAGGAAGACCGCCTCGTGATCCGAGTGCCCACCAACCTGTTTTGCAAGCGCCTGAAAGAGACTTACGGGGAGCTGCTGCAGGCAGTGCTGGTGGAAATCGGCCGACCGGAGCTTGGCCTCGAGTTCATATGTGCCGAGCCGGAGCCAGCCCCGAATCCGGCGGCGCAGGCCAAGCTGGATTTCGAGTCGCCCAATTACCAGCTCAACCAGCGCTACACCTTTGAGACGTTTATCGTCGGGGCGTCGAACCAGTTCGCGCACGCGGCGGCGCGCGCCGTGGCGGAGCAGCCCACGAAAATGTACAACCCGCTGTTCCTCTACGGCGGGGTGGGGCTCGGGAAGACGCACCTGATGCAGGCCATCGGGCACGCGCTCAAGCGGCGTAACCCGGCGCTGCGGCTCACGTACATCAGCGCGGAGAAGTTCACCAATGAAGTGATCGCCTCGATCCGCTTTGAGCGCATGGCCGCCTTCCGCGACCGCTTCCGCAACATGGACGTGCTGATGGTGGACGACATCCAGTTCATCGCCACGCGAGAGCGCACGCAGGAGGAGTTCTTCCACACGTTCAACGCCCTCTACGACCAGCAGAAGCAGATCGTCATATCGTCGGACTGCCCGCCGAAGGAAATCTCCTCGATCGAGGAGCGGCTGCGGTCGCGTTTCGAGTGGGGCCTGATCGCGGACATTCAGCCACCCGACCTCGAAACGAAAATCGCGATCCTGCAAAAAAAGGCGGAGAACGACCGCGTGCACATCCCCGACGATGTGGCCGAATACATCGCCCGGGCGATCAAGTCGAACATCCGCGAGCTCGAGGGCGCGCTGATCCGGCTCGTGGCCTATACGTCGCTCACCGGCGGCCAGATCAATCTGCCGACCGCCCAGCAAGTCCTGAAGAACATCCTCGAGACGCAGGAAAAGAAAGTGACCATCGAGCAGATTCAGCGGCGTGTAGGCGAGCACTATGGCCTACGAATCCAGGATTTGAAGGTTCGGAGTAATTCCCGCGTGATTGCTTTTCCGCGGCAGGTGGCCATGTTCATCGCTAAGCAGATGACGGCAGCATCGCTGCCAGAGATCGGGAGGCAGTTTGGCGGGAAGCACCACACCACCGTACTGCACTCGATTAGCAAGATCGACCGCCTATGTCAAAAGGATAAAGATTTAAACAAGACTATCCACAGGCTTATGGACTCATTTGGATAGGGATAGCGTCGAGATGTGGAAGAATGGCTGTGAATGCTTGTGGATATAATGGCAATTGGGCTGTCTGGGATGGTGAGTTGAATAGTTTTCCACGGTGCGGGTTATAGCTACACAGACTTATAAGTAGCCTAAGCCGTATGTGTAGTACGAGTTGTAAGGTTTTCCGCTAAATTCACAGGTGCGGCGACGGCGGTTTTAATATTTATAGAATTTGAGAAAAGCAGTACAGTAGCCGTAGTCGGAAGGAAATCAAAAGATGGCTCAAGAAACAAGCGCAAGGATCGCACAAGAGATGGAATTCAGCGTAAAGAAATATGATTTGCAGCGGGAGTTGGAATTGACGCAAGGGGTCGTTGAGCGGAAAACGACGATACCGATACTATCGAATCTTTTGTGCGAAGCGGAAGGTAATGGTCTGGTGATTACAGCAACAGACCTGGAGCTTAGTATTCGTACATCGTGTGAGGCGAAGGTTAAGAAAGAGGGCGCGGGGACAATCCCGGCGAAGAAACTACTTGATCTGGTGCGCTTGTTGCCTGAGGGAGAAATCAAATGCCGGTTACAGGAGAACCACTGGGTCCACATTTTTATTGACCGGAAGAATTACAAGTTGGTGGGTATGTCGAAGGAAAATTTCCCATCACTGCCGGAGTTCCCTCACCCATTAGTGAAAATCCCTGCGAAGCTACTCTCCAACGCCATCGCAAAAACAATCTTCGCAATCTCGCTTGAAGAGTCGCGCTACACGCTCAATGGCGCGCTGCTCGTGATTAAGCCGGGCTCACTCACAATGGTTGCAACAGATGGCCACCGGCTGGCCATGGCTGAAACTGATTATAAATTCGACGGATTATCTTCCGAGGTGCGCGTCCTGGTTCCCAAGAAGGCGATGACCGAAGTCCAGCGCCTGGCCTCCGATGCCGAGGATGATGCCTCCATCGAATTCGCGCAGGACGAAAGCCATCTCTTCTTCAAGCTTGGCCATCGCCTACTCACTTCCCGCAAGCTCACCGGCCAGTTCCCGAACTACGAGGCCGTGCTACCGCGCGACGCGAATAAGACGGTCGTCCTTGAGCGAGCCGAGCTTCAGGACGCGCTCCGTCGCGTCTCGCAACTAGCGGACCAGCGGTCCCACGCCGTGAAGTTCATGTTCGCCAAAGAAGGAATCGAGATCTCATCCTCCAGCCCCGAATACGGCGAGGCAAAGGAAGCCATCGAGAAGGAATTCAAGGGCGAGCCGATCGCCATCGGCTTCAACGCGCAGTACCTACTGGATTTTCTCGCCGCTGCCGCCGAGGGCCCCATCAGCTTCGAGTTGAAGGACGACCAATCCGCCGGCCAGCTTCGTCCGCTCGCCGATGAGTCCTCGCGCTACCGCTACGTCGTCATGCCCATGCGCATTTAATTGCGCGCGCCATCACCTCGAGGCTCACATATCATTCCGCTGTTCGGGCCATACCAAAGGCCCGTTTTGCCCACGCATACTCTCGCGAGTTTCCGTCGCAGCCATCGTCACAACCGGCCTGCAAGTGATTGAATATAGAGCAATAAGTGTCATTCGTGAGCGGAGTTTCGGCTTGTGAATCCAGGCTGATTTTGGTAAAATGGGGTGTTGGGGAAATCCTTCAGAACGGCACTTGGTTCGCATCAAAGCTGTGTCGTGCAAGTGCCCGCTTGCGCCAGAACAAGCGGCTAAAAATGGCGACGCAGCCAGCGACACACGCCCCTTCCGCGGGGGCAAGTTAAAGGGCTCCGCCGCGTCCCTCCGAATATTTCGGGGTGGGACGGGATGGAGATAACGAGCAACCCTTCGAGTCCCGGATCGGCGAGAAACGGGGCCAATGGGCAAGGCAGTGCGAACTATCCGCGCGACCGCCTTCCCAAGATGACCGAACAATGGCTCGGTATGTAGCTCAGGTCTTCAGACCCGAGGTTTTTCTGGTGCTGAATATCGACGCAGCGCGCAATCACTGAGGAGACGCACGATTCATGGGTGACAAAGAGACTCCCGTCACAAAAGGCCCCGGCGGGCACAAGTACGACGCCACTTCCATCAAAGTTCTCGGCGGCATTGAAGCCGTGCGCAAGCGCCCCGCGATGTACATCGGCTCGACCGGCGAGCTTGGCCTCCATCATCTCGTCTGGGAAGTTGTTGATAATTCCGTGGACGAAGCCATGGCCGGCTTCTGCGACGAAATCAACGTCACCGTCCACGACGACAACAGCGTCACCGTGATTGACAACGGCCGCGGCATTCCCGTGGACATGCACGCCACCGAAAAAAAGCCCGCCGCCGAAGTCGTCATGACCGTCCTCCACGCGGGCGGCAAATTCGATAGCGAAAGTTACAAAGTCTCCGGCGGATTGCACGGCGTGGGCGTCTCCGTGGTCAACGCGCTTTCCGATTGGCTCGATCTCGAAATCTGGCGCGACGGCGAGGTCTGGGAGCAGTCCTACGAGAAGGGCGTGCCCACGTCGAAGCTGAAATCCTCCGGCAAGACACGAAAAACCGGGACGAAGGTAACCTTCCACGCCGATCCCTCGATCTTCAGCACCACTGACTACAGCTTCGATACGCTTTCGCAGCGGCTGCGCGAGCTGGCTTTTCTTAACAAGGGGCTGAAGATCACCCTCGAGGACGAGCGCTCCAACAAGAAGGCCGAGTTCCGCTTCACGGGCGGCATCTCCGAATTCGTCAAGCACCTGAACCGCGGCAAGCAAACGCTCCACGATTCGCCCATTTTCATGGAAGGCAAACGCGAGCAGGTGGACATCGAAATCGCACTTCAGTACAACGATAGCTACGCCGAAAATATTTTTGCCTTCGCCAACACCATCAATACCGTGGATGGCGGCACGCACCTCGCCGGCTTCCGCTCCGCTCTCACGCGCACCATCAACTACTACGCCAGCTCGAGCGGAATGCTGAAGGAGCAGAAGGACGAGGTTTCGATCACCGGCGACGATGTCCGCGAGGGCCTCGTGGCCGTCGTTTCCGTGAAACTCCCGCAGCCCCAGTTCGAGGGCCAGACCAAGGGTAAGCTGAATAGCGACATCAAGGGCCTCGTCGAATCGCTGGTCAACGAGCGCCTGGGCGAATATTTCGACAAGCATTCCTCGATCGCGCGCCGCATCATCGGCAAGTGCATTGACGCCGCGCGCGCCCGCGAAGCCGCGCGCAAGGCCCGCGAGCTCACGCGCCGCAAATCCGCGCTCGATTCTAGCGGCCTGCCGGGGAAGCTCGCCGATTGTCAGGAACGCGATCCCGCCCGCTGCGAGCTCTTCATCGTCGAGGGCGAATCCGCCGGCGGCTCGGCCAAGGGCGGACGCGACCGCCGCTACCAGGCCATCCTGCCGCTCAAGGGCAAAATCCTCAATGTCGAAAAGGCTCGCTACGATAAGATGCTCGGCCACGAGGAAATCCGCGCCATCATCACCGCGCTCGGCACCGGCATCGGCAAGGACGATTTCGACGCCTCGAAGCTCCGCTACCACAAAGTGATCCTGATGACCGACGCCGACGTGGACGGCAGCCACATCCGCACCCTCTTGCTCACTTTTTTCTTCCGCCACATGCGCGAGCTGATCGAAAAGGAGCACATCTACATCGCCCAGCCGCCGCTCTATCGCGTCAAGCGCGGCAAGATGGATCGCTACATCCGCGACGAGCGCGAATTCAGCCGCGAGCTGATGAAGCGCGCCACCGAAGAGCACGTGGTCAAGAGCAAGACCGGCAAATCGCTCGAAGGCGGCGACCTGACGCAATTCCTGCTGAACATCCAGGAGTACGAGCAGGTGACCGCCAAGCTCGCGCGCAAGCTGCGCGATCCCAAGCTGGTCGAGTTGCTGGCCGAAAGCGAGATCGAAAAGAAGGCCGATTTCGCGGACAAGAAAAAGCTGCAGGACCTGATGAAAGCCATCGAAAAAGCGAAGCTCGAGCTCGAAGCCAAGCTCGCCTTCGACGAGGAGCACAGCCTGCACGAGTTGGTGCTGAAAAATGGCGGAGAGCGCCGCGTCAATTGGGCGCTGGCCGCTTCGCCCGAGTACAAGCGCCTGCGCACGCTCCGCCAGGCCATCGAGGAGCACGATAAGCCGCCGTTCACTATCACGCGCAACGGCGATAAGACCGCCAAGGAAACCGCGCAGGAGCTGCTGGATTTTGTCCTTGAAGACGCCAAAAAAGAATTCACCATCACGCGATTCAAGGGCCTCGGCGAAATGAATCCCGAGCAGCTTTGGGCCACCACCATGAATGCCGAGACGCGCACGCTCCTCAAGGTGCGGCTCGAGGACGCCGTCGCCGCCGAGGACATTTTCTCGACGCTCATGGGCGAAAACGTCGAGCAGCGCCGCAAATTCATCGAGGAAAACGCCCTCGACGTCGTGAATTTGGATATTTGATCGTCTGGCAGGCTGACATGACCAATCAACTCGCGCACTTCGCGATTCACACCGACGATCTCGACCGCGCCCGTAAATTCTACGGCGGCGTCTTCGGCTGGACATTCCAGGGCTTCGGCGGTGGCCCGATGACCGATTTCTGCCAGATCAAGGACGCAGCCGGCAATTTGCTCGCGCCGCTTGGCGCCATGCAGTCGCGCAAATTCAATCCTGCCCCGCAGCCGATAATCGGCTTTGAATGCTCTATCGCTGTGGAGGACGTCGACGCTGTCGCTCGCGCCGTTGAAGCCAACGGCGGCAAGATCGCCATGCCGAAGACAGCGATTCCCAGCGTCGGCTGGGTCGTCAAGTTTCTGGATACGGAAGGGAATTTGGCCTGCGCCGTCCAGTACGATCGCGCGGCGCGGTGAAACGATTTTCACGAGTCACAAATTGCGAATCGCCAGTCACGAAAGGTTCTAAATGCCTGACGAGCAAAACCAATCCATCCTGACTCCGGTTGATATCGAATCGGAAATGAAGAAGTCGTACCTCGATTACGCCATGAGCGTAATCATCGGCCGCGCGCTTCCCGACGTCCGCGACGGCTTGAAGCCCGTCCATCGCCGCATCCTTTTCGGCATGTACGAGCTGGGTCTCACCTCGACGAAGGCCTATCGCAAGTGCGCCAAGATCGTCGGCGAAGTTCTCGGAAAATATCATCCGCACGGCGATACGCCCGTCTACGACGCCCTCGTCCGCCTGGCGCAGGATTTCAACATGCGCTATCCGCTCGTGGATGGCCAAGGCAACTACGGCTCGGTGGATGGCGATCCGCCCGCGGCCATGCGTTACACCGAGGCGCGCCTCTCGAAAATCGCCGAGGAAATGCTCGCCGACATCGAAAAAGAAACTGTTGATTTCGTTCCCAATTTCGACGAAAGCGAAAAAGAGCCGCTGGTCCTGCCCACGCGCATTCCCAATCTTCTGGTCAACGGCTCCTCCGGCATCGCCGTCGGCATGGCCACCAACATTCCTCCGCACAACCTGCGCGAGACCATCGAAGCCGCCATCCTGCTGATCGAAAATCCCGAAGCCGCGCTCAAGCAGGTGATGAAAATCGTCCCTGGCCCCGATTTCCCCACCGGCGGCTACATCTACGGCCGCGAAGGCATCGAGCAGGCGTACAAATCCGGCCGCGGCAGTTTCCAGGTGCGCGCCAAGGCCGCCATCGAGCAGCGCAGCAAGGACCGCCAGGACATCGTCATCACCGAGTTGCCCTATCAAGTCAACAAGGCGCGCCTCATCGAGCACATCGCCGAGCTCATCCAGAGCAAGAAAATTGAGGGCATCGGCGACATCCGCGACGAAAGCGATCGCGACGGCATGCGCATCGTCATCGAGGTGAAGCGCGACGAAGAGCCGCAGCTCATCCTCAATCACCTCTTCAAGCACACCCAGATGCAGGAATCGTTCGGCATGATTCTGCTGGCCATCGTCGCGGGACAGCCGCGCGAGCTCGGCCTGCTCGAACTCCTGCACTTGTTCATCGAGCATCGCATCGACGTCGTCCGCCGTCGCACGCACTACGAGTTGCGCAAGGCCTCCGAGCGCGAGCACATCCTGCTCGGCTACCGCATCGCGCTCGACAACATCGACGACGTCATTAAAATCATCCGCGGTTCCTCCAGCCGCGCGAACGCCCGCGAAAATTTGCACGAGTTCTTCGAAAATAAAACCGTCCGCGTCCTGGTCGGCGGCAGGGAAACCGCCATCAAGGGCGTCAAGCTCGACGCCAAGAAATACGCCATCACGGTTGCCGGCTCCGGCGAAGGCCTCGGCCTCAGCTACGCGCAAATTGACGCCATCCTCGAACTGCAATTGCACCGCCTCACGCAGCTTTCCGTGGACGAAATCCTGAAGGAGCTCGGCCAGATCCGCGAGCGCATCGCCGAACTCAAGGAAATTCTCTCGAGCGACAAAAAACTGAAAGCCGTCATCGTCTCCGAGCTGCGCGACGTCGCCAAATCCTACGGCGATGACCGCCGCACCCAGATCGTGGATCGCGTCGAGGAAATCAAGCTCGAGGATCTCATCAAGGACGAGGAGATGGCCATCACCGTCAGCCATGCGGGCTACATCAAGCGCACCTCGGTCGAAACCTATCGCCACCAGTCGCGCGGCGGCAAAGGCCGCATCGGCGCGAAAACGCGCGAGGACGATTTCGTGGAGCACTTCTTCGTCGCCTCCGCGCACAGCTACATTTTGCTGTTCACCTCCAAGGGCCGCATCTATTGGCTCAAGGTCTACGAAATCCCCGAAGCGGCCGCCGCCACGCGCGGCAAGGCCATCAACAGCATCGTCCGCTTCCAGGAAGGCGAAAAGCTTACCGCCGTCGTCGCCGCCCGCAATCTTGAGGAGGAAAGCAAGTACGTCTTCCTCGCCACCAAGAGCGGCACGGTGAAAAAGACCGTCATCGCCGAATTTTCCAACCCGCGCCCCTCCGGCATCATCGCCATCAATCTCGAAGCCGGCGACGAGCTGATCGGCGCGCAGCTCACCGACGGCAAGCAGATGATTTTCCTCGCCAGCCGCGACGGCCAAGCCATCCTCTTCCGCGAGACCGAAGTGCGCGCCATGGGACGCGCTGCCGGCGGCGTCAACGGCATGGACCTCGCCAAGGGCGATTTCGTCGTCTCCATGGACGCCGTGCAGGTGGACTTCGGGATCATTCAGAAGGAATACAAAAAGGAGACGCAGAACCTCGACGAACTCGAAAGCGACCAGCTCCGCGAGTCGCTCACCTCGCTCATGCTCACCGTCGCCGAAAAGGGCTACGGCAAACGCACGCCGCTCGCCGAGTACCGCGTCACCTCGCGCGGCGGCAAGGGCGTCATCAACCTGAAATCCACCGACCGCAACGGCCCCGTCGTCGCCGCGCTCCAGGTCCGCGAGGATTCCGACGTCATGATCATCACCGGCCACGGCAAGGTGATTCGTGTGCACGCCGCCGAAATCCGCGAGGCTGGCCGCTCCACGCAGGGCGTCCGCCTGTTGCGCCTCGAGGAAGGCGACCGCATCGCCGCGGCCGCCGCCATCCTCGAAGAGGAAGAATCCGCGGCCGCCCCGGCCCCCGAGCCGGAGAAGAAATAGCATGGCTCTCTGTTTCGAGGCTCGTCATTCTGAGCGAAGCGTCCCGAAGGCCTTTTCTCTCCCGGAAATCATGCCTTTCCGATTTCCGGGCGGGACGCGCAGTCGAAGCGCGCCGTTTGCGTCCCGCATGACTTTGCGGGGAATCCCTCTTCGGTTTCGCGAACGGGAAGGCAGAGCCGAACTAGGCTAAGAAAGGAAGGCGATCATGCTCTCAATCCGGCCCGCAATCGCGGAGGATGTTCCGCTGCTCACCAAGCTCGTCCTCGAAATGGCCGAATACGACCGCCTGCGCCACGAAGCCAGCGTCACCGAGGACGATCTCGCCCGCGACGGCTTCGGCCCCGCGCCCAAATTCCGCGCCGTCATCGCCGAATGGAACTGCGAAACCGCCGGCTACGCCGTCTTCTTCGAGTTCTATTCCACCTTTCAAGGCCGCGCGGGCCTGTTCCTCGACGATCTCTATGTGCGCCCGCCGTTCCGCAAGCAGGGCATCGGCAAGGCGCTTCTGGCGCACGTCGCGGGCATCGCCTGGCGCGAGGGCTACTTCTGCATGCGCTGGGAAGTGCTCGATTGGAACGCCACGGCCATCGAGTTTTATCGCAAGCTCGGCGCCGTCTTTTTCGACGAGTGGAAAGCCGCCTGCCTCATCGGCGAGGCCCTCGAATCCGTCGCTGGAGCCCCCAAGTGATGGTACATGACGATTCAAGGATGTTTGTAGGTCGTGGCTTTAGCCACGACGAAAAGGCCCCAATTAAGAGGGCTTTAGCCCCTGAAGTACACCGCGGCTGAAAAAATGACCCACCGCGAAAAACTCGCCAACCTGCTCCGGACAAAATCCCTCGTCCGCGGCGAATTCACCCTCTCTTCGGGCAAGAAGAGCAACTACTACCTCGATTGCAAGCTAATCACGCTCTCGCCCGCGGGCGCGCTCCTCACCGGCTATTGCGTCCTCGAACTGCTCGGCGAAATGGGCATCAAGCCCGACGCCATCGGCGGCCTCAGCATGGGCGCCGACCCGGTCGTCTCCGCCACCATCATCGTGAGCGAACTCGAAAAGAAGCCTCTGCCCGGATTCCTCGTCCGCAAGGAAGCCAAGCAGCACGGCCGCCAGAAGCAGATCGAGGGGCTCGAAAATCCGCGCGGTAAGAAGGTCGTCATCGTGGACGAGGTCTGCACCACCGGCGGCTCGACCCTCGAAGCCATCGCCGCCGCCGAGCGCGAAGGCTGCCAAGTCGTCGCCGTCATCAGCCTCGTGGACCGCGAAGAGGGCGGCTCCGATACGCTCCGCGCCAAATACAACTACCGCGCCATCTTCACCGCCCGCGAACTCCTCGCCGAAGCGCCAAAGCCCGCCTGATTTTAGTGGCTGGCGGGCGCCGTCATTATGGCGCTTATCGCTTCCCAGTCCTGGCCGGCTTTGGCGATCGCCGTGTAAGCGCTGGCCATCGGTGGTACGAACTTCGCCAAGTCGGCGGGAGAAAGTTTGCCGGCGCTTGTTCCCCCCGCCATGTACTTCACACGCAGGAGTGAGGCGGAATATCCGTCGCCTGGGGCCGCATCCGATGAGGAAGCGCCCTGCGCGGATTGCACCACCGAAAGCGCCTGCGCGATGTCATTGCTTGCGGCGGTCATCTGATTGATAGCGTCGTCGCTAGCCGAGGCGATTGTTTGCCACGATTGGGCGTTGGTTCCGGGGATCGTGTTATCCGCCTTGGGTGATGGATTCGACGGGCTCTGTTTGCACGCGGCTTCCAGTTGGTCCAATTTTGCCTTCGCTGCATTGGTTTGCTGCAATGCGTTGTCCGCTGCCTGCGCGGTGCTGGCGCCCTGGTTCGCATATTTCTTTGATTCGTTGAGCTTGCTTATCATCTTGGCGCCGCCCAAGGTCATATCCCTTTCCATTTTTGCTATCGTAATTGCTGCCAGACCTTCGCCAACGCTTTCCGCCATGGACTCGGAGCCCACACTCCCGACGGCTTTTTCGATCCCGTGGAAAGATCCCTCCTGCACGAATTCACCGGCGCCCTCTACAGCCGAGAATTGCTCGTCAAAGACTGCACTCGCCTCCTGAAAGACTTCCCCCTCTTGCTTTGAAAGCTGATCTACCATGCTGGATTGCTTCAGCCAGACGTTCAGCCACTTTTGAAATTCCGCTTTGGCATTCTTAATTGCGTTTTGATCGCATGGCAGAGGGTTGGCTCCGGGGCAGTTTGGACCGCTGCTCCCGTTACGGCATACCCCCTCTCCGTTTTGCGCCAAGGCGGGCTGTGCAGCCCCGCAGGCGCAACCCAGCATCACGCAACCGAAAACCCCCAACCTCAAAGCCAATAGTCGTCGCATGGAAAGCCTCCTCAGGACGCAAAGAACTTGGATTCCGAGCTTGCTGTTCCCTCTGCGTGTTTCAGGATTAGCACGCCATATCCGGGGAGGATGCTAGCATATAGAAGCGACCTGCAGGGCTCGGAGAAGAGCAGATGCCGATCATAGACATTTTCTCGAAGCGGAAGAAGCAGCGGGAATCGCAGGGCAAGCCCGATGTGTATCACTACGACAAAATCCCCGAGCCGTTCAGGATACAGATTGTTCACATCTGGCGCGCGGCTATAGGCCGGTACTGGCGAAATACCGGACATTATTCCTACCTTAGCGAAGACTCTATAGAGTCCCCAGCGTGCAAGTTGTGGGAACTGATTCACGACACCATCACCAAAGAGAACGGGTTGTGGGGCCTCGGCCGCCCCGGCCAAGACCCCCCAGAACGCTGCGTTCAATACCTCATGGAGGCGGAAACTGACGGGGCACTGGACATCATCGAGTTGTCTTTCAAGGTGATAGACCGTGGTGCCCGCATGTTTTCGGCGGATCAGAGAAGGCGGGCAGACATCAAACAGGACGCCCAGGACGCAATAGAAGAATTGAACGGTCGTTTTCGCGAACACTGCATTGGCTACCAGTACGTCGACGGTCAGATCGTGCGCGTTGATTCGCAGTTTTTGCATGCGGAGACTGTCAAGCCCGCGCTCGCGCTCTTGAACGATTCGGGCTTCAGCGGTCCTGCCGACGAGTTCATGCGCGCTTTCGATCACCATCGGAAGGGCAACGACAAAGAGGCAATCGCGCTTGCCCTGCAAGCGTTTGAGAGCACGATGAAGGCGATTTGTGACGCGCGAAAGTGGCTGTACGGTCCGAAGGACACCGCGAAACCCCTCATGGACATCCTTTTCAAAAACGGCCTTGTACCGCCTCAGATGGAGAGTCACTTCGCAGGGTTGCGTTCTGCAATGGAATCCGGCCTGCCTACGCTTGCCAATCCGAACCGCCACGGGCAGGGCGCGACCCCGGTAAAAATCCCGCCGCACTTTGCGGCGTATGCGCTGCATCTTGTCGCCTCGAATATCGTGTTCCTTATTGAGTGTCATAAAGCAAAAAAGTAGGCTATCGCGGCCACGACGCACGAGAAGGTTTTCAGTGGCACAGCCACTTTTGGCTGTGCGCTTTTCGCCTAGTCAGCTAACCCACGGTGTGCGCTGGACCACCTCCAATCCTCGGGCAAGCGCCGTAGGCGCGGCAGAAGTTAGCCCCGTCCGGAAGGGCGGGGTATGCAGGAATGGGGATGGCGAGCGCCGTAGGCACGCATTTTGTGCCCCGATGATTTTTATCGGGGTGCGACACACAGCTTGAAGAAAACGCCTGGGTTACCTCCCTGCGGCCACAAGGCACGCCCAGCAGATACTCCCCGCTTGGCGACCGCGGCCCCTTCCAACCTCTAACCTCAACCCTCGGACCTCTGGCCTTCGTACTATAACCATACAATTATCTATTGACTTTTGAACTGTTTCATGCTACTATTGGACGTTTTTTGCTGCCAGCGCCAATCCTGCTGGGCGCTGCCGGCCTTTGAAATACCGGTCAGCAGAACGAGGGGAGTATTGTGCGCTCTTTAGAATCTGGACGGTTTCGCGGCCCCGCACGCCGAGGCCGCAATTCTAATCAATTTCTAATCGCAACACCGCAGATTAGAAACGCACCTAAGTCGTTTACAATCAGCGCCGGCACCTGTTCTAATCGCAACAAAAGTGGGGGTCTGAAATTGACGATCCGACTAGGATCGTCACCCTGAGCGACCAACGGGAGTCGAAGGGTCTCTCTTCGATCTTGCCGGCTCCGGTTCTCCAGGCGAGAACCTAAATGCTCTTTGACAACTGAATGGCAAAAATCGGAGAGAATGCGCCAGCAGCACCCTAGAATGGGAACCGGAGCTGTGACGCATGACTACGGCATCCAAATGGTTCGCCAGGGCCATCGAGGGGCTGCGCTCCTTCGCCTATGCCGAGGACGAGCGGCGGCCCAGGATCGGCGTGGCCCTGGGAGGCGGTTTTGCGCGCGGGATCGCGCACATCGGCGTGCTGCGCGTGCTGGAGGACCATCAAATCCCGGTGGACGTGATCGCCGGCACGAGCGTTGGCGCGCTGATCGCCACGATGTACGCAAGCGGCGCCCCGCTCGACGAAATGGAGCGCCAGGGAGGCGAGACGCGCTTCCGCGACTTCGGCCGCTGGACCCTTTCGCGCATGGGCATGGCCTCCAACGAGCGGCTCGAGGATTTTCTCGGCAAATTCACGCACGCGCGCTTTTTCTGCGACATGAAAATCCCGCTCGCCATCGTCGCCACGGACCTCGTCGCCGGGACTTCCGTTCACTTCACCGAGGGCGAGATCGGCCCGGCGCTGCGCGCCTCATGCGCGTACCCCGGACTTTTTCTCCCGTTCGTGGACGAGGGCCGCTTCCTGGTGGACGGATTCCTGACCGAGTCCGTTCCGGCGATTGCCGCGCGCGAACTGGGCGCGGAATTCGTGATTTCGGTGCATCTCGAGCCGGGGCTGCTCAATGAGGCGCCTCGCAACACGATTGAGGTGATCACGCGTTCGTTTTCGATTATTCAAGCGGCCGCCCGGCAGGCTTGGCGCGACGTGACCGACGTGCTCATCGAGCCGGACGTGCACCACGTCTTGTGGGATCAATTCGCGCGGACGCCGGAGCTCGTCGCCGCGGGAGAGCAAGCCGCGAAGGAAGCCTTGCCGAGAATTTACGCAGCGCTTTCGCCCGCCGCGGTCAGGCGCCGCCGCGCAAGGTCGGAAGCTCTTAGACGCCGGCGGAGGAAGGCTCGCTGATCTCGTGAATTTCGATCCGCACCGGCTGGCCGTTGCCTTTGCCGCGCTTGGTGAACCACTCGCTCATCGCCGCCGCGAGCCGCTCCGGGCGAACGCGCAGCCCCGCTTCGAGCCGCCCTTCGGCGAGCGGCAGCGTATCCTCGAATTCGGCGGGCCCGGTGAAATTCCTCATGCAGAAGCTATCGAGCCAATCGAGCGGCACGGGCCGGCGCTCGCCGGCGGCGACGATTTCCGCTCGCAGCTTTCTCGCGTACATTTCTTATTAATCCTGCGGCAAAGCACGGACAAAACGTGGGCGCCTGGCTCCGCCAGGACGCCCATCGGGCACAGCATGCTGTGCCCCTACGAGGGGAACCCAAGCCGTGCCCTGACGAACTTATTTCCCGCGGAGCAGCACTTCGCCGTGGACCACGACGACGTCGTTCAGCGAGAGGCGGTACTTGTAGCATCCGGGATTGGTTCCGGGACGCGCCGCGCCGCTCAGCAGGCGCACTCCCGCCGGCGCCTGAAACACATTGGACGAAAACGGGCACCGCTGCGCATCGAATTCGATCTTCAGGCTGCCGGCGTTGGAAAACCAGGTCACCTGCTCTCCCGCCTCGATCACCACCGTCTCCGGGAGCACGCCCACGACTACAAGTTTTTCGGCCACTCGGTCCTCGTATCCAAAGGGGCTTTGGAAATCCACTTCTAACAGGATGCTGAAAAAATCGTTGGCCGAGCTTCAGGGGTTAAAACCCCTGAAGGAAAGAAATCGGTTGCGGCGGGGTTAAAACCCCGCCCTACAAAACTCCTGTCGTTCTTCAGCAACCTGCCAAAGCTCAGGCCCAAAACATAGCATATTCCGCGGCGAGCGGTCCCGCGGGCTAAGAAAATTGCCATAAAAGGGAAATCGCTTGCCCAGATTTGCCGCGAATAAAAATAACATGCTTATTATGAATAAGATGCGAGCTCGATTCCTGGCATCCAAGGTGCATATTCCGGAGCGCGTCCATGGCTCTAGCTGTGTGCTTGAGGATGCCTGGGCCTTTTAGGGTTTACTAAGGCTAAGATACAGAAAATGAACACCATCGAACGCGCCATCCGCCATGCCCGGCTCACCTGGAAAAACCTGGCGATCCCGCGCGTCCCGACGCCGCCCTTCCTGATCCTGTTCATCAATTCGATCTGCAATCTGACCTGCGAGCACTGCTTCTATTGGAAGAACCTGAACCGGCGGGACGATCTGACCGTCGAGGAAATTTTCGCGCTGGCGCGCGACCTGGGCCGGATCGAGAACCTGAACCTTTCGGGCGGCGAGCCCTTCCTGCGCGCGGAGTTCGCGGAGATTTGCAAATTCTTCATCCAGAACAACGGCGTGGAGCAAATCTACGTCCCCACGAACGGCTATTTCACCGAGCGCACGCTCAAGGCGCTGGAGAAGATCTTCGAGGAAAAAAGCCTGAAACTTTTCGTGTGCGAGCTTTCGATCGACGGAATGCCGGAATATCACAATCGCTTCCGCGGCAACGCGAAATCGTTCGAGAAGCTGGAAGAAACCTACCAGGCGCTGGCCGAATTCCAGCGGCGCGATCCGCGGCTGCGCATCCATTCGATCTCGACGGTCACTTCGGAGAACCTGGAACAGGTGAAGCAGCTCACGACGTATCTCTACGAGCGTTTCCCGGCGATGGATCATCACAATCTGGCGCTGATTCGCGGGGACCGCAAGAATCCCTCGCTGATCGTCCCGGACCTGCGCGCGTACCGGGAATTGGTGGATTATTCGCGGCGGCTATGGGCGCCGCGCGAGGAGCATCGCTACGGCTCCCTGGTCGAGCCGATGCTGCAGTGGGCCAAGATGAAAACCGCGGAACGCCAGGCGCAAGTGATACCGTGCCGCGCGGGCGTGCTGAGCGCGGTGGTTTACGCCAATGGCGACGTGAGCTTCTGCGAGACGCATCCGCCACTCGGAAATCTGCGGCAAAAGAGCTTTCGCGAAATCTGGTATTCGGAGCAGGCGGAGGCGCTGCGCGCCGGCGTGCGCAACAAGGAATGCTGGTGCACGAACGAGGTTTTTATGTGGCCGAGCATCAACTATCAGCCGGTACAGCTCGCCAAGGCGCTGGCCGGGTCGCGGGCATGGCAAAAAGCGGGGCCTCTGGGCGAGGCGGAACGATTGCAAGTGCTGCCGCCCGCAACAGCGAAACGGGATGCGGCATTGAACGTCCTGCCGGGCTCGCCGGAATCTTGACCGCGCGCGGCGCGGCGCCGGTATCAAGGATTTTCCGGGGAATAGAGAACAGCGCGCGCGTCGGGCGCGTTGACCGTTTCGACGGGCCGGTAATTCCGCAACGCCTCCTGAATCTCGGGCGGGACCTCCTGCTCATAATAGGGCTGCTCATAATTGGGGAACGTGAGAACCCAGACGCTCGCGCGAGGATCGCGGCGGCACGCCGCTTCGTAATCGCTTCCGACGAAGCGGTCCCAGCCGGAATGGACGTAGTAGAAGAGCGGCGTTGCATACCAGGAGGGCGCGAGAAAGACGAGATCGCTCTCGTCGATGCGAGGAGCGAGCGCCGCGGCGAATGCCTTGTAATCCGCGCGGCCCGCAGACATGCGGCGATACTGCCGGAAGCCGGAATACTCCGTGGCGCAAAGCAGAACCAATAGGACGGCCACCACGATGCGATTGCGGCCGACGTGCGCGATTCCCCAGGCCAGCACCAGGAGCATGTACGGTCCCAGGAGCAGCATGCCGCGCTCGTTGAACATGGGCTTGAACCGCGAAGCGACGGCGAGGGCCGCAAAGGGAACTACGGCCAAGGCCAGAACCAGAGCCTGGTCGCCGGCTATGAAACGGCTTTCGAGAAAAGCGATTCTCCAGGCGGTGATCCTCCGCCAGTTTTTGTGGAGCAGCGTGGCCAGGGTCGCCAGCGCAAACGGCGCGACGGCCATGATTTCGGTGACGCGCAAAGTCGGATTCGGATGCGGCTTGGCGAAGGCCTTGGCCATGAAAACGAAACCCAGAATGGCGCACGCCGCGAGCGCCGACGCGAGCCACCAGGCCCGCGGGGAAGGGCCGCGAGTTTCGCCGAGCGATTCGTCCTCGGATTTGCGCATGCCGGCAATTCCGGCGCAGAAAAAGACGAGAGAAACGAGGAAGAAGAGCCAGCGGGCCAGCGAAAGGTGGGGATCGTCAACGAGAGGGGCTTGCGAATCGAGAGGATAGACACCGGAGGAAAATCCCACCAGCGGAAACGCGAAGGCGAACTGCAAGAATTCGCGCGCGTAGACAAAAATGCTGGAGCTCAAAGCCGCCAGCTCATTGCCACTTTGGTACGCGGCGAAAGCCAAAAACGGGCTGCCAAGAATCAGCGCGAGGAATTGCAATTTGGCCGCTGCCGGAAAGGGACGCTGGGAACCCCAGGCGTTCAGAAGTGTCCAGAGAATATGCGTGCCCAAGATGGCCCAAAAGAAAACGTGGGAGGCGACACCGGCGAGGAGCGCGAGGACGTAGAGAAATCCGAGAGAGCGCGATGCCCGCGGATCCTTGGCGATCCGCAGAAGCAGGATCGTGGCGAGCAGGCCGAGGCAACACGCCAAAGTGAACATGCGCGCGATCTGGCTCCAGAAAATTTGGTGGCCGTTGACTGCAAGAAGGGCGGCGGCGATCCAGGCGGCTGTCCACTGGCGCGTGAGCGTTCCCAGCCGGAAAATCAGCGGAATGCAGGCGATGCCCAGCAACGCGGCGGGCAGGCGGATGGAAGAGGCCCCGGCGCCGAAACATTTTGTCCAAGCCCACATGAGCACGTAGAAGGCGGGCGGATGAGTATCGGAAGAAAACGTGCCGGTGATGGTTTTTGCGAGAGTCAATCGTTCGCCGGGGACGGAAATGCCACGCGGCATGCGGATGCCGGGCACGTACATTTCGACGTGCGTGACGCTGGCTTCGTCGAGATGATGAAGCCGCAGCCAAGCGCCCAGGATGACGAGCAGGCTCAAGCCGGCGATGGCGAGCCAGCGGCAACGTTTTTGATTCGCGGCAGCTTCCATGACGTCCATGACGAATGACGGGATAAACCAGCTCGCCCCGTCGGGCAGGGCCAGCGGCCTTGACGCAGCCACTTGCGCGAGACCGAGCGAGAGTCTACATCACGCTCCGCAGGTGTCAATCGGAAGTGCGTGTCACGAGACGCGAATTCGATGATAGGCTTTTGCGGGAATAACCCAACACGAGCATGGCGAGACTAGAAAGCGAACGAACCGAGGCGGCGCCGGAAATTTCGGTGGTGATTGCCTCGATTGTAGGCGCGCCGTTTATAGACGATTGCCTGGCTTCGGTGTTCGCGCAGAAGAACGCGCCGAGCTTCGAGGTGATCGTGGCGGACTGCCGCGGTTCGGAAAACGTGGCGCGCCTCAAGCAGCGTTTTCCGCAGGCGCAGTTCATCGAGGTCGCGCGGCGGGAAACGGTGCCTCATCTGCGGCGCATCGCCACCGAACAGGCGCGCGGCAGGATCGTCGCGCTGATTGAAGAACACTGTCTGGCCGCGGAGAATTGGCTCGCCGCGCTGGACGCCGCATTTTCCCCCGGCTACGCCGCCGTGGGAGGCCCCGTGGATTTCCACGATAGCGGCCGCCTGCGCGACTGGACCACCTATTTCATCGAGTACAACTCCTACCTGCCTCCGTGGCCGGATGGCGATACCACGAGCATCGGCAGCGCCAACGCGGCGTACCGGCGGGAGACGCTCGTCTCGCATCCCGATCTGCTGAGCGGCGGTTACTGGGAGGCCGCGCTGCATCCTGTGCTGCTCGCGGAAGGAGCGAAGTTTCGCGGCGTCGGCGCGATGATCGTGTACCACCGCGGTCCCTTCGGCTATCTTTATTATCTGCGGCAGCGGTATCTGTTCAGCCGAGCCTTCGCGGGAGCGCGCCGCGAGACGCTTTCAAAGGCTCAGCGCGCCGCGTATTTGCTGGCGGCGCCGGCGGTGCCTTTTTTGCTGCTGGCGCGCATGGGCGCGCGTGTTTTCTCGAAGAAGCGCCACAGAGATAAATTCCTGCTGAGCCTCCCGCTGATCGTTCCCGCGCTCGTCGGTTACGTCGCGGGAGAGTGGATGGGATACGCTTTTGGGCCGGGCAAGGCGCTACTGGAAGTGGAATAGCGGGCTGTGAAAATGGAGCCGATTCTCAGCATCGTGGTGGCCATTGTGAGCGACACCACCGGGCCGGGCGGCACGGCACACCTGGAAGGTTGCCTCGGAGCGCTCGAGCGGCAGGCGCACGCTCCGCAGATGGAGATTTTAGTGCCCTACGACGCGCGTATTGCCAGCATGGCTGAGTTCGCGCGGCGGTTTCCCGCCGTACGGTTCATTCGCGTGGAAGAATTTCGCGGCGCGAGCCCGCCCCGGCGAGGCAGCCGCGAGCACCACGACGAACTGCGAGGCATCGGCATACGCCATGCGCGCGCGCCGCTGGTGGCCTTGCTCGAAGACCACGGCCATGCCGGTGCGCGCTGGTGCGCGGCACTGGTGAAGGAGCACGAGCAGCCCTATGCAGCCGTCGGCGGCGCGATGGAAAACGGAGTGGACCGGCCGCTGAACTGGGCCGTCTATTTCGGAGATTTTGGGCGATACCAAAATCCCGTGCCGCGCGGACCGAGCGCCACGGTGAGCGACGCGAATGTCTGCTACAAGCGCGCAGCGCTCGAGCGCGTGGCCGACGCCTGGGCCGAATCCTACAGCGAAGCGCGCGTGCATGCGGCGCTCGCGGAGCGTGGAGAAACCCTGGCGCTCTCGCCCGATGTGATCGTTTATCAGCACCGGCTGGATTTGCGGCTTGGCCCGGCGCTCGAGGAGCGGCGCGTTTGGGGGCGATCGTTCGCGGCAGCGCGCGCGGAGCACATGACACTTTTGTGCCGCGCCGTCTACGCCGCGCTCACCCCTGCGCTGCCGGCCGCCCTGCTGGCACGGCAATGCCGGAACATCGTGCGCACGAAGAGGAATCTGGGCGCGTTCGCGAAGGCGTTGCCGCTGACGGCGTTGCTCGATCTGGCTTGGTCTTGGGGGGAGTTCCTGGGTTACGTGACAGGGGTCACGTGACAGGACGTCCGTGAGGGCGCGGAGCGCCGGGAGCGGCAAAAATGCGGATTGGCGTTGACGCGACGAGCTGGCCGAACGGCCGCGGCTACGGCCGGTACACGCGCGCGCTGGTGACGGCAGCGCTCGAATTGGACCGGCGCAACCAGTACGTCCTGTTCGTGGACCATGAGTCAAGTGATTTCCCGCTTCCGCCGAGCGCCGAGGTGCGCCGCATCTCGACGAGCGCGCCCACGATCGAGGCGGCCGGGGCGAATAGCCGACGCTCGCTCGGCGATCTCTGGGCCGTGGCGTGCGCCGTGCGCGAGGCGCGAGTGGACCTGATCTATTTCCCCACCGACTACACCTACGTTCCCCTGTACATGGGAGTGCCGCGCATCGTGACCGTGCACGACGCCATCGCCGAGACGTTTCCAGAGCTGGTGTTTCCCACGCTGCGATCAAAAATCTTTTATCGGGCGAAGATCAAGTCGGGCATCCGGCAAGCGCGGCTGGTGGCCACGGTTTCGGAATATTCGCGCCGGCAACTGATCGAAAAATTGCGAATCGCGCCCGAACGGATCCGCGTGGTCGGCGAAGCGGCCGACCCGATCTTCCGGCGGATGGAAGGCTCCGGCAGCGAGCGAGCGGCGGCACGGCGCGGCATTCCAGCTGAGGCCAGATTTCTGATTTACGTGGGCGGGTTCAGCCCGCACAAAAATCTTTTCATGCTGCTGGACGTGTTCCGCGAATTGGCCGGCCGCGCGGCGCACGGCGATTTACGCCTTCTGCTCGTGGGAGATTACAGCGGGGATTCCTTCCATTCCTGTTACGCGCAGCTCGTGGAGCGCGTGCGCGCGGAGCGGCTGGAGGGCAAAATAGTTTTCACCGGGCGCGTGGAAGACCAGGAGTTGGCGCTTCTGCTGAACCGCGCCGAGGCGCTGGTGCTGCCTTCGTTCTCCGAAGGCTTCGGATTGCCGGGAATCGAAGCGGCGGCGTGCGGCGCGCCGGTGATCGCCACGACGGAAAGCCCGCTGCCGGAACTTCTGGGCGAAGGTGCGCTCGCCGCCGATCCGCGCGACCGTGGGGCGTGGCTGCGCGCGATCGAGCGCGTCCTTTCCGACGATGCTTTGCGCACGCACATGAGCCAGGCGGCGCTGGCCGCTGCCGCCCGCGTCTCATGGGAGAGCGCCGCGCGCCAACTGCTTTCCGTTTTCGACGAGGTCGAGCAAGCTCATGGCGCGCCCGCTTAAGTTTTGCCATCTCTCGACGTTTTACCCGCCGTATAGCTTCGGCGGAGACGCTATGTATCTAAGCCGGTTGGTGAATCTTCTGGCGCGCCACGGGCATGAAGTGGATGTGATCCATTGCGTGGACAGCTACAAGACGCTCACGAAGCGTGAACCCGGGCAGCCGTCCGCAAATCCTCCCGGCGTGACGGTGCACAGCCTGCGAAGCCGATTAGGATCGCTCTCGCCGCTCATCGCACAGCAAACAGGTGGGACCTGGCCCAAGACGAAAGAAATTCTTGAGATTCTTTCCAGCAAGAGATTCGACGTGATCCATTACCACAACATCTCTCTGCTCGGTCCGAAGGTTTTGCGGCTGGAGCCGCAAGATCCTCATTTCATCAAGGCCTACACCGTGCACGAACACTGGCTCGTCTGCCCCATGCACGTGCTGTGGAAAAACAACGAGCGGATATGCGACAAGCCGGAATGCCTCCGCTGCACCTTGAAATTCCGCCGCCCGCCGCAATGGTGGAGATACACGCGCCTGCTCAAGAAATGCGCCGCGTCGGTGGACGTTTTCATCTCGCCGAGCGAATTCACGCGGCGGATGCACCAAGAGCGCGGATTCAAACCGCCTATGGCCGTAATTCCGCATTTCGCGCCCGCCCAGGACGAAGCGCCGAGCGCGGACGAGTCGTCTCCTCACCCGCGGCCGTATTTTCTATTCGTGGGGCGCCTCGAAAAAATCAAGGGAGCGGAGACGCTGCTTCCCGCGTTTCGCGGCTATGCGCATGCCGATTTACTGATCGCTGGAACGGGAACGTATGAGGCGGAACTTCGCCGCATGGCGCAGGGCATGACTAACGTGCATTTTCTCGGTGCCCAGCCGCAAGATAAGCTTCAGCGGTACTATCGTCACGCGCTCGCGGTGCTCGTGCCGTCCTCCGGATATGAAGTATTCGGATTAGTTGTGCTGGAGGCGTATCAGCAGCGCACGCCGGTGATCGCTCGCTCGCTCGGCGGGCTCACCGAGGTCGTCGAGCAAAGCCGGGGCGGCGGCTTTCTCTATCGCGGCAACGACGAATTGCTGGCCGCCATGGAGCGATTGCGCGCCGACACCGCGTTGCGGCGGGAAATGGGAAACCGAGGCTATCAGGCGTATCAAGAGTATTGGACGGAAGAAGCGCACCTGAAGGCATATCTCGATTTGCTCGCGGAGACGGCGCGGCGGAAATGGGGAAGCGTCCCCTGGGATTTGGGCTCGGAAGGGGAGTACAATTACGGTTAAGGCGTGGCCCAAGCGAGCATTCGGGCTTCCTTCCGGCGGGAATGAGATGGCGCAAGAGCTGAACATCCGGGAACAGCGCGCGCTTCTGCGGGCTTTCGCCCCGTTGCACAAGACCGCTCTGGGCATGGCGCTAGGGTTGGTTCTAGGGGGGCTTCTGGCCGCCGCCACATTGGCGCTGGTTGTTCAAGGAGGATATCCCGAACCGAATCTGAATCTGCTGACGCAGTTTTTTGTGGGATACTCCATCACTTGGCGCGGAGTTCTGGTCGGGTTCCTGTGGGGATTTGGAGTGGGTTTTGTGATGGGATGGGGATTTGCGCTGGCACGCAACGTGGTGACGTGGGTTTGGCTGTCGGTGATTCGCTCACGCGCGGAAATGGACCAGTACTCGGATTTTCTGGATCACCTCTAAGAGGGAGCCATGGAGACGGAAGAGAACGGGATCGAGAAAGCCGTCATACTGCTGAACGCGAAGCTGCTGGGCATCGTGCTCGGGGTTTTGTCTGGCGCGGGCCTGTTTCTTGCGACCAACTTCCTAGTGCTGAAGGGCGGCCGGAACGTGGGAGCGCACTTGGGCTTGCTGTCTAACTTTTTCCCCGGGTATCGCGTCACTTTCTTCGGGAGCTTGATCGGCTTTTGCTACGCGTTCGTGGCCGGGTTTTTGGCTGGGGTGGTGCTCGGCGCGGTCTACAACAAAATCGCCCGGGCCTGATCCCTTCCCGCCATGGGTGCCGCACAATATCCTGTTATCCTCACGTATCACTCGATTTCCCCCGGCAATTCTCCGCTTAAAATTTCGCCGTCGCTCTTCGCGGAGCAGATGGAATGGCTGCGGGCCAACGCACGCGTGGCGCCGCTCGGGGAAGTGGTTGCCGTGCTGGCCGACGGTAAGACCCTGCCGGAGAGGACCGTTGTCCTGACTTTCGACGACGGCTTCCGCGATTTCCACTTCGCGGCGGCGGGCGTGCTGCGCCGCTTGGGGTTTCCGGCCACAATTTTTCTGCCCACGGCGTACTGCGGAAAAAGCAATTCCTGGCCGGGCCAGCCGGATTGGGTGGATCGCGAGGCGTTGCTCGATTGGCCGCAAGTTGCAGAGTTGGCCCGCGACGGGTTTCAATTCGGGGCGCACAGCGTGAATCATCTTGACTTGACGGCTCTGGCGCCCGAGGAGGCGGAAACCGAGATCGCTGGCAGCAAGGCTGAAATCGAGCAGCATACGCGCCAGCCCGTGGAATTCTTCGCCTATCCCTACGGGCGCTGGAATAGCTCCGTGCGTGCGCTCGTGCGCCGGCACTGCCGAGGCGCTTGCGCCACAGCCGCGGGGGTCGTCGAGCCGGCGGCCGACCCGCTGGCCCTGCCGCGCGCCGATGCTCATTATGTCCGGAGCCCCGCCCGGTTCCGGATGCTTTTCACCGCGCGCTTCGTAGCTTACCTCGCCGCAAGGCGTCTCATCCGGCGCCTCCGCGGGAAACCGGAAGGGTTCTACTCGCGGATATAGTAATTCTTCGGCAACATTTGAAGCGAAAGTGCCCTGGTACCATTGCCGCGCTTCACGACCTCTTCGGAAAATCCCTGCTGGTAGGCTCCCAAGAACCAATCTCACGCGGCGCAACTTTTCCGGAAAGTCATTTTGAGCGGCGCCGGCCTGATCGCCCTGTGCATGCCGGTGGCCTTCGCGCAGTCGCAATCCACCACCACTACGAATGATCCGACGATTCAGCAGCGCAAGGAAAATCAGCAGGATCGCATCGCCCAGGGCGTGCAGAGCGGGCAGCTTACCGCCGGTGAAACGAAGAACCTGGAAACCAAGGAAGCCGGCTTGAACAAGGAAGAGCACACCATGCGCTCGGGAGACGACGGTCATCTGACCTCCGCCGACCGCACCAGGCTGAACAATCAGCAGAACCGTCTTTCGAATCAAATCTACGGCAACGGCGAGATCGGCCAGCCGCAGGAGAATCAGCAAGACCGCATCGCGCAGGGGATCAAGAACGGGAAGCTTTCGCCCGGCGAAACGGCGAGGCTCGAAAATCAGCAGCAGGGCATCAACCGGGAAGTCAGCGGAATGCGCCAGGCCAACGGCGGCAAACTGACGGGAGCCGACCGTCGCGCCGTGAATCAGCAACAAAACAAAGCTTCAAGAAGCATCTACAACAAGAAACACGACGGTTCCCACAAGTAAGCGGCGATCGCCCTACCCCCTCGCCGCTCAGGGCCCCGGACCACCCACCGGGGCCCTTTCTTTCTCTAGCTGGTCTGATCTTTGCGGAAGCTATTGTACGCGCTCGTGCGTATAGCCCGTCGCATCGAGCGCGGATTTGATCTCGGCGATGTGTTCCGGGCCGCGCGTCTCCATGGTGATGTCAATCACGGTATCGCCCAGGACCACGCCGTAGTAGGCGCGGTCGTGAAGCGTTTCGATAATGTTGGCTTTGTGATCGGCGATCACCGTGGCAAGGCGCACCAAGGCCCCCGGATGATCCGGCAGGTGGATGCGGATGCGCAGCAGACGGCCGTCTTTCACCAGGCCGCGCTCGATGATGCGCGAGAGCAAAGTGACGTCAATATTCCCGCCGCTGATCAGCACGCCCAGCTTCTTGCCGCTGTACGGCACTTTTCGATTGAGCACCGCGGCGGCAGCCACGGCGCCCGCGCCCTCGGTGAGGGTTTTCTCCTTCTCGAGCAGCAGGAGAATCGCGCTGGCGATCTCTTCATCGTCTACGGTCACGACATCGTCCACGTATTTCTGCACGAGCGGAAACGTGCGCTCCCCCGCGCACCGGACCATGATGCCGTCGGCGATGGTCTTATCTGCGGGCAGCTCGATAGGGCCGTTATTGTCGAGCGCCGCCTTCATCGAAGGCAGCCGGGAAGATTGGACGCCGATCACCTGAATCTTAGGACGCAGCTCCTTCACGGCGCAGGCGAGGCCGGCGATCAGCCCGCCGCCGCCCACGGGAATCACCAAGGCGTCCAAATCGGCGTTCTGGTCGAGCATCTCGATCCCGAGCGTGCCCTGGCCCGCGATGACGGCGTCATCATCGAACGGGTGGATGAACGTGAGAGAATATTTCTCGCGGCGGCGAAGGGCCTCCTGGCAAGCCTCGTCATAATTCGCTCCGGCGAAGATCACCTCGGCGCCATATCCGCGCGTCGCGGATACCTTCACCAAGGGCGTCGTGAGCGGCATGCAGATTTGCGCTGCGATCCCTTGCTTGCCCGCGTGATAAGCGACGCCTTGCGCATGATTGCCCGCGGAGGCCGCAATCACTCCCCGGTGGCGCTCCTCCGGCGTGAGCAGAAGCAGCTTATTGAGCGCGCCTCGTTCTTTGAACGCGCCGGTCATTTGATGATTCTCAAGCTTCAGAAAAATCGCATTGCCGGTCAGTTGCGAAAACGTCTCGGACCGCACGAAGGGCGAGACAAGAATCGCCCCGCGAATGCGCTCCACCGCGTCCCGAATGGTCTTGAGCGTTACCAATGCAAAGAACCTCCCATGGCGAAAACTATAGTGTATCCGCAATCGCGCCGCGATGGAGCAAGTTCTTACGCTTGTCTCGACGGGACACTATTGAGCCACCGGGGATGGATTTCGACCCTGCTGTTGCGGGTCGGAGCGGTGTGTAACGGACCGGAACAGATGGTCGCTGATCTTCTCGGAGCAATGCCCGGCGCGCCTTCGCAACCCTTTTCAAATCAGCGCATTGATCCTGCAGCCGGTCGACCGAGTGGCTGTGGCCGTGCATGGGAATGAGAGGAGATTTTTTGCCGCAATTACGCGGAATGGCGCTTTTCATAAGCACCTTTGATGCCTGCTAATAAGGCATTCTCATGCGCAAGGGATCGAAATTGGAAGACAAAAATAGTCTGGCTGCGGCGATCAAGCGGAATCGCAGATGGAGGCTCTCGGCCCTCATCCTTCTTTCAGCAATCTTGGCGGATGGAGCCTGGGCCGCGCTACGGACCTACCAGAAGGAAGGCACGTTATTTCCGTCCGTCCATCTGATTCGCATCGAGGAATTAAGAGGATTTCAGAAGGGAATGCCGGTTCGCTTGCGCGGAACCGTCACGTACTACGACTTCGCCTTGCAATCCCTCTACGTACAGGATTCCACTGGCGCGATCAGCATTCGCTCCTTCGGCCGCGATTGGAATCTGCATCCCGGCCAGCGGATTGAAGTCCAAGGACTGACGACCGCGGATTACGACGCCAAGGTCGGACCGAGCAGCGTGGCCATCTCCCACGTTCAAGTCAAACTCCTCGGAGAATCTCCTCTGCCCGCTCCTCTCGAAGTCACGGCCAGGAATTTTCCGCCATCGGAGATGCCGGATTCCAGAATCGAATTACAAGGAGTGGTGCGCGCCGCTTCGGTGGAAAAGGGCCGCCTGGTTTTGGATCTTGGCCTCAAGCAGGATGGGAACCTCGTTCAAGACGACATAGATAGAAGCGTTCATTTCCCCGTCGCGATTCTGAATCCTGGAAAGCTCGATCCTGGTCCGCTGATAGATGCGGACATCGTGGTACGGGGTGTCGTTGAGCCGCAACCCCCCAATCCCATGAGTACGGCAGCTCCCGTGCAATTGCTGGTTCCGGATTCCGCGGATGTTCGCCTGGCGCAACCGCCTCCGTCACGCGCGACTGTTGTGGATTCGTTGCGCGACCTTGCCATCGAGCCTGCTCTGCTGGCTTCCGGACACCGTTTGGAGCTGCGTGGCAAGATCGTAAGGTGGCGCCCAAGGGAGCACAATCTCGTAATCGCGGATGAATATTGCGCGGTGCCTGTCGCGACCGAGTCCATCGCGCCCTTTAAAGTGGGCGACTGGGTGACAGTTCAGGGTTTTCCAGGGGTCTATCAAAATACGATCCTATTTCAGGACGCCGAAGTCGAGCACGTTGGAGCAGATAAAAAGCCCTCGGATGTCGCCGAACTGCAAGGTCAGAAGCAAAAGGAGGGACAAAGTCTCCCGCTGCTGACGACGGTGCAGGATCTCCGCAAGCTCTCGGCCCAGCAGGCATCTTTGGGTTATCCCGTCGAGCTACGCGGCGTGGTGACCTACTACAATTCGCAGTGGCGGCATTTCTTTTTTCAAGATTCCACCGCAGGCATATTTGTGGATTCTGGCGGTCAACTGGATGACCTGCCCGTGGGGGAGCAAATTCAAATCAACGGGATTACATCGCCAGGCCGTTACGCTCCGATTGTGATTCTTCCGCATATCCAGACGTTGGGCAAAGGCCGTTTGCCAGAGCCTCACCGGCCGTCGCCCACGGACGTGATGTTCGGAGCCGAAGACGCGCAATGGGTAGAGGTCGAAGGCATCGTCCACCCCTTGAAGTCGGATCGCCAAGGGCACGCCTGGTTCGATCTCTATACCGATCTGGGTCCCGTGCGCGTGCATACTCCTTTCTTTCTGCGGGATGCCCATCCCGAAAATCTGATTGACGCCAAGGTGCGCGCCCGCGGAGTCCTGGGGGCCATATCCAATTCGCGCCGGCAGTTGACGGGGCTGGTGATGTTCGTATCCAGCCTGGACAATTTGGCCATGCTCCAACCAGCGCCGCCGGATCCATTTACGGCATCAGCGCGTCCTATCGGCGAATTGTTGCAATTTTCAGCCGGAAAAGGCTCGGAGCACCGCCTGCGCGTTCGAGGCGTGGTTACTTTGCACCAACCCGGCGGGAGCTCGTACATCGAGGATGCCACGGGAGGTCTCCCGGTACAGGCGGACGACGCCTCCGTCAAAATCGGCGACTTGGTTGATGCCGTAGGCTACGCCGTGCCCGGCGAATATTCGTCTGTCCTCCGCGATGCGGAGGTCCGGAGAATACATGCCGGGGAATTTCCAGCCGTCCCTGAAATCACTCCGCAAGATGCGCTCAGCGGGAACTTCACGAACCAACTAGTCGCCATCGAAGGACGGCTCTTGAGCCGGGTGGCCAGTGCGGCGGAACAAACCCTTGTCTTACGCACCGGTGACTTTTCTTTCGATGCGCGAATCACAGCCGGCAAGCCCGAGCCGGGACTGGATGACTTACGCGATGGCAGCGTGGTGCGGCTTACCGGCATCTGCGTGGTGCAGGTGGATCCCTCCAAAGTCGAGTTCAACGACACGCGGATTCCGCAATCGTTTCGGCTTTTGCTCCGCTCCCCCGCGGACATCGTGGTGATCAAGAATGCGCCCTGGTGGACCTTCGAGCGCACCCTTACGGCCGTCGGCATTCTCATCCTGATCATTGCCAGCGCTGTGGCTTGGGTTGTTGTGCTGGGGAGAAAAGTCCGCAGCCAGACGGCCGAATTGGAAAAATCGAAGAGGGCCGCCGAGGAAGCCAAGGAGGCGGCCGAGTTCGCCAGCGAGGCGAAGAGCGAATTCCTGGCCAACATGAGCCACGAGATTCGCACTCCCCTCAACGGCATCATGGGCATGACCGACCTTGCCCTCACCACCGATC
>Ga0187817_10000086_pt1 | contig 29488 bp, 15 predicted proteins | sample NC_wetland_sal_i_17_FD_132431 | JGI IMG/M metagenome (GOLD analysis project Ga0187817, IMG submission 132431) | Wetland sediment microbial communities from Neuse River Estuary, North Carolina, USA - SO4_2 | ecosystem: Environmental > Aquatic > Freshwater > Wetlands > Sediment | place: USA... | reverse complement strand
GGCCTACCTGGGCTGGCTGGGAGTGTTCCTCACCGGGTCCGACACCGCGTCGAATGCGCTGTTCGGCAGCCTGCAGCGGATCACCGCCCAGCAACTCCACTTGAACGAGACGCTGATCGTCGCCACCAACTCCACCGGCGGAGTCATGGGAAAGATGATCGATCCCCAGTCCATCATGGTAGCCTGCGCCGCCTGCTACGACGATCCCTATGAGCGGACTCATGCCCTCGGGCCGATCTTCCGGACAGTGTGGTGGCATTCGGTGGCTGGCGCGGCAGTGATCGGGCTGATCGCCTTCCTGCAAGCCTATGTCTTCAAGGGCCTGATTCCTGGTTGAACAACGAGCTGCTCGGACCTCGGTTTGCATCTGAATTTGGGTTATCGCAGCGCTTCAGCGCTGCGATAACCGGCTTATTTTCAATGCCGGCTTTAGCCGCGGAAGACGGCAAGAACTCGATGCCCAAAGTAGGTCTCTTCATCCCGTGCTACGTCGACCAACTGTACCCGCAAGTCGGGCTTGCGACTTTGCGGGTGCTGCGGCGTCTCGGCATCGATGTCGACTTTCCCGAGCAGCAGACATGCTGTGGTCAGCCCATGGCCAACTCGGGCTGTGCGGAATACACACGGCCTCTTGCTGAGAGGTTTCTCAAGATCTTCGGCAAGTATGATCATGTGGTCGCGCCCTCTGGAAGCTGTGTGTCGATGGTGCGCAATCATTACGCACAATGGCTGGAGGGAAGGCCAGCCTTCGATCATCTCCGCACGACGACGTTCGAGCTCTGCGAATACCTGGTCGACATCGCCCGGGTAGTCAAGGTTGACGGTGACTTCCCTTCCAAGGTCGGACTACACATGAGCTGTCACGGTCTGAGAGAGTTGCGGCTCGGACGCTCCTCGGAAGTAATGGTAAAGCCCTTCAACAAAGTGCGATTCTTACTCGGTCAGTTGCGAGGCATTCAACTGGTCGAACTCACGCGCTCGGACGAGTGTTGCGGTTTCGGAGGCACCTTTGCGGTGAACGAAGAAGCCGTCTCTTGCCTCATGGGCCGGGACCGCATCGCTGACCATGAGAAGGCGGGGGCCGAGATCATCGCCGGTTTTGACACGTCGTGCCTCATGCACCTCGAAGGCCTCATCCGCCGTGAAAAAAAGCCGCTGCGTGTGATGCACGTCGCGGAGATCCTGGAAGGCGCGAAACTCTCATGATTGGACAAGCATGACCGGACACGCTGAGAAAGCTGCGCCCTTTGTCGCCGATGACGCGCGAGTGCACTGGCATGATCAGGCGCTGTGGTTCGTTCGGCTGAAGCGCGATCGCCAGGCAGAGAGCATTCCCGAATGGGAAGCACTGCGGGATGCCGCCGCAGCCATCAAGGCGCACACTCTGTCACGGATCGCCGACTACCTGGAGGAGTTCGAGCGCAACGCCAAGACCAACGGCATCCAGGTCCACTGGACGCGCGACGGCGCCGAACACAACGACATCGTGCACCGTATTCTCGCGGACCGGGGCCTCACAAGGCTGGTGAAATCGAAGTCGATGCTTACCGAGGAGTGTCACCTGAACCCTTATCTCGAGGCACGGGGAATCGAGGTGACGGACACGGATCTCGGTGAACGGATAGTGCAGCTTCGCCACGAGCCGCCAAGCCACATCGTGCTCCCCGCTATTCACCTGAAGAAAGAAGATATCGGGGACTTGTTCCACAAAGAACTCGGGACAGCTGAGGGCGCTTCCGATCCGAAGTATCTCACCGAGGCGGCGCGCTCCCATCTGCGGCAAAAGTTCATGGCGGCGCAGGCGGGCCTCACCGGCGTCAACTTCGCCATCGCCGAGACCGGCGGCTTCGTAGTCTGCACCAATGAAGGCAACGCCGACATGGGAACCAGCTTGCCCCCGGTTCACATCGCCTGTATGGGGTTCGAGAAGATCGTGCCCCGGACTAAGGATCTCGCCATTTTTCTTCGCTTGCTGGCACGTAGCGCAACCGGTCAGCCGGTTACCACTTACACCACACACTTTCACGGCCCGATGCGCGGCGGCGAACTGCACGTCGTCATTGTCGACAACGGCCGGAGCGCGATCCTTGGTCACGAGACTTTCCGCCGCTCGCTCTCCTGCATTCGCTGCGGCGCCTGCATGAACACCTGCCCCGTGTTTCGGCGCTCCGGCGGCTACAGCTACGGCTATACCGTCCCGGGCCCAATCGGTTCGCTACTGGCGCCGTTGCGCGACTCCCACAAGTTCGGCAGCCTGCCATTTGCATCGAGCCTGTGCGGCTCCTGCTCCGACGTTTGCCCGGTGAAGATCGATCTCCACCACGAGTTGTACGCTTTCCGCCAGGAGTTGGTCCGCGAGAAGGTGGTGCCGCTGTACAAGCGCTTCGCCATGGCAGTACTGAGCTTCATTCTGGCGAGGCCGTGGGCTTACCGGGTCGCAGGCAGCCTAATGCGCGGGATTATGCCGCGGCTGCCTCGGGTTGTGGTGTATGGCCGCTGGAACCCGTGGGGGCGTCAACGAGAACTGCCGTCGATGCCGGGAGAGAGCTTTCGTGACCTAATTAAAAAGGAGTCGAAGTGAGCAGCCGGGACTCTATCCTCGCCTCCTTGCGCCGCAACGCACCGCCGGCGTCACCATTGCCGCAAGCGCCGAGTGCGATTACCTACTCCGACCCTGAGAGACAGTTCGCCGAAGCGTTCACCTCCGTGGGCGGCAGATTCATTCGCGTCGCAACCCTCGCCGAAGTCAACACCGAACTCGAAAAACTAGAGTCATACACCCAGGCGCGCAAGATCTCGTCGCTTGTCCCGGACGTAGGCAGGACGAATGTCGATCTCGCGGCCCTGAAGGATCCGCACGAACTCGAGGGAATCGATATCGCGATCCTTGCCGCCGAGTTCGGCGTCGCGGAGAACGGTGCCGTGTGGGTGCCCGGAAGCACGCTCGGTCCGCACAGGGCGATTTTCGTGGTGACCCAGCACCTAGTTCTGGTCGTGCCGGCGGGTCAAATTGTCCACAATATGCACCAGGCCTATGATCGGATCCGTATCGAGCGGCCCGGTTTCGGCATCTTCATCTCCGGACCGTCCAAGACCGCCGACATCGAGCAGGCCCTCGTGATCGGAGCCCACGGCCCCCGCAGCTGTACGCTCTTCCTGGTTGGCTAGCCAGGCGGAGTATAACCCGCGTCCGGAACATAGACAGTGAAGAAAATGGGGGTGCCCCACTTCTCGCGCTTTTCGAGAAGTGGGCCGCCGGACAGCCGACACTGAAGCCGCCTCCGTTCCACGCGGCGTCGGAAGCGTGAGAGAAGTGGCCTCGTCTGCGATCCATAGTCCATTGTGCCCGATACTTTTCATCACCGTTGGATGGTGCGTGCTGTCACCGCGCCTGCATCCGTGCGCGGCTATTCTGTTACCATGCGGGGCAAGTTGCAGCGCTACTACGGTGCCGGGCACCTGCATTTCATTACTTGCAGTTGTTATCGCCGGCAGCCGCTGCTCGGCACGCCGCGCCGCCGCGACTTATTTCTGGCCGTGCTGGAGCGGGTGCGCCGGCGCTATTCATTCGTCGTTGTCGGTTATGTGGTCATGCCCGAGCACGTTCATCTTCTGATCAGCGAGCTGCAAGATAAGAATCCTTCGGCCGTGATGCAGGCTCTCAAACTCGGATTTGCACGCCGCGTACTGGCGTCCGGCAAGCGACGCAACCCGGCCCAGGCCAGCTTTTTCGACCACACCCACAAACACATCTGGCAGAAACGGTTCTACGACTTCAACGTCTGGACCGAACACAAATGCATCGAGAAACTGCGTTACATACATCGCAATCCAGTGCAGCGCGGACTGGTGGCATCTCCGGAACTGTGGCGCTGGAGCAGTTTCCGCGCCTACTTCCTCGCTGAGGCGGGTCCGGTCAAAGTGAACGAATGGGAAGTGCTCACGATGAAGATTCGACCACCGGCTGTGTAAGAACCGAATTCACTCCGGTGTCGGCTGTGCGGCCGCCCACTTCTCGAAAAGCGCGAGAAGTGGGGCACCCCCGTTTTCTTTTCTGCCAACGTTCCCGCCGGGGGCTATACTCCGCTGGAGATGGTGGCCACCCGCCAAGCGGAGAATCACCCTTAATTGTACTCAGCGAGATGTGCACCAAGAAGTGACTTTGGGGACTCTCGCGACAGGTACTAGAGCTGCACCACGGACAGGCCAGGAATTCGCTGAAAATGGCGTAGATTCCCCGTGGCTACGCTATAGCCGAGTTCCAAGGCCGTTACTCCGATCAGCAGATCGGCAAGTGGAAGCCGAACCCCTTTGGCTTGGTTCTCACCATCGATCTGGCCCACACGAAGAGCAACCAGCACCGTGACCGGGTGGACGGGCACGGCCCTGATTAGTTCCTGGATGAACTGCTGGCGTCTCGCTTTGCGCTCTGCTGTGTCGGCACGGGCTGCACCGTGGGCCAGTTCGATCAGGGTGACTACGGAGATAGCGATGTCGGTATTTCCCGCTGTGCCTGAGATCGCTGTGAGCATGTGCCGCGCATTCTGACCCTGCCGCTCGGCTTTGATCAGCACGCTGGAATCGAGGATTAATCCCATAGGGGCGGTTCAAGCGGTTCGCGATGGCTCTCGATAGCAGCCTCTACGTCCTTGGCGAAGTCGGCATCCATTACCGCCGTCGAGTCTTTAGGAAGTAGCGCAATGCACTCAGAGATAGTGCGCCGCGGCGGGGTAGGTTCGTGGATCACCGCTATAGGCCGCTTGCCGCTCTCGATCACGACTTCCGCCCCCGCGCGCACATGCTCCAGCACGCCTGCGAAATCGCTGGCGGCTTCCGCTTCCGAGATGTGGATTACACGGTCAGCCATGACCAGATTATAGCGTTATTCCTCCCCGTCAGGTTCGGCGCGTCTACCGGCTCCCTGCGGAAGTCGACATCGAAATATCGAATTCTGTGCGACCGTTTCTTTGCAGGAAGCATCTTCGACTGGCGGAGTGTCACTACTCCTATCCCCGTGCGCAGCACGGCAGGGTTTTGAGTTCGGGATTGTCCCTGCAGCAGAGGCTTGGAAATATCCGAGCAGGAGACCGGGGCTGACCCGCACGGGTGACACCTATCGCCGATTGTGAAGCAATCGGTCGGTGAGCCAGATCAAAAACAAAATGGCAGCAATGGCTAGCCAGTAGATGCTGTGTTCTCTAAGGTATTCTCGTGTCCCAAGTCGGAAGTACTGTGTAAAAAAGTCGACTTTGGCAGCGATGTAGGTGAGAACCAGTAGACCGCACAATCCTACGGACAGCACCTGAATCACGCCGCGCATCCGCATAACCAATATCCCCCTCGCGGGTGGCCACCATTTCCAGCGGAGTATAACCTGCGTCTGGAACGTAGGCAGTGAAGAAAAAGGGGGTGCCCCACGTCTCGCGGTTTTCGAGACGTGGGACGCTGCGCCGCAAAAATTATGGCCTGTTAAGAAGGTCAAGGCCTGCCCGTCCCCGCCATAGCCCAAAAGGTCGTGACGCGAGAACGACGAAAGACCCCCTCTGGTGGCCTCGCTCTTGTCAAGCTTGACTTTTTGATCGCGACGAAATGGGGGTCCAACGCCGGGAGGAAGCAAAAAGCGCCCACGCCGCGTTCGAACCGGCAGCGGAAGCGGTTCTAAGTCAAAGGAAAATAAAGACTTTACCTCTAAACCCTTGTTCCTCAAAGACCTGGCGGGAGAATCCAGCTAAAGTATTGATTCCAAAAGACCGGTCATGGGGAGGGGGTACTCCCGTCAACGCCCGGCAAGCACCACCAGGAACCAGAAAAGTCCAAAAAAGCCCTCCAGCCAACCCACCATCAAAAAATTTATTTTTCGGCGAACAAACGGAGAACCAAGCAGCGCTTTCGTGACGCTGCTTTCTCATGATCCCGTGACCGCAATCACAGCGGAGGCACTCGCCGCAGGCCTATCGTATAAAAGGTCAGGTGGCCCCTATGGCGGGTTCGTCTGTCATCGATTCGCCCAGCGTTCATTCGTCCCTCATTGAAGATGGTTTGCGCCAGCTAGCTCCAGAACAGTTGCGTGCCGCCCTTGCTGGCTTCCTACCCAAAGGAGCGACGGCTGCCGAGCAGACGCGTGTCATTGAAGCCGGGCTGCGCAGCCCGGCTGGCGAAGCCTTGCGCGACACGATGGCAAGATGGATCGTCGACGAGATCGTTCCCGTGGACAGGTTGGTTCCGAAGGCTTATCTGAAGTGGCGACCTCCGGTGCGCGACGCCATGATGTTTGTGGTGACGCGGCTTTCGCCCGCGCGCCTCGCCCCGAAGCTCCTGGAACAACTGGAGCTTCCGTTGAACACTTCCGCGGAACAGCGCTTGCTGCGGCTGATCGCAAAAGTACCCGGCCTGCAGAAACTGGGACAAGTTATCGCGCGCAACCAACACCTCCGCCCTGCGCTGCGCGATGCGCTCGCCCGTCTGGAAAATGGAATTCGCGATGTCCGGCCGGAGGACGTAACCGCGATCATTCGGCAAGAATTGGGGCCGAAGATCGACAAGTACTCCGTGAAAATCGCGCCCACCATACTCTCGGAGGCCAGCGTCAGCGCGGTGGTGCGCTTCACCTGGCGCGACCCGGAGAGCGGAAAGCGCGAGCGGGGTGTTTTCAAAGTCCTGAAGCCTCACATCCCCGAGTACTTTGCCGAGGACATGGACTACCTGCAGGGGCTGGCGCAATATTTCGGGGACCAGCACCACCATTACGGATTTCCCGCAAAGCTGCTCCCCGATACCTTCAAGAAAGTCCGACGTCTGCTACGGCACGAGGTCAATTTCGTCCGCGAGCAGAAGACGCTGATCGAAGCGCGGAGCCTGTACAGGTCGATGAAAGGCATTCGCGTGCCCCGGCTGATTCAGCCGCTATGTACAAGCAGAATCACGGCGCTGACCGAGGAGCGCGGAATCAAGGTGACGAACGCGGCGGCGCGCCTTCCCGCCTCACGGCGCAGGAAAGTTGCCGAGCAGCTTATTGAAGCGCTGGTCGCGGTCCCGCTTTTGGCGGCCCAGGAAGATGCGATCTTTCACGGCGATCCTCATGCCGGCAATTTGCTCTATAACAACCGTACCAGTGAACTGACGATCATCGACTGGGCGCTGCGGGAACGCTTAAGCCGCAATCAGCGCCGGCATCTTGCGCTCTTGTTTCTGATGGTGAGCTTGCGCGACCCGGTCGGCACCTGCAATGAAGTTTTGGCACTCAGTCAGCAGCACATTAGAAGCGCTTCAGTGCGGGGGAAGATGGTTTCGGAGTTCGTCACATGTTTTCTCAACGAATTACCGGTGGCGCCCAGCGGCGTGGATGCGATGGTGCTCCTGGAACGCCTCGCCATGCGGGGTGTCAGGTTCCCAGGACCGCTGATCATGTTGTCCAAAGTGATGTTCACGTTGGATGGAATCCTGGGCGACGTGGGGGGATCCAGCTCCGGCATGGGCTTCGGTTTCACCATTGCACGTCACGTTGCCCAGCATTGGCTAAGGAATCGCAAAGAGTTCCGTTCGCCGCTGAAGACCGGGGACTGGATCACGCTACAGTGCAGTGCCTTGCTGTATACCAGCCGTTTGTGGCTGCAGGGCGAGGAGGCAATGTTGGACCGCTTGTTACCCACCCGTTCGACGGCCTAACCTACGTCAGGTTGAGACATGAGGAGCGACTGAGGCGGCATCACTCCCAGGCGTGTCATTCCACTCCGTCTCTGCCGCTGGAGGAATAAAGCTCATCGCCCGTTCGGCGAGCGCGGTGATGGTCAGGCTGGGATTTACCCCAAGGTTGGCGGCCACTACGGAACCATCACAGATATACATGTTCTTGTAGTTGAAGACGCGGTGGTGAGAATCAACCACGCCGTGAGTGGAAGAATCGGCGATCACGCAACCTCCGATACAGTGTGCCGTACCCGGAACGTTGAAAAGGATCTCCGGGAGCATGCTCATGGGAAAACCGCCGGTGAGTTGCGCCAGCGTCTTGGCGAACTCGTTGGCCTTGGGGATGTAGGTGGGCACTTTGTCGCCCCGGCTGACCAGAAATTTTCTGAACGGCCAGAACCAGGGGCGTTGACAGCGCATCTCGATCTCTCCCTCCAGCGTTTGCATGCAAAGGAGGATCACAAACTCCCGGGCCCATCCCAACGGTTGCAGCACACGCACGGTTTTGAATGGGTGGCGGAGCAGAGAGACCAAAACGTTCTTCAGCCAGAGTGCAATCCGCTGCGGACCAGGGTGGCCGTCGGTCAGGATTGTGGTCAGAAAGCCGAGAGCGTCGGAACCACTTGGATAGCGGACGGCTTCAATGTGAGTGTGCTCGTCGATATAGATGCCGGAACCGATCGCTATGCCTTGCGACACATCCTGGAAGTAGCCCGGTGTGCGTGCCCCGATTAGAGATTCGGAGTTGGTGCGCACGTGTTGGCCCAGTTGGTTGCTGATGTCCGGCAATGAACCTTTTTCTTTGAGATGAAACAGAAGTTCCATCGTGCCTAGAGAAGACGCGGAGAAGATCACCCCGCGGCAGGTGAACCGGTGGGGCTCTCGGCGAATCCACGCGGTGGACTTGACCGTGTATACTTCATAGCCGCTGCTGCCGTCGTTGACGCCATTCAGCGGTTTGACGTCGACCACTCTAGTCTCGGGAAAGAGCCGGGCGCCGTGCTTTTCAGCCAGGTACAGGTAGCCGAGGTCCAGCGTATTTTTTGCGCCATACCGGCAACCCATCATGCAGCCACCGCAACCGATGCAGGTGGTTCGCGCTGGACCTTCGCCGCCGAAGTATGGATCGGGGAAGGTCTTGCCGCCCTGGTCTCCGTCCGCAGGCTGAAAGATGCTCACGTTCGTACAGTAAAAAGTATGCCCGGAGCCCGAGACTTCGGCGGCTTTCTTCAGGAGAAAGTCGGCGGGTCCGAGGATTCTGTTTTCCACTACACCCAGCATCCGAGATGCGGTTTCGTAGTGCTGGGGCATTTCCGCTTTCCAATCGGACAATCCCGTCCACGAGCCGGCTCCCCACACTTTCTCGGGAGGCTGAAGCAAGGTACAGGCATAGGTGATCGATCCGCCACCGACCGCGCTGCCGTGGAAGATGGTTGCGTGTCTGAAGAACTGGATGTTGAAAAAGCCACGCAAGCCGAGTTGGGGACGCCAGAGCCAGCGATGGATGGACCAACTGGTGTGCGGCAGGTTGTCAGGCGTCCAACGCCGGCCCATTTCCATGACGGCGACACGATAACCCTTCTCCACCAGTCGGTAAGCCGAAACACTGCCCCCGAAACCCGAACCGATAACAACGAAGTCGAAGTCGAAATGGTTGTTGCGGTCCATACAATCCTCTACACGCACACCACCTCTACTAGGCGCACTGGGAAGCGCTGTCGAAAAAGTGGGCTGAGATAGTTAAGGGAATCGGCGAATCGGGCGGCGGAGCTGAAACCACGGTGCGCACGATGTTATCCGCCTGTTGCCACCAGCCGTGGAAGATTTGATCTCCGGTATCGCGTCCGCCTGTATGACGAACCCGGAGCTCGTTCCAGCCGTTGCGATCAAATGACGTGGCGCACGGGATCACGATGACCGACCAAGTGTCGAGTCGAAGCCCTGAACGTAGCGCTTTGAGAGCGCTCTCTTTTCCGCTCCAAAGTACGGCCAGGAGGCAAGGCCGGTCCGCCGCAGAGGCGCGCGCAACCAGCGCTTGCTCTTCGAGGGTGAAATAGTCGGCGACAAAAGCGTCGCTACGGGACTCGATCATTTCCAGATCACAGCCCATCTGCACGCTGGACATCGCCACGGCGCAAGCGGCGACGCCGCAGCGATGGCTGATTGAAATCGTGACCGGTGCCGGTTGACTGTCGAAAAAAACTTCGGGAACACCCGAACGGGCGGCGCATATCTCAATTTTCTTAAAGACGTGGGGAAGAGGAGGCACATCCAGGATGACGGAAAAGGCGCACTTCGCCGTCCAGCGTCCCAGTCGCCAGTCGGCGCGACGCTTGGCGAAGCGCATGCCGTTCAGGCGGGCGGCTTCGTTTGCGCTCAGCCAATCATTGTCCGCAGGTACGTCCGCTTCGGTCTGTTCCAACCAATAAACGTTCATCAGACTCACCTTGGCCGAGATTAGGCCGCTTCCAAAATCTTGGTTTTCACCATTCTGATTTCCGATTTTGGGGATTTCGATTTCTCCTCTCTCACAATGCCGCGTTCGATCGCATCGATGAGATAGGGCCGTAGGTTGGCGGGCGGAATGATGTAATTGAGAGCACCCACGTCGAGAGCGCGCTGCACGCTGTGCACGCGGTCAAATTCGGAGGCCATCTCTCCCAGCTTCTCGGAGTGCACGATTTTGAAGACTTCGTCCCACTGGGCGCGCAGCCGGCGTTTCTCCGCCGTGTCAGCCTGGGAGATCGCCTGGCTCAGCGCCTGCAGGCGCACATCTGCGCGAGCCCTGGCATCGACCTGACTGGCGAAAACCACGGCTGCCGCCGGAGCGCCGCCGATGACGGAGGCATAGGTTCCTTCCAAGGCGGCCACTTCGAGGCTTTCATTCAGTGCCCGCGAGAAAACCACGTACGCGCCTCCGTGATAGCGGGAGATCACACAAAAGACGATGGGACCCTTGAAGTTGACCACTGCCCTGCCAATCTCGGCGCCGTACTCAAGTTGCAGCCTGCGCATCGACTCCGGTGAGCCATCAAAGCCGGAGAGGTTGGCCAGGAGAACGACCGGTCGATTGTTGCTAGCCGCATTGATGGCGCGCGCCACTTTCTTGGAGGACAGAGGAAAGAGCGTGCCGGCGCACCACTGCTCTGGCCCGTCGGCAGGGACAAATCCTAACCGGGGTACGGGCCGGGATTGAATACCGATGAGACAAACGGGATAGCCGCCGAGATGGGCATCCCACACGACCGCAGTTTCTGCCGCGCGCATGCCGGCCCAGCGCTCGAGGGGCGCATGGTCCTGGTCGATGGTGGCCATCATCACCTTACGAATATCAAAAGACTTCTTGCGTCCGGGGTTGGTCTCGTCGGACAAGATCTCGCCGATCCGTTCGAAGGCGTCTTCGGAATTGTCATGGGCTTTACCATTCCCGCCGTGAGGATAGACCCGCACATCTCGATCGAGAGGATCGGCAGTCGGGGCCCGCCGGGGGAAACGCTCGCCGGGAGCCACGTAGGTGTGCTCATAGTGGCGCAGCAGAATGTGGCAGGCTTCATCGATGTCGCGTGCCCAGTACTGCGCCTGGCCGTTGAGACCCATGATGCGATCGTAACCACCGATCCCTTGATTGTCCTCGGCCGAAACGCTGCCGGAGTAGTCCAACGCGCGCTTGCCGGTGAGCACCATGGCTGCTTTAGGTGTCATGATGAGAATGCCGCGGGTGTGCATGAGCATGCTGGCCTCGGCATTCCAGTACGGCTGCGCGCCGACGTTGATCCCGTTGACCACCAGATTCACTTCGCCACCCGCCTGTGTGAACTCGATCAAGGCGCGTAGGACGCGGGCAATCCAATCCATGTTTTCCACTCCGCTGTCCATCGAGATCTTGGCGCCGGCCGAGATGGGAAACCATTCCAGGGGAACGCCCATCGCTTGGGCCAGATCCAAAGCGGCGAGGATGCGCCGGCATTCTGGCTCGGCGATGGCGCCCAAGTCCTTGCTCGGATCTCCCATTACCAGAACGCGCGTCATGCCCTCGGGATACTTAGCCGTGAAGTTGCGGATGATGCCAACGACGATGTTGGCCTGGTTTTGACCATAGGGGCGATCGACGGCGACCAGACGGCCTTCAGGGTCAAGGTCGTGTTCGAGGAAATCGCCAGCGGGAAATTCCGCCCGCGTGTATTCCGGAGCCGGCGTGAGCATATTGACGATTTCGTAAGGGTAGATGAACCCGCGCTGGCGCATGAGGACGACTTTCTGGTCGTATTCGGTCAGCGGTTTGATGGGTTGCAGTAGTCCGCCGGGCCGGAAAGTGATGAGCATGCCGCTGCCGCCCGGACTCGAGATGCGCACCACCATATCGCGCAACTCGCCGGTCGCCGGGTTGGGGATACGGGCGCGTACGATCACTTGTTCCAAACCCAGACCTTCGGTGGCGGGCGCAAGTTTGCGGACAAGATCCCGCAATTCATCCCGCGTAAGATTGAACGGCGGCCACACGTTCAGCAGTATGCGATTCCAATGGAGGCGTTGATGGGTCGTGCGCCGCGACTGAAACAGTCGGATGCCGGCCATTGCTTCCATTAACATGCGCTCCAGATGCGGCAGTTGCACGATGCGACCCGTCTCATCCCGGACCGGAGTTACGTCGCGCACTTCCGCGCACACGAACAACCGCTCGTCCTTCGGGTTATCGCGGGCTACGGCATGGAGCAGGTATACGTCTTCGACCGACGGCAGCCGTTCAATCTTGAAATTGCTAAGCCGCCACAGATGCAACCGTTTCCCTAGCATGGGGTGAATTCCGCGGTAGAGCGTCTCCTCTTGATACGAATTCTCGCTGGTGGGGCGATAGGTGAAATGCATGCCGGCTATACCCAGGCGGCGACCGGTGCCGGCGGCGGTCGCTACGATGCGCCGGATGGAGCGCGGGAAGCCAGCCTGGTTGAGCACCGAACGCACTTCCCGCTCAGTAGCCTCCGCGTCGCCCAACTTGCCGGAATGGAAAACGTAAAAATCGATGACGATGTCGTGGTCTGCCGGGACCTCGGCGATCATGGGAAACAGCGCCCGTACCGCCTCCGCGAGCCGCGCGTACTCGGCGTGCGTCGTGAACAGGTGAATGCGCTTTCCCTCGTGATCGTATTCGGCCAAGGCGCAACACTGTCCGTCCAGAGCCACGGAGCGAAAGTTCGTCAGCTTTCGAATCCGGTAGTAGCGCCAAGTCAGTGCCTCCAACATCAATTTGCGCAGGGCTTGGCCGGCGTTTGCGAACCGGCTGGAGATCAGGCTGAATAGGGGCTGCGGACATTCCACCAAGGCGCGGACTCTTTCGTGGCGGTCCGCGGCATCGGGATTCGAAGCCAGATAGGCGAGGTGCTGCTCCATTTGTTCGTACACCTGTTGGCGTGCCCGCTCAAACAGCGGTTGGTCTAAGTAGCGATAGCGCACTTCCCGGGCGAGGTCGGTGACCGCGGGAAAGAGTCCATTGGTCATCGAGGCCATTCGGTCGAGGAGCGTCCGAAAGGACTCCTCATCGTGCGGCGACAGCGCCCGGACGCGTCGCAGACGCCGTTCGAGGATGCTCACGACTGGCGCGATTTGCTGCTCCGCGCGTTGATGCGATTTGTATATCCAGAGCAGGCTCTCTTCCAGTTCAGGGGAGTGTTCCAGCGTCTGCACACCGTAGTGAACCACAGCACGTTGGAGCGCGCTAACAAAGGCGGGCGGCAGTCCTTGACCGCGCGTCTCCAGCATGCGCAAGTAGGAAAATAGGTGGGCCTCGGCGCTGGGCTCTTCGCCGCTGGCGCGATGGTTTACCGCCGGCTCACGTTGGAACAAGGAACATATGTCCACAAAGATGTTGAGGATTTCATCTTCGCGTTGTCTTATTTCATCGCTGTCCACGGGGCAATTCTGGCTCCATTCGGCGAGCAAACGCGCGGTGTGCTTCGGATCTACGTCAAAGCCCAACATAAGCTGGCGCAGTTCATCCAGGCTCTGGCGGCAGTTGGATTGGATGGCTTCTCCGTTTCCTTCCGAGGTGAACGACGTGCCAAAGACCACTCGCTCCGCGTCCGCCACATTGTCGCGACCGGCGACGGGGTCGATCTGCAGGAGCGGGGCTCCGGTGTCTACCTGCACGTTGGGTATAGCCATTACCTGCCGGACTTTTCCAGGAAATGGAGCCACGATTTGCGTCTCCATTTTCATGGCTTCGAGCACAGCCAGGCGGTCCCCAACCGCAACCGTGTCGCCCGGCTTGACCAGAATGGAAACCACCACCGCCGGCGCCGGCGCGTGCACCACGCCTCCGTCATCGCGATCAATCTGATGAGAAACACCATCCACCTCGATCCGGTAAGTTAATCCCTGGACTGCAGAGACGACACGAAAACGCCGACCACACACGATGAGCCGGGATTCGAACTGACCTAAACAGTCGATTTGGGCATCGATACACGCCTTATTCATCTCCACGCGATACAGATGAGGGCCGAGGCGATACGTCTTAGGCGAATAGGAACGGCCACGATAGCGTAGCTCCGCAGTCAGGCCTACTGCATTCCGAACCTGCGGCCGCCCGCGCACCGCCGACGCGTAAAACTGTGACTGCTCCACGGCTAACTGGGCATCGTAGGTCTCAATCGCGGCCTGAATCAGAGCCACGTCGGCGTAACACCTGGAGAGGTGCTCACCAGTTGTCGTCAAGTGGTCCAGCCATCCAACGTGGACTTCTCCACGCTGCACATCGGGACGGTTCAGCAAGCCCAGCAAGAACGCTTTGTTACTGGTTCCGCCCTTGATCACGACGACGCTCTCGCTCAGAGCCCGCAGTAGCCGCGCCAGCGCTTCTTTGCGGTTCTGGCCGTAGGCGATGATCTTAGCGATCATCGAGTCAAACTCAGCGGGGATGGCATCGCCTTCCGCCACGCCGGTGTCGATGCGCACCCCCGGCCCCGGCAGAATTCTGAACCGCTCAATCACGCCCGGAGCGGGAGCAAAGCCGTTGTCCGGATCTTCCGCATTCAGCCGGACCTCAATGGCATGACCGGTGGTGCGCGGCGGTTCACCTTCCAGGCGGCCGCCGCGCGCGACGTGGATCTGAAGTTTCACGAGATCGAGCCCGGTCGTGCATTCGGTCACCGGATGTTCGACCTGCAACCGGGTATTCATCTCCATGAACGAGAAGCGGTTGCTTTCCGGTTGGTACAGGAATTCAACCGTACCGGCGTTGTGATAGCCGGTTGCTAGACTCAAGCGCACCGCCGCGTCGCGGAGCATCTGATCCTGCTCCGGAGAGAGCGCCGGTGAAGGTGCTTCTTCGAGGACCTTCTGGTGGCGCCGCTGAATGGTGCAGTCGCGAACGCCGGCGGCCCAGGTCGTCCCGTAGTGGTCAGCAATAATTTGGACCTCGACGTGGCGCGCGCCTTGCACCAGTTGTTCCAGAAAAACGGTGGGGTCGCCGAAGGCCTTAAACGCCTCGGCCCGGGCGCTGACAAAGGCTTGCGGAAGCTGGTCCGCCGAACACACCAGGCGAATCCCATGACCGCCGCCTCCGGCGGTAGCCTTAATAAGGAGCGGATAGCCGAGGCGTTCGGCATGGCCCTGGGCGGCAGCCAGTGTTTCCAGCGGTCCATTGCTCCAGGGCGCTACCGGTATCTGTGCCTGCTCGGCCAATCGTTTCGAGGCGATCTTGTCGCCCACACGCCGCATCACATCGCCGTCCGGGCCGATGAACACGATACCGAGTTCGCGGCAAAGGTCGGCGAATGCGGCGTGCTCAGCCACAAAGCCCCATCCCACCCAGACCGCGTCCGCGCGCGCAGTCGCCAGCGCGCGTTCAAGCCGGCCATAGTCGACGTAACTGCTCTTGGGCTGCTGCGTGTTGGGATCGAGGATGTGAGCGGGACCGAGACACACTGCCTCATCCGCCTCGCGCACAAACATGCTGCGACGGTCAGGCTCGGTGAAAAGCGCGATCGTACGCAACGATGTGCTGTGTTCATGATTGAAATCGCGGGTCGCGTGGATGAAACGCATGGCGGCTTCGCCGCGATTCACGATAGCCACACGTTGAAATTTGTTTTCCATAAGTCCCCCGATCAGCAGATCGTCAGGACAAAGTCGTCAGGACAACCCAGTCACGTTCTTCACGCGGCTACGGTTTCCAGTGAAATTGCATCCCGTAGTGCCTGCAACCGTCCGGCATCCACTGCGCCGGGAACTGCCACCGTGCGGTAGCCGCTAAGCTGCAGGTAGCGGTTTCCTTTCGCATCCACAACCTCGGCATCGAAGCTGGCGTGATCCGGGTCAGGAGTAACCAAGGCGTATAGACGAGTGTTCCCCAACTCCGAAGCCACTGATGGTGAAACTCGATCGATGTGCTGAGGCAGACCCATGCGGCCCTGCGTGCCCATCTCCCAGAGTCCGGCAGTTTGAAAGCAAAGCTCAATCAGACGCGGCGCCACCAGCGTCGACAGCTCGGCTGGCAGATGATTTGGCGGCAGGCCTTTGGCCAGCAGCCCGACCATCCGATGTCCGTCCCACCACGCCCGCTCCACAACCTGGTACGCGGGCCCGTGGAAGTAGAGGCGATAGATGTCGGCTGCTTCGATGATGCGTCCTTCCGGCAGGCCCAGCTTTGGCACGGTCACTGCTTCTGGCATCTGTTTTGTGAGCCGCACCTGTGCGGTGAAGTGCGTGGTCACCTGGGGTTCGACCTGGTTGGACAGCGAGCGGCTGCCAGTCAATCGGCAGTCGGCCAGCAAAACGTCGCGCTGCGGATATACGACTGCCTCGACCGTGACCGCACGCGGTTCCTTCCGATAAAACTTGAATGGGGCCAGGAAGCATACGTCTTCGAGCTCCGCCACATGCCAGCCGGGAAGCAGGCATAGCGCGGCTTCGGCAAACGCCTCGATGCCCATGACTCCGGGCAGCACCGGAGTGCCGTCGATTTGATGATCGTGCAGGAAAGGTTGAATGGCTGGGTCCAGCGTCGTCTCGATTTTGAGGCCGCTCTGCAGGCTCATGCCTACCATCCTGTCTATCATTGGTCCGGGTGCCAGTAAGCTTTTCGAAGCGCCGGTCGCCGATGTATCCACTCCCCCAGTGGCATCCCACTCGTTCAGCAAAACACCGAGACGCTGGCCGATGACAAGTTCACCCGTGGTGCCCCCCGTAGTGAGTTCTCGGCGAATCAAAGGAATCCCCGCCTCTGGCGGCAGCATGTCAATGCCTGCCAGTTCCATCATCTTGGGGATGGAGCCGCGTGTAGCCATGCCCATGCCGCCCCATGCCGTCCAGTCAATGACCATGCCGCGCGTCGCCGGTCGAGTGGTGCGGAAACTCGACGTGATCTTGCACAACAGATCGTTGGCCGAGCTGTAATCCGTCTGTCCTGCGTTGCCGAAGCGTCCGGCAATAGAACTGAACGCCACCGTCACCCCGAGGGGCATGTCGCCGATGGCATGCAGAAGAGTGAACCAGCCGTCGCTCTTGACGTCGAAGACCAGATCGAACTCGCGCGCATCCTTGTCAGGCAGGAAGTGACTGCGTTCCACACCGCCCGCGTGCAGCAGGACGTCGATCCGCCCGCTGCGCTCGCGCACCTGTTGGATGATTTTGGCAACGGCATCTGCATCCGTGAGGTTGACGCTGAAGTAGTACGCCGTACCACCGGCAGCTTGCACCGCAGCGATTGCGCTGCAGGCTGCCTGTGCTCGCTCCAGCCCACTCAGCTCTTTTTCCACCAGGGCCGGCGTGGCGCGCTCGCCGCGTGCCTGGATGCGTGCGAAGAGATCGCGTTTGAGGGCGTCCCGGTCAGTTACGAAGCGCTTGAGATCGGGATTCTCCGGATCAGGTGCAGGTACTAGATCGAGTAGGTAGAACGTGCCCCCCGAGGCTGTTGCTAAATCGGCGGTAATGGCCGATACGATGCTTCCGGCAGCGCCAGTGACGAGAAAGACAGTGTTGCTGTCCAATGTTAGGCCGGACTGGCCATCGGCAGCTGGCTGTTCTTGTAGCCCAATCGTCCAACGCAGTGCTTCCTTGTAGCCGATCTCGATTGCGCCAGGATCGCGCAGGGTTTCCTCAATCAGGATGTCGGCAACGTCTGACGGCTTTCGTTCCGCTTCAAAATCGACCGCCTTGACCAGAGCGTCCATCCGCTCTCGCTTATATGTTTTGGTGAAACCCACAACCGCTCCACCTAATGGCGCGATGGCGCCGGCCTCATCGTAGCCATGTTGTCCGCCGAGCCGCGTTGCCGCCACGAGAAACGTGCCCGGCGCCGCAACCTGCTCGTACAAAATGCGCATGGTGGCATACAGCGATTTGACGCGCACCCGCAGGGCTTCATGCCAACCGGCGAGGTCCATAGCGCTGAGGGCTCCCTCGTGGTCCAGTGCGGGCAGCCAGTAGATGCCGTGCACCGGACCCGTAGCCAGCCAGCTCTTGAGGCATTTCTCTAACGCATCTGCATCCAGCGCCTGGTTGGTGCCGAGAATGACGCGGAGAACTTCTACCCCCATAGCCTGTAGCTTCTGCGCCAGCGCATCTCCTGCACCGGATTTGTCGGGCATGATGACTACGCGGCGACCGGATGTGAGCGTCACACCGGTTGGCTTGCAAAGGGCGAGCGGCGGACGCAAGTTGGGAACGGGCACGCGGCGCGGAATGCGATTGGTGGCCTCGAAACCGGCGGGGATCGGGCGCGCAGTCGTAATCGGCTTCAAACCCGAAGATGCAGGCACGGCCGGTTTTTCCCTCGTCGGTTCTTGTTTCTCCTGTGTGGCGGAAAAGCTTGCGGCGGGCGCTTTAGCCAAGCCGGGCTGCCGGTCGTGAGCAAACCTGATGACGTGAGCCAGGGTCGGGAAGTCGCGCAGTTTGAGCTGCTCGTCGCGCGGAATGTTGTACGCAGTTCGCACAGCCGTGAACATCTCCGCTTGCTTGACGGTGTCGACGCCGAGATCCGCTTCCAGATCGAGATCCAGGTCCAGCATGTCTTTTGGATAGCCGGTTTTCTCGGCCACGATCTCCAGGACTCTTTCCTTGATGGCATCGTCCGTTGCCGCCTGGGCTCCAAGCGGTTGCGGCGCAGGCAGAGTTGGCTCGCTGATTGCGGGTAAGGATGGATCCGCCGACAGGCTAGCCAGGTCTGGACGTTTCTCATAGACGAAACGGATCACGTGAGCCAGCGTGGGGTAATCGCGCAGCTTGCGGTTCTCGTCGCGCGGTATGTTATACGCGGCTCGAATGGCGGCAAACATTTCCGCTTGTTTTACGGTATCGACGCCGAGGTCGGCTTCGAGGTCGAGATCCAGGTCGAGCATGTCCTTCGGATAACCGGTTTTGTCTACCACTAGGGCGAGGATGCGTTCTTGGACGTCATCGCCAGCGGAAACCGGCGCCGATGTCGCGGTCGGCGCCGGTTCCTCAGCGACCACAGTGGCCTGCGGTGTGGGGGATTTGACCTCCGTCGCAACCGCTGGGGCTGCTGCCAGGTCGGGGCGCTTTTCATACACGAAACGAATCACGTGCGCCAAGGTTGGGTAGTCGCGCAGCTTGCGGTTCTCGTCGCGCGCAATGTTGTAGGACTCGCGGATGACGGCAAAGACCTCCGCCTGCTTTACGGTGTCGACGCCGAGATCGGCTTCGAGGTCGAGATCCAGATCGAGCATGTCAACCGGATAACCGGTTTTCTCGGCGACCAGAGCCAGTACTCTGTCTTTTACCGGATCGCCCTTTGCCGCCAGCTCCGGCGGCACAACAGGGGCGGGGGCGGCGACTTGAACCTTGGTTGCCGTTTCGGCGACCGCGCTGAACGGTGGGGGAGCCAGTTTTGCGACAGAGACTGGTGCGGGGGGCGGTGCTTGCGGCGTGTGGGATGGCGCCGTTGCTGTTCGTGACTCCTGTGCGGCTTCTGAGACCCGCATTGCCGCCGCTTGATCTCGCACGCGCAGTGTGCGGTTGACCACTTCCAGATCGGCAGCCGGGCGGCCGGCGACACCGCTGAGCCAGGCACTCCAGGCGCTGTCATCGAGGATACGGTAGGCATAGCCCAGAGCATTCGGGCTGCGACGGATTCCGTCTTTCGTCTTCACCCAGTGCAGCAGCATCATGCTGATCTGCGAACCGAAGCCCGCTCCCAGGTGTATGGCGTACTCGACGGGATAGGCACCGCCTTTCGACAGGTTCAACTGTCCCAACTCCGGATCAACCTCCTTGAAGTTGGCGACCGGGGGCACGCAGCCGGTTTCGAGCGCCTTGACTGCGACGACATCTTCGATGCCGGTGGCCATGGCGTGACCGGTGAAGCCCTTGGTGTTGGCGATTACGATCCGATCCGCCACGTCGCCGAAAACGCTACGAAGCGCGTGGATCTCAGCGGAGGCGCTGCCGCCGCGCGCCGGTGTATAGGTTTCATGGGAAACAAAAACTGTCTGCGGCGCTATCTGATGACGGGAAATGCCGCTTTGCACTTCGGCTTTGGCGACCAAGGTCTCCATCACCTGGCCGATGTGCTGCACATCGAGGCGAGTACCGTGAAAAGCGCTGTTGCCGGTCACGGTGGACAACACTTCGCAGATGGGCTGTATTCCTCGTTCGCGAGCGGCATCGGCGCTCTCCACTACGAGAGCCGCGGCGCCCATGCCGATAATCATGCCGTGCCGCCGGCGGTCGAAGGGAATGGCAGCATCCGCGACCACTTCGTCGGTCGCGGCCGCACCACTGGCCAGGAAGCCGGCACCCATCCAATCGATCAGATGGTCGGAGGTGACGTCGTCGGCTGAGATGACGATCACCCGGCTGCACCGCCCCTCACGAATCCAGTCTTGCGCCAGCGATACGGCTAGCGTGGTGCTCGCGCAGGCTGAGTTGACTTGGGTGTTGGGACCACGGGCGCCGATGAATTCCGCGAATTGCGAGTGTCCCATGGACAAAACTCGGAGCAAAAAGCGCCGGTTGAAGACGTATGGTTCTTTGTCGATAGAGGCGCGCAGCTCTTCGATGCGCCGGTTCATTTCCTGCACAAAATTGGAGTGACCATTCCCTTCAACCGTCCGGGCGCGCAGGTTTTCGAGCGTGGCCAACTGCTCGCGGCGCTCGTGGTCCGCGTAGTAGCGTGCCATCTCATCCGCGAGCGAGTCCAGCCCGGGGAAAGCGGAAGCAAAAATCACACCGGTATCGTCACGCAGAGACTCGGGCAATCCCCACCGCTCCGGCAATTGCGTGCCTTTGGTCGTGGTCTTGTAGCGCATGACCAGCGGAATGCCAGCGTCGCGCAATGCGTCGAGGCCGGCCGCGATCGCCAGTTGAGTGACACGGTCGAGGGCGCCTACACGCTCGGCGGGAATTCCGAATTCATCTTCCAGATTGAAAGCGCCTCCGCGGCCCGCCAGCTTGATGACGTCCGCGACATTGCTGATGGTCTCAAAACGGGGCTCTCCGTTCTCACTCTTCACCAGACGCGTAATGTGCTTGTCGAGCATGGCGTGCCGGAAGCGGGCGGGAATCGAATCGATGAACTGATCCCCCCGCAGAATGCGGCCGAGGTTGGCGTCATCGAAGATGCGCTCGGTTCCGGGCAGGCCCAACGCTGCCCCTGTAATGACCACCGGGGCACCGTTGGAGTCGCCTCTCTTGCCGCGGTAGATTTCGTAGCCGCGATCGAGAACATCAGCGAATAATCGGCCGAGTTCGTTGTAGTGGTCGCCGTTTGACAGCGCGGTTCGAGCGGCAGAGTTGTTGATTGGGGAAGCTGCCACGGGGGTCGGCCTCGACGCTTCCAGCGGTGATGGAATTGGCGATGGATTATGGGTCGCGGTGGTTACAGCAGGTTCGCGCGATGCGTCGGCGGTCCCGCGTCCCAGCCCCGCCGCATACAGTCCGCACAGCGCCTGGTTGAACGCGACGATATCGCCGACTTTTGGATGATTGGTAAATAACGAAACCACATCGTCATGGCCGCCGAGCACATCCTCGGCAAATCCCTGCAGCGCCTTTTTTGGTCCGACCTCGACAAACATGCGAGCGCCGGCATCGTACAGAGTGCGCAAGCCCTTGACGAACTGCACAGGAGCAGCGACCTGCCGGGTGAGAATGTCGAGCATCCGGGGTACGACGTCAGGCCCCATGGGATAAAACTCACCGTTGGTGTTGGCGATGATTGGCAAACGCGGTGATGCGAGGTGCATCCGCTCCAGAACACGCCGCAGTGGCTCGCTCGCTCCAGCCACAATCGAGGTGTGGAAGGCGTGGCTGACGACGAGCGGAGCGACGTCATATCCAGCTTTTTGGAAAGCTTCCATGGCTTGCTCAACCGCCTTGCTCCTGCCGCCGATCACCGCCTGGTGGTTGCTGTTGACATTGGCGATCACGACGTTGCCTTTGATCGTCTGCAGAATTCGCTCGATTTCTTCCAGCGGAGCAAACACAGCGGCCATGCGCCCGTTATCTTCCATGGCTACCTGGGTCATGCCGCGGCCGCGAGCGCTGACAGCTTCCAGAGAATCGTTAAAGGGCAGGGCGCCAGCTGCGACCAAAGCTCCGTATTCGCCAAGGCTGTGTCCCATCGTAAAGTCCGGTTCGATGCCGTACGCCGCCAGGAGTCGAGTCATCGCGAGGTCGGTTGCCAGTACGGCTGGTTGAGTGATCGCGGTTTGCCGCAGATCATCTTCGGCTTTCGCGACGGCGTCGGCATCGGCTTGGTCGACGAAAATGAACTTGCTGAGCGGCTTGCCCAGCAGCGGCGTCATGATGCGATCGGCTTCGGCAAAGGTTTCGGCAACAATCGGTTCCGTCGCCCGAAGAGTCTCCATCATGTTCACGTACTGCGAACCTTGGCCCGTGTACAGGAACGCCACCTTGGGAGCGGGACCGTGGCCTCGGAAGATGCCTTGTGCTCGCAGGGCTTTCCACACCGCCGGCTGATTGGCCGCCAGCGCTTTGAGTGCATTGCCTGCTTTCTCCGCCATGTCGGTGGCGTTGGCGTAGTCGATGGCCACGCGCTCAGGTGCGCGCAGGTCCGATTCCGACGGTGCAGTTGGCAGCGGTGCATGGCCCGCTTTGGCCTCCTTCTCCACCGCGCGCAAACGCTCGGCGAGTTCGGCTTGGGAAGCGGCGCCGATTACCAGTGCTCCGCGTAATGGAGCTTTACAAGAAGAAGAATTAAAAGTGCGGGAAACATCTTGTGTATGCATGATTGGCTCTTTCGCTTGTGGCGGTATGTCACTGACCGCCATCGACCGCTTGCCGTTCCCATTCAGTCTGCCGGGAATGTATTCCTCAAGCACCGCGTGGAAATTGGTGCCGCCAAAACCAAAAGCGCTCAGGCCGGCGCGCCGCACGTCATCTGCGGGCATCGTCCACGGCTTCAGTTCGGTATTGACGTAGATGGGAGAGTGGGCAAAGTCGATGTTCGGATTGAGGTGTTCGCAATGCACGCTCGGCGGCATTACTTTGTCCCGAAGGGCGAGTACGGTCTTCAGCAGCCCAGCAGCGCCGGCCGCTCCCTTGAGGTGGCCGAAGTTTGACTTGACCGAACCGAGCGCCATGGAGTGCGGGGGAAGATGAGAACGGTTGAGCACATCGATCATGCTCTGTACTTCGACGACGTCGCCCACGGCGGTGGATGTGCCGTGACCCTCGATCAAGGTTGCGGTAGCCGGAGATAATCCGGCATTCTCCCATGCGCGCTCGACGGCCAATTTCTGGCCGATCGGGTTGGGCGCGGTGATGCCCTTTCCCTTGCCATCGCTCGATCCAGCCATGCCACGCAGCACGGCATAGATCTTGTCCCCGTCGCGCTCGGCATCCGCCAGACGCTTGAGCAGGAAGATCGCGGCGCCCTCGCCCATGACGAAGCCGTCGGCGCCCTCGGCGTAGGGACGAGTGCCGGTCGCCGACAGCGCACCGATCTTGCAGAACTTAACGAAGGTTGAGGCACCCATGTTGCGGTCAATGCCGCCGGTGACGGCCGCATCGAAATCGTGCGCTACCAGCCCTTCGGCCGCAGAACTGATCGCTGCCATCGCCGAAGCGCAGGCGGCATCACAAACATAGTTGGGACCGTGGAAGTTGAAAACGTTGGCAATGCGTCCGGCGATGCAGTTTGCCAGTTCGCCGGGCATGCTGTCCTCCGTAATTTCAGGAAGCCGCTTTCCCATCCGGTCGTGCAATTCGCGTGTGATCTCGCGACGCACCGCTTCCGGCAACGCGGCGAAACTCGGAGTTTCCGCTAGTTCGCCCGCGTATTCCGGAAAGAGCACGCGCAACACCGTGAAATAATGTCTTTCTCCCCCCATGGCATTGCCCAGGATCACCGCGGTGCGGTCCGTGTTCAGCGGCCTCTTGGGATAGCCGTAGTCTTCCAGCGCCTCGCGGGTGCAGGAGATGCCCCACTTTTGCGAGCTGTCCATCGCATCGGCGACGCGCGGCGGAATCGGCAAGCGCCATGCCATGGGATCCCAGACGTGCTCGCGCACCCAGCCGCCAATCTTGGAGTACGTCTTATCCGGAACGCTGTGATCTGGATCGTAATAAGAAGCGGGATCCCAACGGTCAGGTGAAACCTCGCTGATGCTGTAACGGCCGTTCTTTACGTTTTGCCAGAATGCGGCGACATTCGGGGCATCGGGCAGAACGGCTCCCGCACCCACGATCGCAATAGCTCGATGCGCGGTGTTTTCCATGATGACGCTCCTGCTGAATTAAAAGAGGGTATTCGGCCCCTGGGAGAGCCGGATGCCTGTACAACCTTTATGAAACGGCTATGCGGCCAGTTCCGTGTGCTGGGCCGCGCGGCCGTACAGTACATCTGCTACGTAATCCAAATCTGAAATCAGGCCTGACTGGGCGCGGTGAATCGCGGGCAGTCCCAAATTTGTTTCAAACCCGGCAATCTCCGTATCGCCGATGCCCCCGGCTCCGACCACCCAGCGCAAGCCTTCTTCGGCCACCTTGAGGGCCGCATCGCGGGCAAATATCCGGCTGATTGCGGTCAGGGCGATCGCGTCGAAGCGGCGGTTCGCTTTTTCGTTAAGCTTGCCTTCCGACATAAGCGCGGCGCGGCGGGACAGACTGCCCGCGCATTCGGCATAAGCGATCAACTCGCCCAGACGCAGGAGAATGTGCTGATAGCGGGTGAGGCGCGCCACTCGCGCCTTTTCCATAACCTCGGCTAACGCGTGAAACGCTAGTGCCGCTATATCCGCGCCCACATTCGTATGCCGCGTGTGCAGCGCTTCGGATATCCGCGCTTGGTCGTGGTAGTGTTGCCCGCGTGTTTTGAGATGAGACTGCCAGCGGTCGCGGCTGATGGTCATCTCCATGATCTCGGATGTACCTTCGTAAATCGTGGTGATGCGAACGTCGCGACTAATCCTTTCCACCATGTACTCGTGCGTGTAACCGTAACCACCGAGCGCCTGGATGCTGGCCTCGGCGGCGGCATTGCCGGCTTCGGTTGCCATGTACTTCGTGATCGCACCCTCCGTGTTCAGGCTGCCTTCGGCCCCAGCGTCGATACGCTCCGCGGTTTCTTCGATGTAAGCGCGAGCAGCCTCAAGACGCACTACGTGCGGCACGATCAGCTTGTGGGTGTATCCCTGCTTTTGCGAAAGCGGCGCGCCAGCCTGGATACGCTTGGTGGAATAGGGAATGGCCCGGTCGAGTGCGGCCCAGCCCGCCCCGAGGCCGAACGCCGCCACCATGAGCCGGGTATATCCGAACACGGCCTGCGCTTGATTCAACCCCTGGCCTTCGATGCCCCCGACGAGGCGGTCGGCGTCGACATAGACGTCATTGAACGCGAGGGCCGCTGTGTTGCTGAGGCGGATGCCGTGCTTATCTTCCGGCTCGTCGTGGGTGAAACCCTTCGCGCCTTGCTCGACAATGAACCAACTTGGCCCGCTGGGCGTATTGGCCAAAACCGAGTAGGCACCGGCGATACCGCCATTGCTGATCCACTGCTTGTTGCCATTGATCTTGTAGCCGACGACGCGGCCGTCCTGGATGACTGGGTCCGCCGTAGTCTTAAGAGCTCCGAGATCGCTGCCAGCTTCCGGTTCAGTGGCGCCATAGGCGAACAACAGTCCTTCGTCCGCGATGCGACTCAGCCAAATCTTCTTTTGCTCCGGAGTAGCGCCCACCGTGATCGGGTCGCTGCCCAGAAAGGTCGCCAGCACGGCCGTAGCTACGCCGAGATCGATGCGCGCCATTTCCTCGCAGACGCAGTACACGTCGAAGGCGCCGCCGCCCATGCCCCCGAATTCTTCGGGAATGAACAGGAGCTGGATGCCTAGCTTGTCCGGGCTGCACATATGGCGGACGATTTCCAGCGGACATTCGTCGCGTTCATCCAGTTCCCGGAGCACCTCATCCGGCAAACGTTTCTTGGCGAAGTCCTTGAGCGACTTCAAACTTAACTTCAGCGTTTTACTCGTGATCATGGGCGGCGCCTCACTTTGCTATGCGACGTGTCGCAATTCACGAACCTTGTTAGTCATTTCCGGCAAGAACTCTAGAATGTCGTCGACAATTCCGACATCTGCCACCTGGAAGATCGGAGCCTTCGGGTTCTTGTTGATGGCGATCAGGAAGGGGCTGCCTTTAATACCAGCCAGATGCTGGAAAGAGCCACTGATACCACATGCCAGATAGACCTTAGGCTTGACGGTTTTTCCGGATGAGCCCACTTGGCGTGCCTTTTCCATCCACTTGGCATCGACTACGGGCCTGGAGCAGCTCACGGCCGCACCGAGGGCGTCGGCCAGCTCCTCCGCGATGGCCACATTGTCTTTTTCCTGAATGCCGCGGCCGATCGAAACCAAAACGTTGTGCTTGGTGATATCGACATCACCCGCCTCGGCAACGATGGTCTCGAGGTAGCGGCGGCCGGCTGCCAGAGTGCCGACCTCTTTTGATTTGTCGACGACGAGGCTGCTTCCCGGAGTAATCTCCACCGCTTTGAACGCGCCCGGGCGTATCGTGACCACCGCGCCCGTTGAAATGTCGCAACGCACGTGAGTGCTCACTTGCCCGCCAAATTCCTGGCGAACCGCCTGAAGGTCGGCGCCTTCAGCCCCGGCGATCTGCACCAAGTCAGAGATAAACGCCGCGTTCAACTTAATGGAAAGACCCGGCGCCAGGTCGATTCCAAAATGGTCATGGGCAAGCAGCACAACGCTGTTGGTCGGCAACACCTTGACTAGGGCTTTCCGGATCATCTCAGCATTGGGGTAGGTGAGGGCCTCATGGGTGATTTTCCAAACCTCAGGGTAAGAAGCGCCGACTGCATCGCACGCGGCATCGAGGTCGGAGCCCCAGCCCGTGAGAATGGCTGTCGGTGACGCAGAAGGATTGATCTCGCGAGCCGCGGCCACCAGTTCGAAGGCGGAATCGTCGGGCACGCCGGCTTTGTGCACGATGTACGAGAAGATACGAGCCATTATTTCAACCCTCCTTTGGCTGCCACTAACTCCAGAACTTTCTCGATGTTCTCTTCCCGGGTGCCGTGCAGAATTTCGGCGCCCTTGCCTAGCACGGGTACGAAGTAGTCCACCCGTTTCACTTTGGCTGCAGCTTCTCCTACAGCGGTGGGGTCAAAGCCCAGGTCCGAAGCACTGACAGTTGGGATGGGAACAGACGCCACTTGACGAATGCCTCGCATGCCGACATAACGCGGTTCATTGATGCCGGTTTGAATTGAGAGCACACAGGGCAGATCAACCTCATTTATTTCCTTGTTGCCGCCTTCGATTTCGCGGCTGACTTTCAGCTTCTTGCCATCGAGCACGTCTATGGAGTTCACCAGCGACGCGAACGGATAGTCGAGCATTGCCGCAAGCATCCCTCCGACCTGGGCAGCTCCGTCCTCGGCCTGGACACCGGTTAGAATCAAGTCGTAATGGCCTCTCTGCACGAAAGCTTTGAGAATGGTGGCGATGCCCTTGCCGTCCGATCCGTTGAAGGCGTCGTCCGAGATCAGCACGCCATGGTTCGCGCCCATGGCCATCTCGCGGCGCAGGATCTCCTCGTCGTCTTCACCACCAACCGTCGCGACGGTGACGTTTCCACCGACCCTGGTGACAATCTGCAGGGCCTCTTCGACCGCATAGTTGTCGGGTTCGTTGATCGAATAGACCAATTCGTCACGCTCGATGTCGTTTCCTGCACTATTGAGTTCAATCTCGTTTTCCGAAGTGTCGGGCACTCTTCTTGCGCAAACTAGAATCTCCACGTTCACCTCCACAGAATTGCTTTGAGCGGCTTGTTGAAAAATCTCGGGGTGCCGTCATTACGAGGAGCGAAGCAACGAAAAACTTGCAGTACTGAGAGTCCTGGAAGAACTGCAGATCCCTCGTTCTATTCGTAATGACAAGAAATTAAGTTTTTCAACAAGCTTTCGGAGCCAACGCGTCGCGGACGATTTGTTGGTCCACTAATTCCGCCAAATCGATGGCGGCCATCCTTCCTTCGAAACCGGCGACCTTAATCGCGTCTTCTATATTCACCATGCAGAACGGACAGGCGGTCACGATCACATTGGCCCCGGCTTCGGCGGCCATCTGAACTCGCTTCACGCCCATTCGTTGATCCTCTTTAGGCTCGTAGAACAGCATCAGTCCCCCACCCCCGCAGCAAAACGAACGGTCGCGAGACCGCGTCATTTCGACTCTCTGCAAGCCGGGAATTGCATCCAGCACATCCCGCGGATCGTTGTATACCTGGTTATGCCGCCCCAGATAGCAGGGGTCGTGATAGGTGTAAACACTGTTTTCGTTTTCTACCGGATTGAACTTGATCTTGCCGGCTTTCATTTCTCTGGCGATCACCTGGCTGATGTGCTCCACCGGCGGCACATCTTTGTAATCGTGTTTCAGCGCGTTGTAGGCATGCGGGTCGGCAGTGACGATCCGCTGGACTCCGGAGGCTTTGATGGCATCCAGGTTGTGGTCCCGCAAGGCCATGAAAAGGGTCTCCTCGCCGAAGCGCCGGACTTCATGGCCGCTATCTCTTTCCGCCGCGCCTAGGATTCCGAAATTCTCTCCGACATGGTTGAGTATCTTCGCCGTGGCCCGTCCGATCGACTGCATGCGGTCATCATAGGAAGTGATGCTGTCGACGAAATACAAAGTCCCGGTGCCGTTGGCTTTAGCAAGCGTCTTGACGGGGCACACTTGCTGGAATTCTTTGGCGTTGGCCCAGTCGGCCTTCTTCTTTTCCAGCTTGCCGTAGGGATTGCCGCGGCTCTCCAGCGCCTTCAGGGGCTTTTGCAGGGACTGGGGCACATTCCCTTCATCGACCATGCCTCGCCGCAAGTCGACGATCTTGTCGATGTACTCGACCAGCAACGGGCATTCTTCTTCGCAAGCTCCGCAGGTGGTGCAGGACCAGATTTCGTCCTCGGAATAAATGCCGCCGGAATCTTTGGTGCCGATGAGTGCCGTGCCATTCTTCGCCCGTCCAAGAACCGGATAGTGCTGGAAGGCGTAATCTCTCGCCTTGATGCCGATGAAACGTGGCGACAAGGGCCTGCCCACCGCATTGGCCGGACAATTATCGGAACATCGCCCGCAGTCCGCGCAGGAATAGAAATCGAGCATGTGCTTCCAGGTGAAGTCTTCGAACGACTTGACTCCGAAGGATTTCACCTGGTCGAGATGCTCGTCGGGGACACCCCAGCGCACCGGCTTCAGAATCTCCCGATCCAACTTGGCGAAGTAAATATTGAAGAGGGAGGTCTCGACATGGAACTGGATTCCAAAGGGCCGATAGCAGAGCAAAAAGTAGAAGG
>Ga0187817_10000085_pt1 | contig 29543 bp, 26 predicted proteins | sample NC_wetland_sal_i_17_FD_132431 | JGI IMG/M metagenome (GOLD analysis project Ga0187817, IMG submission 132431) | Wetland sediment microbial communities from Neuse River Estuary, North Carolina, USA - SO4_2 | ecosystem: Environmental > Aquatic > Freshwater > Wetlands > Sediment | place: USA... | reverse complement strand
TGATCAGTAGAAATTCCCGGGATCTCGATTTGTTATTGCAAATGAAGCCGCAGGTGGCTGTCCTTCTTTACGACAGGGGCTGAATAAGCCGACATCTGTCCCTGGCGCGCGCGACCGACCCGTCGCGGCGCCGAAGCGCAGCCGCTGCGAGCGGATCACTCCCACATTACTGCTTACTGCGCGGGCTCTGCCCACGCCGGTCGCGTGCGGCGGCAATCTGAGCGGCAAATATTCCAACAACGAAGAGTGACCCAGCGGGAGTATTTGGTTTGGCGGCGTTAAAGCAGCGCTCCACTATCTTGCCGGATCAAACAAAGGCTTTCCACGGGTCTCCTTGCTGCCGCCGCGAGCGCGGCCGGTGCCGCTCTTCGATGGGGCGGATCCAGGACTGTAAATGGGGGTGCCGCGCCGCTCCATCGTGGTGCCCCGGCAGACATTTATAGACAGTGCCGGTATCGCGTAGCTCAATCTCCAGACCGGCAAGTTGCTGGTAGGCGCGTCGCATCATCGGTCCGTCAACAAAGCGGACTTGATTGGCTTGCAATTCGGCGTTGAACAACTCGAGCAGATAGGTCGGGCCAATAGTGTAGACCAATATCGCGCGGTTCTTGACCGGCCGGCGCTCGACATTCATGCCGTCGCCGTTGCGCGTAATATGAAGGCCAATGACGCGCTCACCAAAGACCTCAAACAGCGCCTCGGCATAGGTCAAATCATTGCTCGGATCGACGACATTGATGGCATTGCAATTGTAGCGGCGATCAATCACCGCGAGCGCGCTGGCGCGCGCACTGCCACAAAGACCTTGCGGCAGTTCTTCGAGTTCGCCAATGCCCAGCAAGCTTGGGCCGTATGGACAGTTGCCGCCGATGATTGCGGTCGAACGGTCCCGACTGCGCCCAACATCATGGGCAATAATCAGCGGCCTAAAACAGGGCCAAGTTCTTATGTCTTCCCGATTTGGCAGAAATGCCGGACCAGGCCGCACCAGCGGCACATAAACCTGCGTCGCCTGTTCGTATAATTCCCAGGTGAATGGACTGGCGCTTTTACCACCGGGAATCCCGAGATATTCACGGTTGAAAGCGTATGGCAGACCGCCAAGAGCTAAGCAATTTCGAAAGGGATCTAGAGGCCGTCCGGACGCCAATCACGCAGAGTCGTAATGCGTTTTAGAGGTGGCTCAACCCGAGACTAGTGAACAAAAAATTCGACTGCTGTCTACGCCGGCAGCTCCCGAAGCGCCGCCTTGACCCGCCGTCAAGTTTGGCACTTCCGTGGCGCTCAAATTGCAGATCGCAGTGGCGTTAAGGCCGGCCATCTGAGTGGTGGTGATCTTGGTAGCAGTAGTGTCGGTTATTGACCGGAGCATGGCATGAGCAGAGCCGCCTCCCATGCGACAAGCACGAGGGAGGCGGCTCGCTTTAGGTCAAGGTCCTTTCAATCATCCGCTCTTCACTTTGATGAATGGCCCGTTCGGTGCGTAAAGACGGTTGCTGTTCCCGCGCCATGCGCACACCCCCCGCTCCTCTGGCTTAGGGGTAGTCGATTTCCGTGGGTCAAAACCAGAAAACTGACTGTTGCAGCCAACAACCATGGGCACAGGAGGACGACCACGCCGCGGCACCTTACCGAGCGCGCGGCATGGCTCGTACCAATCCGCCGTTTGCGTGAATGCGTCGACCTGGTCAGTATGCTCCCCATGAGGAAATGCTTCAAATTCAGCTACGAATTCGGCACGGCATGCTGCACCCGCGACAATTTGCACATGACCATCGCGAATCTTGTCGATATGCCGATTGAGCCGTGCCGCTTTGGAACCGCGCGGCGTAATCGGTGCGATCAGCTGGCGATTCTTTCCTTTCCGCCTCATTTCAGAAATTAGGGCGGGGCCATTAGCGGTATTTTCGATCAGAATAGCATCTGGCTGATAGCGCCTTTTGAACCGCCGGGCCATGCGCTTGAGTTTGTCGAACTCACATTGCTCGCGGAATTGGTCCATCAGATAAAGGTTATTCTCGTCAAACGCCCACGCTTGGATAACGCTGAAGCTCGCCTCATCCCCATCCGAGTTCCCTGCATCGATGCTAAGCACGCAATGTAAATGTGCATGGTCTCCCGCAGCGATGGGGAAATTATCCGAGTTGATCGACGGTCTCGCTTGGCCATCGCAATCCTGCTGGTACAGCATGTCGAAGGCCGGATTGACATTGCGCTTTTTAAGCCGCGCGATGGTATCTTCATCGTCCGCCTCGGGCCGCAGCAGTTCGCCCTTGCGCCGATGCCATTTGCCGTAACGCGTTTCGTAGGTCTGATCGCGCGTCGCCTCCAATGGCAATGTCAGGTGCGCCCATTTGCCTTCTTTAAGCAAATGCGCCGAGAGATCCCGATCATGAATTCGATGGGCAATAACGAGAATGCGATCCGTCTTCCGGTTATTCAGTCTTGACCGGACTTCAGTGTCAAAGATCTCCGCGGTGGCGTCGAGCAGTTCCGGATTTCTAACATCGGAGATGTCGTGCGGGTCGTCGACAATAATGGTGTCGCCGCCGAACCCGGTGATGTTGCCGTGGATCGAAGCCGCGAACACGCCACCACCGTCTTTAGTTTCAAAGTCCATCACTTTGGCATGGCCCTTCTTAATCCGTGTTGGGAAGATTTCCTGATACCACTGTTCCGACAGAATGGAGCGAATCCCGCGAGAAATTCTCTCTGCAAGTTGCTCTGAACAGGAGAGCACCATAATTTTCGTAGTGGGGTTGTGCCCCAAGATCCAAGCGGGAAGACACACCGATCCCATAAGCGTTTTGAGGTGCCGTGGTGGTAAGTTGATGAGCTGCTGCTTGGTAATTGCGTCGCCAAAGTCCGACAGCCAGCTCGCCAAGAGTTCAAGATAACGATCATGGCTTAGCCTAATGCCCTCGAGCCGGCGTATGGCTTTGCGGGTAAACGACAGAAAATCTTCACACAACAAGTTGTTCATGGTCTTTACTCCTGGTTTGATGGAAGATTTGATTGAGACTGGTCTGATGGAAGATCTGTTTGCTCAGCGTTGGCGTCGCCCGTTTCGGCGCGACGTCTCAGTTCGCGATCGATATAATTGTCGAGAATTTCGGTATCTTCGGGCGCCGCCAACAGGCCTTGAGGTTCGTTGGTGTCGCCGGCGATACGTCCGCAAAACGAGAGCAAAAGACTCACGGCACGCATGTTGCCGCCGACCGCAGTGTTAACGAGCGACCGGGCGATTGCGCGCGCCTTGGAGATTTCGAGTTCGCCGTCGCCGTCGCTGACACGAATGACCTCGGCGAGCTCGTCAAGCAGATCAGTCTTGAAGCTCCTGCGGCCTTTTGGGCGCCCGCTAGGGTTTCCGCTGACGCCGGGCTTGAATTGATGCGCTACCGGCGGTCGCTTGTAGCCGATTGGACCGTCCTGCTCATTGGCCATGGGCTTCACCACAAGCTTGCGCTGCAGTGCGTACCGCGCGGCAGCGCGCTGTCCATCGCGCCGCTCGGCAGCCGCCAGCTTGCACGACGACCATTGTGACGGTGTTGAGCGGCAAAGATTGCCGCTGTGTGCATTTTGCGAATAGCATTTGGGACCTCTCTGTCCGATGGGGCGGATCGTGAGGTGACGCGTGTGGCGCCGAAACGAGTGCTATTGCTGCGGACTCAAAATTCGTTCCTAGCCGACAGCGTTGCTGCAGTCGGGCAGTCGGAAGAATTATGAATGAAGCGGTAATGCGCTCGTCATATCGCAGTTCCAACGCGCTCGCGCGATCAGCCGGGTTAAACTTACGAGACTGACACGCGAGACGCTTCAGCGACGGACGCTTTGCGCACGCTAACCGCCGAGGACGTAATGAGGCGGCACAAATTCAACTGACGTATTCAATATAATGCCGACCCAACACTATTGGAAGAAAAAAATTGTTCGGAAAATTGCAAAGCTGCTGCGGTTTCGAAACGCTACCGCGCCATTGCAGGCGCGTTTCGCTCGCGGCCGGCCGCCAGCAAAACTGGCTTGGAATTGCGCTGGCCGGCTTGCTGAAATTCCGCCGCGGGTTGACAGTTCGCCTTCTTGTACGTAACCGTCATCGCGTTGATGATCGGAGAATCGCAACAACCTAGGGCGTGCGCGGCAATTGTCCACCCCACGGGATTTTATGCGGCTTCGATGATCGTGGCTCTTCGCTTCGAAAATAAAAATTCCCTGTTAAATTCCCTGTTAGCAGGGAATTCGATGTTGGGATCTGACGACGATTGCGTGGCGGTAAGGACTGATACCGACTCCTGCTTGATTGATTCCTAAATTTTTGGGATTCCAGGTGGAATCGAAGCAATTAAGGTTACGCGACTGGCCCGCGGGCATTTGCTGCGCTACACAATTCGGCTTATGGCCGTCTGCCGGCGATCGAGTTCATCGACGAGAACGGCGGCGGGCCCGGAGGTGAGGTTACGAAAGCGGCACGAGGAGGACTGGCGCGGCATTGCCTCGACCGGCAATTCCAAAACGAAGCCAATTTCGAGGGCAGCATAGGCACCGCTCGTCCTAGCGCCCTCCAACGTAAGAGAATCTGATGACCTCGATCTTAGTCACCGGTGGCGCAGGCTATATCGGCAGTCATACCTGCAAGGCATTACGCCGCGCCGGTTTCGATCCAATTGCTTACGACAATCTCGCGCGCGGCAATCCCGAATCGGTCAAGTGGGGTGCGCTCGAGGTCGGCGATCTGACTGACAAAGTGCGTCTGCGGGAAGCGTTTGCGCGCTATCGTCCTGCCGCCGTAATCCATTTCGCCGCGCTCGCCTACGTCGATGAGTCGAATCTAAGCCCGACGCTTTATTACCAAAACAATGTCGGCGGTACGGCTGCGTTGCTCGAGGCCATGCGCGAATGCGGTGTCGGCAAGATGGTGTTTTCGTCGAGCTGCGCCGTCTATGGCACGCCGGCTGTCGTTCCCATCGCCGAAGAGACCCCCTATGCGCCGATTAATCCTTACGGCGCCACGAAGATGATTTGCGAGCGGATGCTGCGGGAGTGCTCCGTGGCGTTTCCGCTCTCTTTCACTGCACTGCGTTATTTTAATGCCGCGGGAGCGGATCCCGATTGCGAGATCGGCGAGTGCCACGTTCCCGAGACGCATGTCATTCCGCTCCTGCTCGATGCAGCGGCGGGAGAAAGCGCGAGCTTCACGATTTTCGGCGGCGATTATCCCACCGCCGACGGCACCTGTATCCGTGATTACATCCACGTAACCGATCTTGCGGATGCTCATGTCAAAGCGGTGCGGGCGTTGCTCGATGGCGCGGAAAGTACGGCGCTCAATCTTGGTACCGGGCGAGGCTGGTCGATTCGGGAGTTGATCGCCAATGTCCGGGACGTCACCGGCCGTGAGCTTACCGTGCAAGTCGGCACGCGGCGGCCCGGTGATCCGCCGAGTTTGGTTGCCGACGCCTCTCGCGCGCGTCATCAGCTTGGCTGGCGACCGCGCTATCCAAACGTCGCTACGCAGGTGACGCACGCCTGGGCTTGGCGGCAAGGTGAGGCTCAAACTTGGAAACGGATGAAGACGCGGCCCGCCACGGCTGCCCCCCTGCTCTAAGCCCTAACCGGTTCGCCGCTGAGCAGATCTGTTTGCTGGTTCAAATGAAGGGGGCGGGACAGCGACTCTGCTGTCTGAGCTGCTTCAGCTGCCTCACTTTTGAAGTAGCATGGACGCGGCCAATGCCAAAATGGCAGCACCCAGAATGAGTATCGTCCAAACCGAATATTTTCTTCTTTCCGCGACGAGCTCCGACGTCGTCTTGTCGAGATCGGCTTGTTGCTGACGCCGAACTATTTCATCGTGATATAGGTTGGCCTGCTCGCTCCCTTCCGGCAGAAGGGCGATCTCGGTCGCGAGTTCGTCCAGGCTCTTGTCAGCCAAAGACGCTGACCTTTCGTCTCCCTGAATCACGTCCTCGTCTCTTTGCGCCCTTCATCGGCCGCCTTGCCAGAGCGTATTAGCCGGTCACCAAAATGTGGCGCTAGCTCTTGCACGGCCAGGCTTTCGCCAGTGCCTCATTGGCGAGCAGCCGGAAATCCTCGTTTTTTCGCTCCGGGCGAGCTTCGATGTAAGAAACAATTGTGCGCACCCGTTGCAGGTTGTCGGTGTTGTCGGGAGGACAAAACAGCTTCGTGTCCGAATTCAAGGCGGCGAGAACTTCGACGGCGCCGACGCATCGGCCGGCGAAAAAATTCGATTTACCGGCAATGAAATCCTTGCAGCCGCCCAAATAGAAATCGGCGGTAAAAACGCGTGCCGTCGCTTGCGGTCCGGCCCCGGCTTTCGAACCGAGCAATGCCAGCGTGATCGCAAAAGCAAGCCGAGCCGTGGTCATCTCAACCCTCCAGTCGCTCGGGTGCCATCATAGCAGCAAGTGCGCCGTCGCGCGCGTGGCGCCACGGAATATGATGCCGCCTGCACAGTAATTTTGGCTCGGTAGGATGTTCAAAGCTAAGGCGCGATCGATCAGTCGCGCCCGCCGCCGCGCCTTATTTACCCCAGCCGAAGTGATAATTCAGGCCGGCGCGCACGACATCGTCGTGCATTGAGACGTTGTTCGTCGGCGAGGCGCCGCAGTTGAGGCCGCAATTGAACTTGCCGAGATCAGCGTGAAGATATTCGGCCTTGGCCGTCCAGTTGCCCGGCAGCGCGATTTCAATGCCGCCGCCGACCGTCCAGCCCGCATTGGTGGTGCTCGCTCCGGCAAAGCCGGGCGCGGAAGCGCGGATGTCGCCTATTGCCAATCCGCCGGTGAGATAAGGCATGATGCCGCCAAAAGCGTAACCGGCACGCCCGCGCACGGTCGAGAGCCAGCTGTCGCTGGTGCTACAACCGGGGCAGAGCACGGTGCTGCTCGTACCTTTCAGGTTCGACCAATCGATATCGCCTTCCAGGCCAAGCACGGCATTGCCGAACTGCCAATTGTACCCGGCCGTGCCGCCGACCTGCGCGCCCGAGAGATCAATTGACGTGGACTGCGATTGCCACCAGGAGCGCCCCCAGCCGCCGCCGCCATTGGCGCCCAGATAGAAACCGGTCCAATTATAGGCCGGACTCACTTGCGACGGCGGCGCCTTGTACAAGGGCGCAACCGAAAGATCGGCCGCGGCGGCGCATTGCGCCGCGACCAGCGCGCCAGCAGTGAAAAATATCGCGACAAGTTTTTTCGTCACGCCGTTCTTACCCGCATTCGGTGCTCTAATTCAAACCCGACATTCAGGCATATATGTAGCGGCGACCGTAGCCGCACTTAGTTACCTCTGGCTTACTGTCGGGCCTCACGGAAAGGTGACCGCGCTTTCCGCCTAGATGATTGAACACAAAGGCAAAATTGTGCCGGCCGGCGGGCGGCACAAGGGCGCTCCTGATGCCGATTCCGGTTGCCAAAGCGGCTGGGTTCGGAATGGTATAGTAGATTAGGGATTAAGCCTCCTGTGCGAGTCATAGTGCAATGAACTGGATTTCCAACGTACGGCCGAAAATTCGCAGCCTGCTGCGCCGTGAGGTCCCGGAAAATCTATGGATCAAGTGCCCGGAAACGGGGCAGCTCGTCTTCTATAAAGACGTCGAGGCCAATCAGTTCGTCATCCCCGGATCGAATTATCACATGCGCATGAGCGCGACCGCGCGCTTGAAATCCATGTTCGATAATCAGACCTGGTTCGATATCGCCGTGCCGGAGGTGCCGCTTGATCCGCTGAAGTTCCGCGATGAGCTGCGTTACGTGGAACGGCTGAGAACAGCACGCAGCAAGACCGGCTTAAACGATGCCGTAAAGCTCGGCTATGGCAAGCTCGATGGCTTCGCCGTGGTCGTCGGCGTCCAGGAATTCGATTTTATGGGCGGCTCGCTCGGCATGGCCGCGGGCGAGGCGGTAATCAGGGGACTCGATACCGCGGTCGAGAAAGGTTGCCCGTTCGTAATGTTCGCGGCATCGGGCGGCGCGCGGATGCAGGAAGGCATCCTCTCCCTGATGCAATTGCCGCGTACCACAATTGCGGTGCAACGCATCCGCGAGGCGCGCAAGCCCTACATCGTCGTCCTTACCAATCCGACCACCGGCGGCGTCACCGCCTCCTATGGAATGTTGGGCGACGTGCACATCGCGGAGCCTGGCGCCTTGATCGGCTTTGCCGGCCCGCGCGTCATCGAGCAAACCATCCGCGAGAAGCTCCCGGAGGGATTTCAAAAAGCCGAATATCTGCGCGATCACGGGATGGTCGACATGGTGGTGCACCGTCACGAGCTTCGCGCCACGATCGCGAAGCTGTGTCGGCTCTTTCTCAAGACGGCAAGCAGCGCGCCGCAATCAAGGCTGCCGGCGCCGTTTGCGGCCATGGCGCCGGCCTAGCGTGAGTGCCGGCAAGGCCAGTGCAGTGCCCATGGATGCTATGCTGGCGCGGCTTTTGGCGCTGCATCCGAAACGGATCGATCTTTCCCTCGATCGCATCCAGCGGCTCCTGGCAGCGCTTGATAATCCGCAGCGGCGGCTGCCGCCGGCCATCCATGTCGCTGGCACCAACGGCAAAGGCTCCACCATTGCCTTTATGCGGGCGGTTCTCGAAGCCGCCGGCAAGAGAGTTCACGTCTACACTTCGCCCAATCTGGTTCGTCTCAATGAACGCTTTCGCCTCGGCCGGGACGGCGGTGGACGGCTTGTCGACGACGCCGAGCTCGGCGACGCCCTGGCAGAATGCGAAGCGAAAAACAGCGGCGCGCCGATTACCGTCTTCGAAATGGAGACCGCCGCGGCATTCTTGTTGTTCTCGCGCCATCGGGCTGAGATTGCCTTGCTCGAGGTCGGTCTTGGTGGGCGGCTCGACGCCACGAACGTGATCGAACATCCGCTGACGAGTGTCATCACCCGGCTCTCGCTCGACCATCGCGAATTTCTGGGTGACTCGCTGGTCAAGGTGGCCGCCGAAAAGGCTGGCATCCTCAAGCCCGGCGTGCCGGCGGTGGTCGCCGGTCAGGCGCGCGAGGCGCTCGCCGTCATCGAGCGAGCGGCCGCGCGACTGCGTGCGCCGCTCAAAATTGCTGGCGAGGATTGGACCGCGACCGAGGAACGCGGCCGGCTCGTCTATCAGGACCAGGACGGCCTTCTCGATCTGCCCGCGCCCAAGCTTTACGGCCGGCATCAGTTCGAGAATGCCGGAGCCGCCATTGCGGCGCTGCGGGTGAGCGGATTGAGACTTCCGGCCGCCGCCTTCGAAGCCGCCATGGTTCAGGTGGAGTGGCCCGCGCGCATGCAGCGGCTATCCCATGGCAGGCTTGCCGCGCTTGCGCCCCCAGGCAGCGAGCTCTGGCTCGATGGCGGCCATAATGTCGATGGCGGGCAGGCTATTGCCGCCGCGCTTGCCGATTTGGAGGAACGCGTGTCGCGGCCGGTGGTGGTGATCATCGGCATGCTGTCGACCAAAGACTGTGCGGGGTTCTTGAGAAATTTTTCCGGACTGGCCCGCCGCGTCATCGCCGTTCCAATTCACCAGGACAAGGCCGTGCCGGCCGGCGAGCTCGCCGAAATCGCGGCCAGCATCGGCATTCCGGCACTCGCGCGTCACAATCTGGAAAGCGCCATCGATCTCGCCGGCAAGCTCGACCTTGAGCCGCCGCCGCGCATCCTCATTACCGGATCGCTGTATCTTGCCGGGGAAGTGCTGGCGGCGAACGGCACGCCGCCCGAATGACCGTTCTGCCGCCTCGTCGCGGCCGCAGCCGTGCACTCAAATCCTGATCTCGCCGAGGTTGACGCTGGTCCCAAGGCTGACTTGCAGAACTTTCGAGCGTCCGCCGGAGAAGATCTGAACGGAATAGCTTCCCGAATTCTCATCCAGTCGATCGAATTTGAAATCACCGAAATTGTCCGTGGTGGTCACGGCGAGTGACGCGCCGTCTTTGACGAGCTGCACGCTCGCGCCCTCGACACATTCGATGATGCCTTGCCGTTCCTCGGCGACCGAGCCGCCGATGAAGCATTTCGAATAACGCCACAGATTGCGATAATAAACCCGCGGTCTGGTGCCGAGCTCGGGTTTGATCACTTCGAGATCTTGCTCGCGGACGAGGCGCGCCATGTCCTCGTCCTCGACCTTGATCGCGCGCATGGCGCCCGTCGGGCAGGACTGCTGTCCGCGCGTCTGATTCCAGCCGCGATCGAGCAGATGCGCGTCAAAGGGCCAGGCCTGCGGCAGCTGCAACTCCTCGTTCCACCAGATGTGACCATAGGGGCAGGCGTCGACGAGCTGTCGCTGCCCTTTTGCCTTTTCCGGATCGATGATCACGATGCCGTCGCGGCGCTTGGTCACGGCCCCCTTCGGCGCCGCCTTCATGCATGGCGGGTCGTCGCAGTGATTGCACATGGTCGGAACGTAGGCGACATCGATCATCGGCGTCTGCCCGCGTTCCTTTTGCAGGATGTTTATCCACTTGTGACCGTGCTTCGGCATCGGCGCCGAATAACCGGGCCATTCGTTGCCGGCATATTCATCCATGGCGGCAAGCGTGCACAAATTGCAATTGGTGCACTCGGCCACGTCGATGATCATGTTCCACTTTTTCATCGCGGTACTCTTTAGCGCCCATCGGCGCCCGGCAGCACGCCGTCACTTCGCCGGCAGCAAATGCGCCTCTTTGAGCGTGCGTTTGATTTCCTTGTCTTGTTCGATAGCGGCAAAGGCTGCTGACATATGCTCGGCGCGCCCGTCCCACAGTTCGATCTGAACCAGGGAATTGGCGCCGGCGAGCGAGTGTGTGCTCTTGGTCTGCGTGCGCTCGGGCGTGAGTAGGTTGAGACAACCGCCGCGATCGACCGACTTGCCGGGCTCGCCCATCGGGTCGTAGACCGCCGACGACTCGTAGCCATGCGCGACGCCCCGCGGCAGCCGCTGCGTCGGCAACGCCGCGCAGATCACCGCGCCGCGATCGTTGAAGACTTTGACCAGATCGTGCTTGCCGATGCCGCGCTCCTTCGCGTCCTCGGCATTCATGCGCACGATCCAGTAGTAATAATCATCGATCTTGACCCGATGGTCCTCGATGTTGAGCAGGAACGAGTCCTTGCCGTCACCCTGGGTGTGGAACGAATATTTCGAGTGCGGGGTGAGCAGCTGCAGCGGGTAACGCGCGAACAGCTCGCCGGAATGCGCGCCCTCCCACGACGGCTCGTATTTGACGATCGGCGGCCGTTCCGGATCATTGAAGCGCTTGAGCGAATTGCACTCGAATTCGAGCTTGCCGGACTGGGTCTGCAGTCCGCGCAGGAATTCTTCGGTGTAGTCGGACGGTAGCGGTTGCGCTTCCGGCACGTCCTTTTTGCGGTTTTCGTAGAACCAGCGGAACGATACCGGCGCGCGCAGCTTCTCCTTTTCCGCCGGCACGACGAAATAGCCGCGCTTTAAGAATTTCTTCCAAGACATGTATTTCGGCAGGTCCGAGGCAAGGAAGATCCGCTTCACCCAATCGATCTCGTTGACGCCTTCCGAAAAATAATTGGCAAGCCCGAGTGGTTTGCACAGCTCATTGAAGATCCAGAAATCGGATTTCGATTCGCCTAACGGCTCGATCGTCGGCGCTTGGAAAACGATGACGCGGTGATTGAGCTGCTGCTGGCCGTGATGTCCGTAGCCGCCAAGGCCCGCCCATTCGCTGATATCGGTGCGCTCGAAATTGGTGCAGGCGGGCAGAATGACATCGGCGAATTTTGCTTCGCCCTCGAACCAGATCGACTGATTGACGACGAATTCCAGGTTCGGCGACTGATACATCCGCACCCAGCGATTGGTGTTGTTCATCGTCGAAAGAATCGAGCCGCCATATTTGTAGAGCATGCGCACCGGTGCATGGCCGGGCGCCGGATAGGTGAAACGCGCGAATTGATGCTCGATCGATTTTCCGATCCAGGGATAGCCCTCGGCCTTGCCGTCGATGATCGCTTCGGGGACGAAAATGCGCGGGATGCGCTGGCCGTTCGAATTCATGGTCGGCAGCTGCGGCATGCGCTGGTAAAGCTCAACGGGCATCGCCGTATTTTCCAAGTCACCCGACATTCCGCCGTCGGCATAACCAGGAAAGTAGAAATTGAAATCGAGCGGACAGCCCCATTGCAGATTGCCCATGTTCACGCCCGGTTTGCCGAGGCCTTGCATGGCGACCAGGCACACCATGACACGCGCCCATTGAATTCCGGTTTGATTTCGGCAAGCGCCGCCGTGACCGTTGCCCCAGCCGCCCGGTGCAAGGTAGACGCGCTTCTTACCCCATTCCCGGGCGAGCGCGCGGACGTCTTTGGCCGGAACGCCGGTTTCCTTTTCCTGCCACTCCGGCGTTTTTGGGATGCCGTCCTCTTCGCCGAGCAGATAAGCTTTCCACTTGTCGAAGCCGACGGTGTGCGTCTCGACATACTCTTTGTCGTAGAGGCCTTCCTTGATCCACACATAGGCGATCGCCATCGCCATCGCGACCGACGTCGTCGGCTTCGGCGCGAACCATTTGCCGGGAAGGAATTGAGCGCTGGCGTTGTAATAAGGATCGACGTGAACGACTTTGATGCCGAGCTTGGCATCCTTGAGCCATTGCCGGCGCGTCGTACCTTCCTGCGCGCCGTATGATCCCGAGGTGGATTCCGGGTCGGCCGCCCAGAACACGATCATGTCGCAGTTCTGCAAGCAGTCCTCGACCGTGCCGTAGGTCTCCGATTGGCCGACGCGCAGCGTATAACCCCAATGATGGACCGCGCCCCAGTACCAGCCCTCCCAGGAGTCCGGATTATGATGGATGCGCGTCATACCGACGGCATTGGCGAACCGGAACAGCGCCGAGAGGTAGTAGCCGACATTCCCCCAAGTGTGATGCGAGCCATGGGAGAAAGCGATTGCGCCCGGACCGTATTCGCGCTTTTGCCGTTTGATCTCGTCGGTGACGAGCTTGATCGCCTCCGCCCATGAAATCCGCACATATTCTGATTTGCCGCGGTTCTGCGGATTGCGTTCGCCGTTCGGATCGAAATCGACGCGCTTTAACGGATAAAGCAGGCGATCCGGCGAATAGACGATCGACTTGGCGTTTTGTCCGTGCGGCGCCAGCGTCGTCTTGCGCGGCGGGGTCAGCTTTTGTCCTCGCGCCTCGATCGTCCAAGAGGCGCCGTCTTTGTCGGTGAGATCGATGGGCGTCATCCGCAAGATCTTGCCGCCCTTGACGTAAACAAAGACCGGCCCGCCATTCGTCATGTTGCAGTAGCGGATGATGCCGCCGCGAAGCCTTGTGCCGTATTTGAGGCCGGCGGATTGGCTCATCATCAAGGTCTGCGCGAACCAGTTCGCGAGATGCTCCGGCCCTTCGACGGTGAGAACAAAATCTTTCTGGGCATTGATCTGGTCGAGCCAGTTGATCGGCGGCATCAAAAGCGAAGCGCCGGTTTTGGCGTTCTTGAACAAGAGCTTGATGTCAGGCTTTTTGTGCAGCCCGGCGCGCGAGGTGATGATGCCGTCTTTGAACCTGAACCACCGCCCAATGCCTTCGTCGCGCGTCATGATCTGAGCGACGAAATTGTGCTCTTGGACACGCCGGTTGAAATGCGGATGCCGCTGCGCGGCGCGCCGGAGGAGCTGCGCCACGCCGAACAGGATCAGCGGCAGTGTCATCCTTGCGAGCGCCACGACGTTCCTCCTTGCCCACCTGCGCGCCAGCTACCCTTCGGCTATGTCCGGCAACACATCGGGGCGATTTTGCAATAAATCCGATGCCTTGCACAGCCCGAGCGAGACACTAGCGCGTGACGATATTGGCCATTTCGTCCAGCCGCCCAGCCAGGAACAGCCGCATATTGTCGACGATGAGCGGCATGATGAAGTCCTCGTATTCGACGACATAACCGCCGACATGGGGCGTGATGAATACGTTCGGCAGCGTCCAGAACGGGCTTTCGGGCGGCAGCGGCTCGGTCTGGAAAACGTCGAAGGCGGCGCCGGCGATACGCCGCTCGCGCAGTGTCGTGATGAGCGCCGTCTCATCGACGGTTTGACCGCGGCCGGCGCTAATGTAGTAGGCGCTGGACTTCATCGCGTCGAACAGGGCAGCGTCGAACAGCGCGAAATTTTCCGGCGCCGCGGGAAGAACATTGATCAGGTAGTCGGCCTTGCTTGCCGCCTCGCACAGCCGTTCGCTCGGCAAGATCTCGTCGAAGCCGCGCACGAGGCGCGGCACGCGGCTCACCCCGATCACGCGCATGCCGAGAGTCTGCAGCATTTCCCCGATCGCGGCGCCGACGATACCGGTGCCGGCGATCACTGCGGTCTTGCCGTAGAGCGTCGTCCACAGCCGGCGCTGCCAGACGTGCTGCTGATGATCTTCCACTTGGCGTTTGGCGTCGTGACTGATCGTCAGCATCAGGTAGAGGACATGCTCGCGCATCGGCACGCCGTGAATGCCGCGGCCACTCGTAATGAGAACATCTCGCCGTAACGACGGACAGCGCAAGAAGTGATCCACACCCGTCGCCAATGATTGAATCCATTTCAGCCGCGGCGCATCACGCAGCATCTGATCGCGAATCTCGATGCCAAACATGATCATTACGTCGATAGCGGACAAGTCGCTGGAGACCTCCGCCGCCTTGTGAAACAGCATGAATTCAAGCCCGGAAAATTCCGCCTGTAGTCGATCGCGATAGAGTTCGGCGTGAATGTCGACGATGAGAACTTTGACCGCCATGGATGCTGATCCGCCGCGCAGCCGCGAGACGCGCTGGTCGCGCTTCAGGCGGCGACTGGCTGCGTCAAGCGCAGATATTTTGCGGCGTTGTCCGCGGCAATCGCCCTGCGCACCGGCTCCGGGATCGCGACCTCATCCATGAACGCGCCCGCCTCCTGCGCCGACTCGAATGGATAATCGGCGGCAAACATTACGCGCTCGTGGCCGAGCGCGGCGATGGTGCAATTGAGCGGTTCGGCCGAACACATGCCGGATGTCGTGACGATGAAATTGTCCTTGAAATATTGCGACGGCGGCTTGCCGAGCTTGATCGCATAAAAATTCGGTCCGGCGCGGCTGTCGAAGCGCCAGAGCAGGAACGGCAGCGTCTCGCCGAGATGGCCGAGGCCGACGCGGGCACGCGGGAAGCGGTCGAACAGCCCGCCGAAAATCAGCCGCAACGCATGCGATCCGGTTTCGAAGGTCCATTCCCAGGTCGCGCGCCGCAATCCCTTGTGGCCGTCCAGTACCGGCGCCGGGCTGATCGGATCGACCGGATGCAGGTAAATGAGCGCGCCCAGCGCCTCAGCGCGCTCCCAGAACGGATAGAGCGCCGGGTCATCGAGATATTGTCCGTTGGTATGGCCATTGATCATCGCACCGCAGAATTTGAGCTCACGCATGCAGCGCTCGAGCTCGGCGGCGGCGGCGGGCGGATCCTGCACGGCAAGATGGGCAAATCCGGAATAGCGATCGGGTCGGCGCTCAATTTGCCGCGCCAGAAAATCGTTGGCCGCGCGCGCGCGGCGAACGGCGGTCGCGGTATCGCGCTCCGCCTGCACGCCAGGACCCGCCAGCGCAAGCACGGCGCGGACAATGCCGGCCTCATCCATCGCGGCGAGCCGCAGCTCGCCAAAATCGGTCAGCCGCGTCAGCACCTTATCCCGGCGCTCGGCCGGCAGGTCGACGACGGTTGGATTCCAGTACCCGATGAAATCGGGGCAGAGGAAATGCTCCTCAAGCGCGATCTTTTTGACCATGCGGTTTCCTCAAGGCATCGTATGAAGCAAGCGAGCTTCCGCTCTCTGTACCTCATAATGGATATTCGGTACAAACGGCGGTTCTTGGGTCGCACAAACAAAATTAGCGGAGGAGCTCCGTGACGAAGACAATTCGCGGGGTCACGTTCGAAGAAAACGATAACAACGCGATGGGACTGGAATTTTACAACCTGTCGCATCGTTTCGGCTATCAATCGCCGAATTGGCCATATTTCGAAGACGTCAAGATCGAGCGCATCCATTACATGGCGAAATCGGGCGTACTGTCGCAGCGCATCACGACGTCGATGCACAATACGACTCATATCGACGCACCTGCGCACGTGGTTCAAGGCACGCCCTTCATCGACGAAGTGCCGCTGCCGCATTTTTTCGGTTCCGGCATTGTCATTTCACTGCCAAAGAAAAAATGGGAGCCGATCACCTACGACGATCTGGAAAAGGCGGCGGGCAAGTACGTGCGCCCGCGCGACGTCGTCATCGTCAATACCGGCTGGCACAAGAAGTACGACGACAGCGAGGATTATTTCTGTTATGCGCCCGGCTTTGTACCCTCAGCCGGCAAGTGGTTTGTCGAAAAACAAGTCAAAGTCGTCGGTCATGATACGCAAGCCAACGATCATCCGCTTGCCACCGCGATTGGGCCGCAGCGCAACGGACCGCTGCATCCGCATTTGGCGGCGGAATACAAAGAATGGTCGGGGGGACGCGATTGGAAGCAGGATTTTCCCGAATGGGAGCCGGTGCACCGGATCCTCTTCAAGAACGGCATCCTCGGGATTGAGAATGTCGGCGGCGATCTCGACAAAGTCGCCGGCCGCCGCTGCACGTTTGCGTTCTTTCCCTGGAATTGGGATCGCGGCGACGGCTGTATCATCCGGCTGGTCGCCATCGTCGACCCGAAAGGCGCTTACCGGATCGAAAAGGGGGAGAGATTCGCATGATCGTGCGCAAGCTTTCCGAGGCTAAGCCCTACGACGCGCCCAACCATCGCGATTACAAATCGCTGCGCGTGTTCGGCGCTGAAATGGGCGGTTCGCAAAGCCTGATCTTCGGGATTTCCCACTTCCTGCCCGGCGGCGGCGCCGGTCCCGATGCCTCGCCGCCCGAGAAGATTTATTACGTGCTGGCCGGCGAGCTCACAGTCATTGCCGGTGGCAAGGAGATGGTCGTGAGGGCGGGTGACAGCTGCTATATCGGTCCTAATGAAGCACGCGAGATCGTCAATCGCGGCAACGAAGTTTGCACAATCGCGGTCGCTGTGGCGCCGGTGAAGTGAACCTAACGTCACCCTAAGGTGCGAGCGAATCGAGCCTTGAAGGGTGACCGACGATGTCGAGCATGCATCCTTCGAGGGCCGCGGAGCTTATCATCGGGCCGGCCACTTCGGGCCGGACCCGTTGGCGGCCACCTCAGGATGACGACGAAACAGAAGAGTAGTTCATGCCCGAAGATTTTCTGAAAAATCCGCTGTCGCTGTTCGATGTCAAAGGCAAGACCGCGATCGTCACCGGCGCGACCGGCGCGTTCGGGGCGCTTGCCGCGCAAGTGCTGGCTGGTGCCGGTTGTAATCTTGTCATTGCGGCCGGCAGCGCCGATGCACTCAAGAAGATTGCCGCGGCATGCGAAAAGCTCGGCGCCAAAGTCGAAAGCGTCAACTTGCGTCCGAGCTCGGCCGCGCATTGCGACAAGATCGTTGCGGCCGCGGTGCAGCGCTTTGGCGGCGTTGACATCCTGGTTCTCGCCTCCGGCATCAACAAAGTGGCGAAAATCGTCGATCAAACGCCCGAAGCCTTTGCCGAGGTGATGGACGTCAATGTCACCCAAAGCTGGCTGATGGCGCGCGCTGCGGGCAGGCAGATGCTGGCGCAAGGGCGCGGCGGCAAGGTGATATTCATGTCGTCGGCCCGCGGGCTGTTGGGCCATCCCGCAGGCTACGCCGCTTACTGCGCGTCGAAATCCGCTGTTGACGGTATCACCAAGGCACTCGGCTGCGAATGGGGAGCAACGGGAATCACCGTGAACGCCATCGCGCCGACCGTTTTCCGCTCCCCGCTGACCGCCTGGATGTATGAGGACAATGAAAACGCCGCCGTGGTCCGCAAGGGTTTCATTGCCCGCGTGCCCAAGGGCCGCCTTGGCGAGCCGTCCGATCTGGCGGGGCCGCTGCTTTTCCTCGCCTCCAAAGCTTCGGATTTCTATACCGGCCACATCCTTTATGCCGACGGCGGCTATACGGCCGGATAGTCGCATGCCGCACCATTGTCTATGGCGTGGTGATCCAAGTTCAAGAGTTGCACCATGAGCAAAGCAAAGATCGCGGTTATTGGCGCCGGACTGATGGGGCACGGCATTGCTCAGGTGTTTGCCCTTGCTGGTCACGAAGTGACCGTCAGCGACACGGTGATGAAGAATCTGGACACGTTGGCAACGCGCATTGCTGCCAACCTGCGCGACCTCGGCGAGGATGAAAGTGCAGTTGCGCGGGTGCGGCCTTGCGTCGATCTCAGCGAAGCGGTTCGCGGCGTCGACTACGTGGTCGAGGCGGTGTTCGAGGATCTGACACTCAAACAGAAACTGTTCGCCGAAATCGAAGCCCATGTCCGGGCCGATACGATCCTCGCCAGCAACACGTCGGTCATTCCGATCACCTCGATCACGGGCGGCCTCAAGCGCCGTGAGCGCGCGCTCGGAACACATTGGTGGAATCCGCCATTCCTCGTTCCGCTCGTCGAAGTGATCGAAACGCAATGGACGTCGCCCGACGCAGTCACCTGGACCATGGATTTGCACCGCGCTGCCGGGAAACAGCCGGCGCATGTGAAAAAGGACGTGCCTGGTTTCATCGGCAATCGCTTGCAGCATGCGTTGTGGCGCGAGGCCATTGCGCTTGTCGAGCATGGCATTTGCGATGCCGAAACCGTCGACGCCGTCATCAAGGCCTCGTTCGGCCGCCGGCTCGCGGTGCTCGGTCCGCTGGAGAACGCCGATTTGGTCGGAACCGATCTGGTGCTTGCGGTCCACAATGTGGTGTTGCCGGCGATCGACAGTCGGCCGGGCCCATCACCCTATCTGCAAAAGCTTGTCGCCGACGGCAAGCTTGGGTTCAAATCGGGCGAAGGCTTCCGCAAATGGAGCCAGGAACAACAAGCCACGCTGCGCGCCAGGCTCGTGGCCCATCTGAAAGCATCGCGCGATCGGGAGGTTGCAAAATGACTGGCGAAACAGAAAATCTTCGGCGTTTTGCCGCCATCGACCGGCGCGCCGTCGTAGCGCGCGGTCTCGGCATGCTGGCAGCGCCGGCACTGTTGCGCGCGATCCCGGCGAAGGCGCAGTCGAAAATCATCAAGATCGGCCATGTCAGTCCGCGCACCGGTCCGCTCGCCGGGTTCGGCGAGGCCGATGGCTTCATCCTCGACCAGGTCAGGAGTATTTTGGCGAAAGGACTGGAGAACGGCGGCAAGATCTACCAGGTCGAAATCGTCAGCAAGGACAGCCAGTCGAGCGGCACGCGGGCCTCGGAGGTCGCGTCCGAACTGATCCTGCGTGACAAGGTCGATCTCATTGTGGCTTCGGCCACGCCGGACACCACCAATCCGGTCGCCGATCAGGCCGAGGTCAACGAGGTGCCGTGCATCACCACGAATTGCCCATGGCAGCCGTATTTCTTCGGCCGCAACGGTGATCCGAAGAAGGGCTTCATATGGACCTATCATTTTTTTTGGGGCCTCGAAGACGTGATCGCAGCATTCTTGGCGCTGTGGGAGGGCCAGCCGACAAACAAGGTGGTCGGTGGATTATTTCCGAACGATGCGGACGGCAATGCCTGGGGCGATCCGCAGCGCGGTCTGCCGCCGGCACTGGCGCAGGCCGGCTACCGGCTCATCGATCCCGGCCGCTATCAGGTGATGAACAATGACTTCACATCCCAGATAACACGGTTCAAGGAAGTCAGCGCCGAGATCGTCACCGGCAACATGATCCCACCCGACTTCGCGACTTTCTGGTCGCAGGCAGCGCAGCAGAACTTTCATCCTAAAATCGTGACTATCGGCAAAGCGTTGTTGTTCCCGTCGGTGGTGAATTCGCTGGGGCCGCGCGGCAACGGCTTGACCAGCGAAATCTGGTGGACGCCGAATTATCCGTTCCGATCGGGCCTCACCGGGCAAAGCGCCCAGCAACTCACCGATGCGTATACCAGCGCCACCAGGCGGCCGTGGTCGCAGCCGATCGGTTATCAGCACGCGCTGTTCGAAGTCGCGATCGACGTGCTCAAGCGCGCAAAAAGCATCGAGCCGAAATCGATCCTCGATGCGATCGAAGCGACGAATTACAGCTCCATTGTCGGCCCTGTGCATTGGACCGGGCAGCCGGTCAAGAACGTGAGCAAAACGCCTCTGGTCGCCGGCCAATGGCAGCGCCGCGGTGGCGCTTTCGAACTCGTCATCACCGCGAACAAGCCGGCGCCGGAGATCCCGGTTGGCGGAAGGCTTGAATTGCTGTCGTGAACTTAAGCGAGACGTAGCAACTCGATCATCGCGCGGCTGTCGGGCAACTGCTCGAGCCGTTGCACAGCCCCGATCAGTGCATTCTGTTGTCGCTCCGCCATGGCCGTGCCGGTGAGCTTACGAAACTTATCGATAATCTGTGCTTCGCTGGCGAAGTTTTGCTCGCTGCCGCAGGGCGCGTCGCGGGTCTCGTGCTCGAGCGAGCCGTCGCGGAAATGAACTTCGACGCGCACCTGGTGCCGGTGTGCCGCGCCGAGCGCGGTGATGGCCGGATCGTGGATGACCTGCACCTTGCGCGATAGTTCGATGCGCGAGCGATCATTGACGCAGTCGGGCGTGAATTGGTCGACAAAAGCGTCGCCGGTCAGAATCAGCGTGGCGGCGCAGAACGGCAAATTCAGTTGTGCGGCGGTCAGGCCTTCCGGCCGATACGGCCAGCCGGCATGATCGACGGTGACCTGCGACGCATGGACGACAATCCGCTCGATCTCGGCGGCGGTGAACGGATGCCGCTTGCGGATATCGGTCAGCGCGTCGAGCGTCGTATGGTTGCTGCCGACACAAGCGTAGAACTTCAGTGAAACCCGCATGGTCTCGTAGCGCTCGCCCAATCCGGCGCTGAGCGCGGCAAGATCGAAGCGGTCCTGCGAGCGGGAAAAGGTGGTGCAAAAACCGCCATACGGCGCCTCGAACACGTCGGTGATCCCGGTGAATCCCTCACCGGCAAGAAGTGCCGCATAAAGTCCGCTCTGCGCCGCGCGTCCGGCATGCATGCGCTTGACCATGGCGCCATATTGCGCGGCCATCAGGCCGCTGGACTGGGTGCCGGCAATGCCGAGCGCGTGCACGGTTTTTTCTGTGTCGAGCGCCAGCGCGCGCGCGGCAGCGGCTGCCGCGGCAAATACGCCGACGGTCGCGCCGGAGTGCCAGCCCTGGCCGATATGTTGCGGACCCATGCACAAGCCGACGCGCGGTCCGATTTCATACCCGGCGAGCGCCGCCGTGATGAAATCCTTCCCCGAGAGCTGCGCATGCGTTTCCGCCGTCGCGACGAGCGCCGGCAGCGTCACGGCGCCGACGTGCAAAATGCCCTCACGGTGCACGTCGTCGAGTTCGAAGCCTTGCACTTGCGTGCCATTGACCAGAGCCGCATGGGCCGACGACAGTCTTCGATTTGTGCCCCAGATCGATGCGTCTCGCGTCTTGTCGCTTTGTTCGAGGGTCGCCCGCAGGATGCGGCACCATTCCAGCTGGGCGCCATAAATCGCGCAGCCGAGCGAATCCAGAATTAGGAGCTTGAGCCGTTCGCGAACAGGTGTCGGAATCTGGCCATATCTTAATTGCGAAACGAATTCGGCGATCCGGCGCGTGTGGGGATTCTGACCGGTCGCAGGCTGAGCCATAAGCGCGCTCCCGGCCGACTATTTTGACGTGCCGCGGCGCGACGTGAGGCTGTCCCACCACGGACAGATCCCAGGCATCACCTGATAATTGCCCTCGATCACTTGGACCGGCCGGCGATAGCCGTTTGCCGCGTTGGCAAGGCGCAGCGCGCGCGCTTTGTCGTTATCCGCCGCTGACAGCCAGCGCCGATCGTGCCCCCACATGCTCGGGCCCTCTTTGCGCTCATGCGCCTGCCAGCGCTCGACGTCGATCGTGCGCGCGCCCCAGCCGTATTCGACCATGAAAGCCGACGGCGTCCATGTGTAAAACGATGTAATGAAGTCACTGGTGTGCCGGCCGAGCGTTACCGCAAGGCGACCTTCGTCGGCGAGCGCGAGATCGTAACCCTGGCCAACGTCATCGAAGCTGAAAAGCTCCATCATGACGTGATGGACTGCGTTTTTTCCGGTCTGAATGAAGGCGAGGCTGTGATGACGCGGATTGACGTGGAGGAAGCGGGCAATGAAAGGTTCGGAATAATAGTCGGTGAGCCGAAAGCCGAGCGTGGCGCCATAGAACGTCATCAAGCACTCAAGTGTATCCGGCCCCTCGACGTTGAGCACGACGTGTCCTAGACCCAGCGGACCGGTGCGAAAGCCAGAAATACAGCGTCCAGGTCGGAACGGCTCCGTCGCCGTTTGCGCGCCGTGAAAGAATTCCAACCGGTTGCCGACGGGGTCGGAGAGCACGATCAAATCCGCAACATGCCGCTCGTCGGCAAGGGCGCGACTGCCGTGCGAGACGTCTATGCCGCTATTGTCGAGATGCGCCGCCAACGCATCGAGCGCCTTGGCGTCGGCAACTTCCCAGCCGAAGAAGCCGATGCCTTCGCCGCCATCGGCATGGACCACGACCCGTTGCTTGCGGTCATCCATGCGAAAAGCAAGCGTAGAGCGTGATCGATCCACGCGTTGCAAGCCGAGCAGACCGGCGCCGTAGCTGGCCCAGTCGTCGAGAGCTTTGGCGCGAATGCCGATATAGCCTAGCGCTTGCGGAGTTACAGCGCGCGTCATCATGAGCGCCTCGCCGGAACGCTTTTACACCGGCGGGCGCGGCCGCGCCATCGCGCGCGCCCAGTCCGATTTACCGCTGTTTTCTTTATGATTTGCTGGATGCGAGCGGGCGCAGAACGCAGTCGAGTTCGAGCGCGCCTTCGGCGTCGAGCGCGGCTTGGCTCAATAGCCGCTCCAGGTTCTGCAACATCAGTTTTTGGTCGCAGGTTTGCGCGTCGCGGGCCCAACGGCGGCATTGATCCGCCCATTGGCTGATTTCTTCGGCTGCAGACTTGAACATCGCACGCCTCTCAAGTCGTAAGCGGTAACGTGAAGGCTGGGCCGAGCAAATGCCGGCCTCGGACCAGCGTCGCGCGCGCCGCGCGCGCATCAAGCGCGGTCTGAAACAGCGCCGGCAATTCGCGCGGCCGCTTGAGCACCGAGCGCAGCATGGCGGCGATATTGGTCGTTCCATTCGGCCGCATCGCGGCGACGGCCGAAACCGGAAGGGCGCGCCTGGCGGGGTCGGTGATGACCCGGATTGCGGCAACCGGAACCTCGTGGGCGAGGCCGACGGCCGCCACAATGTGCGATTCCATATCGACGGCGATCGCGCCGGTTTTTAGATAGAGCGCCCGCTTGTCGTCTGGATGGGCAATCGGGGCGGGGACGCCGAGCAGTATGCCCGATACCGAATCCGGGATCGTCTGCAGCAATTTCTTCGACCATTGATGGCTGATCGGCATTCGCGTCGATCCGGAAATCACCGCCGAGCCGACGACGCAGGTTCCAGGCCGCAGATGCGGCGCCAGCCCGCCGGCAACGCCGAAGCTGATAATGCCCGGACAGCCATTCACCATTGTGCGGGTTTCGGCGATTGCCGCCGTGAGCTTTGCTGCCAAATTGCGGCCGTCACCGCTGCAAATGACATGCACACCCGGGCCCGCGGCAATGCGGGCTTCAAAAGCCAGACCAACAACGATGATCACGTGATCCCCACCCTAAACAGCAGATCGAAGTACCAAGGCAAGCCCGACCCAGCAATAGCGGTCGAGCGAAGTTTCACGGCTGCGGCCAACCCCACGCGGCAACAGCCGTGCAGGCAGGCTTGGGCTAACCCTTGGTCACGACCGGCGGTGGCGCTTTGCCCTTGCCCACCTGCGCACAGGCGGCAAGGCTCAGGATCGCGAGGATCACTGCGGTTCCAACGGCGATTTTCTTCATGGTGCCCCCATTCCGATAAACTGGACTCCCCTAAAATAAAAAGGATGCTGTCGCTTCACTAGTGCAGAAAAGCCACAGTTTACAGTCGATTTAGGCTGCGTTTTATGACGCCCAGCCTAGCACTTAGCCGGTAGATGCGCAGTTTCGCTGTTTTGGCCGCAATTTTTGGTGTCGCCCTCCTCACCGGGTTAACCGTTTACTACGGCTTTGACGAGGTCATGGCCGCCATAGCCAGTTCCCGCTGGGCAACTGTGCTGGTCGTCGCCGCGCGGGCCGCGGCGCTGGTGGGTGCCGGCATCGGCTGGTGGGCTCTCGTGCCGGGCCGGCAGTGGGGACCTTCCGGTTTCGTGCTCCTGCGGTTTGTCCGCGAAGGGATTAATACGTTTTTTCCACTCGCGGTCGTCGGCGGCGACGTCATCGGGGCACGACTCCTCGTGCAATTTGGCGTCGCCACCAAGCTCGCCGTGGCTAGCGTTTTGGTCGATGTCTTCATTCAAGTAGTCTGCCTGATTGTCTTTGTGCTGGCTGGGGTCGGTATCGTCGCGAGCCTGGTCGGCAACCGCACCGTGACCTCGACGGCGATTGTACTATTGGCGATTGCCGTGCCGGCGGTGACCGGGTTTTTCCTCACGCTGAATTTCGGCGCGTTCGAACCGGTGGTGCGCTGGCTTACGGCGTTCGGAGAAAAACGCCAATGGCGCGTCTTCGACCATGTGGTCGATCTGGGTGCGCGGCTGCAGCAGATTTGGCGCAACTATCGCGGGCTTTCTGAATCGTTTTTGATTCATATCGTCACGATTTTTTTTGGCGCCATCGAGGTCTGGATCGCGCTTAAGTTCATGAACCACCCGGTCGGTGTCATGGAGGCAGTCGCGATCGAAAGCTTGGGCCAGGGCAGCCGCTCGGCCGCGTTCATCCTGCCCGGCGGAATGGGCGTGCAGGATGGTGCTCTGATCGCCGTCTGCGCGCTATTTGGTGTTCCGGCCGAGGTCGCATTAGCAATGGCGCTGATCAAGCGGGTTCCCGACCTGATTCTTGGCGCACCGGCCTTGATGGGATGGCAAGCGCTTGAAGGACGGCATTATTTAGGCGCCGGCGATGAGGAAATTTCCGAGGAAGTTTCCGAAACATGAACCCGGCCCGACTTTTGCCGTTTCTTTAGCGTGCATGGTCGGGGACCGGGCAATATAGTCGCCTGGGCGGCGTAGCGGGCCGGAGGCAGCGTGACCGAATTTCTTGCCAATTCCGTCGATCAAGCGTCGGTAATTTGCTATGTCATAGCCCTTCTCGGATGCCTCTATGCACTTTTTGCCATCGTTGCGGTTCGCGGTTTCGCGCGATCGACAATCCCCGCAACCATCGAGCAGTTTCCGCCGGTCACGATCCTAAAGCCGTTGCACGGATTTGAGCCGGACCTTTATGCCCATCTGGCGAGCTTCTGCATGCAGAACTATCCGGGTCCGGTGCAGATTGTATTTGGCGTGACCGATCCGACCGACCCCGCGGCCGCGGTCGTACGCAAGCTCATCGCAGATTTTCCTGATCGTGATCTTGTATTGGTGATTAGCCCACGGCGACATGGCCCCAACGCAAAAGTGTCGAACCTGATCAATGTGCAGCACGAGGCTCGCCACGAGCTTCTGGTCATTTCCGATAGCGACATCGCCGTTCCCGGCGATTATCTGAAAGTCGTCACGGCCAGCCTCAACCAGCCGGGTGTCGGTCTGGTAACGTGTCTGTATCGCGGCGCGGCAGCGGCAGGCACCTGGTCTCGCCTCGCGGCGGCGGCGATCGATTATCATTTCCTGCCGAACGTGCTGGTTGGGCTCAAACTCGGCCTCGCGAGGCCGTGTTTCGGCTCAACGATCGCGATTACCAAGACGACTCTTGCGAAGCTTGGCGGGCTGCAATCAGTCGCCGATCAACTGGCCGACGATTACCGGTTGGGCATCGCAGTGCGCCGGGCCGGATTGAAGGTCACGATTCCGAATTTCGTCGTCACCCATGCCTGCGCGGAGCGCTCGGCGCGCGCGCTGCTAGTTCATGAAATCCGCTGGGCGCGAACCATCCGCTCGGTCGACCCGCTGGGATTTGCCGGACTGGCGGTCACCCATGCTTTCCCCTTCGCACTGCTGGGTCTCATACTGGGCGGCTTCACGCCGGCCGCGGTTCTGGTCCCGGCGGCGCTGGCCTGCCGTTTTGCTCTGCAAGCCGAGTTGCATCGCCTGTTCCAGCTGGGCAATGGTTGGAGTATCTCCTTGGGTCATTTCTGGCTTGGTCCGATTCGCGATGTATTGTCTTTTGTCGTATTTATCGCGAGCTTTTTCGGCCGCGGCGTCGAATGGCGCGGCCGTCGCTATGGCGTGAGAGCCGATAATACGCTGGCTCGTTACGGTGAGGCGGAATCGTGATGCGCACATTGTTTCTGCAAGCGCCCTCATTCGAGGGTTTCGACGGCGGGGCCGGCGCGCGCTACCAGATGAAGCGCGAGGTGAAGTCGTTTTGGTTTCCAACCTGGCTGGCGCAGGCCGCTGCCATGGTGCCCGGCTCCAAGATCATTGATGCGCCGCCGCATGGGCTGACCTTCGAGGACATCGAAGACGACGTGAGGTCGCACGACTTCATCGTGATCCACACCTCGACGCCGAGCTTCAAGTCCGACGTAAGGACGGCCGGCATGATCCGCGCGGTCAACCCGACGGCCAAGATCGGCTTCATCGGGGCCAAGGTCGCGGTTGAGCCGCAGGAAAGCTTGGAAGCGGCGCCGGCGATCGATTTTGTCTGCCGCAACGAATACGAGTTCACCATCAAGGAGCTTGCCGAGGGCGCCGACTGGTCGACCATCCAGGGTCTCTCCTATCGCGGACCGGACGGCAAGATTTTCCACAACCCCGAGCGCGAGGTCCTGATGGACATGGACAGACTTCCGTCCGTGCTCCCAGTCTACAAGCAGCTCAAGGTCGAGAACTATTTCGGCGGCTATCTCAAGCACCCCTATATGAGCTGGTATACCGGCCGTGGCTGCAAATCACGCTGTACCTTCTGCCTGTGGCCGCAAACTATCGGTGGGCACAAATACCGCGCCATGTCGATCGGCCGTGTGGTCGAAGACGTGAAATACGTCATGAAGGAATTTTCGCAGGTGAAGGAGATCTTCTTCGACGACGACACGCTGACCGACGATCATCCGCGCGTCGAAGCGCTCGCTCGGGCGCTCGGCCCGCTCGGCGTCACCTGGTCGTGCAACGCCAAGGCCAATGTGCCGCGCAAGACGCTCGAGGTGATGAAGGCCAACGGTCTACGCCTGCTGCTCGTCGGATACGAATCCGGCAACCAGAAGATACTGCACAATATCAAGAAAGGCGTGCTCGTCGAGGTGGCGCGCCGTTTCTCCAAAGACTGCCGCGAACTCGGCATCATCGTGCACGGCACGTTCATTCTGGGCTTGCCGGGTGAGACGACCGAGACAATCCAGGAGACGCTCCAGTTTGCCAAGGACGTGAACCCGCGCACCCTGCAGGTATCGCTAGCCGCGCCCTATCCGGGCACTTTCCTCTACAAGCAGGCGAAGGAGAACGGCTGGTTCGCCTCCGACGTCGACCTGCTCACAGACGAGGGCACGCAGATTGCGCCGCTCAACTATCCGCATCTCGGGCACACCGAGATCTTCGATTCGGTGGAGGACTTCTACAAGAAGTTCTACTTCCGTCCTTCCAAGATCGCAGAAATTCTGGGCGAGATGCTGACCAGCCGCGACATGCTGATGCGCCGGTTGCGTGAAGGCGTCGAGTTTTTTCATTTTCTGCGCGAGCGCAACGCGGCGCATTGAACGTCATTGCGAGCGCAACGTAGTGGAGCGAAGCAATCCAGGGTAAGGGGCCGCTCTGGATTGCTTCGTCGCTTCGCTCCTCGCAATGACTTCGATCTAAGATCATGTCAGATAACCGTGCGCCCGAAACCAGGCGATCGCGTCGGCGATGGCTTCGCCGTATGGCCGCGCGCGATAGGAGAGCTCGCGTTCCGCTTTGGCTGACGTGAAAAACATGCGGTCCTTGGCGAGGCGCAGCCCCGTGGTTGTCACGAACGGCTCGCGGTCGGTGAAATAGGCGACCGCCTCGGCTGCATAGGCGATCGGAAATATCAGCCGGCGAGGCAGCCGCAGCTTGGGCGGGGAGCGGCCGGTCAGCCGGGCGATTTCGCGCAACATGTCGCCGAGCAGCACGTCTTGGCCGCCGAGAATGTACCGCTCGCCGACGCGGCCCTTGGCCAAAGCCAGGAGATGTCCCGCGGCGACGTCATCGACATGGACCAGATTCAATCCGGTATCGACGTAAGCCGGCATCCGCCCGGCCGCCGCTTCGACGATGATCCGGCCGGTCGGCGTCGGCCGCACGTCGCGCGGCCCGATCGGCGTCGAGGGATTGACGATGACCGCGGGCAGTTTGCGCTCCGCCACCATGGTCTCGACCAGCCGTTCGGCGACGACTTTGCTGTATTTGTAGGCGCCGATGGCGGCGGCCGGGTCGAGCGGGAGTGTTTCGTCGCTCGGCGCGCCATCCGGCCGCGCCTTGAGCGTCGCCACGCTGCTGGTATAGACGATGCGCTCAACGCCGGCGCGCAGCGCCGCCTCCATGAGCGCGCGCGTACCCTCGACATTGGTCTGCACGATGTCTTGCGGACGGCGCGCCCACAGCCGGTAATCGGCGGCGACATGAAAGACAAAGCGAATGCCGGCCATGGCGCGCCTGAGCGAGGCCGCATCGCGCAGATCGCCTTGCACGATCTCGACCGCTAAGCCATCGAGATTCGCGCGCGCGCTGCTCGGCCGAATGAGCGCGCGGACCGCATGACCGGCCGCTAAAAGCTGCCGCACGACGGCCGCGCCGACAAAACCGCTGGCACCGGTGATGAGGATCATGCGCCGCCTGCTCTAAGCTAAAACGAAATGCCTATTCAATCTAAAGTCATTTCGTTTTAGCGGTTATAGTTTCGATCCGAGAACTGCCGGGTTCGCGCCGATAACAATCGCGGTCCGGATAGTACCAAGCGACAGCAAAACGCGAACGAGAACGCAATGAAATTGCCCAGCCGGATTATCGACCTCTCATCGCCGCTTGAAAACGAAACGGTTTACGACCCGCCATTCATGCGGCCCAAAATCGCCTACCGCAGCAACGCCGAAACCGCGCCGCTTATGTGCGAGCTGTTTCCCGGCTTGCGCCGCGAGGATCTGCCGGACGGCGAAGCCTGGGCAATCGAAGAGATCCAGCTCACGACCCATAACGGCACGCATATGGATGCGCCGATCCATTTCCAGTCGAAATCGATCGACGGCAAGCCGATGATGACGATCGATCAAGTGCCGCTTGACTGGTTCTTCCGTCCCGGCGTCAAGCTCGATTTCCGTAAAGTTCCGGACGGCCATGTGGTCACGGCTGCGGAGGTCGAGGCCGAACTCAAACGCATAGGCCATGAGCTCAAGCCGTTCGACATCGTTCTCGTCAACACCCGCGCTTCGAGCTGCATCGGCAGCGATGAGTACCTCACCGCCGGCTGCGGCATGGGCCGCGAAGCGACGCTTTAT
>Ga0187817_10000084_pt1 | contig 29581 bp, 25 predicted proteins | sample NC_wetland_sal_i_17_FD_132431 | JGI IMG/M metagenome (GOLD analysis project Ga0187817, IMG submission 132431) | Wetland sediment microbial communities from Neuse River Estuary, North Carolina, USA - SO4_2 | ecosystem: Environmental > Aquatic > Freshwater > Wetlands > Sediment | place: USA... | reverse complement strand
TCGGCTACAGGCCGCCGGCGCCGGCGGCCTGTAGCCCCTGGGTTCCACCAAATTCAAGTCCAAAGGCCCTAGCTGTGATGTAAACTCTCTCATTCGTCGTGGTACAAAAAATCGGGCAGGTCAGATAATATGCCACCATAACGCCAGCGACAAGAACAGAAACCTTCTGTTGGGCAAGAGGTAATGTGCTACGGCAGCGAGGTACACCCCAGCGAGCGCCCTCCCTGCTTCGTATCCCAAGCAAAATCCGATTCTCGTCACAGGCGGGGCGATTCTGTGCTATGAACTAAGATGGTCGTAGTTTCACCAGGAAGGAGAGTCGCAACATGGCTTCCGGCGCAGTCGGACGGTCCAGCGCCGAGCCTCGGGCCTGTAATTTCTAATCGGCAGTCCTGCCGATTAGAAACGAGCCTAAGTCCTTTCGCATCAGCCAAACTTCCATTTCTAATCGACAGTGATTCCGGATCACTCGAAGCTGATCAGGGCGATTTCGGGAATCGTGCAGACGCGCATGGGCGGGCCCCATGTGCCCGCTCCGCTGGATGTATACACGAGAAGATTGCCCAGGCGCTTGAGTCCGTAGACGAAGGGGCCAAAGATGCGCGAGGTGATCCACGTGAAGGGGAAAAACTGGCCGGCGTGCGTGTGGCCGGAGAGCTGCAACCCGATTTTTTCTTCAGCGGCGATCGGCAGATGATTCGGCGAGTGCGTCAGGAGGATGCTGGCGCTACCGGGATCGAGATGCGCCTGGCGCAGAATCGCGCGGAAGCGTTCGGGGTGGACCGAATCGCGGTGGTGCACACCGACGAGCTGCAAGCCGTCCACAACGACTTTTTCATTATCGAGCACGCGAACGCCGGAATCCCGCACCGCTTCGAGGTATTCGGCGCACTCGCCAAACTCCTCATGATTTCCGGCGACGAAATAAGTTCCCAAGGGCGGCGAAAGACTTTCGAGCGGCTCGGCGAGGTGGCGGGCGTCGGCGGCGGTGCCGTCGTACATATCACCACCGATCAGAATGATGTCCGGCTGGAAGCGGGCGAGCATGGCGACGATATGCTTGGCGAAGTCGTAGCCGCGCACATGGCCGAGATGCGTGTCCGTGACGAACGCCGCGACGCGTCCTCGCCACGCGGCGGGCAGATTCGGCAGCTTGACGGTGACCCGCGTCACGCGCGTGAGCGCCGAATTCAGCAGACCGTATGCGCCGGCCACGATGGCGAAACCGAAAAGCGCGAAAGCGATGTGTTGGGGCTGCCAGTGCAATCGAAGCAGGGCCGAAACGCCGTAGAGAATCCACGAAGCGCAGGCCGCGAGAAGCGCGAAGCTAAAAAAGCCAAGCCAGACCGCGGACAGCTTGTAATAGAAGCGCACGACCGGGTGCGAATAGCGCCGGGCGAGCAAAGTCGCCGTGGTGAACGTGACGGACAGAACGGCGAAGGCTATTGCCAGAGCCGAGGCGCCGGGCATCTGACCGGGCATGCGGCCAAGGGGGCGCTCAAAAGCCGTCCACGTTTCGTACACGAACCAGTGGCCGAGGAAAAGGGCCGACTGAACAACCAGCAAGAAAACGATGATGCGTTTTCGCATTTGTGCTCCCTACTACATTTGGATGCAGCGAAGGGATGTGCCGCACCTACGGTGCTTTGGGGGACGTGAGGTCGGCGAAGATGAAGCCGTCGCGCTCGACGATTTCGCCGACGGTGACCGGAATTTCCTGCTGGAACATGGGACCGGCGCAAGCGAAGGTGTGAAATTCCCCGTTTTCGCCGCAGGGGTCCACGGAGGCGGGAAGGTCGGCGAGCAGGACGGCGTCGAAGGGGCGGCCGGCGAATTCGCGGGCGAGCTTGCGTGGGTCCACGCAAGTGAGATAGGCGGAGAGGCCGCCGGCGAGCATTTCGGCGGCAAGCGAGCGCGTGTCGCGTCCCCAGACGGGAAACACGGGCGCCATCCCGCAAGCGGCGAGATGCTTCTCGCGGTAGGCGCGAATGTCTTCGAGGAAAAGATCGCCGAAGACGACGTGGCGCACGCCCTCGGCGACCGCGCGCGACATGGCCTGGGCCATGGCTTGCTCGTAGAATTCATTCGGGCACGGCGAAGGAATCGGCACCTTGACGAGCGGCAGGCCCGCGGCGGCGGCTTGCAGTTCAAGCAGGCTCTCGCGCACGGCGTGCATGGCGACGCGCCTGTGCGTCGCATTGACCGTGGTGAGGAGCGCGACAACGTCGAATTCGCCGGATTGGCGCACGCGGTGAAGCGCCCAGGCGGAGTCTTTGCCGGAGCTCCAGGCAAGCCAAGCTTTGGGGGCGGTCGCGGATTGGGGTTTTGGGGGCATCGTCAGCTCAATGATAGAGCAGATACTTTTCGCGGAGGGCGCGGAAACGATCGAGATCGCCGCGCCAGCCGGCGACGATCTGCGCGGGCGGCACGCCGCGCGCGAGCTGGTCCACGGTGGATTGCGAGCCGAGCAGCTCGATCATTTTCGTCACGTCGAACTGATTCGGATATAAATGAGCGAGCGTCTCCGCGATCTCAAGGCCCATGAGCATGGGCCGGAACTCGGCGCGCTTGGTGATGCCGATGCTCACGCCGCCGCAGATTTGCCCGGCGTAGAGGCCGCTCTGGGGCGCGAAATTTACGGGCTCGAATTCGACGCCAGGCACGCCGCGGCGATCGAGCGCCTCGGCGAGATTCTCGGCGTCCATGTGGGGCGCGCCGAAAAGCTCGAAGGGCGTATCGGTGCCGCGTCCGACGGAAACGCCCGCGGCTTGCAGGATTTCGACGCCGGGATAGAGCAAGTCGGCGTGAAAAGTGGGCAGATTCGGAGACGGCGCGATCCAAGCGAGGCCGGTGGCGTTGTAGGTAAAGGCGCGCGACCAGCCTTGCATGGGAATGACGCGCAGGTCGGCGCCAATGTGGTTTTCGGCGTTGAACATGCGAGCGAGCTCGCCGAGCGTCATGGCGTAGCGCACGGGCATCGGAAAGTAGCCGACGAACGAGGTGCGGCCGGGATCGAGCATCGGGCCTTCGATCACTTCTCCGCCGAGCGGGTCGGGGCGGTCGAGCACGAAGAACGGGATACGGCGCTTGGCGGCTTCCTCCATCGAGTAGGCCATGGTGGTGATGAAGGTGTAGAAGCGCACGCCGGCGTCTTGGATGTCGAAGACGAGCGCGTCGAGACCCGCGAGCATGGCGGGCGTCGGGCGGCGCGTGGCACCATAGAGGCTGTAAACTGGCAGGCCGGTCGAGGCGTCGGTGGCGTTGGCGACGGCGGCGTCGGCGTGGCCTTCGATGCCGTGCTCGGGGCTGAAGAGCGCGACGAGCTTCACGCCAGGGGCCTTCGCGAGAAGATCCACCGTGCGTCGGCCCTGGGAATCCACGCCCGTTTGATTCGTGATCAGGCCGACGCGCATCCCGCGCAGCGGCGCGAAATTCTGCGCTTCGAGGACGTCAATGCCGGACTTGGTTGGCCAGATGTCATCGTGAGAGGTGGGCCTTGCCGCAGGTACGGCGCAAAGTGCGACAACAGCCATCGCGCACAGCGCCGGTAGCGCGAACGCTGCGACAGGATGAATACGAAACAGGCGCGAGGGCGTTTGGTTGTGCGGCATGAAACCGTGTGTTATATACAGCCGCGGAATGCAGGCGTCAATGAGAAAGCCCGCCTCCGCAGCAACGATGCGTAAGATCGGGCTTGCGGCGCTCGCGCTGCTTCTGACCATGACACCCTCCGCTCGCGCGCAAAAAAATCCACGCACGGAAAGCCGGCGTTCAAGCGCCGCGGCATCGGCTTGGGCCGCGAAGACGCTCAAGAAAATGACGCTGCGCGAAAAGATCGGGCAGATGCTGATGCCCTACTATTTCGGCGAGTTCACGCCCACGGACAGCCCCGAGTATCAGGAACTGGTGCGCGAGGTGAAGGAGAACCACATCGGCGGGCTGATTGTCGGAACCAGCCGCGGGGCGCTGGGACTCGAGCGCAGCCAGGTGTACCCGACGGCGGTGGTCACGAACGAGCTGCAGCGGCGTGCGAAAATTCCGCTGCTGATCGGCGCGGACCTGGAATCGGGCGCAGGAATGCGGCTGGACGAGGCGACATCGTTTCCGTCGGCGATGGCCCTCGGAGCGACGGACGATCCGAAGGTGGCGTACACGACCGGGAAGGTGACGGCGCTCGAAGCGCGGGCCGCAGGCGTGCGCTGGATTTTCGCTCCCGTGGCGGACGTGAATAACAATCCGGACAATCCGATCATCAATATTCGTTCGTTTGGGGAGGACCCGCAGAGCGTGGCGAAGTACGTGGCCGAATTCGTGCGGGGCGTGGAGGAAAACGGCGCGCTCGCGACGGCCAAGCATTTTCCGGGGCACGGAAACGTGAGCGTCGATTCGCACCTGGCGCTCGCGACGGTGACGGGAAGCCGCGAGGAACTCGACGCCACGGAGCTGGTTCCCTTCCGCGCGGCAATTGCGGCGGGCGTGAGCGCGATCATGCCGGGGCACCTGGCTGTCCCCGCGCTCGAGCCGGAGCCCGATACTCCCGCGACGATTTCGAAGAGGATTTTGACCGGCTTGCTGCGCGGCGAGATGAAATTTCGCGGACTGATCGTCACTGACGCGCTGGACATGGGCGGCGTGTCGTCACTCTACCCGCCGGGCGAAGTGGCGGTGCGGTCGGTGGAAGCGGGTGCGGACGTGCTGCTGATGCCCCCGCTGCCGGACGCGGCGATGGCGGCGCTGGAGGAGGCGGTCGAGAGCGGGCGCGTCCCGGAAAAGCGGATTGACGAATCGGTGCGGCGGATTTTGGAAGCCAAGGCGCGGCTGGGGCTGGAAAAAAATCGTTACACCGACGTCGCGCGGATGAACGAACGGTTAGGATTGCCGGAGTATGAAGAGCAGGCGCAGAGCATCGCCGACCGCGGCGTGACGCTGCTGCGCGACACGCAGCACGAGCTGCCGCTCGACGCGACGCGCTCGCTGCGCGTGCTGCTGGTGGCGCTATCGTCCGATCCGGACGCGGCACCGGGCGAAACGATCGAGCCGGAAATCCGCTGGCGCGTGGATTCGCTCGACGTGCTGCGCGCGGACACGCAGTATTCGGGCGTCGGCCAACTGAAGCTGCCGCCGCCGGAGAGCTACGACGCCACGATCGCGGCGCTCTTCGTGCGCGTCACGGACCGCAAGGGAAACATCGGGCTGCCGGACGATCAGAGGGCGTTCGTGGACCAACTGCTCGCGGCCGGCAAGCCGGTGATCGTAGCGTGCTTCGGGAACCCGTATCTGATCGAGCGATTTCCCAACGCGAAAACGTGGGTGGCGGAATTTTCGACGAACGACGTTTCGCAGCGCGCCGTGGCGCGGGCGATTTTCGGCGAGGTGGCAATTGGTGGGAAGATTCCGGTGTCGGTGCCGGGCACGGTGGAGCGCGGAGCGGGTCTGCGCGTGGCGGCGAATCCGATGACGCTCGAAGCGGCGCCGGTGGCGATGACGGACCGGCTCAAGCCGGCATACGACTTGCTCGATCGCGCGATGAGCGATGGGGCGTTTCCGGGAGGAGTCCTCGCGGTGGGATGGAACGGGAAGCTGGCGGTGCGCGCGTTCGGGCATCTCGAGCGCGACGGCGAGGAATACGACGTGGATGAGGATTCGATGTACGACGCGGCGTCGCTGACGAAGCCGATCGTGACGACCACGGCGGCGATGATGCTGGTCGAGCGGCACCGGCTGGATTTGGATTGGCCGGTGGAGCGCTATCTGCCGGAATTTGCCGCGGCGGCGAAGGCCGATCCCAATCCGGCGTGGCGGGCGCGCGTGACGGTGCGAATGCTGCTGCTGCACGACGCAGGACTCGCCGCGCACCGCGATTTCTTCAAGGAAGCGAAAGGTCACGACGCGATTGTCGCGCGTGCGATGGCCGAGCCGCTGGTCCGCGAGCCGGGCACACAGATCGAATATTCGGATATCGGATTCATCCTGCTGGGAGAAATCATCGAGTGTGTGACGGGCCAGGGGCTCGATGAGTTCGCGAAGCAGAATATTTTCACGCCGCTGGGGATGGACCGCTCGATGTTCAATCCGCCGCGCAAATTGCGCGAGGACATCGCGCCGACGGAGATGGATTCGTCGTATCGCAAGCGGCTGGTGTGGGGTGAAGCGCACGATGAGAACGCCTGGGCCATGGGAGGCGTCGCCGGGCACGCGGGGCTGTTTTCAACAGCGCCAGACGTGGCCGTCTTCGCGCAGATGATCCTGAATGGCGGGATTTACGATCATACGCGGCTCGCGGAGCGGGCGACGATTCGTGAGTTCACGGCGCGGCAAACGATTGGAGATTCAGCGCGCACGCTCGGATGGGACGTCCCGTCGGCGCAGTCTTCGTCCGGGCATTACTTCTCGCCGGAAAGTTTTGGGCATACGGGGTTCACGGGCACGTCGCTGTGGATCGACCCGGAGCAGGGATTATTCGTGGTCCTGCTGACCAATCGCGTGAATCCTTCGCGAGAGAATGAAAAGATACGTGCGGTGCGGCCTGCGTTGCATGACGCCGTGTTCGAGGGGCTAGGGCTGGCGAGCGCCACGGCAGGAACATCACCGCAGAAATAACTCAATGGAAACGGCATGACGCGCGATAGACCGCGGCGCTCCATTTAAATCTATAATCTTCCGTTGGGCCAAGGCTCCATTGAAACCATCGAAAACCGAACGGCGAAATCCGGCGACGCGCGGGCTTGACCGCAAGCCCACGCTGGAAATTCTACGCGTGCTGAATCACAAGGATGCGCGCGTAGCACCAGCGGTGCGCCGCGAGCTGCCGAAGATCGCGCGTGCGGTAGACGCCATCGTGAAGTCGTTGCGCAACGGCGGAAAAGTGTTCTACGTGGGCGCGGGAACGAGCGGGCGGCTTGCGGCGCTGGACGCGGCGGAATGTCCGCCCACTTTCGGGACGCCGCCGGCGATGGTGCAGGCGATTGTCGCGGGAGGCGCGAGAGCGCTGCGACAGGCGGTCGAGGGCGCGGAGGATTCCGCGACGGGCGGCGCGAGAGACTTGGCGCGCGCACACGTCAAGCGGCTTGACGTGGTGGTGGGCCTCGCGGCGAGCGGAAGCACGCCGTATGTGCTAGGGGCGCTGCGACTCGCGCGGCAGCGGGGAGCAGCGACGATAGGAGTGACATCGAATCCAGGCTCGGCGCTGGCGCGCGAGGCGCAGATCGCAATCGTGCCGGACACGGGACCGGAGGCGATTGCCGGCTCGACGCGGCTAAAGGCCGGGACGGCGCAAAAATTGGTCCTGAACTTGCTTTCGACTACAGCGATGACGCGCCTTGGGCGGGTCTACGAGAACTGGATGGTCTCCGTGGCGCTGACCAACCACAAATTGCGGGCGCGCGGGGAACGGATTCTGCAGGAAGCCGCCGGGGTGAGCGCGACTCGGGCGCGACACGCGCTGCGTCAGGCGGGACACAATTTGCCGGCGGCGCTCGTCATGTTGAAGACGGGCGCAAGCGCGCAAGAGGCGCGGCGTTTTCTGGCGCGGGCGCAGGGGAACGTGCGCGCGGCGATCGGGGCGGTAGAGAGGCACCGAAGTTTTATGGGTAAATGAACCGTACACGCTGTGCTGGCTGCCGACGCTGGGGTTCTTCGGCCATCTCCGGTTTCAGGAGTCCGGTGGACTCCACCGGAGTCGCGACACCGGACCTTGTCGGATGGCCTCAGAATGACGCCGCGATTTTGGTTGTGCGAGGCTAAAGGCAAACCTGTGAGAAGTGCGGGCTAGGGCATGGACAAATTCAAAATCGAAGGCGGACGTAAGCTCGAGGGCGAGGTCCGCATCAGCGGAGCGAAAAACGCGGCGCTGCCCGCGATGGCGGCGGCGCTGCTGACGTCGGAGCCGGTGCGCCTGAAAAATATTCCGCGCGTGCGCGACATCATGACCATGGCGAAACTGCTCGCGCACATGGACTGCCGCGTGGAATCTCCGGACATCCCGCCGACGGAGTTCACCATCGCGGCGGAGACGGTGGCGTCGCACGCGGAGGCGCCCTACGAGCTGGTGAAAACGATGCGGGCGTCGGTGCTGACGCTCGGACCGCTGGTGGCGCGATTCGGATACGCGCGCGTCTCGCTGCCGGGAGGCTGCGCCATCGGCGCGCGCCCGATTGACCTTCACATTCATGCGCTCGAACAACTGGGCGCGAAGATCACGATGGACCACGGCTATGTGGAAGCCAAGGCGGAGCGGCTGCGCGGCGCCGAGTTCCGCTTTCCGAAAATCACGGTGACGGGAACGGAAAACGTCCTGACGGCAGCGGTGCTGGCCGAGGGTGAAACGGTGCTGGAAAATTGCGCGCTTGAGCCGGAAGTGGCCGACCTGGCGGCGCTGCTCGCGAAAATGGGCGCGAAGATTGAAGGAGCGGGCACGCCGACGATCCGCGTGGAGGGCGTCGCGGAGCTGCACAGCGCCGAGCACGAGATCATCCCTGACCGGATCGAAGCGGGGACATTTCTAGTGGCGGGGGCGATCACCGGCGGCGAGCTGCTGCTGACGAATTGCGAGCCCGCGCATCTGACCGCGCTCATCGAGAAGCTCCGAGAATGCGGCGTGGAAATCCGGAACCGCGGGAATGGGGAGCTGCTGGTGATTGGGGCGAAGAAGCTTGTGGCCGCGGACGTGAGCACCGAGGAATATCCCGGCTTCGCGACCGACATGCAGGCGCAGTTCATGGCGCTGGCCACACAGGCGCAGGGAGTGTCGCGCATCCGCGAAACGATTTTCGAGAACCGCATGCTGCACGCAAGCGAAATGATGCGGATGGGAGCGAACATCAGCGTCGAGGGCAATGTGGCAACGGTGACGGGGCCCACGGAGTTGAGCGGCGCGCCCGTGACGGCCTCGGATTTGCGCGCGAGCGCAGGGCTGGTGCTCGCCGGGCTGGTGGCGAAGAATACCACCTGGATTGACCGCGTCTATCACATTGACCGCGGGTACGAGCGCATCGAGGAGAAGCTAGGGAGCGTCGGCGCGCAAATCGAGCGGGTGGTGTGACGCCGTGCCGAGTGCCAACGCTGGGATTCTTCGGCCATCCTCGTCGGATGGCCTCAGAATGACGGCGGTCTACTGTTGAATATTGAAATGGGCTTCCGCGAAAAGCGGGATCAACCGCCTTAGCCGGCGACTTCGTGCTTCTGCTGCTTGTCGCGCTGGTCGCGGAGGACAGCCTTTCGGCTGAGGCGAATCTTGTTCCCTTCGATGGCCAGCACCTTGACGAGGATCTGGTCGCCCTCCTTCAGCTCGTCGCGGACGGCGCGAATGCGCTGCTCGGCAATTTCGCTGATGTGCAGCAGGCCGTCCGTGCCAGGGAAAATCTCGACGAAGGCGCCGAATTCGGCAATGCGGACCACCGTGCCCAGATAGGTCTTGCCGATTTCAGCGGTCGCGGTAACGTCACGGATCATCTTCAGGGCCTCCTCGGCCGCGGTGCCGTTGGTGGCGAAGACGTTCACCTTGCCGTCGTCCATCACGTCAATCTTCACGCCTGTAGCGTCCACGATCGAGCGGATTTTCTTGCCGCCCGGGCCGATCAAGTCGCGAATCTTGTCGGTGGGGATGCTGAGGGTGTAGAGATGCGGCGCGTAGCTGGAAATCTCCGGGCGCGCGGTGGAAAGCGTGCGGTCCATGATGTCGAGAATCTCCATGCGCGCCTTGCGGGCCTGGGCCAGCGCCTCGCGCATCATGGCGATGCTCACGCCGGAGACTTTGATATCCATCTGGAGAGCGGTGATTCCCTGCCGCGTGCCGGCGACTTTGAAATCCATGTCGCCGTAGTGGTCCTCCGCGCCGGCGATGTCCGTGAGGATGGCGTACTTGCCTTCTTCCACAACCAAGCCCATGGCGATTCCGGCGCAAGGCGCCTTCAGGGGCACGCCCGCATCCATTAACGCGAGAGAGCCGCCGCACACCGTGGCCATTGAAGACGAGCCGTTCGATTCGAGAATGTCCGAGACGCAGCGGACAGCGTAGGGAAAATCCGCGTCGGGCGGGAGGAGATTCGCCAGCGCCCTTTCCGCCAAAGCGCCGTGGCCGATTTCGCGCCGCCCCGGGCCGCGAAGGAATTTCACCTCGCCGACCGAGAAGGGCGGGAAATTGTAGTGCAGCATAAAGCGCTTGAAGGTGTCCTTCTCAAAGAGGAGGTCGAGGCGCTGCATATCCTCCTTGGTGCCGAGCGTGGCCGTGGCGAGGGCTTGCGTTTCGCCGCGCGTGAAGAGAGCGGAGCCGTGGACGCGCGGCAGTACGCTCACCTCACAGGAGATCGGGCGAATTTGATCGAACGCGCGGGCATCGGGACGGCGGCGGCGAAGGAGCATGTCGTCGCGGAAGATGCGCTCGCGGAGGCGCTCGAAGGCGCGCACGGCCAGGGTGCGACGGTCGGTCTCCTCCTCGGGGATGGCGGTGAGGATTTCGTCCTTGATGGCGTCCACGAGGCCGTAGCTTTCGAGTTTGGGGTGCTTGGCGGTGTCGAGGGCATCGCGCAGGCGATCTTCATACTTCGCTTTGATCTGCGCGTAGAGCGTGTCGTCAAAGGCCGGCGGCGCGACGGCGGCTTTTTCCGGCTTGACCGCGCGGTGCAAATCCTTGATCGCCGCGATGATTCTGCGGATTTCGCCGTGGCCGAATTCGAGGGCGTCGACGACGATGTCTTCGGAGACCTCAAGCGCTCCCGACTCGACCATCACGATGGCCTCGTCCGATCCGGCGATGACGATGTTCAGCAGGCTCGTCTTCTGCTCGGCGACGGTCGGATTGACGATGAATTTGCCTTCGAGCAGGCCCACGCGCACGCAGGCGATGGGGTTGTTGAAAGGAATGGTGGAAATATAGAGCGCCGCGGAGGCGGCAGTGACGGCGATGGTGTCCGGATCGTTCTCACTGTCGGCGGAAAGCACCATGGCGACGATCTGCGTTTCCTTGGACCAGCCTTCAGGAAAGAGCGGGCGGAGCGGGCGGTCCGTGAGGCGCGAGGTGAGAATTTCCTTTTCGGTGGGGCGTCCTTCGCGCTTGAAGAAGCCGCCGGGAATCTTGCCGGCGGAATAGGTGTATTCACGGTAGTCCACCGTGAGGGGAAGAAAATCCTTTTCGGTCGCGTGGGTATCCATGCAGGCCGTGGCGAGAACCACCGTATCGCCATACCGCGCCATCACTGCGCCGTGCGCCTGGCGGGCCACCTTGCCGGTTTCCAGCGTCAGCTTGCGCCCGCCCAGTTCCAAACTTACTTGTTCGAACATCACATCACATCCTTCTGCCCCGGTTCACCGGGAACGATCATTCAGATACGAGAGAATTCTCTCGGAAAACAGCTCGAAGAAGAGGCGCGAAAGGAGGGCGCCCGCACGTGGCTACCTAGCCCACGCGCGGCGCGGCGCGAGCGGAGCGCATCTCGCCCGACAGCTCTGGTTTGTGCGATGGGAAGGGAGGCGGCCGCAGCGGCCGCTCAAGACATCCGCGCTACTTGCGCAGGCTAAGACGTTCGACAATCTCGCGATACCGATCCGGGTCCCGGCGATTCAAATAGTCCAGCAGCCGCCTGCGCTTGTTGACCATCATGATCAACCCGCGCCGCGATGCGTGATCCTTTGCGTGGGACTTCAAGTGGGTCGTCAAATAGCTGATGCGTTCGCTCAATAGCGCGATCTGCACTTCCGGTGATCCCGTGTCCTTCGGATTCGTGGGCATCCGGAACTGCTGGATAATCTCCGCTTTGGTTACGCTCAACTTGCCCCTCTCCTGAAGCGCCGTCCCCTGCTCCATTCTCTTTGCCTCTTCTTCTACAGGGAAATCCTAACAAAATCTCCATGCAGGCCACAAGGAGTTTCTTCGGGAGGCCGCCCCGCTCCCGGGGTGTGCTCTTGTATCCACCAACTGACGCAATTCATGTGACTTGCTCCCAGGTCGGTTCCATATGCTTGATCTCGTCAATCGATGGCCTGCGAAGTTCACGGCTGGTCGTCACGTCGGCACTCCAAAGCACTTCAAACGCATCGACACCCTTATGGGTCGTGATGACATTCCTGCCAGTTGCGTAGGCCACGAGGTGCTTCCCCCACTCGGAGCCAACCGGTATTTTGGCGAAGGCCGACGCCGGCTGCGAACCAAGCATATCTGACAAACTCCCATAGAACCCAGGATCAGCGGAGAACAGGTTCACCGAGGGACCCACTTGCAGCGACGGCGCCTCGGTCGCAGGCGACTGCGATACTGTCTTCGACGCCTCAGCTTCTATTTCAATCCTTGACGCCCATTGAATTCGGCGGCTTGTCTTTCTCACGAAGTTCGGCGGGCTGACGATCCACTTCCCGTTCGTTCGACTCGTGGCCCCTGGCGGCGGAACAGTCAACTCTGTCGCAAATTTGCTCGTAAGCTGCTCCTGAATGTGCTCCCTGTAGAGCAACGTGGACTCATCCTTCGGGACGAAGAACAATTTCTCAGCCTTTGGCTTGAGAAGCGCTAGAAACGCCTCGTCTACCTGGGAAACCAGTGTGTTAATTAACCCTTTAAGTTACTCCAGAGTTGACAGTATTCCGGTATTCGTCAGTTCGGCAGTTCGAGCTTCGACTGCCTGCGCAACCAATCCGTCGTTGGTTACCAAAACGATTCTGCAGATCTTCGGCGTCTTCGGGGAGTCGGCCACAAGCTGGAGAAAACCTTCGACGATTATTCGATCGCGGAAGCCCTTTTCTGTGTCCCCATCTTTGAACGGGGGTCTTCTATATACTGCGTCAAGGAACACCCGATGCCAGTCCACCCGGTGATAGTCGAGCGGTAGGCTCAACAATCCCAGTTCCTCATGTCGCTGGGACACCGCCTTTTCGACGCTCTCAACGAGGATTGGGCTGGTTATGGCGAGATTGTGCCCGAGAAGCCTCTCGACCTTCGCAATGGCGGGCAGCAGCTCCAGGGCTTTTTTCTGCATCTGGTATTGTCGCTCATGGCGAACTACTTCCGGAAGGTACCACTGTATTTCAAGGTCGGGGAACGCGCTCTCCTTGATCAGGTTCGCTACCTCTTGCCGAACGAGGTCGCTCGCGGAACCGGTATAGAGGACGTTCGTGTCGAATACGACCCGCAACTGGGGCCTCTGATGTTTTCGCTGTTTCGCTTCGACTGTCATGGAGGAGATGTTCTCTCTAACCCCGCCTCGAAGCCAATGTCAAGGGGCTGCCCGCGCGGCACCGTGTGCAGATGGTCTGCCCACCGATAGGTTTGAAAGCCGGTGAGCCTTGCTTGCGGCTATTTCTTTCCGCCGCGGACGAGCGCCAAAAACTCATCGCGCGTCTGCTTGTTTTCGCGGAAGACGCCCAGCATGGCGCTCGAGACGGCGGTCGAGTGCTGCTTTTCGACTCCGCGCATCACCATGCAAAGATGGCGCGCCTCGATGATCACGCCCACTCCCTGCGGATTGAGATTTTCCTCGATGGCGCGAGCGATCTGGCTCGTCAGGCGCTCCTGAATCTGCAAGCGGCGCGCGTACATGTTCACCAGCCGGGCGATCTTGCTCAATCCCACGACCCTCTTATCCGGGATGTAAGCCACGTGGCACTTGCCGAAGAACGGCAGCAGGTGGTGCTCGCACAAGCTGTACACCTCGATGTCTTTCACCACCACCATCTCGTCGTAGCAAACGCGGAACATGGCGCCATTCAGGATTTTCGTGGGATCCTGGCGGTAACCGCTGGTCAAGAAGCGCAGCGCCTTCTCGAACCGTTCCGGCGTGCGACGCAGGCCTTCGCGCTCCGGGTCTTCGCCGATCTGGATCAGCATCCGGCGGACCAAGCAGGCAATGCGCTCCGCGCCCAGCACCTCGGGAATGGCCACATCCGTGGTTCCGCTCATGTTTGTTTTGCTCCTCAACTTTCGCGATCCTCGCCTGCTTCTCCGGCGTACTCGAAGCTGTTCTTGCTGGTCTCTTCGATCCGCACGTGCTCAAGGCGCGCGCTTGGGAAATGACGCACCCGGCGATAAATCTCGCGGACCAGGTTTTCCGTCGTTGGCACGAGTCTGCGGAATTCCGGCGCGTCCTCGTTCAGGTACTTGTGGTCGAACGCCTCGATCACCTCGCGCTCGACGAACGGATCGAGCTCGCCCAGGTTCGCAATCATGCCCGTCGCCGGATCCACGGGACCGCTAAGCGTGATTTCCGCCACGTAATTGTGCCCGTGGCCGTACGGATTGCTGCACTTGCCGTAGAGGCGCTGGTTTTCGCTGTCGCTCAGACCGGGATTGTACAGGCGGTGCGACGCCGAAAAACGGTAGCGGCGCGTGAGCGAGATTTTCACGTCTGGCCTCCCGCGTCATTCGTGGATTCGGCGGTGCAATCGGCGAAGAGGTCGGGCGATTCGTAGAGCCGCACGCGGTCCAAGCGGCCCTTGGTGATTTTGGGAGCGAGAAGCTGCCAAATCGTCGCGGCAATGTTTTCGCACGTGGGGATTTTCCCGGCAAGCTCCGGGACCTCGTAATTGAGATGGCGATGGTCCATGCGGTTCGTCACTTCGCGCTGGAGAATTTCCTTCAGCTCCTTCAAATCGAGAACCATGCCCGTTTCCGGATCGGGCTCGCCCGCGACGGTCACCTCCAACACGTAATTGTGGCCGTGCCCATGCGGGTTATTGCACTTGCCGAAGACGCGGCGGTTCTCCTCCGCCGAAAAATTCGGGTTGTGATAGAAATGCGCGGCCGAAAACTCCATTTTGCGCGTGATGCGAATCATAGGGTTCCCGCCGGGTATGCCCTGCCCTTCCAGACCACTTGTCCGCGCGTATTCTTCCACCACGAAGCGATGAGCGCGGCCGCATAGAGGCACGCTCCGGGGACATAGTATTGGACGTAAGAAACCGGATATAGATTCCGGTAGAGCGCCACCGCATACCGCAGGTGCGCCCGCGCGGCGGAAATCAGCAGCACCAGAGGCAAGAGCCACAGCGAAAGTGCCGCATGAGCGTGCCTTGCCGCGTACGCCCAGAGGACCGCCAGCACCGCCGCGTCGAACCACGGAACAAGTTCAGCCAGCTCCAGCAACGTGGACTTCGGCGTTCCGCCCGCCAGGAGAAACAGGTTCCGCGTCCAGCCTTCCCACATGGCCTCGAACGATCGGTACATGCGCGTGCGCACGACTCCGATGGGGTCCGTGAAGTAGATTCCGTAGCCGTGCTTCTTCACGCGGCGCGCGAGCGCCACATCCTCCAGAATCTCTCCGGCGATAGCGGAATGTCCGCCGACCGCTTCGTAGGCGTTTTTGAGGATCAGCAGGAACTGCCCGTTGGCGGCGGCGTCGGGACGCCTCGGGTCGTTCACGCGCGCGTAGGAAAATTGCGCCGCCAGCCGGCAATAAATGAACGGGATCAGCGCGCGCTCCCAAAATGATCCCAGCTCCTGCTCCGGCGAGTACGACACCAGCACGGCATCGTGGTCCACGGCATCGGCCAGCGCCCGGCGAGCTGCGCCCGGCAAATGATAGGTGTCCGCGTCGGTGAACAGCAGCCAATCGCCCTGCGCGGCGACCGCTCCGAGCGCCAGGGCGTGATTCTTGCCTGTCCATCCGGCGGGAAGCGCGTCCGTCATCAGCACCTTCAAATTCGGGATGCTCGCGGCAAGCTCGCGCAAGATTTCCCCCGTGCGATCCGTGGATTGATCGTTCACCACGATCACTTCTCCGATTTCGGGCTGCGCCGCGACCGAACAAACCACGCGCGCAATGGAAACCTCCTCGTTTCGAGCAGGGATAATGGCGGAAATCAAGGTTTTTGCGAGTTCCCTTCCGCGGTAGAGGTTCGAATTCCCGCAATCTGCCCGAAGATGTATTATAGGGCGCTTGAACGAGGGATTAAAACGGAATCTGAAAACGGCGGCTGCGGTCGCGTGCATGGCAGCTTTGCTCGCTGTGTTGGTCCATCCCGATTACAGGCAAGGCGAGCCGAGCCTGCGCGGACGCGAGGCGAAGGATTTCCAGTTCGCACTCGACGGAAAGCCGGAGCGGCTCTCCGATCTTCGCGGCCAAGTTGTGGTGCTGAATTTCTGGGCCTCGTGGTGCCCGCCGTGCGCGGACGAAGCGCCGTCGCTCAATCAGTTGGAGCAGCGGATCACGTCGCGCGGCGCAGTCGTCCTGGGCATCAGCGTGGACGACGACGAAGCCGCCTACCAGAATTTTCTGAAGAATTACAATATTGTCTTCCCTACCTATCGCGATCCCTCGGCGCGCATCGCGCTCGATTACGGCAGCACCATGTATCCCGAAACGTATGTCATTGACCGCCGCGGCCGCCTCGACCGCAAGATTGTCGGCCCGCAGGATTGGACCAGCCCGGAGATGAACGCCTACTTCGATTCCGTCCTAAAATAGCCGCGACTGAACCCATGGAAGTTGACCCCGTTTGCGGGATGACCGTCGAGCCGGAGCGCGCGGCCGCGAAGGCGGCGCATGGTGGCCGCGCCTATTACTTCTGCTCCGCGCATTGCGCGGAAAAATTCGACGCCGGGCCTGAAAAATACCTGAACAAGAAGTCACCTAGCCACGGCCAGATTGTGTCGCCGGCAAGCATAGATCCAGCCACGCCTCCCGCGACAAAAGCGGCTGAATACACCTGCCCGATGCATCCCGAAATTGTGCGAGCTTCTCCGGCGCCTTGCCCGATCTGCGGCATGGCGCTTGAGCCACGGACGGTTGCGGCCGAAGAGGAAAATCCCGACCTTGCGGCGATGAGCCGCCGGTTCTGGCCGAGCGTCGCGCTCACGATTCCCATCATCCTGCTCGGCATGTCGGACATGATTCCGGGCCAGCCCTTACGGCACGTCCTTTCATCTCGGGCGATCGAATGGATCGAGTTGCTGCTCGCCACGCCGGTGGTCATTTGGGGCGGCTGGCCTTTCTTCGAGCGCGGATGGGCGTCACTTGTAAACCGCAGCTTGAATATGTTCACGCTGATCGCGCTCGGCACAGGAACGGCATACGTCTATAGCGTGCTCGCCGTTTTGTTTACTGCGCTCTTCCCTGCTTCATTTCGAGAGGCGAACGGCGCCATTCCCGTGTACTTCGAGGCCGCGGCGGCAATCACAGCGCTAGTCTCGCTCGGCCAAGTGCTGGAATTGCGCGCCCGCGCTCACACCTCCTCGGCGATCCGCGCCCTGCTCAAACTCTCGCCAAAGACCGCGCGCCTGGTCCGCACCGACGGCACGGAAATTGACGTGCCCCTCGAGCACGTCGCCTTGGGCGATACCCTCCGCGTGAGGCCCGGCGAAAAAGTGCCCGTGGATGGAATCGTAACTGAAGGCTCGAGCTCGGTGGATGAATCGCTGATGACCGGCGAGCCTACGCCCGTGGAAAAATCGCCGGGAAGCTGCGCGATCGGCGGCACCGTGAACACAACCGGCACTTTTCTGATGCGCGCCGAGCGCGTCGGCAGCGAAACCCTGCTGGCGCAGATCGTGCGCATGGTCGGCGAGGCGCAGCGCAGCCGCGCGCCCGTCGAGCGCCTGGCCGATCGCGTGGCGTCGTATTTCGTGCCGGGCGTTGTTCTCATGGCGGTGCTCACTTTCGTGGTGTGGGCCGCCTATGGATCGCCTCCGCGGATGGCCCACGCGCTGCTCAACGCCGTCGCGGTGCTGATCATCGCTTGCCCTTGCGCACTCGGACTCGCAACTCCCATGGCCATCATGGTGGCGACGGGACGCGGCGCACTCGCGGGAATCCTGGTGCGCAATGCCGAAGCCCTGGAAAGGCTGGAGAAGGTGGACACGCTTGTCGTGGACAAAACCGGCACGTTGACAGAAGGCCGCCCGCGCGTCACCTCGATTGCCGCCGTCCCAGGCTTTGGTGAGCAAGCAGTGTTGCGCATCGCTGCTGCCATCGAGCGTGCTAGCGAGCATCCCCTCGCCGCCGCCATTCTTGCCGCTGCGTCCGAGCACGGCATCGCGCCGCCCGCCGCCGCCAATTTTCATTCGTGCTCCGGCAAAGGCGTAACGGCCATCGTCGCTGGCCGCAGCGCCACGCTCGGCAATCGCGCCCTCTTCGATGAACTTGGCATTGCGCTCGGGCCACTTGACGAGAGCGCGAAAACCCTCGAAGCCGAGGGTCATACGATCATGTTTCTCGCGCTCGACAAGAAAGCCGTCGGCTTCATCGCCACCTCTGATCCCATCAAGGCCGCTGCGCCCGACGCCATCGCGCGCCTGCACCGCGACGGCATCCGGATCGTTATGCTCACGGGAGATAGCCTCGCCACCGCCGGCGCCGTGGCGCGTAAGCTCGGCATAGATGAAGTCCACGCGGGCATCCTGCCTGCACAGAAGGGTGAATTGGTGAAGCAACTCCAAGCTCAAGGCCGCATCGTCGCCATGGCGGGCGACGGAGTGAACGACGCGCCCGCGCTCGCGCAAGCCGATGTCGGCATCGCCATGGGCACCGGCACGGACGTGGCCATCGAGAGCGCCGGAATCACGCTCCTCAAGGGAGACCTGCGGGGCATTGCCCGTGCGCGCGCGCTCAGCCGCGCCACGATGCGCAACATCCGCCAAAACCTCTTTTTCGCGTTCGCTTATAACTCGCTCGGAGTTCCCATCGCGGCGGGCGCGCTCTATCCCCTATTCGGCTTGCTGCTCAGCCCGGTGATCGCCAGCGCCGCGATGACCTTCAGTTCCGTCTCCGTCATCGGCAACGCGCTGCGCCTTCGCCGCGTCACGCTCTGAACTCGCCCGACCGATGCTATAATCCCGCTGCCATGACCTTCATGACTGTCACTTACGAATTGCAAGATCGCTTGAAGCCCGAGCAATATCGCGCCTTGGGCCAGTTCTCGAATACCTACGGGCTGCAAAAATTCCACTTCGACGAAAAGACCAACCGCCTGCAATTCGACTACGATGCCTCTCGATTGAGGGAGTCAGTCGTGGAGCACGTCTTGCGCGAGGCGAAAATCCCAGTCCTGCGGCGGGTGGCGGAAGCCTGAACGAAACATTGGGAGCGAAAAGGGCCGGCCTCAAAATGGGCCGGGCAAAAAAATGGGGCTCCTGCTTGGGATCAGGAGCCCCAAAAGGCCGCGCTCCAGTGATCCGGCCTAGGCGTGGCCGAATCATGGGGTCATCCATCCTAGCTTCCCTCTCAGAGGCAGGTGGGAACGACCTGCGCCACCACGCGAGCGGGCCCCTTCCTCCCCCACTCACACAGCGATGCTGGCCGTAGTAGGAACGCGACCCAGCGCTTTCTCTATATGCAAACCCGTGGCCTTTCGGCCGTTCATCAACCCGCCTTGTTTTCAATCACTTGCGAGACTCTCTATGCGCCAATCCCTTACTCCGGGTTTCATTTCGGGAGCCGCGTTCCTGATTGGCACCCGTTCACCGTCAGTTGGGGTACACCGAGGCTAGGTACAGCGTCTCGATGGGCACAATCACTTGGCCGCCAACCAAGCAGTAAAGTCCCGGCGCGGAAGTGGAGTAGACATCCATGAAGTATCTGGTTCTGGAAGTAGCAACGCTTCTTTCACCGTGAGCCAACCATTCGTCAAGGGCATCGAGCTCTTTGTACCCTTGCGCGTTATCCAATCGAGTCTCCTGCGTTGCTCGCAAGCCTGCGCGATTTGCATCGCAATTCGCACGTCCTGTGCGACATACCCAAGAACTTCTTTGAAGTGGCCTTCCGCCCAAAGCTTGGGAGCCTTGAGGCCACTCATGCCGGGTGGCTTGCCAGGTAACCCCATGCCCTGCGCAGCTTTGTCCAGTGCTATAGGGTAGCCCAAGGAGCAAAATACGTGGAACATCATGTCCACATGGCCGAGCGCGCATTCCTTGCAACTCGCAGCAGTACCGGACTCTTCCGCGAGAATGTCAAAATCAAACCCCAGCCCATTCCACGTCAGGATTCTGTAACCACGGGCTGCCATTCGCGACAAGTACTGGACCAATCCCTGAGCGTCCGCCTGACTCATTCGTCCTGCAGGCAAGCCATCCCGTGTCTTGCCGTGCCAAAGAATCGGCTGGGCAGCATCACTCGTCAGTGTCGCCGCGCAGGAAATACCAAGCGGCCGATGCGGACGCCAGTTGAAATCGTCACCTGGAACGTCCTTCGCAGTTTCAATGTCAAACGCCACATATCGAGGTGTCATTTAGCTTCCTGCCCGTCGCTTGAATCTTGGTTGGGCCGACCCGCCCGAACCGCCATTGCGAGCAGCCTTAGACCATACAATCCACGACCGCGTTTCAAATAAGCTGTCATCTTATCAGGCAATTGGAATACCTGGGTACTTGCTGCAGATCCTGCCCGAGTAATGGCGTACTCTGAAACTAACCTACTGTCCGCTTCCCTGCCTCCTATCCATCCCCCTCCCCGATTGCTCTCGATAAAACTCTGACGCATAATAAATCGAACAAACGAGGCGTATGAGGAAAGCGTTCATCCCGGTCGCGTTATCGGTTGCCACACTCGCTCTCGCGGGTGCGGTGATCGGAATCTCTGCTTTGCACGCGCATCGTGTGATGGCCGCGAGCGGCGTGCCCTCGTCACACTCTGGCGCCGGTGGCGCGCAAGACAACTCCGGCGCGGGCTTGACCATCGCGTTCGTCAACAATCCCGAACCGGCCCCTCCTTTTCTCACCACTGATTTGGACGGCAACGTGGTTTCCACGGCCGCGTGGCACAACAAAGTCGTCATTCTGAATTTCTGGGCCACGTGGTGCGGACCTTGCCGCGAGGAAATCCCCATCCTGAATTACCTGACCAGCGTTTATAAGGATCGCGTGCTGGTGATCGGCGTCTCGATGGACGACGATCCGGCGTTCGTGGTGAAGGAGTTTGCTCGTCAAGTGGGAATCAAGTACCCGATCATGATGGGCAGCGAAGAGCTCGCCGAGGAATATGGGGGCGTCGGCGGCCTGCCAACCGCCTTCATCATCAATACCGACGGGCGCGTGGTGCAAAAGCACGAAGGCGTGTACCCCACGGAAGTGTATGAAGCCGAGGCCCGTTCCCTCCTCGGCCTGCCGACCAACGCGAAGGTCGAGACCTTCGACGATGCGGGCCAAATCTTCCCCAAGAATGCGGCCAACGCCAGCGAACTCCCCGGCGTGGATATGAAAGACCTCACCCCGGAGCAACGAACCGCCGCCCTGAAACGCATGAATTCCGAATATTGCACTTGCGGCTGCAAGCGAACCATCGCGCTCTGCCGCATCACCGATTCGGGCTGCGCCACCAGCAAGGTGCTCGCCGCCCAAATTGTCAAGGAGGTTCTGGCTGCCTCCGCCGCCCCTTCCGCCTCCACCACGAAATCGCAAGCCACGAACCCATAATGCGGCACTTCCGAACTCGGCTGATGATTCAAGGATGTTTGTAGGTCGTGGCTTTAGCCACGACGCAAAGAAACACGGCCTTAGCCTGCATTTCTCCCACGCTTGCCTTTAGCCTCACAGCCTAGATCGCTCGCCGTCATTCTGAGGCCATCCGACGAGGTCCGGTGTCTGGACTCCGGTGGAGTCCACCGGACTCCTGAAACCGGAGATGGCCGAAGAATCCCAGCTTCGGCTGTCGGCACAGAGTATCCTGCCGGCAGACAGTCCCCTTGAATCCGACGATTCTTAGTACCAGTACTCTTTCTTAACACGCCCCTTGCGGCCCATAGCGCGCCCCACCCGTGTTCTCTATTCTAAATTACGAACATGACCCAGCCGTCCAACCAGCGCTCGGACGTTCCGCCAGCCCTCGAGACGCCCTCGTCCGAGGACAATCGGAAGACCGTTCTGCTCAGCGAAATGCCGGGCGCGTCGGCGCTCGCGCAAGAACCCGCGCCGCCTGTGCCTGCCGCTGCGGCCCCAGCGCCGCCGCTTTCCGTTGCGCCGGACTTGAACCCGGCCGTCCTCGCAGCTTTCGGCCAGCGTTACGACATCCTCGGCGAGGCCGGGCACGGCAGCATGGGCCACGTCTACAAGGCGCGCGATCGCGAGACCGGCGAAACCGTCGCCCTGAAAATCCTGAAGCCGGAAATCGCCTCCGATCAGGCCATGATGGAGCGCTTCAAGAACGAGCTGCTCTTCGCGCGCCGTATCACGCACAAAAGCGTTTGCCGCGTCCACGAATTCAACCGCATCGGCGGGATCGCCTACACCTCGATGGAATTCGTCGAAGGCGATAGCCTGCGCTCGGTGTTGAACCGCTTCGGCGGCCTCACCCCGCGCAAGGCTGTTGACGTCGCCCTGCAAATCTGCTCTGGCCTCAAGGAAGCCCACGCCCAGGGCATCGTTCACCGCGATCTCAAGCCCGAAAACATCATGATGGACGCGCAGGGCAACGTGAAGATCATGGATTTCGGCATCGCGCGTTCGATGGAAGCCGTCACGCGGCTCACCGGCTCGATGGTCGGCACGCCCGCCTACATGGCGCCCGAGCAGGTGGCCGGAAAACCGGTGGATTGTCGCGCGGACATTTACTCGCTGGGCTTGATGCTCTACGAAATCTTCACCGGCACGCAGGCGTTTCAGGCGGAAAATCCCGTTGCCGTGGCGCTGAAGCAGTTGCGCGAATCGCCGCCGCCCCCGCGCGAAATCGAGCCCTCGGTCCCGCTTGCGGCCGACCGCGCCATCATGCGATGCCTCGAAAAAGATCCTTCGAGGCGTTTCCAGACCATCGCCGAACTAGAGGCCGCGCTGCGCGTTCCGGCAAGACCCGGGGCCGGGTCCGCCGTCGCATCCGCTCCAACCCCGGCGCCGCGGCCCATTCACACCGACATACGCACCAGCCCTGCTCTGCTCACGCATGGCGGTTCGCTGGCCGCATCCGCGGAGCCCAAACGCGGTTCGCCCTTTACGTGGGTTTTCTTTCTCGCATTGCTTGCCGTCTCAGGATATGGCGGCTGGAATTGGGTGAAGGCCGAACAAGCGGAGGAAAAAGTTCCGCCGGCCGTCGTGTTCCCGCCGCCCGCGCCGCCGGACTTCGCGCTGGATCCTACGGCCGATACCGGCGACGCTTCGCCTGAAACCGCTCCCGCCACGCCGGTGGACACAGCGCCAAATGCATCGGCCGCCCCTGCCGTTCCCGCGAAATCCGAGGAACCGGCCAAGGTGGACGCCGCGAACGCCGTCCCGGCGAGCGCGCTTCCCGCCGCCGCGCCAGCTTCGACCGCTGCCGCCAAGCCGACCACCGGCGCTTCGGCTAAAAAGTCGTCTCAGCGGTCCGCGCCCGACTCTGCTCCTGCAGACGTCAAGCAGCGCGCCGACCAAGCTTTCTCCGAAGCAAAATCACCGGCGCCGGCGAACGCGGCTCCAGCCGAGGCCGGGCCTACCTATCTTTGGATTGGCCGCTTCACGCAGGAAGACGCCGCGCAAACGCAATCCAGAAAGATCGAAGACCTTGGTCTGCCCGTGGAAGTGCTCCCCAGGCACGGCTCCAGCGGCAGCCAATTCTTCGTCGTCCTTGCCGGTCCCTTCGGCGCGAAGCGCGTCGAGAGCGTGATGGACTGGCTCCAGACCCAGGGATTTTCCGGAGTTCACCCGGTCAGAAACCCCTGGGCGCATCAAGCATCGAACACATCATCAAACCCATGATCAAATTCGGCGCGCGCAGCGACACGGGACGCGTCCGTGAAAACAACGAGGACCGCTATGGCGCGACGCCGGAGATCGGCCTCTTCGTCCTTTCCGACGGAATGGGCGGGATGGCCTCCGGCGAGGTCGCCAGCCGCCTGGCCGTGGACGCCATTATCGAGCACTGCCGCACCGCAGCGGCGAATTCGTCTCTTCCCTTCCTTGGTGATCGCCGCGAAGGGCTCTCCGAGGCCACGAATCGCCTGGGCAGCGCGATCCGCGTGGCGAATCGCGCCATTTATCATAGGGCCCACGAAGATTCGGAGCACCAGGGAATGGGCGCCACCGCCGTCGCTGTGCGCTTCGCGGGAGACCGCGTCAGCATCGCGCACGCCGGCGATAGCCGCGCCTATCTGCTTCGCGGCGGCAAACTCGAGCAGCTTACCAGCGACCATTCCTTCGTCGCCGAATCGCTGCGCCGTGGAATGATGACCGCGCAGGAAGCCGCCGAAAGCAAGCTCCAAAATGTGCTCCTCCGCGCCCTGGGCATAGAGCCGGATGTCGAAGTGGACCTGCGCGAAGAAATCGCGAGCGACGGCGATGTCTTCCTGCTCTGCTCCGATGGATTGACCCGCGAGCTTTCCGACGCGCAAATCACCGCCATTCTGAACGACTCCGGGGACCCGCGCGAAGCCGCCGGGCGTTTGGTCGAATTTGCGAACCAGGCGGGCGGCGGAGACAACATCACTGCCATCGTGATCCGGAATGTCGCGAAGCCCAAGGGAGCTTTTTCGGTGTTCAGCTGCCTGGGCCGGTGGTTCATGATTCTTTCCTAGTGGAGACCCGACATGCGCAAACTGGTGCTGAAATTCGAAGATGCGGTTCTGAAGGAATTGCTCGTCGGCCAGAAGGAAGTATCTATCGGGCGCTCTCCCGACAACGCCATCGCCATTGACAATCCGGCGATCTCCCACTATCACGCCCGCGTCTTTCAGGAAAATGACCGCCTGATGCTCGAGGATTTCGGCAGCCTCAATGGCACCTTCGTCAACGGCCAGCGCGTGAAGATGGTCGCCCTCAAGCCGGGAGATTCCATCGCCGTCGGCAAACACACGATCCTGGTCATGGAATCGAACGAGGTGGAAGGCTCGCCCGTATGGCGCGCGGACCGGCCCGCCGCTCCCAAAATCAACGAAACCGTGATGCTCGACACCAAGGAGCGCCGCGAGTTCCTCCAACAAGTGGCGGCCGTGGGAGAATCAGCGCAAGTCGCTCCGGCCCGTCTGAAGGTGGCTACGCTCGTCGTGCGCAAGGGACGCACCGACCAGCGCGAATACACGCTTTCCGACAAGCTGACCGTCGTCGGCAAGTCCGCCATGGCCACCGTGAAGCTGAAGGGCTGGTTCGCGCCCAAAGCCGCCGCGCAGATCACCCGTCGCGACGACAATTGCTATTACATCGGCGCCGCCGACCACGTCCCCAGCGTCAACGGTCAGCCCATCGGCCAGCCCAGGAAGCTCTTCTCCGGCGACATCATCGAAGTCTCCGGCACTGAGCTCGAATTCCTCTACCGCGACTGATCCTTCTAAGCGCCCGCGCTAAATCTGGTAATCGAGATCAATGATGGTCTGGAGCGAATCGGCCTCCGCGTCCGCCGGTTCCTTTCCTTCGAGTTTGTGGACGCGCGCCTTCAGCTCCTTGACCTGTGAAGCGACCGCGGCGAGAGCTTCCGATAGCGGATCGCTGATCTGCTTGGGATCAACGATTACCACGCGTTTGCCCCCGCGGAACACAATGTGTCCGGGCACGCCGACCACCGTGGAATTGTCCGGAACATCCCTGAGAACCACGGAACCCGCTCCGACCCTGGAATTGTCTCCGATGCGGATGTTGCCCAGAATCTTTGCGCCCGCGCCGATCACCACTCCATTGCCGATCGTGGGATGCCGCTTCCCATGTTCCTTGCCCGTTCCAGCGAGCGAGACCCCCTGGTAGAGCAGCACGCCGTCGCCGATGACGGCCGTTTCCCCGATCACCACGCCCATGCCGTGGTCAATGAAGAAGCGTCTGCCGATTTGCGCCCCAGGATGAATCTCGATTCCTGTCAATAGACGCGCCGTTTGGGAGAGCCAGCGAGCCAGCAAGCGCAGATGGTGATTCCACAGCCTGTGGCTCAGCCGGTAAAGCCAAATCGCGTGCAGGCCCGAGTAGCACAGCAGGATTTCCAGGACCGACCGGGCGGCGGGGTCCGCATCGAAAACGTTAGCGACATCCTCGCGTATGGATCGAAACATTGTTCGTTGCTCACAGGGGCGCGACGGCGAGCGCCTGCGCCTCGTTTTTCAAGCTCTCAAACAGGATACTGCTCAGATAGCGTTCACCAAAATCCGGGAGAATGGTGACGATCGTCTTGCCGGCGTTCCCCGGGCGGCGCGCCAGTTCCAGAGCTGCGACGACCGCGGCCCCCGAAGAAATGCCCACGAGCAAGCCCTCTTCGAGGGCCAAGCGCCGGGCCATGTCAATGGAATCCTGGCTCGAAACCCGGATGATCTCGTCAATGTAGTCCCTCCTGAGAATTTTCGGCACAAAGCCGGCGCCGATGCCTTGGATTTTGTGCGACGACGGCTGGCCGCCCGATAGCACGGGGCTCTCCGCCGGCTCAACCGCAATGGCTTTGAACGACGGCTTCTTTGGCGTGATGTAGCCCGCCACGCCGGTCAGCGTCCCGCCCGTGCCGACGCCCGAAACCAGGATGTCCACCTTGCCGTCCGTGTCGTTCCAGATTTCCGGGCCGGTGGTCTCGAAATGAATCTTGGGATTGGCGGGATTATCGAATTGCTGGAGGATGTAACCGTTGGGCGTCTTGGCCAGCAGTTCCTCGGCTTTGGTCACGGCGCCCGTCATTCCCTTGGGACCCGGCGTGAGGACGATCTCGGCGCCAAACGCGAGCAACAAGACTCGGCGCTCCAGGCTCATGGTCTCGGGCATTGTGAGGATGAGTTTGTAGCCTTTCACGGAAGCCACGAACGCCAAAGCGATTCCGGTGTTGCCGCTCGTGGGTTCGATGAGGATTGTTTTGCCGGGATGAATCTTGCCGGACTTTTCGGCGTCTTCGATCATGCTGACTCCGATGCGGTCTTTCACGCTGGCGCACGGGTTGAACCCTTCCAGTTTTGCCAGCACCATGGCCTTGCTCCCGTCCGCGACCTTGCTCAGGCGAAGCAGCGGCGTCTTCCCTATTAGTTCCGTGATGTCCTTCGCGATCTTCGCCATTCCATTCTCCTTGGGGCCCGGAGCGAGATTTGGCAACAGCGCGGGAACCTTTACGGGGACGCCGCAGCACCAGCACGGTAACTCCCGGCCAAGACGGAGTTTACACCAAGGTTCCGGGCTGCGGCGCGCAACTAATTTCCCCTATCCGGGTTATATCAATTGAGGAGCGGTTCGCCCCGGCACGAGGCCATAGAAAACGCCCGCGCAAAGCTTGCAACCTTGCTGCTCTATCGCGAATCAAATCAGGTAGAATTGGGAAATTGCAGTCGCTTAGGTTTCCTGACAGCCGGGTGGAGGGAACGGAAATGAAAAAGCCAGCCCAGTTGAAAACCCCTTTCAAAGTTTCATCGAAAGTCCTTCTTGCAGCGGTCGCGTCCCTTGCTTTCGCTTGCGCTCCGAATCCTGCCTTCGCGCAGCGCGGGGGCGGAGGCCACGGCGGCGGTGGCGGCGGATTTCACGGTGGAGGCGGGGGCGGCGGTTTCCACGGAGGCGGGGGCGGCGGTTTCCACGGAGGCATGAGCGGCGGTGGACATTTTGGCGGTGGTGCTTACCGTGGCGGTGGCTTCGCTGGAGGCGGATACCGAGGCGGCGCCTTTGGAGGCACGAGCGGCCGCTATGGCGGCAGCTTTGGCGGTGCGCGTGGGTTCTCCTCAGCCGGTCGCGGCTTCAGCGGGGGCGCGCGCGGCTTCTCCTCGGCAGGACGCGGCGTTGGCACCGGCGCGCGCGGATGGAGTTCCTTCGGAGGCCGTGGCGCGGCAGGCGCCGGGGCGCATGCAGCAATAGCTGACGGCCATTGGCACTCATTCGGAGGCGCCCGCGGCGGCAGCACTGGGTTCCACAATGCTTCCTTCTCGGGCGCTCGCCTGGGCTCGTTCGGCGGATCAAGCTTCGCAGGATCAAGATCCGGGAGCGGCGGCTTCAATCGCGGCTTTGGCGGCGGGTTTGGCCGGGGTGGTGACTTCGGCTGGCGAGGCCGGGGCTTTGGCGGCTGGGGAGGCTGCTGGGGCTGCGGCTTCGGTTGGGGATTCGGATTGGGCTGGGGCTGGGGCGGCGGTTGGGGCTGGGGCCTCGGTTGGAATTGGGGCTGGCCCTATTGGGGTTGGGATCCGTACTTGGCTGCATACCCTTATTGGGATCCATATTGGGCATGGGCTCCTGCACCCTACGCGCTCTCGGATCAACCGTATCCCTATGGCGATAACAGCGGCGCTAACAACAACGGCAGCTACAATAGCGCGCCCGGTTCCGGCTTGAACTATGAGAACGACAATCCATCGTCATTCGGCGCGCCAGCGCTTGCTCCGCAAGCGCCGGAGAATACAAACGCCCCAATGACGGGCAACATCGCCGCGTCGAGGCCAACCGTGCTGCTTTACACCACCGACGGCACAACCTACGTGGCTGACGATTATTGGCTCGCCGGCGGCAAGCTCCACTACACCACGGACGGCGGCAGCGAGAGCACGATGGACATGGATCAACTCGACTTGCGACGCACCGTGGATGAAAATTCGAAGCGCGGAGTAACGTTCGTCCTGCGTTCGAGTCCGGCGACCCAGCCTTCGAGTTCGCCGTCCGCTAACCCTCCCGCCGCTGCACCCAGCGGGAGCAACCCAAGCGGCGCAAACAGCCCGAGCAATCCGACCAGCCCGACCGGCGATAACCCGGCTGCCAGCCCGAGTCCCGACAATTCAGCCCCGGCGCCAGCGCCAAATTCCACTCCCGCTGCCAGCCCTTCCGGCACCCCCGCCCAACCGCCGATCTAAGCAGTGGCAAGTGCTGAGTGGCGAGATGCTGGACCGTCCGACTGCCCCGGAGACCATGTTGTGACTCTCCTTTCTGGCAAGACTCCCGCCATCTTAGTTCATAGCACAGAACCGCCAAGCCGGCGACGAAAAAAGGAGTTTGCTTGGGATACGAAGCAGGGGACGTGCCCGCCAGGGCGTACCTTGCTGCCGCAGGCCTTCGTGGAGGTCGCAGACCGCAGCGAAAATCCGTACGCTTCGGAGAGAAGCTGTGAAAAAACCCAGGACGTGCATTTCACGGCCGAATAGAATCAATGACTTACGCCGGGGAAAATCCGTCTCTTTGGGTTTCTTCACAGCTTCAGACCGAAGGATGCGGTACCCGGCCATCCACGCCTGGTCGATCAGTGTGAGTTACCTGCCGATTGTTGGTCTAGCTTTGAGTCTGTTGGTCGAGAGACTCCGGGAGTCCCTCCGCGGACTCTGCGGAGTTCACATCGGGTTCCGACCACAGTCGAGTGTTAGGGTCCGGCTCCCAGGGTACTTCCTTCAAGTTTGGAAAACGCCCTTTTGAAATCCCGCGGATTGGAACACACGTGATCTCGACCTGGGACAGGTTTACGAACTCGGCGCAGGCCTTTAAGGGAATCCCCCAATTGATGTCGAAGGAGATTCGCACTCGCGTGATCAGCTCGTCCGTCGGCGAAAGGTCGTCGGAAACGAGCGGCTGAGCGTATCCCGGAACTGTTACTACGTCCCCTGCCTTAAGATATCTTTTGTGGACTCTGAAGGGCCTTGAACCCTCGTCATGTATCCCATCGAGGTGCCCCTCCACCAGGTCTTCCCAAACCTCAACTTGGTCCTCTTTCGCAACGACCCTGTACTCGTAGAGTGACCGGACCGAGTTTTTGTACCACGGCGAATGAGAGAGTTTACATCACAGCCTCAGGCTGTGAAACCGAGTTCGTTGGAACCAGGGGGCTATAGGCCGCCGGCGCCGGCGGCCTATAGC
>Ga0187817_10000083_pt1 | contig 29808 bp, 27 predicted proteins | sample NC_wetland_sal_i_17_FD_132431 | JGI IMG/M metagenome (GOLD analysis project Ga0187817, IMG submission 132431) | Wetland sediment microbial communities from Neuse River Estuary, North Carolina, USA - SO4_2 | ecosystem: Environmental > Aquatic > Freshwater > Wetlands > Sediment | place: USA... | reverse complement strand
TCTTTCGGCGGCGATGATGCTCGATCATGTGGCCGAAGATCAGAAGGCGAATCGCATCCGCGCGGCGATTGCGGACGTGGTGCGCGAAGGCAAGGTCCGGACATACGATATGATGCGCTTTACGGGTGGTCCGAAGGCAATCAGTCAGGGCGCGGCTTCGACCGTGCAGATGACGGACGCAATTTTGGAGAGACTGAAATAATCACAGGGGGCACAGGGGATCACAGGACACTCAGCTCCGGATCTTGTGCTGATTAAGGAAATTATGAGCAGCGCTGTCGAGACGACGTCTCCGCATTCTGCCGAGGCAGGCCATTGGGGCGCAGAGGTTCGGTCGGACGTGCACGTCGCCTTTGAAGCGCGTGACAGCGGTGGGATCGAGACCTCGTTGGAGTCGCGGGTTGCGCCTTATTACGGTTCGGCGATCCTGGAGCAGACCCGAGAAGTTCTGGCCGAACTTGGGGTGCAGCACGCTCGGGTTGCGATTCATGATGAAGGCGCTCTGCCTTTTACGATCGCGGCTCGCATCGAGGCGGCGGCGCGGCGTGCTGGGATCGCGCTTGGCAAGCGGTCACTGCCGGAGCAGCATCCGCTGCCGCCGGCGTCGCAAAAAGACCGGATGCGGCGCTCGCGTTTGTATCTCCCGGGCTCTGAACCGAAGTACTACATCAACGCCTCTCTGCACGGGCCGGATGCCGTGATTCTCGATTTGGAAGACTCGGTGCATCGCGGGGAAAAAGACGCGGCTCGCATCCTGGTGCGAAATACCCTGCGGGCGGTCGATTTCGGATCCTGCGAGCGTATGGTGCGCATTAACCAGTTGCCGCTAGGGCTCGAAGATCTGGCAGAAGTGGTGGGCGAGAGTCCGGACCTGATTCTGATTCCGAAGGTCGAGCAGCCCGAACAGGTGCGGGAAGTGGATCGCATGATCGGTGAGATCAAAGCGCGCCGCGGAATCATCCGGCCAATCTGGATCATGCCGATTCTGGAGTCGGCGTTGGGAATCGAGAACGCGTTCGCGGTTGCGACGGCGAGTGAAAACGTGGCGGCGTTGACGATTGGGCTCGAGGATTACACTGCCGATCTGGGCGTGGTGAAAACGGTGGAGGGGCATGAGTCGCAATATGCGCGCTCGCGCGTGGTGAATACGGCGCACGCGGCGGGAGTGCAGGCAATTGACTCGGTCTACGGCGATATCGGCGACCTGGACGGACTGCGGCGATGGGGAGAATCCTCGCGCGCAGCGGGATTTGAGGGTATGGGATGCGTTCATCCCGGACAAATTCGCGTGATCCACGAGGCGTTTCAGCCGAGCGCGGTCGAAATTGAAAAGGCGCGTAAAGTGGTGGCCGCGTTTGAAGAAGCGCAAAGCAAGGGATTGGCGGTGGTGAGTCTGGGCTCGAAGATGATCGACCCGCCGGTGGTGCAGCGGGCGCTAAAACTGGTGGAGCGTGCGAGGGCGATGGGAGCGATCTCGTGAGTGAGCGAGTGGAATTGGCGCATAACGCGGCCGGGCGCGCGGTCCCGACGATGGTGAATGGCAAGCCGCAGATTCCGTTTCTGGGCACGGGAAAGTATCAGCCGCGCGGCCGCAAAGCGGCGCCGGCGGTCACCTCGAATAAGGACTACCCGGATACCGGGGACAAGCGCGTGGCTGATCTGGAGACGGCCCTGCGCAAGTGCGGGCTGCGCGACGGGATGGTGATCTCGAACCATCATCATCTGCGCGACGGCGATAAAGTGGCGCTGATGGCGCTGGAGGCGGCGGCCAGGATCGGCGTCAAAGATCTGATGTGGTTTCCGAGCGCGTCGTTTCCCTCCCAGCAGGGCGCGATCGAACTCATGAAAAACCGCGTGATCCATCACATTGAAGGCTCGATGAACGGGCCGCTGGGCGACTACTGCACGCAAGGGAAGATGCGCGGCATGGGTGTGCTGCGTTCGCATGGCGGACGGTACCAGGCAATCCAGGATGGAGAAGTTCACGTTGACATCGCAGTGATTGCGGCTCCGACCGCGGATTTCTTCGGAAATGCGGATGGCTCGCATGGCAAGTCGGCTTGCGGCTCGCTGGGTTTTGCCCTGGCGGATTCGATCTACGCCGATCGCGTCATCGTGGTCACCGATAATTTGGCGCCGTTTCCCTGCGTACCCTGGCAGATTCAGGGTAACTACGTGGACTTTGTGGTGGAGGTGGAATCGATTGGCGATCCGGCAAAGATTGTTTCCGGCACGACGCAGATTACGCGTTCGCCCGACCGCTTGCGAATCGCGGAGTTGGTGGCGAAGTTTCTTCGCGCTGCGGGAATCATGAAGAACGGATTCTCGTTCCAGGCGGGAGCGGGCGGGATCGCGCTGGCCTTCGTCGAATATCTGAAGCAGATGATGAAAGAGGATGGGGTGAAGGCGCGCTTTGTCCGCGGTGGATCGACGAAATTTCTGGTTGAGCTGCTCAACGAGGGGCTGACGGATTACATCCTGGATGGGCAGACGTTCGATCTCGAGGGCGTCAAGTCGATAGCGAACGATCCGCGGCACGTGGCAACGTCGCCGTTTACTTCGTACAACTACCATGGCAAGGGGAACTTTGCGTCGCTGGTCGATGCCGTGGTATTGGGCGCGACCGAAGTGGACGTGAACTTCAACGCCAATGTGGTCACACACTCCGACGGGCGCTTGCTGCACGGCATCGGCGGATGGCAGAACTGCTTGTTTGCCGGCTGCACCATTCTCGCGCTGCCTTCGTTTCGCGATCGTATTCCCGTGATCGTGGACGAGGTCACAACCATGACGGGTCCGGGCGAGATGGTTGACGTGGTCGTTACCGAGCGCGGGATTGCGATCAATCCGCGGCGCACAGACCTGCTCCATAACTTGATCGGATCGAAGCTGCCGGTTCGTCCGATTCAAGATATCAAGGCGGAAGTCGAAAAGATTTGCGGCAAGCCGGCGCGGCCGAAACTGGGCGATCGTCCCTGCGCGGTGGTGAAGTGGGTGGATGGGACGGTACTGGATACAGTTTGGCAGGTGAGCTGAAACAGCAAGTGTACATTTAGTGAGAGAGGCCATTCATGATCGCCCATAGAAACGGGATTGCGCTAAGGGGTACGACGCTTGGTCTCCTACTCATGCTGACAGCTTGTTCGAAGTTGCCGTTGAAGACCGCGACCGCAAAGCCGGAACCTACGCAACCTTCCACGATCAAGGTGGACGTGAAGGACGGCGGGCCGGTAATTCTGGTTACGAGTGTGGCCGAGTTTCAGGTGACGCCGGACGGTTATGTGCAGGCGTCTCTGTTGAAAGACGGAAAGAGACTGTCGCTGGACGAGCCCAGCATTGGCGCTCCTGCGGACAGCGATTTTGCGCGGGTCACGGGAAAGGACGTGCATTTCACACTGGACTTTCAGCAGGCGCAAGTGCACGAAGCGATCGGGAAGATGGGAGTGGGGAAACGGGTCGAGATTCCAGCGCGTCCGCTGGGGCCATCGGGGACGAACTTGCAGCGCGTGCTGGCGCTCGAAGTTTATGACAAGTTCCCGAATATTTTGTTGAGCACCGTGGAGTACAAGAACACCGGCACGAGCGAGGTGGCGATCGAAACAAGTGTGAATCAGCGGCGTCGTTTGAACGCGCGGCTGGTCGACGCGGGGGCGCATCCGTGGGAGATGTGGTCCTATCACGGCTCGAGCTACGACTGGGGAAAGGATGACGTGATAAAGCTGACGCCTGGTTTTTCCCAGCCCAACATCATGGGAGAAATGGTCAAAGGCGGTTATGGGGGTGGGATTCCGGTGGTGGCTTTCTGGACGCGCCAGGTGGGCGAGGCGGTCGGGCACGTGGAGACGATTCCGATTTCCGCGGCGATTCCGGCAAAAGTGGGAACTGATGGACGCGTGAATACCGAGGTGGACTACGACGCCAATATCACGCTGAAGCCGGGCGAGACTTACTCCACACCGCGCAGTTTCGTTTCCGTTTATCCGGGCGATTTCTATGAGCCGCTGCGCATCTGGTCGAGCGTGCTCCAGAAAGAAGGCTGGGAACTGCCGAAGCCATCGAACGAAGCCTACAACGTGAGCTGGTGTGGCTGGGGCTATGAGTTCAACGTAACGCCGGCGCAGATGCTGGGCACGGTTCCAAAGCTGAAGGAAATGGGCATCAAGTGGGTTACGCTCGACGATCGCTGGTTCGACGTGTATGGCGACTGGAATCCGCGGGCGGATACTTTTCCCGGAGATTCCATTAAGAAGATGACCGACGACTTCCACAAAGAAGGCATGCTGGCGCAGTTGTGGTGGCTGCCGCTTGGGGTCGAGGACGGTGAGGGAAGATACGAGTCACACAAGTACTCAGTTGCGAAAGTCGTCCAAGAGCATCCGGAGTGGCTGATCCTGGACAAAAACGGGAAACATGCACGTATGACTCGCGGTCTGGCGGCGCTTTGTCCGGCGGTGCCTGAGGTGCGCGCGTATCACAAGCAATTGACCGAAAAATTCATTCGCGACTGGGGATTCGACGGCAGCAAACTGGATAACATCTACAGCGTGCCGGCCTGCTACAACCCGGCGCACCATCACAAATCGCCGCAGGATTCGGTGAACGCGATGGGCGATGTCTACAAAGAAATTTTCCAGACGACGCGGGCGCTGAAGCCGCAGAGCGTGACGCAAGCCTGCCCGTGCGGAACGCCGCCTTCCCTGGCTTGGCTGCCGTTCATCGACCAGGCGGTCACCGCCGATCCCGTGGGAGCGGTGCAGGTCCGGCGGCGGATCAAGATGTATAAGGCATTGCTGGGGCCCGAGTCGGCAGTGTACGGCGATCACGTCGAACTTTCCGCGATGACCAAAGTGGGGAACGATTGGAAGGAACACGGCGACGATTTTGCCTCCACCATTGGAGCCGGAGGCGTAGTGGGAACGAAGTTCGTGTGGCCCGATCCAGGCCCGAAGTTCAAAGACGTCAATCTGACGGCTGCGAAAGAGGAGCACTGGAAGAAGTGGATCGGTTTGTATAACGAGAAGATGCTTTCGAAGGGCGAGTTCCGGGATCTTTATGTGACGGGCTACGATACCCCCGAAGGATATGCAATCGCGAAAGACGGCAAAATGTATTACGCGTTCTTCGCGCCGTCCGCCTCGTCGTGGAAAGGTGAGGTTGAGCTGCGCGGATTGAAGCCTGGGAAATATAGGGTGAGTGACTACAGCGAGGCCAAAGACCTGGGTGCGGTGGAGGCAGCGAGCGACGGTGTGGCGAAACTGCCGGCGGAATTCAAGGATCATTTGCTACTGGAGGTCAGTTCGCAGCCGTAGCTTGGTGAGGATGGCGGGAATGCGGGCAGACAGGTATCCTGATCTGCCCGATTTTCTTTTTCGGAGGAGCGCGTGCGCGGGCTGAAGGCAAAGCGAGTGCTGATCACCGGCGGAGCCAGTGGCATAGGAGCGGCTACGGCGGCGCGGTTTCTTGAGGAAGGGTCGGCGGTGTGCGTGCTCGACCGCGATGCGGAGGGGCTACGGAAGATCCAACGTGAACTGCCCGATCTGATGGGAACGCTTCATGCCGATGTTTCGAATCTGAAGCAGGTGCAGGCCGCCTTCGCCGATGCGATTCGCCTGATGGGCGGTGTGGATGTGCTGGTGAATAACGCGGGCATCAGCATCCGCCATAATTTTCTCGATATCACGCCGGAAGAGTGGGGAAAAGTGATGGCCGTGAATCTCACCGGAGTGTTCTACGTGGCGCAGACGGCGGCGCGGCACATGATGGAGCACGGCGGCGGCGTGATTTTGCAGACGGCGTCGACCAACGGCGTGATGGGATATCCGTTTTATGCGGATTACAACGCCAGCAAGGCGGGCGTGATCGAGTTGACGAAGTCGATGGCGCTAGAACTGGCGCCGAAAGTCAGGGTGTGTGCGGTGGCTCCGGGATACGTATTGACGCCGATGCAGCGCGCCGAGTACACGGATGAAATGCTCGCAGAGGTCAACCGGAAGATTCCTTTGGGCCGTCATGCTCAACCGGAAGAAATTGCAGCGCTGTTCGCATTCCTTGCCTCGGACGATGCGCAAAACATCACCGGCCACGTTTATACGTGCGATGGCGGAGAAACCGCGGGAGGGCTGGCCAGTCGGTAAGTTATGCAGGTTGCAGGGAAAATCGCGGGAAAAGTTGCTTTGATCACGGGCGGCACGTCGGGTATTGGCGAAGCTGCCGCCGGATTGTTTGCGCGCGAGGGCGCGAAGGTTGCCATCACCGGCCGCAATGAGTCGCGAGGCCACGCGGTCACGGCACGCATACTCGAGTCTGGCGGAAAGGCCATCTTTCTGTGTACGGACGTTCGCAAGGCCGCCGAATGCCAGCGGGCGGTGGACGAGACGCTACGCTCGTTCGGACGGCTGGACATTTTGTTCAACAACGCTGGAGTTTTCTTCCCTCAGACGGCGCTCGAATGCTCCGAAGAGGAATGGGACCTGCAGATTGACATCAATCTTAAAGGAACATTCCTGATGTCAAAGTACGCGCTCGCCCCGATGATCGCGCAGGGTGGCGGTGTGATTATTAACAACAGTTCGGGCTGGGGCATCGTAGGTGGCGACAAAGCGGTGGCGTATTGCGCCTCGAAGGGCGGAGTGGTCTTGCTCACGAAAGCGATGGCCGTGGATCACGGACGGCAGGGCATCCGCGTGAACTGCATTTGCCCGGGCGATGTGGACACTCCCATGCTGACGGAGGATGCACGACGGCGCGGCCTGGACTGGAAGACATATCTGGCAGGATGCGAGAGCCGGCCCATGGGGCGAATTGGTACCGTCGACGAGATTGCGAAAGTCGTGCTGTTTCTGGCGTCGGACGATTCGTCGTTTATGACTGGAGCGGCGCTCGTGGTTGATGGCGGTGGTACGGCAGATTAGTAATCGACTTAGACGTGGCATGAGCAGAATCGTTTTTCTCGGCGGAGGGCGGATCACGTCGGCGATACTGGCGGGCCTGCGCCTGGGAAAAACCGGACACCGCCTGGTCGTACATGATCGCGAGCCGGGCAAGTTGCGCGATCTGAAAAAGCGTTACGCGGTTGCCGTCGAGGCCGATCTGTCGCGCGCCGTCCGGCAGGCGGACATGCTGATCGTTGCGGTTCGTCCGGCGTCGGTTCGCGGGCTTCTGCGCATGGTTGGGAAAGTGAGCCGGCCATTGCTCGCGGTGAGTCTGGCTGCCGGTGTCCCGCTGCGCGTGCTAGGAGGGGTGGCTGGTCCTCGCGTGAAATGGGCACGCGCTATGCCCAGTCCGGTTTGCCGCAGTGGACGCGGCCTGACGGCGGTGGTCTTCGCTCGGACTTTGCCGCTGGCGGATCGCAAACGCGTCCGGGATTTTTTCTCGAGCTTCGGCCAGGTCGTCGAAATCCCGGAAAGCAAGTTCGACGCGTTCACTGTGAGCTACTCCTGCAGCCACGGTTATCACGCGCTCGCGACTCTGGCGCGAGCTGCGCAGGAGGCAGGTCTTGATCGAAAGACGGCGCTGTTGGCGAGCGCACATGCCCTGGCGGACGGGATCATCGCCTGGCGCGATGGGAAGCATTCGCTGGAGTCGCTGCTCGAAGAGGCATCCACTCCGGGCGGCATTGCCGCGGCGACTGCTACCACGATGGACGCCGCCGGATACGCACGCGCAGTGCGGCAGGGCGTTGCCGCGGGACTGCGGCGCGCCCGCGCGAACGCGGGTTAAGAGATTTTTTCGCGAACCGATAACCATTCGCTTGCGTATTCGTCCAACACCGGAGGCCCGTCTGTCTGTGTGCCTCAATGCTAGAGAAATTGTCATCCGGAGTTTCAATGCGAGTTTTGATCTGCCTGCTAACTACTGCCCTTCTGATACCGGCCACCGTGGCTGCCGCTAATCAACCCGCCGATCTCGAGGCCCGGCGCAAAGCGCTGAACGACCTGCTGCACGAGCAGTGGGAATACACCATGCGCACCAACCCTATCTATGCCTCCATCCTGGGCGACAAGCGCTACAACGACAAGATTGACGACTTCTCGCAGCAAGCCATCGACGACAATCTGGAACAGACTCGCCGTTTCCTCGACCGTTTTGAGGCGATCGACACCACTGGCTTTCCCGAGCAAGAAGCGCTCAACAAAGCGCTCATGGTTCGAGACCTGAAAATGGGACTAGAAGGGGCGCGCTTCAAACCGTGGGAGATGCCGGTGAACCAGTTCAGCGGAATTCACATTGACGCGCCACAACTGGTCAGTATTCTTTCGTTCGACAGCGTGAAGGACTACGAAGACTACGTAACGCGGTTGAAGCTGCTTCCGCGGCTGTTTGACCAGAATATCGAGCAGATGCGCAAAGGCATGGCCGCCGGGCTAATGCCGCCCAAGATCCTGCTGGAACAGGTTGTGAGCCAGGCCAACGGGATCGCCACGACGGCTGCGGATAAAAGCCCGTTCGCTCAACCGTTTGACAAGTTTCCCGATGCAGTCTCCGAGGCTGATCGCATACGTTTGCGCGAGGCGGGTTTGGCTACCATCAAAGATTCCATCATCCCCGCGTATGTTAAGTTCACAGCGTTCGTCCGTGATGAGTATGCCCCCAAAGGACGATCGGAGCCCGGGGCCTGGGCCTTGCCCGACGGCGCCGCGTGGTATGCGTTCCGCGTGAAGGAAAGCACGACGACAGACCTGTCACCCGAGGAGATTCATCAGATCGGACTGGAACAGGTAAAAGAGATTGAAGGCCGCATGTTGGGAGTGGCTCGCCAGCTCGGATATCCGGACCTCAAGACCTTCTACGCAGCCCTCAAGAACGACCCGAAACTGCATTCGCATTCGCGTGAAGAAATCCTTGACCTCTACCGGAAGCACATCGACGAGATGTACGCAAAGCTCCCGCAGCTCTTTGGCCGTTTGCCCAAGGGTAAGCTGGAAGTGATGCCCATTGAGGAGTTTCGCGAGAAGGAAGCCTCCACGCACTATGTTCAGGGAACACCGGATGGATCGCGCAAGGCGCACGTCATGGTCAACACCGGCGATTTTGCGAAGCGGACGACCCTGGACATTGAGACCACCGCCTATCACGAAGGGGTTCCCGGCCATCATCTGCAGATTGCCATCGCACAGGAGTTGCCGGAACTGCCGCCCTTCCGCCAGCAGGAGAATTACACCGCTTACACTGAAGGCTGGGCGCTCTATGCCGAGCGTCTCGGTAAGGAAACCGGGTTCTTTCAAGACCCTTACAGCTACTATGGCCACCTGCAAGACGATATGCTGCGAGCGATTCGTCTCGTAGTCGATACCGGGTTCCACGCCAAACGCTGGTCACGCCAAGAGGTCGTGGATTTCTTTCACGATCACTCGGCAATCGACGAACTGGAAGTGCAGAGCGAGACCGATCGCTACATGGCATGGCCGGCGCAGGCGCTCGGCTACAAAATCGGACAGCTCGAAATTCTGAAGCTCCGCCAGTACTCGAAAGACCAACTCGGTGACAAGTTCGATCTGCGTGCCTTCCATGATGAAGTGCTGTCGGGCGGCGCGCTTCCGATGGACGTGCTGAGTACGCGCATTCACCAATGGGTGGGACAGCAGAAGCCCCAGGTATCACTGTCACCATCGGGCTCGCGATCAAGCCCGAGTCCAAGGCGGTAGCTAACTCGTCTTTCGAGGCGGAAGCTATAATCAGCGACGATGCGACAGTTCTTCCGCATGTTGCTTTTGGCTCTCGTCCTGATGACGGTGGCGCTGGTTTCGGCGCTCACGGCCATGCGGCTGGCGATTCACGGGCGCGAAGTGACCGTTCCCAAGCTGGTCGGCATGAGTCCGTTGGAGGCCGAGCGTGCAGGCGCAGCTGCCGGCCTGCAGGTGGTAGTCGAACGGCAGTTTTACAGTGCTGATATTCCCGAAGGAAAAATCATGACCCAGATGCCGCCGCCCGGAACGAAGGTGCGGCGAGGCTGGTCCGTCCGCGTGGCGCAAAGTCTGGGACCGCAGCGGGTGGCGATTCCCAACGTGACCGGAAACAGCGAGCGGGTCGCAGAACTGAACATACGGCGCCGCGGGCTCAGTCTGGGTTCGGTCGCTCACGTCAGCTTGCCGGACGCGCCCCTCGACCGGGTGATCTCGCAAAGTCCGCCGGTGAACGCCAGCGGCGTGGCAGCGCCGAAGATTAGCCTGCTGGTCAGCGACGGTACCGAGCCGCCAGTCTACGTAATGCCGAACCTTACCGGGCAACCCCTCGGCAGCGCGATGTTGACGCTGCAGGATGCGGGTATCAAGATTGGCAAAGTTAGCGTAGTTTCACCACCACCACTGCCCGGCGAATCGCAATCCGTGCCAGTTGAGCCGTCTGCGGTCTCCGAGCCTAACGCTGCGAGCATGATTGTGACGCAGGTTCCCGCGCCCGGTCAGAAGATCGCGGCGGGCAGCGCCGTGAATTTCGAAGTCCGCTAGCGAGATGCGCTCGCCTGCACGGCCGAAGGCGGCTGTGCCTACGCAATCCTCGGTCATCTTCGTTCGATCACGGCGGCGAAAAAACCGTCGCAAGGATGCACGCCGGGAATTGTTCTTAGATAGGGGCCTGCGAGCAGCGACGCGATGCTCTTCGCATCTAGTTCGGAAGAAAGCTCGCCAGATTGCCGCAGTTGCTCCAGCTCTCCCTTGCAATCGATGACCCTGAATTCGTCCGTGCTCTCGAGGACGCTTTCTACAACCGCTTCGTTTTCCTCTCGCTCCAGTGAACACGTGGAATAGACGAGCCGCCCGCCAAAAGCAAGCTGGGCCAGCGCGGACTTCAAGATAGCCCCCTGTCGCGCCTGAAGATCGCACAGGTCTTCGATTTTGAGTCGCCACTTGATCTCTGGGTTGCGAGCCAGAGTGCCGGTACCGGAGCAAGGAACGTCGGCAAGGATACCGTCAAACGCGCAGGAGAAGGGCAGTTGGCGCGCATCCGCTGCGACTACGTGGAGGTTCGGTGAGCGACTGAGGCTCTGCAGCAAGCGTGCGCGGTGCGGGTACAACTCCGTCGCAAACACCTGGGCGCGCGAATTGCGCCCGGCGAGCAACGCCGTCTTGCTGCCGGGAGCGGCACAGCAATCAAGAATCAATTTTCCACCGCTGACCAACCCCGCGACCAGTTGCGAACCTTCGTCCTGAATGGAGATCCGGCCTTCCCGATAGGCGCGCGTTCCAGTCACGTCGCCCGTGAGAACGCGTCGCGCGGCTAACAGCAGTTGGCCCGGCGCGAGCTGCAAACCGGCTGCGGCCGGTTCGGCTTCAGATCGAGCGTCGCGAATGTGAATGGCCGTGCGGGGTACCGTCTGGTTATGTGCGCAGATCTGCCGCGCTGCCTCGAGCCCATAGCGTTCGGCCCAGCGGGCCACCAGCCACGTTGGATGAGCGGAGTTCCGAGCTAGCGTGAACGAGTCGATCGATTTGCCAATTTTCGCAAAGTTGTCTTCCACACCGTCCTTGGCAACGGTCCGGAGAACCGCGTTCACGAACGACGCCGCCGAGCGCTTGCGCGCAGCTTTGACGAGCTCCACACTTTCGAAAATCGCCGCGCGTGCCGGAACTCTGGAGAGAAACTGCAGTTGATAGACGCCAAGGCGCAACGCGGCTAGAACTGCTCCATCCAGCCGCCCGATCTTTTCTAACGACACGGCGGCCAGTCGCTGGTCGAGCAGAGACTGCCAGCGCAGAACTCCCATCACCAATTCGGTGGCGAGTCCGTGATCGCGCGGAGTAAGCTTCGCCAGGCGAGCGGAATGAAGCAGTTCGTCGGCGTAGGAGTCTTCGTGCTCTACCCGCAGAAGAATTTCGAAAGCCGCAGCGCGAGCAGGAGAAACAGGCATCGCAGCCACTATTGTCCCAGATGATCGCCGGGTTGGGGCCGGTAGCCGCTGATGAATTCCTGCGCGGTCATGCGGCGCTTGCCCTCAAGTTGAATTTCGATCAACTCCAGCGCCGTGTCTTCGCCGCAGCCGAGGAACAACTTCGTTCCCTCGACCGCGACTGTGCCGGGCGTCAACTTAATCGTATGTTGCACAGGTTGGGCACGGTGCACCTGCAACGTTTTTCCCTTAAAGATCGTGAACGCCCCGGGCCACGGCTGGAACGCTCGGAGGCGGTTGAACAGGTCTTTCGCTGAACGGGTAAAGTCCATCCGGCCGTCTTCTTTTTTCAGAATCGGAGCCAGCGTGGCTCGCGAATGATCCTGCGGAGTTGGGCGAACTTGCCCAGTTTCAAGCCCGCGTAGGGTTTCGACCATCAGATCGGCGCCGAGAAACGCGAGCTTCGGGCTCAGCGTCTCGGTTGTATCCTCTGGGCCAATCGGAATTTCGCGCTGCATCAGTACGTCGCCGGTGTCGAGCCCTGCGTCGATGCGCATGGTGGTAACCCCGGTGACGGATTCACCGTTGGCGATCGCCCACTGGATCGGCGCCGCGCCGCGATACTTTGGCAGAAGAGACGCATGCAAGTTCAGATTTCCGAACCGGGGAAGATCGATCATCCACTGCGGGATGATGCGGCCATAGCCGACGACGATGATCGCGTCCGGGCCAATCGCCGCTAGCCGGTCGCGGAATTCAGCGTTGGTCTTAATGGTCGGCGGTTGCAGCACGGCTATGCCTAAGCGGATCGCCGCATCTTTCACGGGAGAAATGGCCATTTCCATGCCACGCCCGCGAGGGCGATCAGGCTGCGTCACCACCAGCGGCACGGAATGACCAACCTCGACTAGTTTCTCCAGGGTCGGGACAGCGAAGCGAGGCGTGCCGCAGAAAACCAAGAACATAAGTGTCAGGTCTCAGGATTCAGGTCTCAGGACTTAGGTCTCAGGACTTCGTAAAACGCACAGCACAATGGTTCGCGAGCGACCTGAAAGGACATTAGACCACCATGCTTTTCTTTTCCGGAGACCTGACACCTGAGACCTGCCTTTCTACCACTCGCCCGCCTTCACCAGTTTTTTAATCTTGCGCTTGATCAGGTCGCGCTTCAGCGCGCTGACGTGCGAGATATACAGCTTCCCGTTCAAGTGATCGGTTTCATGTAGAAAAGCCCGCGCCAGCAGATCCTCTCCAGTGTGCTCGAAAAACTTGCCGCTCACGTCCTGAGCGCGCACCGTAACGGTCTTGGCGCGCGTGACCTCCTCGCGAAATTCGGGGATGCTCAGGCAGCCTTCGCTGCTCCGCTGGCGGCCTTCTTTGCTAACGATCACGGGATTGATCAGGACGAGCTTGGCGCCGGGGTCTTCCTTGAAGGTCACGTCCACAACGGCGATTCGCTTGGAAAGGCCGATCTGCGGCGCCGCCAACCCGACGCCGCGAGCCGCGTACATGGACTCGAACATGTCTTCAATGAGCTTCTTGAGATTGTCGTCGAATGTGGTAACCTCGGCCGCGGATTTTTCCAGAACCGGATCGCCGAGTTTCACAATGGGGTAAATCATCTTCGGATTAGTAGTTTTTCAGTTGTGCGAGATAACCTTGAAAATTTCGCTTCGTTTCCTTCATCGAATCGCCGCCGAATTTCTCCAGCGCACAGCGGGCCAGCGTCAGCGCCACCATGGCCTCTCCGGCAACGCCGGCGGCGGGCACCACACATACATCCGAGCGTTCGTAAGCAGCCTTCACCGGCTCGCGCGTTGCGAAATCCACCGACTGCAAGGGACGCCGCAACGTGGAGATCGGTTTCAGATAGCCGCGAACCCGAATCTCCTGTCCGTTGGAAACGCCACCCTCCAGACCACCCGCATTGTTCCGCGTGCGCGTAAAGCCCGCAAATTCCGAGCCGCTCTGATAGCCGATTTCGTCATGCACTGCCGATCCTGGCGAATAGGCCGCCCGAATTCCGCTTCCAATTTCGACCGCTTTCACCGCCTGCAGCGACATGACCGCTGCGGCCAGCAGCGCATCCAGTCGCTCGTCCCATTGCACGTAGCTGCCGAGGCCGGGCGGAATGTTGTGCGCCACCACCTCGAAAACTCCACCCACCGAGTCGCCCACGCGCAGAACCTTATCGACCTCTTCCTTCATGCGCTGCTCGGCCTCGGCGTCGGCGCAAGACAGCAGCACTTCGTTCTGGCGTGAAAGAGGCTCGATTTGCTTCCACGCGATCTCCCGATCGGCAATCGAAACCGAGCCAACGGCGATCACGTGACTCAGAACCTCGACGCCCAACTCGCGCAATAACAGCTTGGCGAGTGCGCCAATCGCAACCCGCGCCGCCGATTCCCGGGCCGAGGCGCGTTCCAGAACATAGCGCGCTTCCGTGAAATCGTACTTCAGAGCTCCCGCCAGATCGGCATGGCCCGGACGCGGCGACGCCACACGCTTGTGTTTCTCCGGATCACCGGTCTCCACCGGCAACGACTCTTTCCAATTCTGCCAGTCGCGATTCTCGAGCATCACCGCGATCGGCGAACCGATCGTTTTGCCGTGATGCACGCCCGAGAGAAAGTGTGCCCGGTCAGCTTCTATCTTCATGCGGCCGCCGCGTCCAAAGCCTTGTTGGCGGCGCCAGAGTTCGCGGTCGACAAATGCCTGATCCACAACCAGCCCGGCGGGCAGTCCGGAAACGAACGCGACTAGGGCCTCGCCGTGGGATTCTCCGGAAGTGAAGTAGCGCAGCATGTCGAAGAGGCATTGTAAATGAAGAAGAAAAGTTTCATCTTTCTTTGATTCCTGGGCCAATGCTTTTTTGCGCCAAAGAGGTGGCCTGCACAGGTACAATGGATCATCTCTTTTTACCGGGAGTCGCCGGACGAGCCGGCTTCCAAGCTCATCGCGCCCTTCGTCAGAGTACGCGAGGCTTGTTCCATGTTGACCACGAAGGGCGATCCATTTCCTCCTGACGTTGCTGAACAAATTCGCTGCGTGATCGCCGACGATCACGAAATGCTGCGCTACGGCGTGCGGCGCCTGCTGGAAGACACTCCCGACTTTACCGTGGTTGGAGAAGCGGGTGATGCCGCCGAGGCGCTTAAGTTGGCCCTGGAGTACCGCCCCGACCTGGTGTTGCTCGATATCAGCATGCCGGGTATGTCGTCGTTCGAAGCAGGGCGCCTGATCGAAGAACATTGCGCCAGCACGCACATCGTTTATCTGACCATGCATGAGGATCGGGAGTATGTGCGACAAGCCCTGCGCTCGGGCGCCAGCGGGTACCTGCTGAAAGATACGCCCGCGCCGCTCTTGTTAGGTGCGCTTCGCGAAGTGCATCGCGGCGAAAGATCATTGAGTCCGCGGATCGAGACAAAACTGAAGGACGATGCAATCGGACGGAACCCGGGAGGACGGGCACCACTGCGGCGAGGTACCTTGACTCTGCGAGAGCGCGAAGTGATGAAATTACTCGCCGAGGGGCATACCGTGAAGCAAGCGGCGGCGCTTCTTGAAATCAGCGTCAAGACGGTGGAAGCGCACAAGTTCAACCTGATGCGCAAACTCGACATTCACAACAAGGCTCAACTGGTCACGGTCGCCATTCAGAAGAAGATTCTTCCGCTGCCGGTTTCGATGTAGGCACATCAGTCTCGCGCATGTTTCGTAACTGCACTGCAAGGCTGGCGAGATCGGGGACTTCAAGATCTGGCCGCCCCGCTGAAGCGCGGACGGCGCCAATCCCGGGACGAGCCGACTTCCGGTTCACCCATACCGTCGGGATCCCCAGAGACTGCGCCGGCACCACGTCGTGATAAATGCTCTGCGCGGCGTGCAGCAGTCGATCCGGAGGAAGCGCAAGCCTGCGCAGGGCCATCTGAAAATTATTGAGGGAAGGCTTGTAGCTTCTCGCCTGTTCTGCCGTGATCACGCCGTCGAATTCCACGTTCAGATGCTTCTGGGTCTCTGCGAATAGATCGTCGTCGATGTTTGAAATCACGACCAGTTTGTAACGTTTCTGCAGCGCACGCAGCGCCGCCACCGTATCTGGAAAGGGCGGCCAGGCGCGGACCGATTCGTCGAGCGAGCGGATTTCGGCGAAATCAGCCCGGAAACCGAAGTGCTTGGCAAACGCGCGCACCACTCCCTGCAGCACTTCGCGGTAGCTTTGGTAAGGACCGCTCTCCGCCTCCGCCTCAAATTCCCCGTAGAGTTCGAGGATGGCGGCGTCGGGAACGCTTTGCCCGTGGTTTATGAGTACGGTGCGCAACGCGGGTAGAATCCCCGACTCCCAATCAATGAGCGTGCCGTAACAGTCAAAGCTAATGGTGGTGAAACGCGAAAAGTCCATGTGAAATGGTCGCTAGTCGCTGACCGCTCGCAATCTCTCGCGAGGAGCAACGACTAGCGACTAACGACTGCTTGCTTTAGCTGGGTTCACTTCACTTCCAGCGGAGCTTTGAGCCTGAAGCTGAGCGCGGACTCGGCGGGAATAACAATCTCCTTGTTACCTGTGAAGGCCGCTCCGCCCGTGCCTGCGCCGGCGCCAGCGACAGCACCAATCGCCGCGCCTTTTCCGCCACCGGCCAAGCCGCCAACGATCGCGCCGAGCGCTGTGCCCCCGCCCGCCAGCACGGCGGTCCGCTTGCCTTTACCCTTCTCGGTGCGGCTGACAGCTGAGGTTTCAATCGAGCGCTCGCTTCCGTTTACCGTAATTGAGCTCAGCCGCAGTTCCAGTAAAGCGCCGCCCTTGAACCGACCCAAAGGCTTGGCGTCGACCACGGTGCCGCGGGCCGATGCGCCCTCTGGGATCGCGGTATTGCCATCCATAACTACGGGCGACGCCAGCGTGGCGCTGAAAGAATCGCCCGGCGAGCTGATCTTCGATCCCACTGAATTTCCCAGCCTCACGGTCAGGGTTGTGCCCTCGGGCACGACCAGCGGCTGCGGTGCTGCTGGGGACGGTGAAGAACCCGTCGCGCTCCCGCCGGCGGCGTTCGACGGCGCGGCGGCGTTCTGGCTGGCGGCGTCGGAGGCTGTGTCGGACTTTTTCGAACAGGCCCCGAGCGTAAACAACAGGAGAATGGACAGTGCATACAGCGCGCGAGAACGCATGATCTCTACCTCCGAAATCAAGAATTTGCTGAGGCCAATGTAATCGAAGCGCCCCAAGTGCGCAAACGCAACCAGGGCAATTCGAGGCTCAGGCTTTCTGTTCGCTGAACAGGTCAAGCGCGGGCGCTGCGGAAGTTGGGCGCTCTGGCGCCGCGGGCGTGGTCGCCGGCGCGCCCGAATCTGGCACCTCGGCTTTCGCCGCCGGCGACTTTCCTCCTTGCAAAAATTTTCTGGAATCGAGCAGCGGGCGCCCCAGCGACGCATTGTAGCTGGTCCACGGTTCTTCGAGTTGAGCCTCGCGCTCGAACTGGGCGCGCATGGCCTCCATCTTGGAATCCAGATCGTCGAGATAGTGCAGCATGAGCGCCTCGGGAAACATCGGCAGCTTGGGCGATCCGAACTCGTACTGCCCGTGATGGCTGATGATCAGATGTTCGAGCAGAGCTTTCAGCTCCGCGGGAAAGTCGGGCAGCGTCGCGATCTTGGCTTGCAGCATCTCCAGTTCGATGATCATGTGCCCGAGCAACTGGCCGCGCGTAGTGTAGGAAAACGCGCGGTTGTAGGTCAGTTCCTGAATTTTGCCGATGTCATGCAGAAACGCTCCCGTCAACAGCAGGTCGCGGTTGATCTGGGGATAGTTCTGGCAGACCAAATCGCAGGAGCGGAACAGGGACACGACGTGATCGAGCAGTCCGCCGATGTAGGCATGGTGCAGAGTCTTGGCCGCAGGGGCAGTGCGGTAGCGCTCGGCAATCTCCGGGTCCGCCATGAAGAGTTCGACCAGCGCCTTCAGGTGGGGATTCTGGAACGTGGAAACAAACTCCGTCAACGCTCTCCAGAGTTCGCCGATGTCCTTGTTCGTCTTGGGCAGGTAGTCGGTGAAGTCGATCTCAGCTTCTTCCATGCGCCGCAGTTTGTGAATCGTGAGCTGAAAACGATTCTTGTACTTGTTGATGAGTCCCTTGACCTTGAGAAAGTCTTCCTGTTCGAAGGCGTCGATGAATTCTTCGACGTTGTCCCACATCTTGGCTTCGATCTGGCCGGTGCGGTCGGCCAGGGTCAGCGCCAGATAGGGTTCGCCATTTTTCTTGGCCTTCACCTGCTTCGATGCCACCACGAAGCTGGAGGTGATGACCTTGTTTTCCTGCTGGGAACATTCGGAGATAAAAAACTCTTTCATGAGCCTCCGCGAAATCGGCCCGCCGCATCCCGGCGCCCGAAGCGCGTCATCGCTATGCACGCTTGCGGCATGCCTGAAGGCATGCCCTGATACGACTCTCACCGCGCCACGAGATTAGCTTAAAACACGCCCAGTTTCTTCTTCTTTTTCAGTTTCTTTGCGTTGGTTTCCTTGGCCGTGGTCTCGACCGGCTTGGTTTGCTTGGTGCTGGCGCCCGAGTCGACATAGCCATTCTTGATGTCGATGAAGGCGTCCTCGCGCAGCTTGGTCAGATAAACCCGCAGCGCCGGCTGCAGTTTCTGCATGTACAAGGCATCCTGGATACGCGGCTCAACTTCCTTCAGGCTAGGAATGCCCGCCATCTGATGTTCGCTCACCTGCAGGATCACATAACCCTGCTTGGTGCGAATCACATCCGTGACCTCCCCGGACTTCAGCGCGAAGACCTTGTCTTCCAGTTCCTTGGAGAGGGTTCCGCGCTTGAAATTACTGAGGTCGCCGCCGTCTTTCGCCGACGGTCCATCGGAGTACTGTTTCGCCAAATCTTCAAACTTTGCGCCCTTGCGAATCTGGTCGAGCAGATCCTGGGCTTTGGCCTGGGCAGCGGCCAGCGCCGCCTCGGTCTCAGCCTCGGATGGCGGCTCGGGCTTCGCGCCGGCGGCAGCCGGTTTGGCGGGCGTTTTGGGTGCGATCAAAATTTCGCTCAGGCGAACCTGCTCGGGCTGTTCCATTTCGGCGCGATGCTGGTCATAGAATCGCTTTACTTCGTCCTTGTTCATGGCCAGATGCTTACCCACTTCCTCGCCGATCACGTGCTGGGTGACGATCTGGTTGCGCAAGTTCTGCTTGAAGTCTTCATAGGAAGCTCCTTGCGCCTCCGCCGCCTTCTCCAGTTCTTCCATGGATCCGAGGTTCATCTGCTTACGCATTTCATCGAGGCGCTTGACGAGTTCGGTGTCTCCCGTGATGCCAAGGTCCTTGGCTTTTTGGAGAAGGAGCTGCTGGTCGATCAGATCGCGTAGAACATCGCGCTGCTTTTCCGAAAAAAGGCGGTCGGCGTTGGCGGGGTCCTGCTGCTGCACTTCCTGCTTGAGCTGATCGCGGCTGCGGATGTATTCCGTGCGGGTAACGATTTCGTTGTTCACTCGAGCGATGATCTCTTCGACGACACTGTCGGCCGGCGAAAGGGATGGGAGCAACAATGCATATCCGACAGCTAACAGCAGGGGAAGTCTGATCCTCTTCATTAGGGCTCTCTCGCACCTGGGGTCGACCCGAGGGAAAAGTTGTGTCCCTATTTTACGCCGCAAGCAGCGTCGAGGCCAATCGAGCGGGCGTTCGGCGCTGTCCTAATTCATCAACGACGAGGGACACGAAGTCACACAAAGCGGGTGGGGCCGACTAATTTCCCCGCGTGAACGTCAGCGCAGTCACGTCGTTGTGTTTCGGAGCGGTGCGCATGAAGTCCTGTACCCGTTGCAGGATGCGCTGGGAAAGATCTCTGGCGGTGGAGGGTCCAGCCTGCATGATGTTCCGGACTCCGTCCAGGCCAAATTCCGCGTGCTTAGACTCGGCCTCCACCACCCCGCGCGAAACCACGACCAGCGAGCCTTTTGCCCCCAGGCCGACGATGCGGGCGTCCGTGGGTGCCAGCGAGAACAGGCCGAGTGGCAGGCCGGTCGCAGGCAATTCGACGAGGCCGGAGTCATCCCGCAGCAGGCCGGGTGTGTGGCCGGCATTCACGTAGCAAACCGTGCCCAGTTCCTCGTTGTAGCAGCCGACGAAGGCTGGGCAACTCCGAACGCCTCCAGCAGCGCGCATGATCTCGAGATTCAGACGGCGCGAGAGTTCGATCATGGTCTCCGATTCGTTCAGTTCGGCGGCGGCAAAGAGCTGCTCGGCGGACGAGCGGAAACAAGTCTGCGCAGCTTGCAGCACGGCGAGGTTGGCTTCTCTTCTTCCCGCCACGTCCAGCAGCCCGAAAACGAAACGGGTCGGGCTGACCCTCAGGAAATCGTGGAAATCACCTCCCGCGCGGGAGGAAAAATATGCGACCGCCATCTCCGCCCCCTGAAGCGTGGGGCTTTGCTCGTGGACGATCTGGGGAGCTTCCTCAACCTTGGAGCCAAACCCGAGCTTGGAAAGCAACGCCTTCATGAGGAGGCGAAATTTAGCACAAACCTAATGCTGGGGCAATAAGCGAAAGTTCGGAAAACGCCACAACCTGGGAGATCGCGGCACGCCGACAGGAGTGTCCGCGCCACACGGGCTTAATCGCCGTACTTTTCTCTTAGTGCCCGGGTCAAGTCGTCACGGAGTTGGCGGTAATCGGAGTGAACGGTAGCGCGTAGAGCGGCCTCGGTGGAACTGCCTTGCGCGAGGTGTTCCAGGATGCGGGCGATTTCGCTCATGCCGTAGGCGTCACGGATGTATTCGGCGGCAGCGAGAGATTCGGCGTAGGCAGTAGTGGCCTCAGGAACGGAGAAGCTCATGAAGCTTCCCTCGAGCTTGTTGAAGGGAATTTCATTTCCACGGGCGAAGAGGTGCTCCAACGGGCGTCCGTGGGCCGACGACGACCTGCCTTCTTCGATTTGTGCGATGCCTTCGTTCAACCAAGTGGGGCAGCGGCTGTTTGACATCTGGGAGACGAAAGAGTGTGTCAGTTCATGCTTGAGGACGCGAGCCAACTCGGGCGTGACGCTCTGGACGCCGCTGATCGGGATGCGCAGCTTGCCATCGTTGAGAGCGCCGATCCAGGAGGGCGCACGAGTAACATCGAAGAACGCCTGCTGGGTGTAGAGCGTGACGGCGATATTGTTGTGGGGCGAGTAGCCGAGGTCGCGCACCAGGTCGTCATACTCAGAGTCGAGGGTGGCGAGCAGGTCGCGGCGGAAGGTTTCAGAGGTCTCCTTGCCTTCGAAGTGGAGGTTGAAATGGATGCTTTCGTGTTGCGAGAAATCGGATTCGGCGTTCGATTCGCGCTGGGCACGAGCCAGGTACTCGCGGATGGTGGCGTCGGGACGCAGCGCGAGCGACTTCTTCCACGAGTGAATGGCATCGGGCGTATGATCGCTGGCAAATTGCGCGAAACCCAACATGGCGAGGGCATCGGGTGAGTTGGGATCAATGTTGGCGGCGCGTTGCGCGTACGACAGGGACTCCGCGGTCTGGCCGGTTCGCAACAGCGTGGCGGCGTAGTAGACCAGCAACGTGGAGTTATCGGGCTTGAAGCGGACGGCGGATTCGTAATAACGCATGGCCTGCGGAAAGTTGCCGTGATCGGATTCGTGCTTGCCGGCGAGGAAATAGGCAGTGGCCACCAGGTCCGGATTGCCGGTTTGCGCGAGGCTGGCGAGCGCATCGGTATCAACCTTGCCATCGCGGATGACTTTTCCCAGCAGGTCGGCTTCGTGGCTGAACGAAGGCGTGGGTGGGGCGATATCTGGCACGTTGACGGCCGAACCGGTGTGAACGGGCGGGGCGCCACCGGCATCGATGCGCTCGACAGAGGATCTTGGGATGGCGTAAGTGTCTTCGCCGAGGTCGTACTCGACGCGGTCTTTGGTTTCTCGGACCTGGTCGGCCCAGATGGTGCGTCCATTCTTGAGGTGAATGACGTCGGCGGGCGCGGGAAGCGTCGCGAAAAGCACTAGAATGAGGGCAAGGGCTCGCACTCGGCTGATTCTAGCGCCGGGCTGCCGGGGGCGGTAAGGTGACCAAGGTGCTGGGACTGGGGCGGCGGAGGGAGCGTAGCCCAGCGCTGAAGCGTTGGGCTACGCCAGGTTGCCTTTCCGGGGCTGGACTTATGAAGCCAGGGTTGGTGTGGTCGCGGCGGATGATGGTGCCGGCTTGCTGGCTGTGGGCCGCGACGGCATGGGCGCAACTAGCGGGCCCAAGCCTGCAGTGTCCGCAAACCACGAGCGGGCTATACGCACGGATTCGTTCGGTAGAACTCGACCCGCAACGCGTGTACCACGTTCGCGACGCTTCGATTGACCGGCCTAATCTTCACATTGATTTCGACGACGGCACGCTGGCATTTACGGAAGACATTTGCGGGCGGATCACCGGGGCGTTCTTCGAGGGTGAGGGCGAGGTACGGCTGCGGCCTCCGAGTCGGATGGAGCGCGGATCGTTGTCGCTGTTCACGGGGATGGCGATTCTGGAAGAGCAGTTCTCTTCAGGATATCTGCGCTTCAACGACGACACGGCGGCCGTCTTACAGCGCTCTCTGACGCCAGCGCCGGAAGGTGCGGAATTCGTCAAAGAATGGAACGACACCACCCGCACGCTGGCGGAGATCGATGCCTTGCGGTTGCTGCGGGACTTCAGCCATCTTCTTCCGGTGATGGGGGGCAGCGATCCTGATCGAAACTTTCCGCCTCTGCTGCACGCCCATTTGCTGGGCAAGAAACTGGGTGATTTCGAGGTGTTCTGGGATGCGGCACTTGCTGAGCCTTTGTGGGCGGGGCAACCGCGGGCGAAAGACGGCATCCTGTTTTTCGATCTATGGACTTCGTTTGCGCCCAGTGGGGCGGGCAGCGCGGCTGCGGACTGGAAAGTCGACGATGTCTCGATTGCAAGCTTCCGGATTCAGGCATCGGTCGAGCCGCCGACTATGTTCCGATCCTCGACGGAACTGAATGTTCGCGTCCACAGTGGAGGAGAAAGAACGCTGCTGTTTGAGCTGTCTCGTTATTTGAAGATTGACGCCGTCGAGGCGGATGACCGGCCGGTGGACTTCATTCAGAACCCTGCCGTGGAAGGAACTGACCTTCGGCGAAAGGGAAATGATGTGGTAGCGCTGGTGTTCCCTGCTTCGCTCGCGGCCGGACAGGAATTGAGAGTACGCTTTCGCTATGCGGGCGAGGTTCTATCGGTGGCGGGAAACGGATTATTGTATGTGGGCGAGCGCGGCACGTGGTACCCGAATTTCGGTTTAAGCCCGGCACGATTCGAGATGGAGTTTCACTATCCGGCGGGCTGGACGCTGGTCGCAACGGGAAAACAGGTGTCACACGCAGGCGGAGAGGACGGAGAAACAAGCGAAGAAGCGGGGTCGGAGAAGGTTTCGCGTTGGGCCTCAGAGCGCCCGATTCCGCTGGCGGGTTTCAACCTGGGCAAGTACGTTCGAGCCGAAGCCAGAGCGGGCAACATTTTGGTGGAGGCGTTCGGCACCAAAGGAGTGGAGAAATCGTTTCCCAAGGCGCGGCCGGAGGTGATTGAGCAGCCGGCTTTCCCTGGCGTTCCTGCGACGACAGCGACGCCGCCGATTGTGATGATTCCGCCGCCCCCGTCGCCGGCACGCGATGTTCAGGTGGTAGCGGAAAGAGCGGCGAAGGCCATAGAAAGTTTCTCGGAGTGGTTTGGGCCGTATCCGTATGGCTCTCTGGCGCTGACGCAGATGCCGGGACCTGTGAGCCAGGGATGGCCGGGGCTGGTGTTCCTCTCGAGCTTCGCGTTTCTAAGTTCGCAGGAACAGACCGATCTGCATCTTGATCCGGTGACTCGGTCGCTCGACAGCCAAGTTCTGGTCCACGAGACGGCGCATCAATGGTGGGGCGATCTGGTGCTGTTTAAGAGTTATCGGGACCAGTGGATCTCGGAGGGTCTCGCGAACTATGCGTCGCTGATGATCCTGGAAGAGCAGAACCCGGCGCGATTCCGGCTGGTTCTGGAAAAATACCGCCGGGATCTTTTGGGCAAGAATAAAGACGGAGAGCGGCTGCGCGACGCTGGACCGGTGACATTCGGGCATCGGCTGGATTCGTCACATTTTCCCGCGGGATACGAGGCGATCAGCTACGAACGAGGGACGTGGCTGTTTCACATGCTGCGGATGATGCTGCGCGATTCCGAAACGGCATCCCGTTCCCGGAAAGGGCGGGCCAATCCAGGGGTGAACTCAGACGAACCGTTCTTCCGCGTCCTGCGGAAAATCCGGGAACGGTATGCGGGAAAGACGATAAGCACGCAGGAACTGGTGCAGGTTTTCGAAGAGGAACTGCCGAGTCCACTTTGGTACGAGAAACGTCCCAAGCTGGACTGGTTCTTGCAAGGTTGGATCGAAGGAACGGCGATTCCGGAGCTGGCAGCGCGAGAAATTCGCATCACGGAGAAAACGGGCGTGACCACGGTTACGGGCGTGATCGTACAAAAGGACGCACCCGACGATCTGGTGACGGCGGTTCCAGTGTATGCGACAACTGCTACTAACGCGCTGGTCTTTCTCGGCGAAGTGCTGGCGGATGGGCGGGAGACAGCGTTTCGGCTGACTGCGCCGAGCGACGCACGGAAGATTGTGCTGGATCCGAAGCAGACGATTCTGACCGCCCTGAAGTAATTTCCAAACAACACTCCGAACTCCAGGTCGAACGACAGAGACATTGGTGCGAAGCGTGCTGATTTGCAAAGGCAGCTAGGCTATGCAATTGCTGGATGGGAATTGTCCGGCAAGGGCATTGGAGGACGGTATGTGTCTCCCGCCATGTGTACACGCGAACCGGCGGCGCACCATTCTTCTGGTTGAGGACGAGCTTTTTGTGCGGCAGGCGACTTGCAACATTCTGGAGAGCGCGGGCTTTGAGGTTCTCGCGGCCGAAGATGCGCGCAGTGCCATAAAGGTTTACGAAGCGTGCAAGCGGCGAGTTGATCTGGTGATGACGGACATGGTGCTTCCGGGACGAACGGGGCAGCAACTGGGGCAAGATCTGCGGCAGCGTTCACCAGAGATTTTAGTTTTGGTGACCTCGGGCTACTTCAACTCGGAGTACGCGACGGAAGCGCCCGAGTTGCGCACGTATTTTCTGGCGAAACCGTATTCCAGGCAAACGTTGGTCGAGAAGATTGAAGCGATTCTTGCCGCAGGGTCGCTGGGGCGGGGGGCAACGCAAGCCAGCTAGCGCCATGGCTGCGGCCGCTACTTGCAACCCTGAAACCTTTAGCTTTGACCTCCTTTGGACGTTATAATCTCCGGTTCCAAAGGAGCACTCATGAAACTCGAGGGGCGAGTCGCGCTGGTGACGGGGGCGTCGCAGGGCATCGGGCATGCCTGTGCGCTGGCGCTGGCACGGGAGGGCGCGAGCGTTGCGGCGGCGGCGCGCAATCAGCAAAAGCTGGAGGAACTGGCGGGGCAGATCACGGCGGCGGGAGGCAAGGCTGCGGCCTTCGTCATGGACGTGGCCGAGGAAGGGCAGGTGAAGTCGGGGATCAAGTCGGCGCTCGCGCACTTCGGCAAAATCGACATTCTGGTGAACAATGCCGGCATCACGCGCGATCAACTGGTGATGCGCATGAAGCGCGCCGACTGGGACGCGGTGCTCAACACGAATCTAACTTCCGCCTATCTGTGTATTCAGCAGGTAATTGGTTCGATGCTCAAGCAGCGCTGGGGACGGATCATCAACATCACCAGCGTGTTCGGCCAGACGGGGCAGGCGGGGCAGGCAAATTACGCGGCTTCAAAAGCGGGACTGATCGGTTTGACCATGGCGATGGCGCGGGAAGTGGCGTCGCGCAACATTACGTGCAATGCGGTGGCTCCGGGTTTTATCGAGACCGGCATGACGGCTGTTCTAAGCGAGGAATTCAAACAGAACGCGGTCAAGGCGATCCCGCTGGGGCGGGTGGGCACGTCGGATGACATTGCCAGCGCGGTGTGCTTTCTGGCCTCGGAGGAGGCCGCTTACATCACCGGGCATGTGTTGAACGTGAACGGCGGAATGTTGATGGGGTAGTGGAGAACCGGGCGCCCCGCCCGGCGGATGGGCGAGACGCCCGTCGCTCCACTGGCAAACCTTATTCCTTGGAGATGGGGCTAGCGCCGGCACGCGGAGCAGTATCCGCCGACTTCAAGGCGCGACACGAGAATGTGAAAGTGGCAATCCCGCTCTAGCTGCGCCTTCAAGGAATCGAAAGTCTTGCTGACAAATTCGGTGATTTTCCCGCAGCGGAGACACGCCATGTGAATATGATCGCGGGCGAGCTTGCGTTCGTAGTAGTGACCTTCTCCGTTCAGGTGCATCAAATCGAGCTCATCGATCAGTCCCTGCCGCTTCAGCAGGTCCAGCGTCCGGTAGACGGTGCTGCGATCGACCGAGGCGTCCACCTGCCGCGCCTTGCGCAGGATCTGGCTGGCATCCAGATGTTTGGTAGCGGTCTCAATCACGCTTAGAATCGCCCGGCGCGAAGCGGTCAGGCGGATCCCACGCTCGGCCAGTTGCATCTGCAAACGGCCGGGAATCTCGGTTTGTGGAAGCGGCATTCGTAGTCTCCTCTTCTCAGTCGCAATCAATCGCAAAGACCATGCGACAAAATCTTCGGGTGCTCGTTGACAGTGCGTGGAGGGGCCCTCTAGGCTTGGATTGTACGGCTTCTTGCGACTGGGTCGCAAGACGACGTTAGCCCAGGGGAGTCGATGATCGCGCGGGTTATTCCTGAATCTATCCAGCGGAATTTTCTCAGTCTTTCTTTCTTTGTCATGCTCGCTCTGCTTTTCTTCCGGCCATTCTTGGGTTCGGCGCAGGAAAGTCCTTACATCGTGACCTACGACCATTACCTCGAAGAACCGGGCAGTCTGGAGGTGGAGTATTTCTCCACCTTTGGCACCCAGCGCGTGGGCAACAACTTCCATGCCTTCTGGACGGAATTTGAATACGGCGCCACCGCGTGGTGGACGACCGAGTTCTATCTGGACGGACAAACCACCTTCAACGACAGCACTGTGTTTACCGGGTTCCGATGGGAAAACCGGCTTCGCGTGCTGCAGCGCGAGCACCTGGTTAATCCGGTGCTGTATATCGAGTACGAGAACACCGGCGGGGCCGACAAGATTCTGAAAGAGGTCGAGGGTCACGATGTGGAGTCCGACTACGCCGCTCCGAACGCCGTATTGGGCAGGGAGCACGACCACGAATTGGAGATGAAACTTCTGCTTTCCAGCACCTTCAAAGGCTGGAATGCCGCCGTGAATCCTATTGTTACCAAGAACCTGTTGCCGAGCGAGCCCTGGGAATTCGCGTATGCCATCGGCGCCAGTCGTCCGCTCGCGCTAAAGGCTTCACCCAACCGCTGCAATTTTTGCCGGGAGAATTTTATTGCCGGGGTGGAAATGTACGGAGGTCTGGGCGACACCCAGAGTGCTGGGCTGCATGATACGTCTCACTACTTCGCACCCGTGCTCGCGTGGAATCTTCCATCGGACTGGACGGTTCGCGTTTCCAGCGGCTTTGGCCTGAATGACAACAGCCACCGCCTTCTTTTGCGCTGGGGACTTTCACGGGAGTTCTCCGGTTTTGGTGAGATGGTCGGGCGGTGGTTCGGAGGCCGGCGATGAAGACAGACTCTGCTTGGCTTCGATCGGGTGGACGTAACGGTCTCGCGAGCATCGGGATCGTGGTCTTGGCGATTGTCGCATTCGGAACTCATCGAGCTAGTGCGCAGAAAAAAGACGCTGAAGGAGGAAAGACCAAGGAATCGACATACGCCGCACTTACGGGTGCTCCCGAAAAGGCGCGTAACAGGAAAAACCCTTTCGAAGGCGATGCTCAAGCCGTGGCTGCGGGGGGCAAACTCTTTGAACAGCACTGTGCCGAGTGCCACGGAATGAAAGCGGGAGGCACGAGGAAAGGTCCCAGTTTACTGCGGGAAGAAGTGCAGCAGGCGACGCCCGGCACCCTGTTCTGGATCCTGAGCAATGGAGTGGTCCGCCGAGGAATGCCGGTTTGGTCCAAATTGCCGGAACAACAGCGCTGGCAAATTGTTACATTCTTACAATCGTTGAAGGTTCCATCGATGAACGGCCGACCATAATCTGATTCGTAGCACTGCCCGCGTGAGACTCCAATCGCACCCTCAGCGCCTAAAGGCGTTATGTTTCAATTACAAAATCCCAATCGCGAATTTCAAATCTCCGCGCCTTCCTGCATGAAGGGCATGCGCGCGAGGATCTCGGCAGCCTGCTCCAGCAGCTTCAGGTCTTCGCTGGTGAAGTCCGCGCCCGCGAGCGAGGCATCCAGCCCCTTGCGCGAAACCTGCACCACTCCCATCACTTTTCCTCCGGCCGGTGCCACAGCAACCGACATGATCTTCTGAATCGGCATTTGATCCAAACTTCGATCTTCTTCCCCAGCTCCGAGCTTGACCGCTTCAAACAGGCTGACATGTTTAACGCGCATAAAGGTATTCGACAGCAGGGGGGTGCGAGTCGCTGCCGTCCGCGCTGCAACCGCAGATCCGGTCAAGGGCAGAACGCCCGCGGGTCGCAGTTCGGGTGGAAAAACAAATCGCAGACTACCCTTGTCTAGTCTGAGCAATGCCACTTCGCTGGGGCGCACCCGCAGCATCTGCGCCACCTTGAGGCGAACTCGATCCGGACTCGGAGACTCTGCAAGCATTCCTTCTAATTCGCCGCCGCTGACCTTGGCGGCCTTGACTGCGGCGCTTTGAGTGCTCGTTGATGACATGATTGTGCCCATCATTCTTGTTCATCCATCGTGCGTGCGCCAGCAACCTCCCGACAAGTTACCAGAGTTTTTTACCCCCACCGAGGCCTCTGTTGGTCCTGTCCAACTGTGCCAGTTCGAAAGCTTATACGAGGCAGAAGAAATTTTCATGGCGTTGTCACACACTTCCACAGACGTTCGCGCTATATTGGAAAGAGGATTTCTAGCAAATAGTCGGATAGCGGCTATTGGGGTACGCGTATGTCGCTCATTCATTATGTAAGACCATTCCTAGAGTTGGGTATCTGTAAGGAGTACACAATGGCTCGCAAGACAACCGGAAACGGTATCAGCAAGCGCAGCAAGAAATCCGGGGTCTCCATCTCGCCCGCCGCGATGCAAATTGCACCCGGGGCTCACGAGGATGGAAAACCCGCCAACCAGGTTCCTGCCGCTCTCCCTGTCAATCTTGAAGAAGAGATTCGCCGGCGCGCTTACGAACTGTACCTGCAGCGCGCGGCCGGCATGAGCAACGGGAACGGCGATCAGAACCAGGATTGGCTGATTGCGGAGCGTGAGATCCGCTCGCGTCACGACAATCGGGAACAGCACACGGCGTAGACGCTCGGCCAAGTCCGCACCGGACTTTTGCCGAGTGTTAACGACTGTTTACTGGCTCTGCGCTGGACGCGGTACGGCCGACGGTCAAGCCTGGGTAAGAACTTGCGTAGGAATGCGTGCCAGCCACAGTCGCAGACGATCGATATAGATATAGACCCGCCGGAGTGCGCGGTGGCGTTACGGCTGCACGGCTTGTACCAGCGCCGGCCTCACCCGTTCGCGCTGAATTTCAGAAGCGTCCCACGAGCCGCCCAGAGCCTTCACCAGGAAAACCGAAGTGACCATCTGCTGACCGAGCAGTTGCGTTGCCAGGCGTTCGTTGCTCAGCAGCGTGGATTGTGCGGTAATCACATCGAGATATGTTGTAACTCCGCCGACGTAACGGCTGTTGGCAATGTCGAGCGCACGGCGCGAATCGGCGACCGCTGTCTGTTGAGTCTTGGCAGCCCGGTCGAGCAGCGCGAGACCGGAAAGCCCATCTTCCACCTGCTGAAATGCCACCAGCACCGATTCGCGATAATTGGCGACCGATTCGTCGTAAGCAGCGCGGCTGGCCGCCAGTGTAGCGCGAT
>Ga0187817_10000082_pt1 | contig 29900 bp, 17 predicted proteins | sample NC_wetland_sal_i_17_FD_132431 | JGI IMG/M metagenome (GOLD analysis project Ga0187817, IMG submission 132431) | Wetland sediment microbial communities from Neuse River Estuary, North Carolina, USA - SO4_2 | ecosystem: Environmental > Aquatic > Freshwater > Wetlands > Sediment | place: USA... | reverse complement strand
GCTGGTGTTGATGGTGTTGGCGTGATCAACGGTGCCGCCGCCCGTGAAGTCCTCGTCGGCAAGCCACGGACTGGTCCCCGTCGTCGCGCCAGAGTCAATGCAAATGCTGGTGCATGACCCGGTCGAGCCGCTCGTCGTCGCGCTGGCCTGGTTCGACGCTGCGGATGAACCGGCTGAATCCACGCCCTCGACCAAGTAGTAGTAGGTGGTCGAAGCCGTGAGTCCCGTGTTCGAGTACGAGGTGGTCGTCACGCCGGTCGCAACCTGATTGCTGCTGGATGGCGTGAAGCCCGACGTCGTGCTGCTATACACGTTGTAGGTGATGGAGCAGCCTGTGCCGGCAGTGCTGGCCGTCCAGCTCAGGTTGATCTGGCTGCTGGAAGCCGCGGTTGCCGTCAGTCCGCTGGGTGCCGTGGGCGCCGCAGCGCAGGAAGAAGCTTCCGTGGTGGCGGTAGCTTGGTTCGACGCCGCCGATGAACCGGCTGAATCCACAGCTTCGGTCAAGTAGTAGTAGGTGGTCGAAGCCGCGAGGCCGGTGTCGGAGTACGTCGTGGTGGTCACGCCGGTGGCGATCTGGTTGCTGCTCGAAGGCGTGAAGCCACTGGTCGTGCTGCGGTAGACGTTGTAGGTGATGGAGCAGCCTGTCCCGGCGGTGCTGGCCGTCCAGCTCAGATTAATCTGGCTGCTGGAGGCCGCTGTTGCCGTCAGTCCGCTGGGTGCCGTAGGCGCACCACTGCAGGAACTGCTCGTGGTGTCTATTTCGATGCCACTCACCAGCGAGTTGTTCACCACCGAGGTGAACCCGATCACGAAGTCGCCGGTCGAATCCGCCGGCTCCGTGAACTGTTGGATGTTGGCGATGTTCGTCCCCCCAGCGGTCGCGTAGATGTCGAAGTCGGTCAACACCTGCGTGCCGTTGATGGTGACGTCGAACGTGCGGTCACCGGCTGCCGTGAAGTACGTTTCGCAGAAGTGCAGACGGACCAGATAGTTCGTCCCCGGCGTGAAGCCGCCGATGGTGTAGCTGAAGTTCTCGTCGCGGGCCGTTTGATAGACCGCGGCGGGAGCTGGGTTGGTCACGTTGCTGGTGTTGATGGTGTTGGCGTGGTCAAGCGTGGCGCCGCCGGTGAAGTCCTCATCAGCCACGAACGGGCTAACAGCAGTGGTTGAGCCGGAGTCAATACAGATGACGGTGCATGACCCTCCGGAGGAGGACGATTGTGTGGTGGCGCTGGCCTGGTTCGATGCGCCGGAGGTGCCGCCGGAGTTGGTGCCCTCGACCAAGTAGTAGTAAGTGGTCGAAGCCGTGAGCCCCGTATCCGAATAAGTCGTACTGCTCACCAGGCTCGCGATTTGGTTGCTGCTCGAGGGCGTGAAGCCGGAGGTCGTGCTGCGGAACACATTGTACGAAACCGAGCAAGACGACGAGCTGGCCGTCCAACTCAGGTTGATTTGGCTGCTCGATTGTGCCGTCGCCGTCAGCCCACTGGGCGCTGTCGGCGTGCTGCACGAGGTGTTCGTAAGCCCGAAGGCCTGAATGCGGTCGGTGCCGACGAAGATCATCCCATCACCGCTTGCCGGCGAATCGAATTTTCCGCCCAGATCGAGAAGGCTCGCGGGAGTTTGATAGATGACCGCGAGGTTCGGGTCAAGCGCATTGATGGCGTACAGGACGGGGTGGACGGTTTCGGTCCACGGGTTCGCGGAACGGGCGAGGTTCGTATCGAGAATCCAGATAATCGGGTTCGATGAACCGTTGCTGGTGATGATGGGCGAGTCCGCATCCACCATGGCTGTGCTGGCCTGCGAGGCGGCGACCTGGAGGTAGGCCGGCGCGCCCGAAGGAGTGACGATCTCGAGGAGGACGACATCGGGGGCGACACAGGCGGTGCTGGTTTGGCTGGCCTTCGTGCAACCCGCCACCGCGAGGTAGTTCGTGCCATTCACCTGCAAGTACGCCGGGGTGGTGCGCTCTCTGGCATAATCGCCGCCCGCATTCGTCTCGGTATAAGGACCAAAAACGTTCAGCGGTCCCCGTGTACCGAATTGCGGCTGATTGCCCGGAGGCAGCAGGGAGAGGTCACCCGCGGCATTCGTGCTGCAGCCGACCCTAGCCGTTAAGGAGCCCGGCATGGGATTGCGATTCAGCAGGTAAATGGTCCCTTGCTTGCCTCCAAAAGCGATCGTATCGGGTGTGCTGGTTCCCGAAAGAGTTGGAACCACCATGGGGGAATCGGCCCCAACGTCGACGTCGTTCGCGTCCAGATCGCAGTAGTCAAAAGGCGTATAGGTGCCGCTCAGCGTCAGGGTCGAGCCCGGCTTGAACTGCAAAGCGGAACTGCTCCAAAAACCAGCCGTCGTTTCGTCGGCGGTTGAGCCGTTTCCGAGGGTGTCGTAAACATCTCCCGTGGCCGGATCAATGGCCGGGCCGCCCGAGCCCCACATTCCGCCCTCCGCTCCACTGGCATTATTCGAAGCTCCGGCAAACGAAGTGATCAGCGCGGGAGTCACCGTGTTGATCGCGGCGATCCATCCTGGGCCGCTATCCCCGTAGGTTCCCCAGTCCACGTAGAGCACCGTTCCATCCGTGCTGAGGTTCAGACCTCCACGCTGGGATTCCGAGCCGTCTTGAAATCCAGCTCCGCTGCCGTTTACGTTGACGGACTGCATGGTGGGGGTGCCGACGCTGCTGAGCACCACGGGCCAGCCCGAAATGATGCTGCCGTTGGAAATGTTAAGCGCGAAGGCTTCCCAACGATTCGTGGTGTCATAGGATGTGACATACATGCGTGGAGGAGAGGCCGAGGTATCAATGAAAGGCGTGCTCAGGTTCCCCACGGTGCCACTCCCGATCGCCCCATTGCTCTTTGCGGTCGTGAGCATGGTGCCCCATAGGATCGTGCCGGGCGCCACGGAGCCATTCTGCTCGGCATTGACCGCGTAGGCGTAGCCGGCCGTGGTCGAACAGAAGACGACCTTGAACGTGCCGCTGTATTTCGAGGTCGAAATCGCCACGCTAGCGACGTAGACGGGGTTGGCGAAGAGGTGGGCCGGGTCGCCTCCCGGGTCCGGATCGAACAGTGGAGATTCCCAAACCTGGCCGAACGTGCCTCCGCTGACGTTAGCGACGGTCAGCGTCGTCTCATTCGAGCGCCAGCCGGTACGCAGCCTGTCGCCGCCGAACATCGGCCAGTCGGTGCCTGTAACCTGGGCGCTGGAAGCGCCGCTGAAGATAAGAGCCGCGAGGAACGCGGCCATAGCCGCGAATAGAACGCGAAGCAGAGAGAATTCCCGAATGCGCATATGCCCTCCTAAGCTTAAATTTTTAATTTCCTTTCTTCTGGATCCGATTGGCCCCGCCGCCGGAACTGGACTTGTTCGGCGGTCACTGTCGTTCGTGACGCAAATCACAATTTTTTAAAAGCAAAAAAGCCACTGGGGAGACCGAAGTCTCCCCAGTGGGCTGAAACGCGGTTAGTCTATTTCGATCCCGCTGATGAGCGAATTGTTCACCACCGAGGTGAACGTAATCACATACTGGCCGCTGGAGTTCGCCGCTTCCGTGAACTGCTGGATGTTGGCGATGTTCTCGCCGCCCGCGGTCTTTTCGATATCGAAATCCGTCAAGACCTGGGTGCCGTTGATGCTCACGTTGAACGTCCGCGAGCCGGATGTGGAGAAGTAGGTCTCGCAGAAGTGCAGACGGACGTTGTGGCTCGACCCAGCGGTGAAGCCGCCGATGGTGTAGCTGAAGTTGTCGGTGCGCGCCGTCTGATACACGACCGCGGGCGCGGGATTCGTTACCTCGCTCGTGTTGATGGTGTTGGCATGGTCAATGGTGCCACCGCCGGAGAAGTCCTCGTCGGCGAGCCAGGGACTGGTGCCCGTCGTCGCGCCGGAGTCAATGCAAATGCTGGTGCATGACCCGGACGTGGCGCTGGTTGTGGCGCTGGCCTGATTCGAGGCAGCGGATGAGCCAGCGGAATCCACGCCCTCGACCAAGTAGTAGTAGGTGGTCGAAGCCGTGAGTCCCGTGTTCGAGTACGACGTGGCAGTCACGCCGCTGGCGATTTCATTGCTGCTCGACGGAGTGAAGCCAGACGTCGTGCTGCTATACACGTTATAGGTGATGGAGCAGCCTGTGCCGGCAGTGCTGGCCGTCCAACTGAGATTGATCTGGCTGCTGGAGGCGTCCGTTGCGGTCAGTCCGCTCGGTGCTGTCGGCGCCGCGGCGCAGGAAGAGGCCGAAGTGGTCGCGCTGGCCTGGTTCGACGGCCCGGATGAGCCGGCGGAATCCACAGCCTCGACCAGGTAATAGTAAGTGGTCGAAGCCGTGAGTCCCGTGTTCGAGTACGTGGTGCCGGTCACGCCACTGGCGACTTCATTGCTGCTAGAGGGCGTGAAGCCCGACGTCGTGCTGCTATACACGTTGTAGGTGATGGAGCAGCCCGTGCCGGCGGTGCTGGCCGTCCAGCTCAGGTTGATCTGGCTCGACGAGGCCGCCGTCGCGGTCAGTCCGCTTGGTGCCGAGGGCGCTCCGCTGCAAGAAGAAGTGGTGGGAAGGATTTCGATCCCGCTGATCAGGGATTCGTTGACCACGGAAGTGAAAGCGATCACGTATTGGCCGCTGGAGTTCGCGGGTTCCGTGAACTGCTGGATGTTGGCGATGTTTTCCCCGCCCGAGGCCGCGACGATATCGAAGTCCGTCAGTACCTGCGTGCCGTTGATGCTGACGTTGAACGTCCGGGAGCCTGTGGTTGTGAAATAGGTTTCGCAGAAGTGCAGCCGCACGAGCTGACTCGAGCCGGGGTTAAAGCCTCCGATCGTGTAGGTGAAGTTATCGACGCGGGCCGTCTGGTACACCGCCGCAGGAGCCGGGTTGGTGACCTTACTGGTGTTGATCGTATTAGCGTGGTCAATCGTGCTGCCGCCGATGTAGTCTTCATCCGCGACGAACGGGCTAACCGTCGGCCCCCCGGAATTGATTTGGACGGTCAGCGGCGGCGCAACTTGCGTGGTCGCGCTGGCCTGGTTCGTGGGCGTGGAGGTGCCGCCGGTGTCGTTGGTCGCTTCCACTAAGTAATAAAACGTGGTGGATGCCGCCAGCCCGGTGTCTGAGTAGGACGTAGAGGCAACGCCGATCGCAATCTGATTGCTGCTCGATGGCGTGAAGCCCGATGTCGTGCTACGGAAGACGCTATAGGTGGCGCCCGAGGTGGTCGAGGCCGTCCAAGTCAGGTTGATCTGGCTGCTCGAGACCGCGCTTGCGGCCAGATTCGAAGGCGGGTTGGGCGGTGCCGAAGTGGTTTTCCCCGTCAATTCCAGCATGGCCGCGCTTGCATAGGGGAGGCTGATCGTGAAGCTCCCATTGCTATTCGGCGTGAGGGAAGAAGATGTGCCACTCCAACTGCCGTTTCCGCCAATCGCCGCGCCGCCGATGGTGATGCCCGTGGTGGCGGTCACATCCTGGCTCGTTTGATTCATGGTCCACATCTTGCCGCCACTGTAGGCACCACCGGGGGCCAATGTGACGGTAGCGTTGTGAGTGCCGCTGAAGGCGCTGTCCTTGTTAATAAGGGTCACATACAGGTTGCCGGTCGAAGGATCGAGCGAGGAATAGGCGGTCATATTAACGCTGCTCGGATTCGAACTGACAGAGGTCAGGACAGGCTGTCCGATGTTCGTGAGATTGAAAGCCTTTATGCCGTAAGCGAGAGGCTCCGCGGTGTAGCTGGTTTCCGGCGTAGTGGGCAGGAAAGCGTCATAGACGGATGTGGCGCCTTCATGGAAGTTGAGCCCACCGGCGTTTTGCATTTCCCAATAATGCGAGTAATCGAGGCCCCACAGGGAGGCTGCATAGACGTTGCTGACGCCAGACTCGCCCTCGCTGACAAGGCTATTGGTTTCCTCGATTCGCCAGGTAAAATCATCCGCAATGGCCGTGCTCACCCAGCCCTCATAGAACTCCTGATAGGTGTTGCTGCCCCCGCTGATCGTGGTGGGTGCCAGAAGGTAAGTGATGTCATCGTCTGTCCCCTCGCCGAGGCGCGCGCCAGGATAATAATGGCCGCAAATCAACTCGATGGTGGGGTCACCTTTGTATTCGTTCGCGAAAGAGACGGCCCAGGGCTGACCGCCGCCGTTGGTGACGGCAGGGGCGCAGAATTTGGCGCTGGGCGCCACGGCCAGTACCGCGCTCCGGTAGGCCTTGAAATCGGTGTCGTAGGTGCTGTAGTCGCTGATGTAGACGTTGGGCTCGTTGCCCACCTCGAAGCACTTCGTGAGGGAGGCATACTTGCTCATGACGTATTGAGCCTCTGTCGCCGCAGCGCTGGTGTTGTAGGTCTCCAACCGCAGAGTGTAGAGAATATTGATGCCGGCAGCTTGCGCAAAGGCGTAAAGGTTATCCGCGTCGGGGCAGCTATTGGCAGCAGCGCACGTGGAGTTAATCGGGAGCTGGCCGCCGTTATCGTTGGCATTATCGGCGCTATTGCCGCCCATACGCATGCTCTTAATTCCAAGGCTTTGGAACATGCCGATAAGCGCGGTATTGGTTCCGCTGAACAGGTAACTGCCGCTGCTATCCGGGAATGCAAGGAGCATTTCGACGCTGAAGCCTTCAAAGTCGGGAGAAATCGTTGGTCCTGGATTTGCTTGGCTAACTGTCACGCTGACAGCGGATTGGGCCAGGGCCATGGGTGAGATACAAAGAATCGCCAATGTGAGATACAAAATGATTCTGCCGATCTGACTGAATTTCAGCATCGTGTCGCTCCTTGAATTGGCTGAATACGGACATTCCAGAGCAATCTGGTGGATGCACGCTATCTCGTCAGGTAATAACGCGTCAAGTTTCAGTGAGTTACAGCTAACCGTTACAACGTTTCATTTAACGTTACGCGCCTGCCTCAAACCGACAAAAGGGGCTCGAAATCGCGCCCGGGCGTCGACGAAGTGCCTATGCATAGGAAATTCGGAGAGCGGATAGCGGGCTCGGGGGGCGCTCGGGGGAGTGTGCCACCGCAAAGCCTTGCCTATTCGACGCACGGCCTAATAACCTGCTGCATGCACGGCAGTTGCGAGAAATTGTCCGGGAGGATGGGATTGCGTGGCATAATTTTGGAACAATAAATCAGGGAAAATTTCCCTGGCTCGGACGAGTCACGGGGGCATGCAAGATATGCAGGTTGCGGAATTCCGTGCATATAGTTGAGGCTTAGGAAATAAGCATGAGGATTGACGATTTTAACGAGCGGCTCCGGCAAGGAGTTCTCATCGCCGATGGCGCGATGGGTTCGCTGCTGTACGACGCGGCGGGCCAGCAGCGCGCTTTGGAGGAGATGAATTCGACGCACGCGGAGGAAGTTTTCCGCATTCACCAGGCGTACATCGAGGCGGGAGCGCAGCTCATCGAAACCAACACGTTCGGCGCGAACCGTCATAAGCTCGCGCAGTTTGGGATGGCCAATCGCGTGGCGGAGCTGAACCACCGGGGCGTCAAAATCGCGCGGGAGGCGCGCGAAGCCGCCAAACATGAAGTGCTGATTGCCGGCTCGATAGGGCCGCTCGGCACCATCCGGCCAGCGCGGGAATTGCCGCGCGAAGAGATGTTGGAGGTCTTCCGGGAGCAGGCCGGGACGCTCGAGGAGCGTGGCGTGGACCTATTCCTCCTGGAAACGTTCAACGATATCGAGGAGCTGGTTGGAGCGATTGACGCCATTCGCTCCTTCTCGCGCTTGCCGATCGTGGCCCAGATGACCTATTCGGAGGAAGGGACGGCCTTCGGAGGAACACGTCCGCAAGATCTGTGGGAGCGGCTGAAAGAAAAAGACATCCAAGCGGTGGGCGCGAACTGCACAGTGGGGCCGCAATCCCTGTTGCCTATCCTGCGGGAATTGGCGGCGTGTGCGCGACTTCCGCTTTCGGCGATGCCCAACGCGGGTTTCCCGCGGAGGATCGGCGACCGGATCGTTTATCCACGATCCTCGCCTGAATATTTTGCGCTGTTCGCACGGGAGGCGCGGGCTCTCGGCGCGCGGATTCTCGGCGGTTGCTGCGGCACCACCCCTGAGCACATCCGTGCCATCGCGGAAGCGGTGAAGAAGGCGCGCGCTCAATCGGGCGAAGGAAAAGATGGAGCGACGGGCACCGTCGAGGTGGTGGAGGCGGCCGAGTGCGTGCGGCGCATCGCGTCGCGCGAGCCGGAGAGCAAGCTTTGGGGGAAGATTCAGGAGGAGAAGTTCGTCGTGTCGGTGGAGATTGATCCGCCGAAGGGAGTGACGATAGACCGGATCATCGAGCAGACGGCACGCGTGATGGCTTCGGGCGAAGTGGATGTAATTGACATCAATAGCGGGACGCTGGCGCGGGTAGGGATGGACGCGCTGATGCTGGCGGGTGCGCTCGAAGCGCACGGATTCGAAACCATTCCGCATTTGACGGCTCGCGACGCGAACATCATCGGGTTGCAAGCGATGCTGCTGGGCGCGTGGTCCATCGGCGGGGTGCGCAATGTTCTCGTCATTACGGGCGACCCGCCATCCATCGGCGATTACCCAGATACGCGTGGCGTGTACGAACTGGATTCCATCGGCTTGGTGAAGGTGCTGGCGCGCCTGAACCAGGGCACCGATTGGGCGGGGAAGAGCCTGGGCGGGGCGACGAATTTCACCATCGGCGTGGCCGTGAATCCGGTGCATGAGGATCTCGACAACGAACTGCGTCGGTTCGAGCAGAAAATCGTCGCTGGGGCGCATTTCGCGATGACGCAGCCGATCTTCGATCCAGAGCAGTGGCATGCATTCCTCAAGCGCCTGGGCGGCAATCCGCCGATTCCGGTGCTCGTGGGATTGTGGCCGCTCACGAGTTACAAGCAGGCCCTACGGCTGAACAATGAAGTTCCCGGGATCGTGATTCCGGAAGCGACGCTTCACGAAATGGAAAAGGCTGGCGAGAGAGCGCGTGAGCGCGGGTTCGCGCTTGCGAGGACCATGCTGGATTGGGCGCGCACGGCCCGAAACGCCGGGATTGCCGGCGCTTATCTGATTCCTCCGTTCAAACGCTACGAGGAGATTCTCGAAATTTTCGGCTAAGGGAGATGAGGGCGCTTGCCGCCTGGGCGCGGTCAGAAAATCCAGAAGCGCTTGCGGCGCCGCGTGGCCCCTGAGCCGGAAGCGTGCGCTACCGCTTCTTCGTCGAGTTCCGGAACATAAGGAAGCGGTCGGCCTTCGAAAGCGGCCAGCGGATTTTCCTCCAGCAGGGCGCGCGCCACGTCTTCTCCCCGAGTCTCAGCCACCCAATCGAACGTTTCCTTCAAACGCAGCGGGCGCGTCGTGAGGTTGTGCGCGTCGCTGGCGAGGAAGTGGATCGCTCCCGCGTCGAGCCAGCGCTCGGCGGCCTCTTGCGCTGCGGTTCCGAATTTCCCGAGGAGTGAGGACGCGGTCACCTGCACATAGCAGCCCTGCTGCAACCAGCGAAACAGCCGGCTGGGCTGGGTGCGGATCAAGGGATTTCGCTCGGGGTGCGTGATGACCGGGTGGAGCCCCGCGAGCTGCATTTCGTGCAATACCTGGTCGAGCGACGGCGGGATCGAAAAATCGGCGAATTCGACGAGAAGATAAGGCTTCTGGTTGAGCGTGAAGCGCGTGGGATCCTCGCGTATCTCCTGGATATTCTCGAAGCTGAGGTGAAAATCGCATCCGGTGCCAAAAACCAAGCGCCCTGCAAAAAGCGCCTGAATTTCATCCCGGCGCTGCTTTACCAATTCGGGAAGGAAACGATGGGTTTGATTTGCGTGAGGCGTCCCAATGATATGGGTAACTCCGTCTGCGATAGCCATTTTGGCCATCTCGCGGGCGATTTCGAGCGATGGGGCGCCGTCATCGAGGCCCGGAAGTATGTGGCAATGAATATCAACCATCAGTGCGGCAGCATAGCGCACAGGAAAAGAGATGACAACGGGAGAACTTCAGCTGTTTGCGACAGTGTTGTGAAACCAAAATGAAATGGCCAGGGTTTTGCAGGATACAGGCGGAACTGAGTAGAGCAGTTCCATTTCAGGAATGGGAACCAAGGAAGGTGTGCCTGTGAGGTCTGTGCCTAGCTGGGGGAGGGGCATTGCGTGGTTCGTTTTTGGTCTGGCGATCCTCTGTCTGGATTGCTCTGTGATTGGCGCGCAAAGACCGCAAGAGTCGTCGGGTGCGGCTTCGCAACTCGGGCGGGAGAATCTAAGCCGCGTGGCAGCGTCCGCCGATGAGATCAAAAGCACTCTGGTGAAAGACCCAGGCCTGATGGTGGAGTTGAAGCGCTGGATAGCAAGGGACGCGACCGATCATGGCCAGGTGGTCGAAGACTCGGATTTAACCGACGACGCCATCTTCGAGCGCTTGGAAATAGATGTTCCATTTCGGTCCGTGGCGACGCTGCTGCTGCAAGCGAACGGGTACCTGCTTCCCAAGTCCGGTCTCAATTCGGAACAGATTCAGTGGCGGGCCGCGCTCGATTTTCAGAACACGGTTTCTTGCAATCCGCAACTTGAGCTCGATTGCAGCCCACTGCAATCGCGAGCGTCACTGTTAGAGAAAGGTGAGCAGCAAGGACAGCAAACACAGAACCAAGAACAGCGACAGCCGCTAGGGTCACCGCCGCAACGGCAGCAGGAACTCCAAGCGCAGCCTGGACCTCCTACACCAACGCCTTCTCCGGCGGAGCCAACTCCACAGAGGACTCGGAACGAGTCTGTGGAGACAGCCAGTCTCGTGCAAAGCGAGGAGGCGACCCCCGGGGTGTCTTCCCAATCACCGGCTGAGGCTTCTTACGTTTCGTCACCACTACTCAACGACCTAGCAGGGAGCGCGGCGGGCATTCTTCCGCCGCAGACGCAGAAGGGCTACGAGGCCGATGAGCCATTCAGCGAGCTTCCATTCGGCGGAAATATCGAGGGCGGGAATTCGGATAGCAGATTGGTTGCAAATCGGATGGTGACAGAGAGCCGCGCGATGAGCGCTCCGTCTCCGGAGAAACCATCCTTTGAACCCATGAGGATGGTCCACAGGCCGAATCCTTATGAGGACATACCATCGCTTTATGACATGTACATGCAAGCGGTGGCCCGCCCGGCTGTTCCCAGGAGATTCGGAGTCGAGATCTTCGAGAATGGCACGCGGGATTCCGAGCTGATTCCCATGGACCTTCCGGTTGGGCCGGACTACGTGGTGGGGCCGGGCGATGGACTGGCGATCAATCTCTGGGGCGGCGTTTCGCAGCGATTTTATCGCACGGTCGACCGGGAGGGGCGCGTGGACCTTCCGGAGGTGGGGCCGATATTAGTCAGCGGGAAGAGCCTTGCCGACGTTCAGGAAAACTTGCAGCAAATCCTGCGGACTCAATTCCGCGATGTTTCCGCGGACGTCTCGCTCGGGCGGCTGAGGACTGTGCGCGTCTACGAAGTAGGGGATGTTGCAAATCCGGGAGCTTACGACGTGAGCTCTCTTTCTACGCCGCTCAACGCGCTCTTCGCGGCGGGCGGACCGACGCCGGAAGGATCGCTGCGCATCCTCAAACACTATCGCGGCAAGGAGCTGGTTCAAGAAGTAGACGTCTATGACCTCCTTTTGCATGGCGTGAAGAAGGACATCGAACGCCTGGAAAACGGCGACACGGTGCTTGTGCCGCCACTTGGGCCGCAGGTGATCGTCGAAGGCATGGTGCGGCGGCCGGCGATTTACGAGCTGAAGGATGAAAAAAGCCTGTCGAGCGTTCTCGAATTGGCAGGTGGACTCCTCCCTACCGCCACGCTGCGGCACATCGAAGTGGAGCGCGTCGTAGCGCACGAAAAGAAGACCATGCTGAGTTTGGACGTGCCCGAAGATCAAGATGCCGCGGAAGCCACCAAGGCGCTTGACGCTTTCGAAATTCATGACGGCGACCGGATTCGCATCTACCCGATCGCGCCCTACAACCAGGACGCCGTGTATCTCGAAGGCCACGTGCTTCGTCCGGGGCGCTACACCTATCGCGCGGGCATGAGAGTCACCGACGTGATTTCGTCGTACAAGGATCTGCTGCCCGAACCCGCGTCGCAATACGCCGAAATCATTCGCCTGAACGCTCCGGATTATCGCCCGAGCGTGGAGAGCTTTGAGCTGGCGGACGCTATGGCGAATCCGGGGCAGGCGCCGGTCCTCAAGCCGCTGGACACGGTGCGAATTTTCAGTCGCTACGACTTCGAAAATCCGCCCACGGTGTCCGTGGGAGGTGACGTGCGCCGGCCGGGGACGTACCGGGCCGACGGAGAAATCCACCTGGACGACGCAGTCCACTTGGCCGGCGGGCTGGATCCTGAAGCCGAAATGGACGACGCACAGGTTTTCCGGTACCTCGAGGACGGCAAGCTCAAGATCTTCAGCGTGAGCCTGAGCGCGGCGCTGGCGGGAGATCCGTCTGAGAACGTGCTTTTGCAACCGAGGGACCGCATCCTGGTTCATCGGAACCCGGATGCCGTGGAACCGGCGACCGTGTATATCAAGGGCGAAGTGGCCAAGCCGGGCCGCTACCCGTTGACCACGAACATGCGCGTCGCGGATTTAATCCGCGTGGGCGGCGGGCTCGAACCCAGCGCCGACACGAAGACCGCGGACTTGACGCATTTCCAGTGGCCGGACCAGAAGCAGCTCACCGGTCAAAATGAAGAAATCGAAATTTCCGCTGCGCTCGATGGAGACCAGAAATCGGACGCGCTTCTGCACAACGGAGATGTTGTAACCATCCGGCAACTGCCCGGCTGGAACGACCTCGGCGCATTCATCACCGTCAAGGGCGAGGTGGCCCACCCGGGAAGTTACGGCATCCGTCCCGGCGAGAGGCTCAGCTCCGTACTCGAACGCGCGGGCGGATTCGGTGCGGGAGCATATCCCTACGGCGCGGTACTGGAACGACCGCAGGTCCGCGACCTGGAAATGAAAGCGCGCACCGAATTAATCATGCGAGTGCGCGAGGCGCAAACGAATCTCGAAACCATGCCCGAGTCTGATCCCAAGCAAAAGCAAGCCAAGGAAATGGCCGTCGAGCAGTGGCAGACGACGCTCGACCAGTTGGTCAGCAACCCTCCGGTTGGACGCGTGGATATCCACGTTTCCTCCAACATCGCCCGCTGGAAGAACACAGCGGATGACATCGAAGTGCGGGCAGGAGACACGCTGGTTGTTCCCAAGAGGCCGAGCTTCGTGATGGTGACGGGGCAAGTCTTCAACCCCACCGCCGTGGCCTACCGTCCCGGGAAATCTGCCAAGTGGTACCTCGGTGAATCGGGAGGGCCGACGCAGCTCGCCGACAGGAAGGGCGTATTCGTGATTCGGGCGGACGGTTCGGTGCTGGGCGCAGGCCAAAGCATGTGGAGCGGCCATTCGCTCGATCGCGCTTTGCTGCCGGGAGACACCGTGGTCGTGCCGGAGCGAGTGCTCGGCGGAGGCAAGCAGTGGCAGAACGCGCTCAACGCCGCGCAAGTGGCTACCTCAGTGACAAGCACGATGTTCATCGCCTTACGGTATTAGTCGAATGTCTTGGGGAGGGAGGAAATTTGTGCTGGCTTGTTGTCTGCTCGCGTCCGCGGAAGCAATGGGCCGAAATTGCCGCGCACAGACCCAGGAGCAAGAAATTCGCCCGGCATCTTCGCCGACGGACGTGGCAACGAACGAGTCTTCGGAGAACGGCGAAACGTCCTCCGTTCCGTCACGGAGCACGAAAGAGGCAGGGGAAGCAAACAGCTATTCGCTGGGGCCGCACTTACTGGAAGATCTCGCCAGCGATCAAAAATCCATGTGGACAAGTCCATTCCATTTGCGTTTTGCCGACGCCGATTGGCTGCTGCCGATGGGCATTGCCGCAGGAACCATGTTCGCCACGGATACGGAAACGAGCAAGCATCTCCCGAACACGAAGAGCCGGCTCAATCGTTTCAATACGTTCTCGAACGGCGGCGCTGCCGCGATGGGCGGCATTGCAGGCGGCCTCTATCTCTGGGGACACATGACGCACGACGATCACAAGAGCGAAACGGGATTCCTGGCCGGCGAAGCCGCGCTGGACAGCCTTGCCGTTGTTTATCCGATGAAAATCGCGTTCGGCCGGGAGCGCCCGCTCAACGATGCCTACCGGGGCAGCTTCTGGCACGGTGGAGATTCGTTTCCTTCCGAACACGCGGCGGCTGCGTGGTCCATCGCCAGCGTCGTAGCGCATGAATATCCTGGCCCGCTCACACGGGCCCTCGCGTATGGGTTGGCATCGGCTGTAAGCACGGCGCGTATCAACTCGAAGCAGCATTTCCCCTCGGATGTGCTCATCGGCAGCGTGATCGGCTGGTACGCGGGCGAGCGAGCCTATCGTGCGCACCACGATCCGGAACTCGGCGGCGAGGGCTGGGAAACGTACACGGAAACTCGCGATGAAGGCTCTGCGCCTGAGACGAGTTCGGCGAGCCGAGGCACGCCGTACGTCGAACTCGATAGCTGGGTTTACCCCGCAATCGAACGGCTCGCGGCGTTGGGTTACATCCATTCCCAATTTCTCGGCATGCGTCCGTGGACGCGTCAGGAATGCGTCGAGCTGCTGGACGAGGCGAGCGAGGCGCTTGAAGCCGATCAAGGGCCTGCTTCAAGTCAGGCGGAACGGCTCGTTGCGGCGCTCGAACAAGAATTTCGAGAAGATTCCGGTGATCGCGAAGGAGAACTGGGTAGCGGAGGCGGCGCACCATCCTTCCGCGTGGAATCGGTCTATACCACGATCACCGGCATTGACGGCCAGCCATTGAACGACAGCTATCACTTCGGACAAACGATCATCAACAACTACGGCCGTCCTTATCAGGAGGGTTTCAACACCTACGACGGCATTTCAGGTTATGCCGCCGAGGGGCGCTTCGTGGTTTACGCGCGGGGAGAATATCAGGAGGTGCCTTCCGCGCCCGGGTATTCGCAGAATGTTCGCAATGTAATCGCGACGGTGGATGCCAACCCTGTTCAGCCCGCGGCACCGTTCCCGGCAGCAAGCCAATTCCGGCTTCTCGACGCTTATGCAGCGGCCAAAGTTGCGAACTGGGATTTGGCCTTCGGCAAACAGAGTTTGTGGTGGGGGCCGGAAGAAGGCGGCGCGTTGCTATTCAGTGACAACGCCGAGCCGATCTACATGTTTCGCGCTAGCCGCATCGCACCGTTCAATCTTCCGTCGGTTTTCTCGAGGCTCGGACCCATGAAGTGGGACGTCTTCTTTGGCAAACTTTCGGGAAATCAGTTTCCGCCGCGCCCCTTGCTCCACGGAGAAAAGATCAGCTTCAAGCCGACTCCGAACCTGGAATTCGGCTTCACGCGCACGGTCGAGATGGGCGGGGTGGGGCGCGCGCTTACCCTCGGGCACCTCTGGCTGAGCTACACCAGCCTCACCAGCCCGAAGAATGAAACTCCCAACACCGATCCCGGCAAGCGCAATGGTGGCGTCGATTTTTCCTACCGAATCCCGCGCATGCGCGATTGGCTGACAATCTATGCCGATTCACTTTCGCCGGACGATCCCTCGCCGCTCGCGGGGCCACAGAGAAGCGCCATCAATACGGGCCTCTACATGCCTCACTTGCCCGGCGCGCGAAAGCTGGATTTTCGAGCCGAAGCCGGATACACAAACACGCCGACTTCGGTAAGCACCACCGGGCACTTCATCTATTTCGACACCTTCTATCACGACCTGTACACGAATAAGCGCAACCTGATCGGAAGCTGGATCGGGAGAGAGGGGATGGGTTTTCAGGGATGGACCACGTACTGGTTCAGCCCGCGAAGCTCCCTTCAATTCGGTTATCGGCACGCGAAAGTAGCCAAGGATTTCATTCCGCAAGGCGAAACGCTCGACGACGGCTCGGTAAAAATGAATTGGCAAGTGAGGAGCGATCTGAGCTTTTCCGCGTTCGTGCAATACGAAAAGTGGGTCGCGCCCATTCTGGAGCCCGGTCCGCAGACCAACTGGACTTCGTCGGTGGAATGCACCTTCTGGCCGAAAGCATGGAGCAAATAGTGACGCTCAAAACGTCCCATCCGGAACCCGCGACGGAAAATGCGCTCATCGCCGGAGAACTTTTCGTCGAGGAATTGGAAAGCCGTCTGGCCCGCGAGCGGCAAGCTGGCCGCCTGCGGCGGTTGTGGACCGCCCGCGTCCTGCTCTTTCGCGCCGCCGCTGCAGGCCTGATTCTTTCCACGCTCATCGCATTCCTGATACCCAAGCGCTACACGTCCACGACACTTCTTATGCCGCCCGACAATCCCTCAGGCGCGGGACTCGCCCTGCCTGCCGCATTATCCAATCAACTCGCGGGGGTGGCGGGGCTTGCGGGGAACGTCCTCGGTGCGAAAAACACGAGCGATCTCTTCGCCGGAATCCTGGCCAGCCGGACGCTCCAGGATAGCCTGGTCCAGCAGTTTGGCTTGACGGATGTTTACGGGACGCGCCGCAGCGAGGACGCGCGCGCGCGCCTGGCGGAACGCACGGAAATCTCCGTGGACCGCAAGAGCCAGATCATGACCATCGCGGTGACGGACGGGAGTCCCCAGCGGGCGGCTGCCATGGCGCGCGCTTATGTCGCGGAGCTGAATCATCTGGTGGCCGATTTGAGCACGTCTTCGGCTCGGCGCGAGCGCATGTTCCTCGAGGGACGCTTGCAGTCCGCCGGGCAGGATTTGGAGAACGCTGAGAAAGACTTCAGCGAGTTTGCGAGCAAAAACACGGCGATCGACATCCAGGAACAAGGCAAAGCCATGGTGGAATCGGCCGCGGCTCTCGATGGGCAGTTGATCGCCGCGCAATCCGAACTCGAGGGTCTGCGGCAAATCTACGCCGACGAAAACGTGCGCGTGCGGGCGGTCGAAGCGCGGATTGCGGAGCTCAGAAACCAGCTCCAGAAAATGGGCGGCAAAGGCGAAAGCGAAGGCGTCTCCGCCGCCGGGACGATGCCAAGCGATTCGCTCTATCCCTCGATGCGCCGGCTGCCGCTCTTGGGCGTGACCTACGAGGATCTCTATCGTCGCGAAAAAGTTCAAGAGACCGTATTCGAAACACTGACGCAGGAACACGAACTGGCGAAGCTCCAGGAAGTGAAAGAGATTCCTGTGGTGAAGGTGCTCGATGAGGCCAACGTTCCGGAGCGAAAATCTTTTCCGCCGCGGCTGATGATCCTGCTTTCAGGAACGGCCGTAGCGTTTTCCGCCGGCGTCGCGTGGGTATTTGCGAGGGCCATGTGGGAACGAGCGGATCCCGACGATCCCCGCAAGGCCTTGGCGCTCGAGGTGGCCGGCGCAGTCGCAGCGCGGCTGCCTTGGTTCTTGCACAACGGCGCCCGGCCGCTTTCAGTTGCCAGCAAAAATGGCGACGATGCGGGAAGCAGTTTCGACGCTGGCGAGAGGGCGAAAGACAGCGGCTAGCGAACAAGTTAGGCTTCTAACTTATTGTTGGCAAACGGGTTAGGTCACAAAAGGCCTTGTAAGTGACGGGGCGAAGCTGTGTACGCGCACGAAAAACTTCATATGACATCCGCAGCGGCATTGCTGCCTGAGCCGGACACCGGCAGGGAAGCGCTTCTACTATCGGAATACGTTCACCCGCACTGGTACGCCGCCTACACCTGCTCGAATCAGGAAAGGCGCGTCACGGAACATCTGGCGCAGAGATCTGTCGAACATTTTCTTCCCCTGTACGAATCGGTGCGGCGTTGGAAGGATCGCAGGAAAACATTGCAGCAGCCGTTGTTCCCCGGCTACGTTTTCGTTCGGCTGGCGCTGCGAGACCGCCTGCGAATTCTCGAAGTTCCGAACGTTGTGCGGCTCGTTGGCTTCGGCGGCCATCCGGCAGCCCTTCCGGAAAATGAGATTGAGGCTCTTCGTCTGAGCGCGGCGGCGCACTTGCGAGCCGAGCCGCATCCCTACTTGACGGCTGGGCGCCGTGTCCGGATTCGCAGCGGCCCCCTCGAAGGAGTGGAGGGAATTCTGGTTCGCAAAAAGAATGCGGTGCGCGTGGTCCTGTCGCTCGATCTAATCGCGCGCGCGGCGGCCGTGGAAGTTGACGTTGCGGATATCGAATTACTTTCCTGAAGTTCGTTCGCGCCCAATGCACAAATGGAAAGGGAAAGCGCTGGCCATTCAGCTTTTTGCAGCAGTGCTTCTCGCCGGATGCGGCGTCGTGGCGCCAGACGGCTCAACAGGGACACAAGATGACACCGCAAACGTTCAGAGAGCGGTAGATGCCGGAGGCAGGGTCATCTTTCCGGCGGGAAGATACGTACTCAGACAAACAATTGTCGTCAGAAAGAGCAACGCGATTGTAGAAGGCGTGGGACCGGACACCGTCTTTGTATTTGAGCCAGCCCTGCCCCAGGTCCAATGCGTGAATGATCGCGCCTTTACCACGCCTTGCGATGTTGTGTTTACAACCCGGCGGCAGATCGCCGCCCCATCGCAATCGGCGACCGCTCTTTTGCTGCGTCGGGTGATGTTTCCGATCTCCATTCCGGAGACTGGCTCATCGTCGAGGAACAGGACCGCAAGGCGGGAGATGCCGTCGTCGTGGACTGGGCACAGGTCGCATTCACTTCGGGGAACACCGTCGAAGTGGAAGCTCCGTTCCGCACGGCATTTCCAGACGCTCGCGAATGGGATCCGAACCATAGCGGCCTTGGATTCTTTAAGGTCCCGAAGTTGGTTGAAGGCGTGCAATTCCGCAACTTCACCATTGTCGTTCCCGATTCAGGCCAAGGCGCCCCTGGAATCTGCGTTTTCGCGGCTCAGCACACGCTGGTCGAAAACATCACCGTTCAAGACCCCGACGGCCAAGCTCTCTACAGCTATCTCGCCAAAGACGTGACCGTCAGCAATTCTCATGGGAACGGCGGCCAGATCCTCAACGAGTTCGGGGCCACCGTTGATCTGAGGCTTGATAGCAACACTTTCGGCTCGACGGAAGATGCCGGGGTAGGTCTCGATTTCGGCACGGGATTCTTCCAAGTGATCGGGAACAATGTCCCCTCGAGCGGCGATATCGGCCTGTACCTGCTGATTGGCATTCATGATGGCACTGTAACCGGCAATTCGATTTCCTACGTGAACAGCACCGGCAATGCCGTTGGAATACTGGCGCGCGGAACTCAGCGTGTGAGCATCACGGACAATTATTTGGCGGGTGGGGCGGGAGCGAACAGCGTGGGCCTCTCCATCGCTCCTCAGTACGATCTCGATGTGACGATCCCGTCCCTGGATAACACGATTGCCCCGAACAGCTTCGGCCCGTCATGGGGCGTCGACTACGACCCCACAGATGAACCATGATCCGCGTCCCGGGTGCAGCTTTGCTGAGCAGGTCCCGCACTCGTCAGATTGCGTTCAGCATCACAGACCAGGGGCTATCGGCCGGAGGGATGCTGCTGGCCAACATCGCTCTCGCGCGCACGCAGACGAAAACCGAATACGGAATCTTTGCCCTGTCCTATTCGGCGTTCACGTTTCTGGCGGGGCTGCACAACGCCGCGATTTTGGAGGCGTACACGGTCTATGGTTCGGGGCGGTATCACGAAAGCTTTTCCGAATATGCAAGCCTGCTCTGGCGCTGCAATCTTCTGCTCAGTTTTGGGCTGACGGCGGCGCTCACGCTGCTGTGGGGCGCGTTCCACTGGATCGCGCCCGCGCATGCGTCTCGCACGTTCCTGGGGATGGCGCTTGCGAGCGGCGTGCTTCTGACAGCCTCCTTCGTGCGGCGAACGTTTTACATGCGGCGAAGGCCCGATTTCGCGGCGAGATTTTCGTGCGTATTTTTCTTGTGCTGCGTGGCGGCGTTGTGGCTCTCGGCCCGCTGGGAATTGCTCGACGGTTTCTGGGTGTTCGTGGTGATCTCCCTCGCTTGGTGCGCGGCTGGCGCGACCGTGGCGCGCGAGTTGCCGGGGCGCGCGACGGGCCGGGGCTTCCTCCATGAACAGCCGGGCTATTGGAGCGAGCATTGGAAATATTCGAAGTGGGTGTTCGTCACCGCGCTTGTCTTCCAATTGACCACGCAGGGCTATTACTGGCTCTCAGCCGTTTTCCTCTCGGTGAAGGACGTGGCCGATCTGCGGGCCATGTACAACCTGGTGACGCCGGTGGATCAAGTGTTCGTGGCCATGGCCATGCTGGTCCTTCCGGTCATGGCGCACCGCTACGCTCAGCAGGGAATGGCCCGCCTGGTTCCGCTCTGGCGAGCCTATTGCACAGGCGTGCTCGTTTTGACCGGGGGCTTCGCTGCGAGCGCGATGATCTGGGGCAAGGCGGCGATGCATGTGGTCTATGCCGGGCGTTTCGACGATATCGCGCGTCTCATTTGCATTCTCGCTCTGCTTCCAGTGGTGATGGGAATTGGCAACAGCATGAATTTGGCGCTCAAAGCCATTGAAAAGCCCGGGGTTGTTTTCTGGGCGTACCTCGCGAGCGGCGCGGCCACATTTCTGCTGGGGATTCCGCTGTTGATGCACTTCGGATTGCGGGGAGCGGTTTATGGAATGCTAGCCTCGGGGTGCGTGTACGCAACGGCGCTGGCGATTCCCTTTTGGTGGTTCGCGCGGGCGCGAGGAGAAGCGGTGCGGCTGCCGGTCACCGCGAAGGAAGACTCTCTGGCGTAGGCGAGCGCAGCCGAAATCCGCGCGCACGGCAGGAGGAAGGCAAAATTGATCAATCTCTCGGCGATTCGTCCCGGCACATTCGCCGGAAGGATCGTCCGCTACCCATCGAGAATCCTGCCGCGGGGCATGGTTGTGCCGATTTTGCAAGGTCCGCTGCGCGGCAAAAAGTGGATTGTGGGTGCGCACCTTCATGGATGCTGGCTGGGATGCTACGAGTGGCGGACACAACGGCGCGTGGCCGAGGAAGTCACGCGCGGCAGCGTCTTTTACGATGTCGGCGCGAACGTAGGTTTTTACTCGCTGTTGGCCGCTACGCTCACCGGTCCGGGCCGCGTCTATGCCTTCGAGCCTCTGCCGGAAAACGTCCACTATCTTCGAAGGCACCTCGCATTGAACAAGATCCAAAACGTGGAAATCATCAAGACGGCCATTTCCGATGAGGTAGGCACGGCCTTCTTCGCCGCGGAGGAGACGCGAGCGATGGGGCGGCTGGAGTCGAGCGGCGGCGTTCGCGTCGAGACTTACACGCTCGACGCGCTCTTGCAGGAAGGGCGCATCGCGCCGCCGGATTGCATCAAGATGGACATCGAGGGCGCGGAATTTCGCGCTCTTTTGGGTGCGAGGGAATGCTTCTCGCGGTGCAAGCCGAAATTATTTCTCGCCACGCACGGCAGGGAAGTGCATGACGATTGTTGCCGGCTGCTCTCGTCGTGGCAATACGAGTTTCGTTACACGGCCCGGCAGTCGGAAGAGCGCGCCGAATTGTTCGCCCACCCTCGGCCGAATGAGCCGGCGACGAAGAGTTGCAGGGGAAAAGCAGCTCCCGGGATGGCCCATCCATGAAAGTTCCTCGCGAGTGGGATCGTCGAAGATGGCGGCGAATCGCACTGTTGCTCGGCATCTTCGCTTACGTGGCCTGCTTTCAATGGATGTACGAAAACTATCTGTATCCTGTGTGGGACTACGCAGGCTTCCACTATGAGATTCCCCCGGCTGGCTATCTTGCGCTCGCGTGGATTTTGGCATTGGTCCCCAGCCTGTGGATGCCGATGGAACTGACGCGTCCCTCGCAACTGGCGTACTGGGCGTTGTACATCATGGTGTTCATTCCTTCGATGTTCGTGCCGCTCTATGCGGGGCTGGACGCTCCCGCGGAAATCCGCTGGTTGATGCTGGCGCTCTTCGTCGGCTTGGCGATTGCGGGCTTGAGCTATCGTTTCCCGCTGATTCGATTTCGCCCGGGGAGGATTTCGCGCCGTCATTTCTGGAATGCGTTCTTGTGTCTTGCTGCGGTGCTCGGTCTGTGGCTGGCGTTTGTTTTCCGCCACCACTTGCGGCTGGTTTCTTTCGGGGATGTGTACGATGTTCGCAACGACCTGAGTGACCTCGCCGAAGGGAAACCGGTCAATTTCGCGTTCATGCTGCTGACCGGAGCCATCAATCCATTCCTGATGGGCTGCGGGCTCCATTACCGTCGAAAAGGGCTGCTTGCCGCAGGAGCTTTGGGACAATTGCTTGTGTATAGCGCTGGCGGAACAAAGGGATCCATTTTGAGCATTTTGTTTGTTCCTGCGCTTTATTTTTTGTTTCACGTGAAACATTTTCCTTTTGCCCTGAAAATGACCTTCGGAAACCTCGCGCTGGTCGGAAGTCTCTGTATTTGCTATCGCTTGGCTGGGTTTGATGCGGGACCCGCCCTCACGATGGTGCTGTTCGTGGTTTTGATGCGCACTTTCAGCGCCAACGCGTTGATGACCGCTTGGTATTACGACTTCTTCCAGTGGAACCCGCACACATTCTTTTCCCATCTTCGATTCGTGAATTGGTTTGTGCATTTCCCATACCAGAACAGCATTGGGGAAGAGGTGGGGTGGATTTTCATTGGCAAGGGCGATGTGGATGCCACGGCGAATTTCTGGGCGATCGATGGATTGGGAGGGCTCGGATTGTCGGGCGTGCTGCTCATTTCGGTCTTTTGCGCGCTGGTATTTTGGACGCTCGATTCAGCGGCCCAGCGCCACGATCCCCGTCTGGCTGCTTTGGTGACCACCTACGCGGCGTATAACCTCGCCAACATCTCCATTTTCACCACGCTATATTCCGGCGGGCTGGCGTTGCTGATCCTTGCGCTCTGGCTGATGCCGCCGGAAGGGCGCGCTGACTTCGGTCTGGCTGGCGAGCGGGCAAGGCGCAGCATCCTCCCAACTCCTCGCGCCCGGCCCTTGCCGATCGCCGGATAGCAGAGAACCACTCGATGCGCATGATCGCAAAAATCCTCGCTCGGCCGGAATTCGAGTCGGAGCCGCCCGTGCTCATTGACGTGGGGGCTTCGGGAGGCTTGCACAAGCGATGGAAGGCTCTCGCGAAATACGCCGTGTGCATCGCCTTCGACGCGGACGACCGCGAGATGCGCCAGCCCTCTCGGCCCAGCAACAGATACAAGCGCTTACACATCTATCGGCGCGCGCTGACCGCAGGCTCGGAAGGCGCCGCGAATTTCTATCTCGCGAAATCGCCCGCCTGTTCGAGCCTTCTGCTTCCGCGCTCGGAGAAGCTTGCCGATTGGGAGTTTGCCGGGCGTTTTGAGGTGATCGGAAAAACGACGGTTCGCACCGTGCATCTGGATACGGTGTTGCGCGAGCTCAGAATCGAGCGTGTGGATTGGTTCAAGACGGATTCGCAAGGAACGGATGCGCGTCTGTTCGAAAGTCTGGGGCCGCAGCGCATGCGCCGCGTGCTCGTGGCCGAATTCGAGCCCGCGATCATGGATTCGTATCAGGGCGAGGACAAGCTTTGGCAGGTGATGTCCCTGATGGACCGCTTCGGCTTTTGGATGTCGGATATCGAAATCAAGGGTTCGCAGCGCATCCGCAAAAAGTTGCTCGCCGGATTCCGGAGTTTCGAGCGCGACTACATGCTCCATCTCCTGCGCATCGCGCCCGGATGGGCCGAGGTCAACTATCTGAACGGTTTCTCCGGCGACGATTTCCGTTTGCGGGAATATTTGCTTGGCTGGGTCTGCGCCACTCTCCAAGGCCACCACGGATTCGCGCTCGAACTGGCAGCCACTGCCAAGCGGCGTTTCGCCGACGCCGTCTGCGAAGATCTCGAACGCCATTCCCGCGCCGCCATCCGCCGCTGCTATCTGAATCTGTTTGCGTACTTCCCTTTGGCCGGCAGGGTTATCCGGCGATGGATAAGGCAGAAGCGCCACCAGGCTGCCGCGGGTCCCGCTCCCGATGCGTATCCCGCGGCACGGGAGACATTAAACGGCGGAGAGGCGCTTGAGTGAGGCAAATAAAAAACCAAATCCGCCGCGCGCGCCGCATATTCCGGGCGGCGGCCGGCAGGGACTTGTTCCTGCGCGCGGAGGCGCGCTGCCCAAAAATCCGGCTGGGAAACGAGCGCGCGGAGTGGTGTGTTTCTACGGAGGGGTTGACCGAGGGAAGCCTCGTCTATTCGTTCGGCGTGGGCGAGGATATCTCCTTCGAGATGGAATTGATTCGGCGGTTCGGCGTCGAAGTGCATGCCTTCGATCCCACGCCGCGGTCCATCCGATGGATGCGCGCTCAGCAGTGTCCGCCCGGGCTATTTTTCCATGAGTACGGCATCGCGGAACGTGACGGATCGGCGTCGTTTTACCCGCCCGAAAATGCAGGGCACGTTTCCTACAGTGTGCTTTTCGCAAGAGGCGCGGGCTCGCCACCCGTGGAGGCGCCGGTGCGCCGCCTGGCGACCATCATGAACCTGTTGGGCCACGACCAGATCGCCGTCCTAAAAATGGATATCGAGGTTGCGGAATACGGCGTCATCCGCGACGTCATCGCATCTCGCGCCCCCGTATGCCAATTGCTGGTCGAGTTCCATCACCGCTGGCCTGAGGTGGGCGTCGGCAAGACGCGAGAGGCCGTGCGAAATCTCCGCCACGCCGGATTCAAGATTTTCGATGTTTCCCCTTCCGGAGAGGAATTCGGTTTTGTGAGGGTTTGATCCTCCGTCGAGCGATCCAGCGCACTCCGGTCCCGGCTTCCCAATGACGAGGTGTCCGCCGTGAACCCAGCCGTAAAATCCGCGCGCGAATCTTTTCTGGTCTTCGGCAGTCCCCTGATCGGGGAGGAAGAGATCGCCGAGGTTGTGGCCACGCTCCGAAGCGGCTGGATTGGCACCGGCCCGCGTACCGCGCAATTCGAGCAGGCCATGAAGGAGTACACGGGCGCGAAATTCGCAGTCGCGGTCAATTCCTGCACGGCGGCGCTTCACATTTCACTCTTGGCTTTGGGCGTCGGGCCGGGCGACGACGTGATCACCACGCCGATGACGTTTGTGGCCACGGCGAGCGCCATTCTTCATTCGGGCGCCAAGCCGGTATTCGTGGATGTGGACCGAAAAACCATGCTGCTGGATCCGGAGAGGATCGAAGCGGCGATCACGCCGCGCACCAAGGCGATCCTGCCGGTTCACCTGATGGGCCGGCCGTGCGCGATAGACGAAATGCTGGCCGTGGCCCGGAAGCATGGCCTCTTCGTCGTGGAAGATGCGGCGCACTGCATCGAAGGAAAGATTCACGGCCGCAAGGTGGGAAGCATCGGCGACTCGACCTGTTTCAGCTTCTACGTCACCAAGAATCTCACCACTGGCGAAGGCGGGATGGTGACCACTGACAATCCGGCATGGGCTGAAAGGCTTCGCGTCCTGGCCCTGCACGGCATGGACGTACACGCCTACCATCGCTTTGGTGGCAGCGGCTACAAGCATTACCAGGTGGTTGTGCCAGGTTATAAGTACAACATGACGGATATACAGGCTGCGCTGGGGATTCATCAGCTGAAGCGCATCGAGAGTTCCTGGGAGCGCAGGAACGCCATCTGGAACCGTTACCAACGGGAGCTCGCCGGTCTTCCCGTGCATCTCCCTGCGGAGGATGAGCCGGACGCGCGCCATGCCCGCCATCTCTACGCGATTTTGGTTCAGGAAGAGGAGTGCGGGAAAAACCGCGATCAGCTTCTGGAGCATTTGACGCGCGAAAAAATCGGCGCAGGCGTGCATTACACGCCTGTCCATCTGCATCCCTACTATCGCCAGACATTCGGATACGCGGAAGGGAGCTTTCCGAACGCCGAATGGATCGGCAAAGGAACCGTATCCTTGCCGCTCAGCGCCAAGCTGACGGACGAGGATGTGGAGGATGTGATCGGCGCCGTACACCAGTTTTTCTCGCGATAGAAAAGGGAAGACTCGGCCCGCCGAAGAAACCCCGATGAATGTGCTCTTCTTTTCGTCCTACGTCTCCCGCGAAAGCGGCGCCTCCCATGCTTTGCGCGAAACCGTCCGGCGAATTTCTGCTGGCGGCGCTAGACCTGTTGTGGCCATTCCGGATTGTTCGGACAGCCGCGAAATGTTTCCGTCAAGCGAATTCGACGCCGTCTATCTGCCTTTGGAACGCCCGCGAAAGGCGTGGAACCCGCTGCTTCATGCGCGGTTCGCCTGGTCTCTGCCCCGAACTCTGAGCGCGCTCGGCCGCTTGATCCGGGAGCGAGGCATCGAGATTGTGCACTCGAACGAGATCACGGACTTCGCTGGCGGCATCGCCGGTAGATTCTGCGGGAAACCGTGCGTGTTTCACGTGCGCACGGATGCAATTCAACGCCCGTATCGCTGGCCATTGATGCCGCTGCTCGATAGCATCGCCGACGTGGTCGTAGTGCCCTCCGAGGCCACGCAAGCTTGGATCGCAGCCGAGCGCCCCAGCCTCGGCGAGAAGATCCGCGTCATTTACGACCACGCGTTCGACATCCGGGGATACGATCCGCCTCTCTCGGGCGCGGCCTTTCGCGCGGAATTGGGGATTACTCCCGACGCCATACTTGTCGTATTGGTGTCCAAGCTCGTCGCACCCAAGGGACATGAATGCTTCATTCGGGCGGCTGAAATTGCGCGGCGCAGTTTGAAGAGAATATATTTCGTCATTGTCGGCGGCGAAGTGCCCGGTCACGAGCGCGAAGCATCGGCCATCCGGACGCTCGCCGAGCAGCTTGCGCCTGCGCCGGGATTGCGCATGACGGGCGCTCGCCCGGATTTGCCGGCTGTGTTTGCGGCTTCCGACATCGCGGTGCACTGTCCCACCTACCCGGATCCATATCCTACGGTCGTTCTTCTCGCCATGCTTTCCGGAAAGCCGGTAATTGGCAGCGATACAGGGGGGATTCCCGAGCAGATCGAAAATGGCCGGACGGGCCTTCTGGTGCCTCCGGGCGATCCCGATTTTCTGGCGGACACGATCTTGCGGCTCGCGCAAAATCCGGGCCAGCGCGAGGCTCTGGGCGCCGCGGCAAGAAGAAAGATTCGCGAAGAGTTTGCGCCGCAGTCCCAAGCGCGGCTTTTGCTGGATATCTACGCCGATCTTCGAGACGCCGCGAGCGGGGAACGCCGCCGGGCGGCCGCCGCAGAAGCGCGCGCTCGCCGGAAGACTTCTCCGGCGGAAAACTGACAACGATTCCGTTATTCCGTCTCAGTAGGACAAATTCTTCCGAACGAGGCGCCACGAACGTGCGAGTTGTGCTGCTGTGCGAGACATTTTCACCGAAGATGGGATATTTGCAGAATCTCCTGCCCAAATACATGGCGCGGCTTGGGACCGAGACGCATATCGTCGCATCGAACCTTCTGCCCTACCATCAAAGAGACGACTTCGCGCGGACCTATGGCAAATTTTCCGGCGGTTCGGAAACGGAGCCCGGCACGGTCGGGACCTACGAGGGTTGCGCGCTCCATATTCTGGGCCATCGCCGGGTCTTGGGGCACATCCGTTTGCAAGGACTCCGCGCGAAGCTGCGCGCGATTCGCCCTGACGTCGTGCAGACCATGACCAATGTCGGCTGGATCGGCTTGGACGCGGCGCTCGGCAAAGCCACGCTGGGCTACAAGCTTTTTACCGCGTCTCATCATCATGCGTCCGTTTTCCCGCTGGCGGCCAAATCGTTGCCGGTGTGGAGTGCGGAGCGCATGCGATGCCTGGCCTCGCGGACAATTCCTGGCGCGCTGGTGAGTCTGGCGACCGAGAAATGCTACGCCATCACCGGCGATTGCGCTGATGTGGCCGCGCGATTCTTCGGCGTGCCGCGGAGCAAGCTCGAAATCTGCCCGCTCGGCGTGGATACGGAGCTGTTCCATCCCGCCGTGGACCACGGCGGTTTTACGAAGAGCGACTTGCTGCGGGGGGAACTGGGTTTTTCGGGGAACGAAGTGGTGTGCATCTACACGGGACGCTTCAGCGAGGACAAGAACCCGCTGCTGCTGGCCAAAGCGGTGGCGCATCTCGCCCTTCGCGGAGAACCCTTCCGCGGCCTGTTCGTCGGTGATGGGACGCAAGCGCGCGCCATCGCCTCGTTCCCGGCGTGCGTCACGCGTCCGTTCGTTCCTGTCCGCGAGCTGGGCGATTACTATCGCGCCGCGGACATCGGCGTATGGCCCACGCAGGAATCCATGTCCATGCTGGATGCCGCAGCCTGCGGTCTCCCGATCGTCGCGAACGATACCATGTCCGCTCCGGAGCGTCTCGATGGGAACGGCCTCGCCTACCGATTGGGCGACTGGAGGGATTTAGCTCGTGTGCTGCTCGTGCTCCGGGACCGAGATGCGCGGCGCCGCCTGGGAGACTGTGGCGCGCGCAAAATGGAGCTTGAGTTTGGCTGGGATTCCATCGCTCAAAGGCGGCTGCGAGATTACGAAGCGGCCCTAGGTGGCAAGAAGTCCTCGCCAGAAAACCGGACTTCCCGAGAGCTTCTCGAAAGAGCCGAATAGGGAAGAGTCGAAGGGCGCGAAACACAATCAGGTTTCACCTCTTCAGGAAAACCATTTTCCTATGCGCGTAACGCACATTGTCGGCGCCCGGCCTAACTTCATGAAGGCTGCTCCGGTGATCCGCGCCTTGGCGGGAAAGGCCGGTCGGCAGACGTTGGTGCACACCGGGCAGCACTACGATTCGAATATGTCCGAAGTGTTTCTCGAGCAGCTCGGCATGCCCGCCCCCGATGTCAATCTGGGCGTGGGTTCCGGCAGCCACGCGCAGCAAACGGCCGAGATCATGTCGAGGCTCGAGCCTCTGCTGCTCGATCACCGGCCGGACATCCTCATCGTGTACGGGGATGTGAATTCCACTCTTGCCGCGGCACTGGTCGGCGCGAAATTGCTCATTCCCGTGGTTCATGTCGAGGCGGGACTGCGCTCCTTCGACCGCGCCATGCCCGAGGAGATCAACCGCCTGCTCACCGACCAGATCGCCGAGCCGCTTTTCACTCCTTCGCGTGACGCGGATGAAAACCTTCTTCGCGAAGGAATCGCCCCGAGGAAGATTCGCCTGGTTGGCAACGTCATGATAGACACGCTCGTCCGGCTCCTGCCGGAATCGGACCGGCATCTGCCCGCAGACTTGCCTGAAAAATACGTGCTCGTCACGCTCCATCGGCCCGCCAATGTGGATGAACCCGGTTTTTTGCTGCGATGGTTGCGTGCCTTTGGAGAAGTGAGCCGGCGGATCGCCGTGCTTTTCCCCATGCATCCACGCACCCGCCGGTGCGTTCTGGCGCTCGGGCCGGGCGTGGTCCCCAACGGCACGTTCCGCCTTCTCGACCCCTTGCCCTATCTGTCCTTCCTCGCCCTCGAGCGGCGCGCCGCGCTCGTCGTCACCGATTCAGGCGGCATCCAAGAGGAGACTACCTTCCTCGGGATTCCCTGCCTTACGGTGCGCGAAAATACGGAGCGACCCGTGACCGTGGCTCTCGGGACCAACACGCTTGTCGGGCGAGAGCCGTCGCGGATGCTCGAGGAAACGGAAAAAATCCTTGCGGGCCGGGCGAAGCAGGGAGAGATCCCGCCGCTCTGGGACGGCCACGCGGCCGGGCGGATCGCGGCGGCGCTCGCATAACGCGATCGCCATAAAGGGAAAAACAAGACACGCATGAAACTCGACAGAGCCATCCGGCGGATCATCCCGGCCACCTCCCGGCTGACCTACAATCCGCTGTTCAAGCTTTTCGTGGACGCGTTCGATTGGCTTCCCACGCATTGCTACAAGGAGCTCGCCGGGATTCCGCCGAACCACCTGCGGATTCGCGTCGGCGTGGGCAACCGCATCTTCTCGAACCACGTGATTTACGTAACCGGCTCCAAGGATTTCTGGATGCACGCCTTCCACTCCGGATTGTGCCGGCTCGATTCCACCATTGTG
>Ga0187817_10000080_pt1 | contig 30188 bp, 27 predicted proteins | sample NC_wetland_sal_i_17_FD_132431 | JGI IMG/M metagenome (GOLD analysis project Ga0187817, IMG submission 132431) | Wetland sediment microbial communities from Neuse River Estuary, North Carolina, USA - SO4_2 | ecosystem: Environmental > Aquatic > Freshwater > Wetlands > Sediment | place: USA... | reverse complement strand
TTGAGGAGGTCGTCGCGGCTCATCCCGGGCTTGCGCGGGAAGCCGCAGGTGATGACGATGATGTCGCTCGCGGCGGTGGCGCGGTAATCGCCGGAGGCGGTGGAGATACCGGCGGCGCGGGCGTCGGAGCCGAGGATGGGCGCGGATTCGACGATGTCGAGCGCCTTGCCCGCCGGGACGCCGTCGAGAATGTCGGTGAGGACGACGTCGGCGAGGCCGGCGTCATGGATGCGCTGCGCGGTGGTGGCGCCGACGAAGCCTCCGCCTACTACGGTCACTTTTTTGCGCATGAAGTTCCCCTTGGTGGTACTTCAGGGGCTAAAGCCCCTTTTGATTTTGCCGCCGTTACGTCGTGGCTAAAGCCACGACCCACAAACATCCTTGAATCACGGGATAGTCTTCCGCTGCGCCGGTTCAATCGGCGGGCACGGCGGCCTGCATATTCTCGATGATGGCGGAGGCGAACTCGGACGTTTTGAGCTTGGTCGCGCCGGGCATCATGCGCTCGAGATCGTAGGTGACGCGCTTCTGGCGAATGGTGCGCGCGATGCCGTCTTCGACGAGCCGCGCCACCTCCTTCCATCCCAGGAAATCGAACATCATCGCGCCCGAGAGCATCACGGAACTGGGATTGATCACGTCCTTATCCGCGTATTTGGGCGCGGTGCCGTGCGTGGCCTCGAAGACGCCGAAGCCGTCGCCGATGTTCCCCCCGGGCGCCATGCCGAGGCCGCCGACTTGCGCGGCGCAGGCGTCGGATAAATAATCGCCGTTCAAATTGGGCGTGGCGAAAACCTGATACTCGTCGGCGCGCGTGAGCACCTGCTGGAAGACGGAATCGGCGATGCGGTCGTTGACCAGGATTTTGCGCTTCCACTGGCCGCGGCCGTGGGTCGAGCCGATCGCGGCGAGCGTCTGCTTCACTTCGGCGTAAATTTTCTGCTTGAACTCGGCGGTGGCTTGCTCAAGGCCGGGCTCGATCATCTCGGCGTTGCGCTCGACGGAAAGGTTCGCGTCGCGATCCTGATTATCGAGAATCCAGCTCTCGCGCTCGGTGACCACCTGCTGGCGAAATTCGCGCGTCGCCAACTCGTATCCCCAATCGCGGAACGCACCCTCGGTGAACTTCATGATATTGCCCTTGTGCACCAGGGTGACCGTGGTTCGGGAGTTGTCGATGGCGTGCTGGATGGCGCGGCGCACGAGGCGCTTGGTGCCCTCCGGGGAAATGGGCTTGATGCCGACGCCGGAGGTTTCGCGGATGCGTTTGGTCGCGCCGGTGATCATCTGCGCGTTGAGGAACTCGATGAGCTTGGCTGCCTCGGGTGTGCCGGACTTCCACTCGATGCCCGCGTAGACGTCCTCGGTGTTCTCGCGGAAGATGACCACGTTCATGCGCTCCGGGCTTCGCACCGGCGAGGGAACGCCCTCGAAATAGCGCACCGGGCGAACGCAGGCGTACAGATCGAGCACCTGGCGGAGCGTCACGTTGAGCGAGCGGATGCCGCCGCCGACGGGCGTAGTGAGCGGGCCTTTGATGGCCACACGAAAATCGCGAATGGCCTCGATGGTATCCTGCGGCAGCCATTCGTGAAATTGGTTGAACGATTTTTCCCCGGCGAAGACTTCCAGCCAGGCGATCTTGCGCTTGCCACCGTAGGCTTTCTCGACCGCCGCGTCGAAGACGCGCCGCGAGGCCTTCCAGATGTCGCGGCCGGTGCCGTCGCCCTCAATGAAGGGGATGACCGGCCGATCGGGGACGCGAAACGCGCCGCCGGTGTATTCGATCGGCTGGCCGTCGGATGGAACCGCCACGCCGCTGTAGGTGTTCTTCATGGTCTATTTGCTTTCCATACTTCAGGGGCTAAAGCCCTATTTATTTTGGGAGCCCTTACGTCGTGGCTGAAGCCACGACCCACAAACATCCTTGGATCATCACAAGAATGCGCCCCCGCTGCCTGCGCCGCAAACGAAATACGTTAACACATCATCCGTCGCTCTTGCAGCGCGAGGAAGGTGGCACGTTGCTAGGCCTCCGCGGCTTTGCCGCCGGCGTCGTCCGCCTGCAGGGCCGCGGGGCGGAGAGTGATCCAGTCGGTGCGGACACTGTCCCATTCCTGGATCAGAAAGCCGCGCGATTCGAAGAGCGCGCGAATGCGCGAACGCGACCAGCCAACGATATTTTCGAGAATGGGCACAAGCACCACCATGGCGCTCTCGCCGAGCACGGTGCGCTTGGCGATGTGCGCCACGTGCTTGCTTTCCGAGACGGCGATGGTGAAGCCGTCGCGCGCGTTCACGTGGAGCATCACGTGGATGTCCGAGCTACCGTCGCCCGCGTAGATGATGTGGTCCGGGCCGATGCGCAGCGTGGCTTGGAGCTGGTCGAGGAGCGCCACTTTTCCGTAGCCCGCGGTGGCGCGGAGGATGGTGTCAATCTCGCCGGAGGGCTTGTAGCGGAATTCCGTGCCGTAGATGCGGTCGGCGGGGACGATGCCATCGAGCGCGGCACGAATCACCTCCACGGGTGCGGCGGAGACAATCGAGAATTCGAAATGATAGCCCTCGATTCCATGATCGAGAATTTCATAGAGCGAGCCGATATTGTCCTTCAGGCGGATGCGCTTGCCCACTTGATCGAGGTGCTCGCGACGCACGCGCGTGCGGAATTCGGGATCGTGCAGCAAAAGGTAGGCCAGCTCGGCGCCTTGTTGGACCAAATTGAGCTTGACCATGCCTTCGGCCTTGCGCTCGAATTCGTCCGGCGGGATTCCGATCAGCTCGCTCAAGACGTAGCCGGAATCGTTGAACGTCAGGGTTTTATCGAAATCGCTTGCGAACAGACATGTCTTCGGCAATGTCTCGCTCATGCGGTACGCCCCTCGGCCCCCTTCTGCTCACCTACATTAAACCATGCAGAGAAGAACTCCGCGAGGCCAGTAAATTCTTCCACCGCCCACGGGGTTCCGAGGTTCCCGGTTCCATGGCCAGTGCGCACTGTTACGCATTGCAACGGCAAGGGTTAATGCACGCACGCGCGATCCCGCGCCTTGCGGCAAGCACCGTGCTACTACTCCCGGAGCAGGGCATGAGGTTGCGTCCAAATATTCTTATGGGGGGACGCGGGAGGACTTATATGGACGAGCGTCGAGATGAATTGCAGGAAGAGGGTTCCCGTTCACGCGGCAGCCGCGCGATGGCGATTGTGGCGGCCGTGCTGCTGGTGCTGGCCGGGATCGGCTTCGCTTACGCGTATCACCAGCAAGCCGCAGTGAGCGACCTGACGTCGCACGAGACGGACATGAATTCCACGATCACCCAGTTGCAGAACCAGATCGACTCGCTGACGACAAAACTGAACCAGGTTTCCTCGCAGCCGGCTCCGGCAGCGCCCGGACAGCCCGGCACCGCGAGCGCAGGCTCCGCCAAGTGGCGCGCCTCGGAGAACAAGCGCATCAAGCAACTGCAATCGCAACTGGCGGACGAGCAACAGCAGCTGAAGGACACGCAGGATTCCGTCGCTCAAACCCGCACGGACCTCGAAGGGAACATCAATTCTACACGCGACGATCTGAATGGGTCCATCGCGAAAACTCATGAGGAGCTGGTGGCGCTGGAACAGCGCGGCGAGCGCAACTATTTCGAATTCGATCTCACTCGCGCCAAGAAGTTTGAGCACGCCGGGCCGATCATGATCTCGCTGCGCAAGGCCGACCCCAAGCACAAGCACTACGATCTGGTGATGGTCGTGGACGACAACCAACTGACGAAGAAGAACGTGAACCTCTACGAGCCGGTGTGGATCCACACGGGCGACGATACGCAGCCGGTGCAAATCGTGGTGAATAAGATCGACAAAGACCACATCCACGGCTACGTGAGCGCGCCGAAATACAACATATCGGCGCAAACGACGGGCGCGACGATGCAGCCGGTCTCGACCAACCCGGTGTCTATCGGTTCCGGACCAACGACTGCGCCCGACTCGAACGCCGCTCCGGATCAGGGCCAGACGCCCGGGACCGATACAAACAGCCCTAGCGCTAACCCCCAGCCATAGGCGCTGCGGCAGGAATACTCCGCCTCTCCCCCCCCTTGGCGGTGGGCATGGGGCGCTCACGGGAGCGCCCCGCGTTCGCATCGTTTGTTTGAATCGTCCAGGCGCGTCACTTAGCGGCCCGATCCAGCAGCAAGCCAAAAAACGCTATACTTGCGACTGGCCGAAATAACGCGCCCCGACCACATGGAAATCGAAGTTCGGCATTGCGCCAACCTCGCGGAGATCGAACAGTGCGTGCGCATTGGCCGCGACACCTGGGGCGAAGACCTCGCCGTGCCCGCGCGCATTTTTGTGGTCGCTCGGCATACAGGCGGGCAGGTGATCGGCGCATTCGATGGCCCCACGATGGCGGGCTTCACGCTCGCGCTCGCCGGGGTGCGCTCCGGCAAACCCTTCCTGCATTCGCACATGACCGCCGTATTGCCGCAGTATCGCGACCAAGGCGTGGGACGCCGGCTGAAACTCTTTCAGCGCCAGGACTCCCTGAAGCGCGGCATCGCGCTCGTGGGATGGACCTTCGATCCGTTGGAGGTCAAGAACGCTCATTTCAATCTCGTCCGCTTGGGGGCGGTGGCACGGCAGTATTTGCCGGATTACTACGGGGTCACGCGCAGCCCGCTCGACGCTGGGCTCCCGACCGACCGCCTGCTTGCCGAATGGTGGCTCGATTCGGAACGGGTAAAATCGGTTCTGGCGGGCGATCCCTTTCCCCAAAGCAATGCCGCCACGCGGGTTGCGTTCCCCTCCGATATCGTCAAGATCAAGGCCAATGACCGGGCGACTGCGGCTCGCATCCAGGCTGAGATTCGCATTCAATTTCAGCAGGCATTCGCGGAAGGCCGCGTGGTTACTGGAATTGAGACCTCCGGTGCCGAAACCAGCTATATACTCGAGCCTATGGCCGAACTGGCAGGCCTGCAACTTACTGATTTTTCAGGTTGATAGGGGCTATGGCAGGACAAGAGAGAAAACTGGGGGCCGGAGATCCACCAGGCAGAGCCCCAAGCCGGGTGCCCCGCGAGGCCGGAGACCGCTTAGGCTGCGTTTGAGACCGGGCGTACGAAGTCAATCCGGTCAATCGTGGCGGCCACGCCGTAGAGGGGCGATATTTCGCCCTTGAGCTCTGAAACGCGCAGCGCCTTGGCGCTGGCACGCACCAACACGGATGCATGGGCGTCGCTCTCGGTGGGCAACGCGAAGGTCAACTCAATGCCCGCGCCCGGCTGAATCGCCACGCCCGAATGGAAGTAGATCCCGGTGCGAGATACGTCGCGGAGCTGCGCCGTGTGGAATTCCGTTGTCCGCTTTCCCGGCATATAAACCTGTACCGGCATGTATATCTCATACCGTCTTGCTTTTCTGCGCTCTCCCATATTTCACCCCTCGTTTCTACATTGTGCAAGACCGTGGCCAGCCGTCGAGGGCGCCCACGGACTGAAAATAATAGACTTAATGTGTTCCCCATCGAAACACGCCAAAAACCTCTCTGGTAAAAAATTCTCTCCGCGGGAAATTAGTGCCAGACTTGCCCTTTTGAATTCGCCCATGCCCAGTCCATTTTGGTGCATCTTGCCCTTACTCACTCGCTTCCCGTTTTGGAAACAACCTTAGCCCGTCCTTAGAGAATCCGATCGTTCAAGATCGAATTGCTTTCGGCTATGGTCAGGACGCCCTTTTCGAGCAAAAGACGAATCAGACGGTTCAAGGCCTCGCGGTTCGAGACGGCCGCAGACTGCTCCGGCTTTTTGGGAGCGTGCGCGGCGTCGCGCTGCCGCTGGCTGCCGCTCATCAACTCGGCGAGCCATCCGTCCAGCACCTGCCGCTGCGGCGGCGGCAACTCCTCAAAAGCGATGCCCATGCCGAGCCCATGTTGGGAGTAGACGACCAAGCCGTTGGCCGTCAATTGGGCTTTGTCCTTCCATATGGTCACTTGCACCTTCGCGCCGATAGGCACAGGCGTAAGGGTGTCCACGAAGCAGCCGCCGAGCCCCAAGTCCGTGGTGCGGGTGGAGAGACGCACGCCGGAGCTCGGGAAAATCACCTCGGCCGTGGCCGCAAAGGTGTAGCGACCGCCGGTGCGGCGTTCGGCCTCCTTCATGGCGAGGGACGACTCTTCCAGTGCGTCGCGCGAATACTTTTGAGGACCGTGGTCGTACATCGTTTCTCCCCGCTGTCCGCCTGCGGCGCTTCCCTCGCGCCGTTATTCGCCATATCTCGCAACACCCTGCCGGGGTCGCTCGGTTCATTCATTGTCCCCAGCCCGCGCGAGCGGGACAAGCGGCAACTCCCATGGCATTGCTGAAAGCAGTACTAACTCTCGCGAGTCAACGGATATGCCCAAAAAGTTAGGAGCGGAGAGGCTTTGTTGACATCCATTCTCCCGAACGAATGACCGGCCCGAGGTTTCCGCCGTTCCGGCGCCGAGATTCCTCATCCCTCGCCACGGCGCCCGATTTCCGCGCGATGCGAACCGTTGGGCGCAGAAATCGGGCTGCTCGGTCTTCGGAATGACCCTTGTTAGGAGGGTGCGTCAACCGTGCCCGGTGGAGACGAGGCGAACCACCAGAACTGCTAGTGGCGCTGGAAGAGGCGCAAAAGGTCGCTGTACATCACGAAGGCGAAGAGGCCGAGAAGGAAAACCAAGCCGACCTGCACGAACCGCTCCTTGAACGTCACGCTCATGTCGCGGCGCAGCACCCCTTCGATGGCCAGCATCAGGACGTGGCCTCCGTCAAGGATGGGTATCGGGAGCAGGTTCATCAGGCCCAGATTCAGGCTGATGAAAGCCATCCATTCCAACAGGCTCAACAGGCCGCCCTGGGCCGCGTGACCGGAAAGCTGCACGATGCCGACCGGGCCGGCCACGTCGCGCACGGAAAGCTTGCCGCTGAACAGGGCGGTGAAAACGGTCCCGATGCTACGCACCGTGCGAAGGGTTCTATCCCAGGCGTCTTCCAGCGAAGCAACCAGCCCCTGGCGCACGTAAACTTCCTTGGCATCATCGGATGCGCCAATCATCCATACCATTTCGCCGTCGGGCGTCATGGACTGCATGGGTGTGATGTCGAGCCGCACGTCGCGGCCATCGCGCCGCACCAGGAACTCGACCGGGCGCCCGCCGGAACCGCGGATTTGACTCACCAACTGCGGCCAAGTGACCACGGGCTGGCCATTCACGGAGGCGACCGTGTCGCCGGCCTTCAAGCCGGCCTTCTCCGCGGGCGAGGAGGGCGAGACCTCACCAATCACCGGCGGGATGAGCGGATAACCGACTATGCCCTCATCGGAAGAGGATTGCGCTTGCGGAATGGTGAGGCTGAAGGTTTCCTTCGCGCCCGCGCGCAGCACCGCCAAGGAAACTGTTTGGCCGGGCTTGACGTTCGCGAGTTGCGCGGAGACGTCATCCCACGTGGGCGTTGGCGCGCCGTTCACCTCGACGATGCGGTCGCCGGGCCGAATCGGCGAAGTCCCAGCGTAGGTCTCCGGTACGGCGACGACGTCGGCCGGCTGGCGGAAAATCGCTTCCTCCGGCATGCCGGCAAAAGCAAAAATGCCCCAAAGGATCAGGAACGCAGCGAGGATGTTGCTGGCCGGGCCGGCCACAGCGATCAGAAAGCGCTGCCAGCGCGGGCGAGAGAGGAACTCGTAAGGCGCTCCAGTGCGCTCCTCAACCGGATTGTCGCCGGACATGCGCACGTAGCCGCCGAGAGGCAACGCGCTGATGCGATAATCGGTGTCGCCGTGCTTCACACCCGCCAGGCGCCGTCCGAAACCAATGGAGAAAACCTCCACGCGCACGCCGCACAGCTTGGCGACGATGAAGTGTCCCCACTCGTGAACCAGGACGAGAATGCCGAGCACCACTGCGCCAGCAACTACGTCACGAAGAAAACTGGCAGCCATGAGAGCTTAAATTTCCTTTCCTCACTTGCACCAACTCCATTGTAAAAGAATTTCTCCGCGGTTGGAAATCGCACGCGAAGAAACCGTGCGAAAAGTAAACGAGGTCCAACAGCCAGCGGAGAGGCAGGAAGCGACGGCGCGCTAGGCTATCCATGTGGCGCCGCCCCAGGGCAAGGACTCAACGGCTGGACACCGCTTCGCGCGCCAAGCGGCGGGCCTCGGCGTCGGCTGCAAGGACATCCTCTATGTTGCGCATCTCGGCGCGGGGCATCCGTTCGAGGACGCGTTCGATGACGCGCGCAATCCCCGGAAACGGCAGCCGCCGCTCGAGGAACGCGGCGACGGCGACCTCATCCGCTGCATTTAACGCGCACGGCAAAGGGCCTCCGCGCCGCAGCGCCTCGCGCGCGAGCCCGAGGCAGGGAAATTTCTTCGCCGGAACTTCCTCGAAATCAAGACGCCGCAGCGCCGTCCAGTCGAGCGCGCACCCGTTCGATGACATGCGCTCCGGATATGTGAGCGCGTATTGAATTGGCATGCGCATGTCCGGAGGAGCGAGCTGCGCCAGCACCGAGCCATCCACAAATTCCACCATCGAGTGAATCGTAGACTGCGGATGAATCACCACGTGGATTTTGTCGAGGTCCATGCCGAAGAGCCAGCGCGCTTCGATCACTTCGAAGCCCTTGTTCATCAGCGTGGCCGAATCAATCGTGATGCGCCGGCCCATCTTCCAGTTCGGGTGCGCGAGCGCCTGCCTGGGCGTCACTTTGGCGAGGCGCGCAAGAGGAGTCTTGCGAAACGGTCCGCCGGAAGCGGTGAGCACGAGGCGCTTGATTTCGCCGCGCGTGCCGGCGCGGAGGCATTGATGGATGGCGTTGTGCTCGCTATCTACCGGCAGCAACGCCACACCGCGCCGCGCCACCGCCGCCATGGTCACTTCCCCGGCGGCGACCAGCACTTCCTTGTTCGCCAGCGCGATGTTCTTGCCGCATTCGATGGCCTTGTAGGTCGCGGACAGCCCGACAACCCCAACAGCGGCCGAAACAACTGTCTCCGCATCGGGATGAGTGGCTACGCGCTCGATGCCTTCCGGGCCGAATAGAATTTCCGGGAGCGCACCGCCGGGGACGAGACCCTGCCCAAGCAACGCGCGCAGCTCGCGAGCGCCAGCTTCCGTCGCCACCGAAACGAGCTTAGGCCGGTGCCGCGCGACTTGTTCGGCGGCCAGCGCGACGTTGGACCCCGCCGCCAGGGCGACAACCTCGAAGGAGCCGGGCAGCGACTCCACGACGTTCAGGCATTGCCGCCCGATCGAGCCGGTGGAACCCAGAATGGCGATGCGTTTCATATGTGCTGTTTGCACCCGGCGCCAGCCGCGGCGCAAACGCAATCTTATAGTTGTTTGCTCGATTTTGCGAATGCTCGGATGAGAGAGCGGCGGGGCAGGACCAACTTAGACGAATTCGAGCCTGCCTCGCCGACGAGCTGGTTGAGACAGTGTCAAGTGCCAGAGATTTCTTCGGCGTGGTCAATTACAAGCATATCCACTGGGGCCGTTTGCTCATTCATTTCCAGACCCAACTGTTCCTGCACACCTGCCAAGAGCGAGGTGATCTCGTCAGGCGTGAGCGAGCCCTCCGGCACCGCAGGGCTCGCATGAGCCGCCGTCCACTGCAACCTGAAATCGTAAAGCCCCGTCAGTCCAGTTTTGTCAATCACGAGGCGCCCCGCCAAATGAGAGAGCGCCCTAGCCAGTTGTACCATGCCAACCTGATGCCCGGTCAGTTGCCCAGGCTGGAACTGGATCATGCTCTTCTTAGGAGCGGTGCTCGGGAGTTGTACCTCGTTCATCTTCGGGCCGCCCTTCGCCACGAGCAGTTCGTACACGGGAGCTTCCTTTGTTTCCGGATGAATCGCCAGCTTGAACCGATCAACCAGTAAGCTCTGGAGCCCCTTCCGAAGCTGCACGTCGCTGACCGAAGCATCCACTGTCGCGTTGAGGTCATATCTTTCCGAAGTGACCCAAGCGGGCCCTCCTGAGAGCTGGGACTCGCCCAGACCATATGCAAACTCAATGAGCTGCGCCAGCGGGATGTTCGTCGCCTCAAAGCCGCCTGGCTTTAGCCCTATCCGGGACAACTTCTCCCCCGACCCCGGTTCGATAGGTCTTATGGATACATTTTCAAACGCGGCTGGTGATGTTGTGGATCCCGCCTGTGCTCGGCTCGACGCAGGGTTCGCGAGACCGATAGCGACCGGCCCGACGAGTGCAGCCGCTGCCACCATGGCCAGCAACATTTTCTTTCCCCATCCCAGCTTGCCTGCTGCGCGGTGAATCATGATTGCCTCCATTCGTTTCTTGAGATTTGAACCCGTTACACCCGCCACGCAAACCAACGGTGATTCGAGATAGAACTCGCAAACCTTGAGGATGCCTTCGGCGTAGGCCTGCGGCTCGCTTCCCAGCCGCAACACCTCCTCGTCGCAGGCGCGTTCCCGTTCGTCAATCAGCCGCGCTCCAATCCACCAAACCAAGGGATAAAACCAGAACACGGCTTCGACCAACATGTGAACCGCTGCCGCCAGATTGTCGCGGCACCGAACGTGGCATGCCTCGTGCCGGAGAATCGCCTCCAGCTGCACGTCCGTCAGCCGTTCCGACATGCCGCTCGGCAGCAACATAACAGGACGGGAAATGCCCACGATTCCCGGCTCCAGAGCGGATTCCGAGACAACGAGTTTGATTCCCCCGCCAATTTCTCCACCTCGCTCGATTCGGCGCAGGACCTCGAGTTCGCGTCCGGTTTCGAGAAGTACCGCCGCGCGTACGATGGCCTTCATCCGCCGCCAACGGAGCCACCAGTACACCAGCACGCCCATGCATCCACACAGCCATATCGCCAGCAGAAAAAAGGGCGCCACGCGGCCCGTTGCTGCGAAAGCCGACGGGGCCGCCGATCCAACCGCATGGCCTGGCTTCGTCGCCGCGAAAGGCTGGCCGATTTCTTGCATGACCCCAAAACCCGTCGGGGTAACCGCCGCTACTTTCGACCATGCCAGATGACTCCCTATGCCAACTAACATGGAAAATGGGATCAGGAATTTCACCGACGCGGCCCGCCAGAGCCAGCAGCGCGCTTCGGCGCGGTTTTTCCTCAATGCCAGGGCCAGTAACCCCGCCACTCCGGCGAAGAGCGTGGATTGCCACAAATGGTTGGCCAGGAGTGGGCCCATCACCGCCCGGGCCGACGATGAGAACGTCTCGATCATGGGAGTGGTCATTCCGGCTTCTCCTTCTTCGCTAGCCTTCGCACGGCCTTCTCCGCTTCGCGGACGTCGTTCAGGGTCAACTTGCCCGATTCGACCAAATGGGCCATTACCGGCTGTGTCCGCCCTCCAAACAATCCCAACAGTTCGTCAATCAACCTACCCTGGGCCGCGTGGCGCGAGACCATCGCCTCGAAGATATGGGCGTTGCTGATCTTTCTGACGCGGCGGAGCACCTTCTTTCGTTCCATGCGATATACGGTCGTCTGGATAGTGGTATAGGCCGGACGATCGCGCTCGGGAAACGATTCCTGAATCTCCCGAATGGAAGCAGCGCCGCGGCTCCAAAGCGCCTCCATGATCCGAAGCTCCAGTTTCGTCAGTCTGGGCAAGGCCATCGGAACACTCCTACTACATATGTTTGTTTTTCTACTACGTGCGTTTCTGCTTGTCAAGAGAAAAAACCCCTCACCGATGCATATCCCTCAGGCCGCGAGAGAGTGCTCCGCCCCGAACAGGAATCAGGGTCGCAAAGCACGGATCACGGCTTCTAGTAAGCGATTGACCAACCCACCCGCAAACAGCCCGCGCCTATTCCCTTCCCTGCCCTAGACTATGAGGAAATCGCTCTCGCCGAGAGCGGAGGACCGAATTTGACACTCGCAAGTGGAATCGCGGCTTTGGCCTTTTCGTCCGGAGATGCCACCCACCTCGTGGTTTGGGCGGCCATCGGAGCCGCCACAGGCGTCTATCTCTTCTACCGCGGTTTTGTGATGCTGCGCTACAAGAGGCTGATCCTCAACACGCCCTTCTCCAAGGTGCGGAGCGCCTCGATGGGCTTGGTCGAGGTGAGCGGCATGCCGGTTGGCCCGCAGACGATTCCGGCGGGCCTCACGCACCAGGCTTGCTACTACTATCGCGTGATCGTGTCGAAGCAGGAGCAATCCGGCAGAAGCCGCCAGTGGAGGCGCGTGGCGGATGAAAGCATGTGCGTGCCCTTTTTCTTGGAAGATTCCACGGGGCGCATGCTGATCCATCCGGAGGGCGCTGAAATTGACGTGCATCCGAATTTCAAGGATCAAGTGGGCGACTCTTTTTTCGGCACCAGCGGCGACATGATGCCCGAGAACGTGGCGCAATTCCTGAATAGCCGGGGCCTCTCCGGCGGGGTGCTTCGGCTCGAGGAATATTGCATCAAGCCCGACTGTCCGCTGTTTGTCCTCGGCACGCTGGGCGAGAATCGGTCTGTTGATTGGACGCCGCAAGCGCACACAGCGAAAAAATCGCTCTCGCTCGATTTTCGCTCGCCTGTGTCGCCGGTGAGCGGCAGTATCCTGCTTCGCGGCCTCGGCCAGCTTACGAGCGGCGGGCTGAAGATCGCCACCACGCAATCCGCTTCGCGCCCGGAGCCCAGCGTTTCGACTCCGCCTAGCGCAGCCCCGACGAATCCATCTCGCGCGGCAGCGTCGGATATGTGGACGTCTTTGGACGAAACAGTTCCAGCGCGTATATCGTCGAATGTGGCCGTCGCCGAGCCTGCCCGGCCCACGGCGAACATCGCACCGCCGCAGGCTTCCATGGACGACGTGCCCACAACCGTCGCTAACTCGCCGGATGGCTCCGATTCATCGGGATTCGATCTGCAACCCGTCGCGGCCATCAGCAAAGGCGCGGCCGGCGATCCTTTCACCATCTCGTGCCGGAGCCGGCGCGAATTCGTGGCATCCCTGGGATGGAAATCGGCCGCGTGCATCTGGGGCGGGCCCATTTTGACTCTAGCGAGTCTCTATTTCCTGTTCGTCTATTTCAATTGGTAGACGACAAAGGAAGGAAGGTGAGCATGATTCCGTTGCTTGTGATTCTGTTTATCCTTTGCGGCGCGATCGCGTATTTGGTCACGCTGTACAACGGCTTGGTCTCCGTGAAGAACAATGTGGACAAGGCCTGGGCCAACATAGACGTCCTGCTCAAGCAGCGGCACGACGAACTCCCCGGCCTCATCGAAGTCTGCAAGGGCTACATGAAATACGAGGCGGACACGCTGCAGCGCGTGACGCAAGCGCGGGCCGCCTACGGGCAAGCCGTCACCATTGACCAAAAAACCGAAGCCAGCGCCAATCTCACCTCCGCGCTGGGACGCCTGATCGCCACGGCCGAGAATTATCCGGACCTGAAAGCCAACGCCAATTTCATGCAGCTCCAGGGACGCATCACGGCGCTCGAAAGCGAAATCGCCGACCGCCGGGAGTTTTACAACGATTGCGTAAACACGTTCAATATCCGGATCCAAGAAATGCCGGATGCGGTGCTGGCCCGCTCGATGAATCTCCAGCCGCGGACCATGTTCCAGGTGGCGGAGGCGGACAAGGCGCCGGTCAAGATCGATTTCAGCGAAGTATCACGCTGACACCACGATCGAAGAATCACCCGGCCGCGGCTCGTGAATCGCGATTCACGAGCCGCGAATCACGAGCCACTGATAGAGCGCCCAAACCACGGGGCTGGCGAAGATCAAGCTATCAATGCGATCCAGCATGCCGCCGTGCCCCGGCAGCAGCGAGCTTGAATCCTTCACGGCGGCGCCTCGCTTGTAGGCCGATTCGATCAGGTCACCCAACTGACCCGCGATATTAGCCAGACCCGCGATCACCAACAGCGTTAGCGCGTCGGCCTGCATCCAGTGGCTGAAAACCACGGCCACAAGCAGCGAACCGACAAAATTCCCCACCGCGCCTTCCCAGGTCTTCTTGGGGCTGAGCGCGGGCGCCAACGAAACGCGCCCGAAAAAATGCCCTACGAAGTACGCCATCATGTCCCCGACCCAGATGAGGCACAGCGTGAAGAGCACGAGCTGCCGGCCGGCGCTTTCGATTTCGTTCAGGCGCACCAAGTAGCTGAGCGGCAGCGCGATGAAGAGCAAGCCGGCGGCGCTCAGCGACATCGCCGGAAGCACGTCGTGCAACGGACGCCGCGTGGCCGCGCCAATGGCCGCCGCGCCGAAAAGAAAAATCAGGAACACGGTTTCGACGGAAACCGTCGCTTCACCGCTGTAGCGCAGAATGGAAACGCCCCAGCCCATCCCGTGGGTTTCGATCAGGCCGACCGAATATTGGGCGTAGAAGAGGCCGGCGGCGCAGGCCATCGTCCATTTGCGGAAGGCGCGCGCGCCGATGCGTTCGCCTAGGTCGAGAAACTCGGCGAGAGCCAGCAGGGCGACCACCGCTGCGACCGCGGCCAACAGCGACGGCGGCGCAAGCCAGACGAGCGCCACCACCAACGGAATCATGGCCGCGGCGGTCGCGATGCGGACGAGCATTCCGCCGTCAGCCCCGCCCAGGCCGCGCGGGGACTTCGCGACCGTTGCCGGCTTCGGCGTCGCGCGCCCCCAAGCCGCCGTAGCGCCGCTCGCGCTTCTGGAACTCAACGAGCGCTTCGAACAGGCGTGCGCGCGAAAAATCGGGCCACAGCGTATCCGTGACGTAGATTTCCGCGTAGGCGATCTGCCACAGCAGGAAATTGCTGACGCGCATTTCGCCGCTGGTGCGGATCAGCAGGTCGGGATCGGGCAGGCCGGCGGTGTAGAGGTGCGCGGCGATGGATTCTTCGTCGGCGCGAACATGCGCGGCGCCATTGGCGCGCATCTCATCGAGCATGGCGTTGACGGCGTCGGTGATTTCGGCGCGCCCGCCGTAATTGAGCGCCACGACGAGCCTCATGCCCGTGTTGCGCGCGGTGAGCAGCATGGCATCACCCAGATCCTTGCGCACGGCGTCGGAAAGCTGCGCGGAGCGCCCGATGACCAGGAAGCGGATGTTGTTCTTGTGGATTTCGGGCATCTCGCGCTTCAGATACTCGCGCAGGAGGCGCATCAGGAAATCCACTTCCGCCTCGGGACGCCGCCAGTTCTCAAGTGAAAAGGCGTAGAGCGTGAGGCACGGAATTTTCAGGCGGGCGCAGCAGTCTATCACCTCGCGTGCCGCCTTCACTCCCGCGCGATGCCCCGCTACGCGAGGCAGATGGCGCCGCTCCGCCCAGCGGCCGTTGCCGTCCATGATCACGGCCACGTGCCGAGGCAGCCGCTTGGGATCTAATTTATCCAGGAGCTCGGCTTCCTCGCGGCTCGCAGGCCAGCTGCGGCTGGCGGGCCATCCATGGTTGGCAGACTTTAGCAGGTCGGTGGTCTTCACAGGAAATCGCTCGGGGCTGTTCCGCGAGGAAAAGTAGCACAGCGGCGACACAGTGACAAGCCGTGCATCACGGATTGAGGCGCCGAACCTCTCGATATCGGAAACAGCCGATAAGGTGATCGTTCACCATGCCGACCGCCTGCATGTGCGCGTAAATGATGGTCGAGCCGACGAAGCCGAAGCCCCGGCGCTTGAGATCCTTGCTGAACGCATCGGATTCGGGCGAGGTCGCCGGAATCTGCCGCATGGCCTTCCACCGATTTAGCTTCGGCCGTCCATCGACGAACCGCCAGCAGTAGGCGTCAAAACTTCCGAACTCTTCCCGAACGGCGAGAAACGCGCGCGCGTTGCGTACGGCGGCTTCGATTTTCATCCGGTTTCGAATGATCCCCGGATCCAACGCCAGTTTTCGGATTCGCTGCTTGGTATAGCGCGCCACTTTCTGAGGATCGAAGTCGTTGAACGCGCGGCGGTAACCTTCCCGTTTCTTGAGCACGATGGACCAGCTCAAGCCAGCCTGCGCCCCTTCCAGCACGAGGAACTCGAAGTGCTTGCGATCCTCATGGACCGGCACGCCCCATTCGCGGTCGTGATACTGAAGCATCAGCGGATCGTCCGCGCTTACCCAGGCGCATCGTTTCATGGACTGCTCCGCTCAATCGGCGGAGGGGGCGCCGGTTTCCTTCAAGCTGGCGGAGGCGCGGCGGCGTTTCCAGACGTAGTCCTTGCGGAGCTTTTCCTGGTGCTTTTTGACCTGAGGCTCGATCTCGGCGAAGGCGGCCTTCGCGCCCGCGCGCACGGTCGAACCGAGGCCGGTGACATGGAGTGTGCCGGTGGGAAGGGTGAGATTCATGGAGAAGGCGAACTCTTCCTTGCGCGGCGTTTTCTCAAGAGAGCAATGAAGCTGGACCAGATCGGGAGCGTAGCGCTTAAGCAAGCGATTGAGCTTCCCGATATGGCGGTCAAATTCCTCTTCAACGGAAGCGCGCAATTCTGGTTCGATCTGGCTGTAGGTGATTCTCATTCAGGCACCTTCCGAGGATTTGTTGGACTGACCAGCGGGACACTTGCATACGCACGAGTGCAGGATACCGCGTGGCGCGGCAGGCTGCAACCCGAGGCGGCTACTTCTTGAAAAGATCTTCGAAGGCCTTGCGCGCGTCGTTGGGGCGTGAAGGGGAGGATTCCGGGGCGGGTGCATTGGCGGCGTAGGCCACGGGGGACGTGTCCTTCTCCACCGTCATGCGGAACTCGAAGAACGAGCAATCGTTCTTGGCGTCTTTTTTGGCGATGCGCTCCGGGATGGGCTGATTGCACTCGAACTGCTTGCCCGTATCGAAATGGACGCACTGCTTGCAGGAGTGCAGCGCGGCATGGCACCGGGGGCATTCACGCGACGGATCGAAACCGGGCATCAAAACGGCGCCGCAACTCGTGCAGCGCGCCCGCATCACCGTGCCGACCATGCGCGGCGTGCGCGGTCCGAGCAAATCTTGTTTGGGGCGAGGCTCGCTCGGCCGCTCGGCGCGTTGTTTCTTCTTGTCTTCCGCTTCGTGGTCGCGGTAACCCCTCTGCTTATACTTCCGCTCCATAGATGCCTCCGGGGGATATGTTCATGATACTCCGAATCAGGGTACAGGAAACGCAAATCGCGTCATGCGCCAGCCTCGTTCTCCTGGGTCGCCCACCATTTGCAGAGACCTTCGGGCGGCAAATCCAGCTGCAGGAATTTTTGCGGCCGGCCGAAGCCGGCGAGCAAGGCTTCAGCGGCCAGATAGCCGCTGCGCACAGCGCCCTCCATGGTCGAAGGCCAGCCGGTGCGGGTCCAATCACCTGCGAGATAGAAATTCTTCACATCGCATTCCTGGGCGGGCCGCCAGCGGTCCACACCCGGCCGCGGAGAAAACGTGGCATTGATTTCCTTGATCACAACCGCCTTCTTCAATTGCGCCGCGCGAGAGGCCGGAAACACCTCCGCCAGTTCGCCGCGGCATAACTCGATGATCTCCTGTCGCGAGCGCGACACGAGATCATAGGACGCGCTGATGACGAGCTGCAGATATTGCCCGTCCGCGCCCTCAGACGCGCGGGCCACGCCGTTGCCTTCGCCCGCCGCCAGCAGGGACTTGTTGAAAATCCACTGCGTCGTATGATCCAGAAGCGCCAGAAACGGCTCGTCCATCACGCGGCGGTCAAACCAAAAATGCACGCCGGTGATAGGCGAAGTCTGGAGATGACGCAAACCATCGAACAAACCGTCCAGTGGGCCTCCGGCTTCGCTCATCTCCTTCGGCAACAACACCGGCAAAACGTCGTGCGGCACGGCGGCAACGCACGCGTCCGCCTGTATCACTTCGCCATCGCCGAGCACCGCGCCCGCAAGGCCGCCGCCGGTGACGCGAATTTCGCGCACGCCGCAGCGCAGCAGCACTTCCCCTCCCCGGCGCACGATCGAATCGCGGCAGCCTTCGTACAGATCGCCGAGCGGAACCGAGGGAATGCCCAGAACACCTCCGGCGCGCGTGGCGAGAAACGCCTTCCAAAAAACGTCGATTCCGAAACGCGCCTCGGTGCGGTCAAGCTCTTCATCGAGCGCGCTGACGAGCACAACGCGCCAAAATCGCTTGATGGCCGCTGGTGTCTGCCGCATGCGAACCAGCCAATCGAGCATGGAGACTCCGGAAGTCTCCGGCGGCCGGCCGCCCGCCCTGGCGACGGCGAGCATGGCGCGGGCGATGCCGCGTTTATCGGCTAGCGCAAGCCCGCCAAACGAGAGAAACGACGGCGCCATATGCAGCGGCGCGGGCAGCGCCGAAATACGGATGGCCGACTTCTTGCCGTCCTTGGCGGCGAAGCCCAGGCGATCGTACCAGCGAATCTTCTCGCTTACGCCAGCGCGGCGGTAAAAATCCGCGAGATTCGTGCAGCAGCCGAGCGTGACGTGCTGGCAATTGTCCACCTCGCTGCCGTCGGGCAGCGTGTAGGAAGCCGCGCGGCCGCCCAAATGCGGGCGCTTCTCAAACAAGCGGACGCGAAGGCCCGCCTCAGCCAGCGCGGCGGCGCAGGAGAGCCCCGCCAGACCGCCGCCGATCACCAGAACGCTTTGCGAGGGCATCCCTTCTCCACCAGCCGGCTGTTCTTCGCCCGGCACCGAAGCCGGCCACGAGGCCCGCCGCCAGGAGATATTGCGCCTTCTCCGCGCTCGAAAGTGAGATGCGCGAGGAGAAGACGTCGAAGCCGCGCTCCTCGATGCGCGCGAGAAGGCTGCTGTAGGTGCGCACCAAGGCCCAGAGCGTTGCGCGGCTATCGGCGCTCACCTGCTCGACGAGCGGCGCGCCTTCTTCGTAGAAGCGCCACGCGCGCTCCGCCTCGAATGCGAGAAGGTTGCGAAGGCCGGAGGTGATGGGTCCGCGCAGATCCTCGGCGCGGCAGTCGAAGCGAGCGAGGTCTTCTTGCGGGATATACACGCGGCCCATCTCGAAATCGCCGGGCACGTCGCGGAGAATATTCGTCAGCTGAAACGCCAGACCCAGGCGCTCGGCCAAATCGGGCGCACGCGGATCGCACGAGCCGAACACCTGCAGGCAGGCGAGCCCGACCGTGCCCGCCACGCGATAGCAATATTCCGAGAGGCGGTCGAAAGTGGCGTAGGACGCGACGGTCAAATCCATCTCCGCGCCCAAGATCAGATCGTGAAAATAGCGCGCGGGAATGCCGAACCGCGACATGGTGTCCGCGAGCGCCGGGAGAATTGCGTGGCCGCCGGTATCGCCCGCCACGGCTTCATCGAGCATGGCGCGCCAGCGAGCAAGCCCGCGCCGCTTCGATTCGAGATCGCCGGGCTCGTCCGAGACGTTATCCACCAGCCGCATGAAAGCGTAGAGAGCGCAGAGCGCATTGTGCTTCTCCTTGCGCAACCCGAAAAATGCCAGATAGAAGCTGCTGCGCGATGCGCGCGCGATGCGATTGCACTCGGCGTAGGAGGCGCCAACGGTGTAAGCATCCGCCGGGGCAGCGGTAGCGGATTTGCGCGCGGCGCGGTCGGGAGCTGCTTCCGGGGAATGCTTCGCTTCGTTCGGAGCGCTCCGCTCGAACACACGGGAGACGAGAGAGCGCGCGAGCAACCCGAGCTCGGTCGCTTTGGTCAGCGCGGGGCGATGTTCCAGCGTGTTGTAGCCTAGGCGCTCGATGGCGTCCAAAATCGCAAGGCCGCCGCGGCTGAAGAGCTCGATATCCACGCGCAGCGTGCCCTCGACACTGCGGACCAGCGGCAACCCTTCGGCAAAAAGCGCGCGGGTCCGCGCGATGAGATCTTTCATCAGCGCCACGTAGCGCGCGTCGAAGCGGCGCGAGACAATCTCCACCTCGGATAACCCGTGTGCCGCAAGCGCCTCGACCGGGATATAAATGCGGCCCTTATCGAGATCGCGCGACACATCCTGCCAGAAATTGGCGAGCTGCAGCGCGGTGCAGGTGCAATCGGAGAGTTGTTGCCGCTCCGCATCGCGGTAATCGCACAAATAGAGCACCAGGCGCCCCACGGGATTGGCGGAATAGACGCAGTAGCCGAGCATGTCGTCCCACGTCGCGTAACGACGGACGGTTTGATCCTGGCGGAAGGCGCGAAGCAAATCGGCGAAAGGCTCGACGGGAATATCCTTCGCGCGAATCGTTTCCCGGAGCGCGATGAGGACCGGGTGCGACGGCCCGCGCGCGCCGCCGTAGATTCCGCGAAGCTCGTCTTCCCATGCGTCCAGCAAGGCGAGGGCGTGCGCCGGATCGGCCACTTCATCGCCCAGATCGTCCGACCAGCGGCAATAGGCGTAAAGATTGTAGAAGTGCTGGCGCAAGCGGCGCGGGAGCAGCCACGAGACGACGTTAAAATTTTCGTAGTGATGCCTGGCCAGCCAGCGCGTGTAGCGCTCGGCCTCGGCGGGGGCGCAGCCTTCCGGTGGAAGATTGCGCGCAATATCCAGTTCGGGCGTCGAAAGCATGTAGCTTGACTCGGAGAGCGATCAGGGGATAACGGCGGTCTTCAGCTCGCCGTTCCGGTGCTTCATGTGCTCGAAGACGCTGGGCAGATCGGCCAGCGGCGCTTCGCCGGTCACGAAATCGGCCGCGCTCACCTCGCCGCGAGCAATGGCGTCGAGCGCCTCGCGCATGAACCGCGGCGTGTGGTGGAACGTGGACTTGATGGTGATCTCGGAGTAGTGTAGCGCGGAGGGATCGAAATTCACCTGCGTTCCGCGCGGGCAGCCGCCGAAAAAGTTCACCGTGCCGCCCATCCGCGCCATTTGCAAAGCCCACTGCCATGTAGCCGACGAGCCGACGGCCTCGATCACCGCATCCGCGCCCACGCCTCGCTCGGTGAGCTCGCGGACCCTGCGTACCGTGTTGCCGCCCTCGGAAACATCGAGCGCGGCGGCCGCGCCCAGGCGCTCGGCGGCGCGAATCTGTGACTTGCGCTTGCCAAGCGCAATGACGCGAACCTGGCGCCGCGAGAGCACGCGGATGAATTTCAGCCCGATCGGCCCGCAGCCGATGACCACGGCCGTGTCGCCGGGGCGAATGCCCGTCTCATGCACGCCGCGCAGCACGCAGGCCAGCGGCTCGGCCATGGCCGCGTCGCGGAAGGAAACGTGGTCGGGGATTTCCAGCATGTTCTGGCGCACGATGCGTCCCGGAATGCGGATGTATTCCGCGTAGGCGCCGTTGTTGAACAACAGATCCTCGCAAAGATTCGGCTGGCCCTTGCGGCAATAGAGGCAGACATTGCAGGGCGCCGAATTCGCGGGCACCACGCGCATTCCCTGCCGCACGCCGCCATTCACCGCCGCGCCTGCGACCGCGATCTCGCCCGCCAATTCGTGGCCGAACAGGGAGGGAGGCTGGATCATGCGCGGGTGCGAGCCTTGCTTCCAGACTTTCAAGTCCGTGCCGCAGGTGAGCGCCACGCGGACGCGAACGAGGACTTCATCCTCGCTGATGGACGGAATGTCCACGCGCTCGATCTTCATGTCCTCGCGGCCATAGAGCACGGCTGCGGCCATGTGTCCGTTGATGGCTTCCGCGGTCATTGGTGAGTGATCAGCACTTTCAGGGTATCACCCGATGGGCGGGCTGCCAATTCCAAAGCGTCGGAGATGCGCTCAAGCGGAAAGCGGTGGGAAATCATTTCCCGCACGGGCAGGCGGCGCTCGAATACCAGCGCCGCGGATTCAGCCTGCATCTCGACCGAGGCGCTGTAACTGCCGAGAATTTCCTTTTCCTCGATGCCCACCGCCGCCGCGGGGAACTCGAGCTGCAAAACCGGGTCGTTGTGCGCGAACAGGAGCACGCGGCCCCCCGGCCGTGCCAGCGCCAAGGCTTCCGGCACGACCGCCGGGTGGGCCACGGCCACCAGCACCGCGTCCGCGCCGCGCCCGCCCGTGAGCCGGCGGATCTCCGCGGAGAGATTCCCTTCCCCCGAGTCCCAGGATTCGAGCGCGCCCAGCCGAACGCTCGCCGCGCGGCGTCCAGGCATCGGATCGGTTGTGTATACGGCTGCACCCTCATGCTTCGCCAGAAGCATCAGAAGGACTCCCACGGGCCCTTGCCCGAGCACGAGGATCGTCTCGCCCGGCGCGACGCGCGCCTTGCGGACCGCCTTGAGGCACGTGTTCACCGGCTCGACGAAGGTGGCCTCCTCGAAGCTCACTCCGGCAGGAAGCGCAATCATCCCGCGCTCGACAACCCACGGCATGGCGCGAACGTATTCGGCGAAGCCACCGCCGTTGGGATCGAAGCCGGCCGTGAGGCCCGTCTTCTTGTAAACGGCGCACTGCGAGAAAAGACTTCGCTCGCAATAAAAGCACGCACCGCAGGGAACGTGGTGGAAGCTGACGACGCGGTCGCCGGGCTTGAATTTTGTGACGCCGCGGCCGACCCGGACCACCGTGCCGGCAACCTCATGTCCCAGGATTTGGGGCGGCGTGATGAAGCCGTGGTGAATTTTCTTAATGTCCGTGCCGCAGATGCCGCACGCGGCCACGCGAACGAGCGCCTCGCCTTCGCCGATGGCCGGAACGGGAACCTCCTCGACGGCCACGCGGTCCTTGCCGCGATACACACCCGCGCGCATCCGGCTCGCATGTTCACGCTCGGCCTCTTGCGTCCCGATCCTTGCGATGGTCTGGCTCATTGAATCGTTGCGCTCGTTCTTGTCTCGATGGGCGCCGCTCTTTCTGAAACCATCACGATATAGCGGTCCAAGAATTGCGCCAGTGCCTCCGCCGCCCGCTTGCTCTCGCGCCCAAGCTTCACCAAATGTGGCAGCGCCGCGGGGTGCAGCACGATCTTTCCGACAACGCGAGGAATGCTGAGCTTCCCGTCGCCGGTCAGGACTCCTTCCATGTCCTCAAGCGGCATGTCGTCGCTCGCAAGGTCGCTCACGGCTCGAATGGCAACCGCCGGAACGCCGGACTCCGCTGCTTCACGCAAAATTTCGAAGCTCTCCATCTCCACCGCGTCGGCGGTCAAGCCAAGATGCCGCTTTTCTTCCGCCTTGGCGACCACGCGGCCCGCGCTAAGGAACCGATCTACGACCGTCGCGCCACAGTCGCCCGCGAATGAAACCAGCGCGCCGCTGCTCTCCAGAATATTGGCTTCCGAGCCGGTGCGAGCGACTTCAGAGCGCACTGTGCGCGCCGCCAGCACTTGCGCAAGCTGATAGCCGGGCCGCAAGGCGCCCGCCAATCCGGAAGAAATACACAGGCTGACCGAATCGAATTCACTGTTAAACGCTTGCCAGGCGCGCAGCGCGGCTTGTTTGGGGCCGACTCCCGTCAGGATAACGCCCACTTCGGCCGTGCCGATCGTGGCGACATATGCGTCCGCCGTGCCCCATTTCCCCGGGCGAAACCGGTGCCGGGCGCGCCAGGGAGCAAATTCGGTCTCCAAGGCGAATGTGACAAGTACTTTCATTCGTTTCCTACGCGGCGGCGGCCCGCGCCACGCTCTTGCTCGTCGCGTTCCCGCGAATGTAACCGTGCTCTTCGTACCAGCGCACTGCGCGTTCCAGCGCGGCTTCTACGGTGCCCGCGCGATAGCCTAGTTCGCTTTCGGCCTTCCCGCGCTCGACGAACATCCGGTGGCACGACATCTTCACGCCTTCGATCGGAACCCGCGGTTCGCGCCCGGTGAGGCGCGACAGCCATTCGCTCGCATATCCGGCGGCTAGCGCGACGGCATGCGGCAAACGCACGCGTGGCGCCGGGCGTCCGGTGATGGCCGAAAGCGCGTCCAAAATTTCCTTGAGGGTCAAGTTGCGCCCGCCTAGGATGTAGCGCTCGCCGATGCGGCCCTTTTCCGCCGCGAGCAGATGTCCCGCGGCAACATCCTCGACCGGAACGACATTCAATCCCGTGTCCACGTAGGCGGGCATTTTGCCGTTCAGAAAATCAAGAATGATGCGGCCTGTCGGCGTAGGCTTGGCGTCGCCCGGTCCCACCGGCGTCGTCGGATTCACGATCACCACCGGCAAACCCGCGGCCGCGGCTCGGAGGGCTTCTTCCTCCGCCAAAAACTTCGAACGCTTGTAGTGGCCGATCATCTGGCCGACGGTCGCGCGCGTATCCTCGTTCGGCAACGCACGTTCATGCCGTGGCACGGCAATCGTGGCCACGGTGCTCGTGTAGACTACGCGCTCGACACACGCGTCTCCCGCATATTGCAGCAGGCGCCGCGTGCCCTCGACGTTGCTCTGGTAAATTTCAGCCGGATTCTGCGCCCAGAGTCGGTAATCCGCGGCGACGTGAAAAACGCGCCGGGCGCCTTTCATAGCGCGGCCAAGCGAAACCGGATCGCACAGGTCGCCTTCGATGCGCTCCACCGGCAGTCTTTCGAGTGCTTCGAGACGGCTCGTCCGCCGGACCAGCACGCGCACCGAATGCCCTGCGGTGACAAGTTGCCGGGCGACGTGGCTTCCCACAAATCCGGTGGCGCCCGTAACAAGCGTGGTCATAAGATGCGGAAAACCTCATTCGCCGGCGCTTCGGCCGGAACAGGAGTGGCGCCCTGCTTCCCATGGCCATTCGCCGCGCCATTCGACCGACCGTTGCCATTGTGGTGCCCGTTACGCCCGTTGCCGCCCTTGAGCCCGCCCATGCGGCCGGAAAGCGTCCAAGAAAACATTTTCCAGGTGTCGCTCAGCTTCTTATTGCCGCCGATCACGGCCGAGGCTTCATATCCGGCGTGCACCATGCAATCCTGGCAGCGCGGGTCGCGTCCATAGCCGTACTTTTCCCACGGTGTGTTCTCGATCAGCCCCTGGAACGTGTCGTGGTGCGCGTCGGTCATCAGGTAGCATGGCCCCTTCCATCCGCGCGGGTTATAGGTGGGGTTGCCCCAAGCGGTGCACATCAGCTCGCGCTCGCCGCGCAGAAATTCCATGTAGATCGGCGAGGTGACGATGTTGTAGCGCTCGAGCAGCTTGCTCGCCAGACGGAATTTTTCGCGGATTTCCTCCCGCGACATGAAAATTTCCTTGGTCATCACGGCGGCGTAGGAATACGCCGGCGAAATCATGTGGCCGTCCACGCCGAGCGTCTGCAAATAGGCGAACAACTCCGCGATTTCCTCAATGTCGGTTTCCTTATAGATCGTGGTGTTCGAGGTCACCAGGAACCCCGCGGTCTTGGCCGCCTTGATGCCCTCGATGGCCTCGCGGAACACGCCATCGCGCTCGACGCAGATGTCGTGCGTCTTCTCCAGGCCGTCGAGGTGTACGTTGAAGAAAAGGCGCCTCGTGGGCTTGAATTCGGGCAGGCGCTTGCGGATGAACATCCCGTTCGTGCATAGGTAAATGTGCTTCTTGCGCGACAGGATTTCGGCCGCCAGCCGGCTGATCTCCGGATAAATCATCGGCTCCCCGCCACAAATCGAGACGATAGGCGCGCCGCAATCCTCGACGGCCGCCAGGCACTGCTCGACCGTCAGCATCTCGTTGATCGTGGATTTATACTCGCGGATGCGCCCGCAGCCCGTGCACGTCAAATTGCATGCGTGCAACGGCTCGAGCATCATCACCAGCGGATATTTCCCGTACTTCCCGCCGCCGCTTAAGCCCTTGCGGGTCAAGTAACCGGCCATGCTGGCGGTCAGGCTGAAAGGCACTCTCATCCTTTACCCCCGTCTCTGATTAGATGCCGAATTTCATCCGCCGGGACGCTCGCGCCTCGATAAGTTCCCCGGCCCTTGCGCAGATTATCGTAGCGCGCCAACGCATACAGCGGAAATGAGTTGCGGTAATAGTGGTATTTCAAATAGAAAACTCGCGGGAAACCCGTGCCGGTGAATTCATCCTCGTCCCAGGTTCCATCGGCGTTCTGATGCTCGACGATCCATGCAACCGCCCGCTCTGCCACCGGATCGTCCGGCCCGGCTACGGCCAGCAGGCCGATCAGTCCCCACGCCGTTTGCGACGCCGTGCTCTTCCCTTTGCCTTTGAGCGACGCGTCATAATACGAAAGCACGGACTCCCCGAACCCCCCATCCGGATTCTGCACGGAGCGCAGCCAGTCCGCCGCGCGCTGGCATTCCGGCAGCGACTCGAGCCCGATCGTCGCCAGCGCCCGCAGCACGCCGCTGGTACCATAAACTTAATTCACGCCCCAGCGACCGAACCACGCGCCCTCCGGTGTTTGGTCGCGCCGTAGGAACGCCAAAGCCCGCTCAATCACCGGATGCGTCGCGGGCCATCCCATTTGCCCCAGGCATTCTACCACTCGTGCCGTAACGTCCGCGGTCGAAGGATCGAGCATCGCATTGTGATCGGCGAACGGAATGTGGTTCAGAAATTGCAAATCGTTTTCGTGATCGAACGCGCCCCATCCCCCGTCGCTGTTCTGCATGCTTACGAGCCACGCGAGTCCGCGCCGCATCGCGCCGTGCAGACGCGCCGGCTCCGGATATGCCACGCGCCCCAACGCCATCAGGACGAACGCCGTGTCGTCCACGTCGGGATAAAAATCGTTGCGAAATTCGAAGGCCCAGCCGCCGGGCTCGGCTTCCCGATCCTTCACCTGCCAGTCGCCTCCGCCGAGAATCTGATTCTCCAGCAGCCAGCGCTCCGCGCCGACGAGAGCGCGATGCGCCGGATCAACTCCCGCCTCCTCAAGCGAAACCATCGCGATGGCCGTATCCCACACCGGCGAAATGCAGGGCTGGACGCGAAGCGTTTCCCGCTCCTCGATCTCATAGCTGCCCAAAAATCCGATCTGCCGCGCCACTAAAGGTTCGCTTGTATCGCGCCCGTCAGCCAGGAGCGCGTAAATCGAGTTCATCATCGCCGGGAAAATCGTTCCGAGGCCGTCGCTGCGGTCGAACCGCTCGATCATCCATCGCCGCGCGAGTTCCAGCGACACATTCCGCAGCGGCTTCCACGACCAGCGCTCATAAAACTTCAGAAACCGGTCCAGCGCCAGAAAGCAGTTCCGCCACGATACGATGCGCCTGTCCCAGGCAAACGAGAGCGGCCGCCCGCCGGGAACCTTGAAGAGTTCGCCGACCGTCACCCCCTCCGGCAGCCGCCACACGGGTTTGTGCGCGTAGATGACCGCCAGGGGAATCACGATTCCGCGCGTCCACGACGACATCTCGTAAATATTCAGCGGAAACCAGTTCGGCAGGAGCATCAGCTCGGGAGGAATCGCGGGGACGAGGCTCCAATCAATCGCGCCCGCCATTGCCAAGTAAAACCGCACATAGGAATTCGTGGCTTCCAGGCCGCCGAGCTCGTGGATTTTTCTCTTCGCCTTTTCCAGATGCAGCGCGCCCGCCGGATCGCCGGCCAGCCGCAGCGCCACCCACGCCTTCACCGTGGCGTTCAGCTCCGATGGGCCGCCATAGAAAATGTTCCAGCCGCCGTCCGGAAGCTGCCTTTCACGAATGTACCGGGCCAATTTTGCGGTCTTCGGCGAGTTCAACTCGCCCAGAATGTGCAGGTAGAGTATGTAATCCGATTCGAGAGTGGTGTCGGCCTCCAGCTCGGCCCACCAGTAGCCGGGCTGTGCTTGGACGGAAAGCAGCCAGTTCACCGCCCGGCCAATGGCCGGCTCGACCTGAACGTCGCGGGCGGCAACGGTGGCAGTGCCCTGCGCCGAGCCTCGACCGGCGCCTTCCGCACGCAGTCTGGCCTCTGGTACTATCAAACCCTCAGACATTTTCTTTTTCTTTCCTTAAGTAAGCCGGCAAATTGGGAATGACACATGGGCGCTCGCGCAAACTCGGCGGCCCCAAGGTTTAAGTCCATGCGTGCCCTCAGCTAAGGTCTCTATTATCATTTGCCTGCCATCCCCCGGTCAACAAAAAATCCGCCTACTTTTCTCTATCGGTTCCATCTGCTTAAATAAGCCGGACTTACCAGGTTGGCACGAAAATGGAAGGGCGGGTACTATCTGGGCGCCTGACTTGGTCTTGGCCCCTCAGCTTGGTCGGCTCCAAGCCGATCACGTTCCGTGCGTCTGCTCCTCAAGCTGGCGGAGGCGCGCGGCAAGCGCCGGCAAGCGCGCGATCCAGCCATATTGCTCCTTGAACTTTTCGAGCGGACGCGCGGGCGTTCCCCAGACGGTCTGCCCGCTGGGGATGGTCTTGCCCGTGAGGATTCCCGATTGCCCGCCCAGCATCGCGCCATCCTCGATCGTGCAGTGCTCTCCGATGCCCACCTGCCCGCCGACCATCACGTTTCGCCCAAGCGCGCTGCTGCCGGAAATTCCCGTCTGCGCGACGATCACCGAATGCTCGCCGATGCGGACGTTGTGGGCGACCTGAACGAGGTTATCAATTTTCACGCCTTCACCGATTTGCGTCGTTCCGAGCGAACCGCGATCAATCGTGGTATTGCACCCGATTTCCACGTCGTCGCCGATCTCGATCGCGCCGATCTGCGGAAATTTCCAGTGCTTCCCTTCCCCGAAGACATAGCCGAATCCGTCGCCACCAATCACCGCGCCTGAATGCACCTCGACGCGATTCCCAAGTCGCGCTCCCGCGTACAACGTGACCCGCGGATGCAGCCAGCATTTTCCCCCGACGCGCGCGCCCTTCCCCAAAAAGCAAAACGCCTCGATCACTGTTCCCGCACCGATCTCCACTTCCTCTTCGATTACGACGTACGGGCCGATGGACACACCCGGCGCAAGGCGCGCGCTCGCATCCACAATCGCCGTCGCATGGACGCCTTCCTTCGGAGCCGAACGCGGCAGCAACCATTCCGCCGCCTTCGCAAAAGCGAGCTTCGGATTCTTCGCTTCGAGGATCGTCTTTCCAGCGATCCGCGTGCCCGGAGGCACGAGCACACATCGCGCGGGCGATTCCGCGGCACGCTCGCGATGCCGGTTCGAGTCAATGTAGATAAGGTCCTCGGCGCACGCACGCTCGGGACTTGCAACTCCCGACACTCGCGCTCGCGCATCTCCTTCGAGTTTCGCTCCCAAATATTCAGCGAACTCTCCCGCTGTCCGTGTCATCGCTTCCTCCTGCTCATGAACCACCTGGCTGAAAATCGTTCCTTAAAAAGGGTAGATCGGCTTCTCCCCCGGCGGCCGCGTCTTCCACCGCTTGTGGACCCACAGCCACTGGTCGGGATGCGCGCGAACATAGTCTTCGATCGCGCGAGTGAAGCGCGCCGTACTCTCCCGCACGTCGGCCTCTTCGTTCCACGTGCGCGCGAGCGTCACTGCCGGCTCGAACCGCAGGCGATATTTGCGGCGCTGGCTGTCCCACGAAAGAAAGCCAGGAACCACCGCCGCGTCCGTGCGCAGCGCGATGCGCGCCAAGCCTGCCGTGGTCGAAGCGGGAATTCCGAAGAACGGCACGAACACGCCCTCTTCGAGCACCGTATTGTGATCGGCCAGTATCCCGACCGTTCCGCCTTCGCCGAGCACTTTCAAAATCGCGCGCGCCGAGCGGTTTTTCTCGATGGGCTGGTTGCCGGAAAGGCAGCGATATCGGTTGATGAGCGCGTCCACGCGTGCGTTCGCGATGGGCCGCACCAGAAAGTGCAGCGGGTTGCCGTAGAGCGCGTGGGCAAAGGGCGCCAGCTCCCACGCGCTCATATGCCCGGTGAGAAACAACACACCTTTGCCCCGACGGTGCGCCGCATCGAAATTCTCGAATCCGTCGAGAAAGACGATGCGCTCGATTTCCTCGCGCGTGCACTTGGGAAACTGCGAAAACTCCCCCGCCATCCAGCCGACTTGCCGCACCATACCGCACAGGATGCGCTTGCGCTCAGCCGCGCTCGATTCCGGAAACGCGAGGGCCAGATTGAACTCGGCCGTGCGGCGCAGCGGCCGGCGAATCGCGTACGCTGCCGCCGCGAAATTCGCTCCCAAGATTCGCGCCGCGGAGCGCGGCAGCAGTCCCAGCAATTTCAGCCCCGTCCACGCCACGGCGTATTCGAGCCACTCGCGCACCGCGCGCCATTATGCTAGAGGCAAGGCCCGCAACGCCACAATGTTAGACTGAAGGCCCATGCGCGACGTTCGACCGCACCCCAACCGTGAATGCATCTCCGCGAGAGCCGCATTCGTGTTGGCGATTGTGTACATGATCTTCGCCGGCATTGGAGCGATCGGACTCGTTGGCCCGGACGAGCCGCGCTACGCCTGGATTGCGCGTGCGATGGCCCGCACGGGAGATTGGGTAACGCCGCGGCTTTACGGCCGGCCCTGGTTCGAAAAGCCCGCGCTTTACTACTGGGGGGCAGCCTGCGGATTCGCGCTCCATCT
>Ga0187817_10000079_pt1 | contig 30343 bp, 22 predicted proteins | sample NC_wetland_sal_i_17_FD_132431 | JGI IMG/M metagenome (GOLD analysis project Ga0187817, IMG submission 132431) | Wetland sediment microbial communities from Neuse River Estuary, North Carolina, USA - SO4_2 | ecosystem: Environmental > Aquatic > Freshwater > Wetlands > Sediment | place: USA... | reverse complement strand
TTTTTCCGTAGTGCGGCGACTCATACTCGGCCACATGTTGGCGATACTTGAAGTGCGGATATTCCGCCACCTCGTTGACGTAGAGCACGCCGCCCGACGCCACTTGCTGCTTTGAGAGCTTGCGCTCGGCGTCGGCGCGCGGATTGTCTTTGAGCCACTCCCCGAGCAGGGTGTAGGTTTTCACCTGCTGGTTGTGGGCCAGACGGTCGGCGACTTCCCGGAGGCGTGGGTCGCCGAGGATCTCTTCCTCCACCGCGGGATACTCATCACCCACCGTTCGCCAGATGCGGTACCAGAGACGGTCGTGGCCACCGCCCACCATCATGTAGCCGTCCTTGCAGGGATTCACGGCGTAGATATTGATGGCCAAGTCCCAATTGCCGTACCGGGGACGGATGCTGCCGTCCATCGAGTACCACGCCCAGCTGTAATCGAGGATCCGGATAATGGCTTCCGCCGAGGTGGCTTCGATGAACTGTCCTTCGCCAGAAACGTTCTCGCGATACATCACTGCCGCCAGAATGCCCATCGCCGCCGCGCTCCCACCCACGTGATCCGCCATCCACAGCGCGGAACGGGTCGGCTGTCCGCCGAATTCCTTGGGATCTCCGGTGCCGTGAACGAACCCGCAGGCGGCTTGGGCGACCGGATCCAGCATTCCCGGTTTGTCTTTAAGAGGACCCCACTGCCCACGCTGGCCGACCCAGCAGTAGATCAGTCGCGGGTTCAACTCGCGGAGTTGGCGATAGCCGATGCCCCACTCGTCCCACTGGCCGGGAGGCGCATTCTCGATGATCACGTCGGCATGAACGGCCAGATCCCGGAGAATCTTCCGGCCCTCCTCCGTCTCCAGATTCAACGTGACCGAGGACTTGTTGCGCATCTCATGGAGAAACTGTCCGCCGACCTTCTCCCCCGTTTCCTTGTCCTCGAACATGTATTCTTGTCGGCCAAAGGGTGTCAGCTTACGAAGCGGATCGCCTCCCGGGGGCTCGATCTGGATGACCTCAGCGCCCAGTTCGGAAAGTTGTGAGGAGCACCAGTGCCCAATCATCATGCTGGTCGTGCAATCCAGCACACGCAGGCGGGAAAGCGCTTCCGGTTTTTCGAAATTGTGTTCCGGGCGCAGGATCGATTCCAGGAAGAGCGGATACGCCTTGGCTTGATCGCTGAGTCCCGCATAGACCTCTTCAGGTTTGGCCGTGGGGATCGCGGGCCAAGCTGCAACTTTAGATTCAGCTGCTGCCATGAGATGGCCTCCTAATGCTGTGGTTCCTCTTGCAACCCTTTTGGGGCGGCGGATAACGTGAAAGCTTCGTGCAAAAGCAGGGCCGAATTTTGGTTCGGTTCTGAAATCCTGTCTGTGATCCTGGTCACACTCATCAGTGATAGCCCCCCGAATCGACCTCCTGGTAAGAGATCCGGCTGCCGGACGGAGGAGAGGTGCGGGAGCAAAAACCGCTGAAAATCACGGGTCATTGTGATCTGCGTCACTGAAGGCCGGCCCGCTCTCCGGAACAATCCGCTGAATGCCGCCTCACATGGATCGAGGCGGACACTCGTTGGGCCGCACGCAGCTTTTCCAACGGCCACTGGCGCTTCGACAACGCGCTGGTTTCCCAACCCGACCGCGAGGCAACTTCCTCCGGTTCTGGCTTCGGATACCGAGCTACCGGCTGAACAAGAGAATACAGCAGCGCTGTCGAATTATACAAAGGGTGGCCATCAATGGTATCTGTGTGCAAATCCAGTTTGTTGATCAGATTGGCAGCGCTCCTCCTCGGCGCTGCGATTGCCGTTCCTGCCGAGGCCCAGTACACAGTCGGCCGTTTGGAGGGAACGATCTTTGACCCAACGGGCGCAGTTGTCTCCGGGAGCAATGTCGCCCTGCAAAACCTCGGCACCGGCGCGACCCGGACCTATGTCACTGGCACAGACGGTTTCTACGTTTTCTTCGCCGTACCTGCTGGGGATTACGAACTAACGGCAGAGGCCCTGCATTTTGCGAAAAAAAGCGAATATATCCAGATCCTGACAAGCGAGACTACCAACCGGAACCTGACTTTGGGAGTAAGCCCCCAGTCCGCGACGATCGACGTACCGAGTGAGGCCCCGGGCCTGCTGGACATCACCGATGCCCAGCTCGGCACCACGCGCACCGAACTCGAGTTATCGAGCCTGCCCAGCAGCGGCCGCAACATGATTTCGTTCATCCACCTGGCCCCGGGCGTTGAACCCATGAACAATCCGCGCGGCGGCAGCACCTTCGGCGGTGGTGGTTCGCTGGTGCTTGTGCTGGGACCGCAAGCCGGACTTTTCTCGGCCAACGGCGGCCGCGCCCGTTCCGGCTCCGTACAGCTTGACTACACGGATGCCAATGACTGGGAGTATGGAGGCTTCGCCCTCGGCATGCAGTCCATCACTCCGGAAATGCTGCAGGAATTCAAAATCTTGACCGGCAACTTTTCCGCAGAATATGGTGTGAAGTCGAACGCCGAAGTCATCATGGTAAGCAAGAGCGGCACCAACCAACTACACGGAAGCGCTTACGACTTCGCGCAGAACACACTGTTCAATGCGCGCGATTACCTGGACACGAGCGGTCAGGCTACGCCCGTGCAATCGAATGTCTACGGCGTCAGCGCCGGCGGGCCGGTGCTCCGCAATCGTACGTTTTTGTTTGGCGCCTATGAACGCCGCAGCATACGCGGCAACGCTTTTACCACTATCGCCGACCTGCCCACTGCGACGGCGCGCGCGACCGCGTCGGACCCCATCATCACCGATTTGATGAACCTCTATCTGCCGCTGCCTAAGATCAATGCCTCAGCCTCCGACTGGGGTCAACTCGTCACCAAGATTCCTTCGCCGATCGATACCTACCAAGTGCTGCTCAAAGCCGACCAGCAGCTGAGTACCGGGCATTCACTGTCGGCGCGCTATTTGCAGAGTTCGGGCTCGTTCGTGGCGCGCGCCTCGGGGCAGAATACGCTGCCCGGATTTGATACCGATGTCAATTTCGCTCTCAATAATGCCAATCTCACCGACGCTTACGCGGTCGGCATGCGGACGGTTAACCAACTGCGATTGTCCTACGGATATGCGCGCGCTCTGAGCCTGGCGCAGAACGGACTTACGACTCCACGTTTTCAGATCGTGGGCGCTGATTCATTGAACTTTGGCTCGTTGAACACCGACCCTCAGGAGAGGCGCTTCAACATCTACCAGGTCAACGACACGCTCAGCCACTCCAGCGGCGGACACATCTTGAGTATGGGTTTTGATGTGCGCAAGATCCAGGACCATTCTCAGGCCGACACCAACACGCGTGGCATCTTCACTTTCACTTCTCTGGCTGGCTTCCTTGCCGGCCAGCCCAGCAGTTGGACCCAATTGTTTGGCAGCACACAGCGCGACCTGCGCACGGGAGTCTACAGTTTTTTCTTTCAGGACGACTGGAAGGTGCGGCCGACGTTGACCCTGAACCTTGGCGCACGCTGGGAGGTCCAGGGAGCGCTCAACGAAACGAACGGACGTTTGTCCGTCCTCGATCCTGCGCTACCGGGCCCCGTCGGAGACGCTGGAACCGGCCCGCTGGGAAGCTTTCGCATGGGCGGTCCGGCTGTCGACCGCAACCCCTTCAACGTCGCTCCCCGCCTGGGGTTCGCGTGGAACCCGGATCGCGGGAACCTGGTGTTCCGCGGCGGCTACGGCATCTATTGGGACTCGTTCACGTTCGACTTGCTTACGGTGGCGCGCTCCGCGCCACCTTTTAACTACCAACCCAGTCTCTCCTGCGCAGGCAGCGCCTGCCAGATCTCCGGAACCAACAGTTTCGACAATCTCGTGAACGGCACCGCGGCAATCCAATCGTCGACTGAAGCTCAACTTGGCAGTTTTGGAACCCAGCTGAACTTCGGCAGCGTCAATACCGTGAATCCGCAACTCAGGAACCCCTACGTCCAGCAATACAGTCTCGGGATGGAATACCAATTCGGGCGAGGTTACATGTTCGGCCTGAGCTATGTCGGCAGCAAAGGTACGCACCTGACGCGGCTGGTTCCCATCAACCCGGTGGTTAATGGTCCGGCTCCCGCCACCAGTTTGGCTGACGAAACTGCTCGGTTCGCCGATTTCGTGCAAGCGTACAAAGACGAAAACGGGCGGCCCAATGGAGGCGCCAATATCCGGCTGGATCCGCGCTTCGATCAAGTGAACCGGCTGGACGATGGAGGAAGCTCCATCTACCACTCGCTTCAGGTCACCGGTAACAAGAGCTTTTCCCATGGCCTGCAATTCCAGGCTTCCTACACCTGGTCGAAGTCCATTGACGATGCATCCGACTTCTATCCCGTCATTCAAGCCAATGACAACAGCTTTGCGCAGGACGGGTCGAAGCTGGACGCGGAACGCGCGGTTTCCAATTTCGATATCCGCCACCGGATCATCGTCACGGAGGTCTGGCAGGTTCCGTTTTTCCGCAGCCGGAAGGGTCTCACCGGAAAGATATTCGACGGCTGGAGTTTCGAGTCGGTGAACCTTTGGCAGTCCGCCGTGCCAGCCACTGTTCTGGCCGGAACGATCCAGGACCCAAACGGAAGCCCGCTCGCAGTCCCCGACGTCAATCTCGACGGCAACTTTATTTCTCCAGGCTTGGACAACACTCGCGCCAACTGCGACCCCGCCGGCACTCACTTTTCGCTGGGCGCGCCCGCCAGCATTTCAGGATTTAGCCAGCCGCTACTGGGCAATGACGGCACATGCGGCAGAAATAGCGTCCGCATGAACAGCCTCACGAACTTCGACTGGTCTTTTTTCAAGGACACCGAACTGGCCGAACGCGGACCGTGGGGATCGGGTCCTTGGAAGCTTCAATTCCGCGCCGAGATGTACAACATCTTCAACACCCCTTTTCTTACTGCGCAGGGCAACGCGTGGCGAACAGTGCCCGCGTCTTCCTTAAGCAGCACCCTCTTCGGAACCGTGAATGCAGCGGGAAATGCCAGAAAAATGCAGCTTGCTCTTAAATTGAGTTGGTAAGGCAAAACCGCAGCTCGGAGCAAGTTGGGCGTTCTCGTTTCAGTCGGTTCTGCCACTGGTTAAGCGACCTCCCTCCGTCTTGAGATGGAGGTTTGGGCTGGGTGTTAGACGCCGGTCACGTGACTCAACGTTGGCCTTTGTGTTTCCTTTCTATCTAACTTACCTAGAAGCCATTCATAAATCGGAAAGAGACGAGGAGACGACGGAGTAAGTAGCGAGGATGTTATGCCGAAAAACGGACTCGAAATATTTTCTTGACTTCCGCATGCTTCCGTGCATAATACGCGATCAATCGCCTCTCCGGACGGGCAGTTTGCGGCCACGGCAAATACCCTCCCAGAGGTAGGGGCCTGGTTCCCAGAACGAACGAACCCAATCGGGAAACAAAAAAAACTTATAGGGACGGACTACCGGAAAGCTCCGAAGAAGAGGGCTGGGAAATAAGTCCCTGACCGGCGCGATCGTTGGTGGCGAGAGGGAGTGGGATACTTTCGCCTCTTAACCTGTCACGCCGCAGACAAGAAGCAGGGAAACCCCGGGGCTGCGCATCAGCTAGCTTCCCCAAGCGGACAACCGGAGCCTACCTGGACTACCAGGGGAATATCCGTCGATCACGATGGGAGGGGCAGGGCCATGAGCACGCCTACAAACGGCTGGGGCGCAACCTCACACCGGCAACAACCTGCGGCGGGCCGGGCTCGTTCTGGTTGACGAAAGCGGACGTCCTGTCTACTACGATCGTGAAGCGATTGCCATTTTGACCTATCCCCGGCATGCGAAGAGTTTAGGGAGGATTGAGGACCTCTTGGCACGCGAGGTTCAGGCGTTGCTGGTTGGCTTGGGAGTTTCGCACGCCACACCCGGCACGGCCGAATTCACCTCGGGCAGGAGGCGTTATGTATGCCGCGCTTTTGACTTGACTGGCAATTCCGGAAGAGGCTCGCGCCTGATGACGGGACTCCTCATCGAACGAGATACCCCGAAAATGGTCAATGTCTCAGAAGCGGCCGAGCACTTCCATTTGACGCAGCGGGAGCAGGAAACGGTCGGTCTGTTAACCTTGGGACTGACCAGCAAGGAAATTGCGACTCGGATGAATATCAGCACGAACACGGTGAAAACCTTCTTTCGGCTCGTCATGACGAAAATGGGAGTGAGCACAAGATCGGGGATTGTGGGCAAGATCGCGCGCCTGTAGGCTCTGCCGCTCCTGCGCAAGTCTCGTCGCTACAGGCTACTCCGTTTGGACGATAGACAGCATCTCGAAGATCACCAATACTCGAACGAATGAATCAAGAGCACGAGCGCCGCTGCCACCCGCGGTATCAGGCTTCTCTAGTAATCGCGCTCCAGGAACTTTCACCCCCCGGGATTCCTGATCCAAGCGCGGTCAGCGTTCACAGCGAAACCCGAAACATCAGCAACGGCGGCTTATGTGTGCTCTTGGAGCAGGAATGCCACAGATCCTCACTCTTGAAATGCGAAATCTCCGTGGCCGGCTCCGCGGTTGCAATTCCAACCCTTGCGCAAGTGCGCTGGATGCAAGAAAACGAGCGAGGAGAATTTGCAACGGGTCTAGCCTTCCTTCTTTAATGAACTGCTTTCCCGATCCCGTTTAATCTCGTTGGGCTAATTCCTTTGGGTTAGTTCATCCGGCTTATGCCATCTGGGGCATAGACAGCGGCGCAAAACCGTCCCAGCATATGCCAACTCGGGTTTCACGGAACTTTTCCACACCGGTTCGATTGCTCTAAAGAAACTCCGTCACGCCGCAGACAAGGCGCAAGGAAACGGCCCGCGTGACATAACTCTCGGCAGGCGCCAGGCCAAGAAGTTCAATCGGGGGGCGAACACAGGTACGGCCAGGAGGAGGACCCAATGACATTTGCTTTGAAGACGCTTTTCACGATTGCTGGGAGGATTCCGATGAAGACCATAGGCAGACAATTTCTCACTCTCACCCTGATACTGGCCGCTCTGGCGGTGTCTTCGGTGCGGCCGGCCCATGCTCAGATAAACGGGTCGGCGCCTCCGCACGCGCGGCGCCGGGCATCTTCGGCAAGCCCGATGCTTTCGGCGACCGATGTTCAGACTTTCCAGACAAACCTCACTAACCTGGTGACCTGGTTCCAGGGAGTTGCCGTCACGCCGACGCAGCAGGCGACAGTCGCCGATCTGCAAACTGAACTCTCGAACTTGACGAGCGACCAGATGACGCAACTGGCGAACAATTTCGACACCAACGCGTTTAATACCGCGGTGACCAGTCTGCTGAACGTGGTCCCCGCCCAGTCAGTCTTGCCGCCCACGGACCCTCCGGCCGACCTGAAAAATCCCGACTACATGGGCTGTACGCCGCAGATGGGCGGGGCACCCGACGTTTTCACGCTCACCACCGTTCCTTCCGATCCGAACACGATTTATGTTCTGGAACAGCTCACGTATATCCTCCAGGCTACACAAATCCTTTCCGATGATCTTTGCAGCATGCAGACCGTGATTGCGGGCGAAGGCAGCAACGTGCCCGTCTGTATCATCGCGATCGTGGCCGACCAGCTGAAGGCTGCTTCGGATTTCACGAAGCAGACTCTCATGTTCTGCGACAGTAACGTTGCTTCCGCGCAGACCCAAACCGCCTGGCAAAACACCATCGTCATCGACACCGATATCCAGAAGCTGGCGGATGCTACTACCAACCAGTTCTCGCAAACCGCCAACCTGGTTAACACGGTTGCCGCCAACATCACCTCCAACTCCACCGCCGTGGACGTCGACATCGCCAACCGCGTTTCGGCGATCGACTCCGATCTTGCCAACCGCATCAGCATCGTGGACGCCGACGTGATCAACAAGAGCACCGCGGTGGAAGCCGACCTGAACAACCACCTGAATTCCGTGGATAACGACATCCTCACCCGCGACACGCAAATTGACAACGAAATCAGCACGTTTCAAACGCTGGAGGTGCGCATGCAAATCGAGGCGAACCTGGCTGCCGGGCGGACAATCGGACTCTTCGAGGTCCCTGTGGCCGACGGCGGCTACCTGGAGACGGTGCGCTCCATCGTCAACGACACCATCGGCAAGCTGACAGCCGCCGGGATGACGATCAACGGCGCGACCAAGTACCTTGCCCTGGGTGATACCGCTTACGCCAGCAAACTATACAAGACGGCCTACGCCGACTACCTGACTGCCTACACCACGGCGGTCAAGTAAACGATCCACTACCGGAGAGCGATATAGAGGCGGTACAGGAGGATGCGATGAAGGCGCGAATTCATGGAAGACAGGAAAAGGTTGCTTATTTCGGATCGAGAACGGTAGCGTGGCTCGTGGTGCTAGGCGTGGCCCTGCTTCTGCCCGGCCTTGCGCAGGCGCAAGCGCCTTTTATTCAGGAACTGAGCCAGACGAGCGTGGCTCCGGCTGGACCTGACCTCACGGGGTTCACCATCACAGGGACAGGCTTCAACAATGGGACCAGCTTCCCGCCAGCGGCTCAAGTGCTGTTCATTGGCCCTGCGGGGACCGACACCATAACCCCCACTACCATCGGGGGTAAGTGCGATAGCCTCGGATACTGCACGCAGATAACTCTGACCATAAAGGCGGCGGATACTGCCAAAGCCGGTATGGCGATCATCATCGTGCAGAACCCCTTTACGACGACTCCCCCGCCGGTCCCTCTGGATTCGAATGCCGTGCTGTTCCCGATTTCTAATTCGGAACCGGGGGTTTCGTTCTACAACTCCACCCTCACCGTGGGCGCCAATCCCCAGGGGATTGCGGTGGGTGATTTTAACGGCGATGGGAAAGAAGACCTCGCGATCGTGAATACCCCCGAAGACTCCGTGACCATCCTGCTCGGCAACGGAGATGGCACCTTTACGCCGACCCCCGGTTCGCCGATTAATCTCGGCAACAATCTTCAGCCGGTGGCGGTGGTTGTGGGAGATTTCAACAATGACGACAATCTGGATCTGGCCGTGGCCAACGAGACGGACAACTCGGTTTCCATCCTGCTCGGCGACGGACACGGAGGCTTCACCGTGGTAGGCTCGCGCTTCTCCACCATGGGCCAAAACCCCGTCGCGCTGGTGGCTGTGGATTTGGACGGCGACAACAATCTGGACCTGGCGGTGCTGAACCAGTCGGACACTTCGTGTAAAGGCAACGGGTCGGTAGACCTGCTGGTAGGCGACGGAGCTGGAAATTTCAGTCAGCTTTTGTCCGGTGATTTTAACTGGTACCAATTCAACGCGGGTTATATTTCTGCGAATCCCATTTGCGTGGGAGCCTCTCCCAATTCGATAGTTGCGGCTGACTTCAACGGCGACGGCGCGCCCGACCTGGCAGTCACTGCCGGAAGTGGTGGAAGTTGTAACCCGGGCGTGGGCGTGGCTTCGGTCATGTACAGCAACGCCCAGTTCCTCTGCACGCAGGGTCTTCTTACTTGCGCCAGCAATGTTACGCCTGTGTCCTTTTGCGCTGGGAAGCAGCCCCGTTCTCTGGCCGCAGGTGATTTCAACGGCGACAGCGCCGTGGACCTGGCGGTAGCCGACCTCGGGGACGGCAGTGTCAGCATCCTGCTCAACGATGGTACCGGTGCCTTCAAAGAACCTGCGCTGAACTTCCTCACGCACAGCGCTGCTCCCAACGCTTTGGTGGTTGGGGACTTCAACTCGGACCAGGTGCTGGACTTAGCCGTGCTGAGCCCGGCTGGGGTCACGATCATGCCGGGAGACGGGAAGGGCAATTTCAGCACCGTGCAAGGGCCTTTCAACGCCGGCACCACGCCCGTGGCGGCGGCGACGGCCGATTTCAACGGAGACGGGCGGCTCGATCTTGCCGTCACCAACCTCGGCAACATGAACCAAGTCAGCATCATGCTGACGTCGCCGCCACTCACCTTCACTCCCTCCAGCCTGGATTTTGGCAACGCGCCGGAAAGCGCCGTCAGCTCGGCGCAATTCATTACAATCGCAAACAGCAGCAACGCATCGCTGACTCTCACAAATATCGGTCCATCGGGCCGAACGCCATTCAGTTCCACATCGACCAGAGCAAGGTGAGCAGTTCTCCGTGCTCGTTGACATCGCAGACGCTGGCGGCGGGTGCGTCCTGCAACATCGCCGTGGAATTCGCTCCTACCAGCATTGGCGATTTTGCCGCCGACGTGCTGGTGCAGGTGATGTTCGGCACCGGAACATTCAGCCAGTCTGCTGGCTTGCAGGGCAGCGGTCTGGCTCCGGTTCTGAGCCCCAGTCCCCTGGATGCCAGCTTCGTGCCCACACTCGTCGGCACCACCAGTTCCGACTCGCCTCTCTCGGTAACGATTTCCAACGTCGGCGCCGTGGATGCGACGATCGCAAGCAGCGGCGCGGTTTCGATCTCGGGCCTGAACGCTGGCGACTTCTCTGCTACCGGATGCCAGCCAGCCTCCCTGACGGCGGGATCCGGCACTTGTACCATCGGCGTGACCTTTATGCCCTCCGCGGGAGGAGTGCGCACCGCCCAACTCAATATCAGCTACACCATCACAGGAGGAAGCGGCCCCATCGTTCTGACTGTCGGGCTGTCCGGCGTCGGTACAGCACCGCAGGTCAGTCTCTCGAGCGCACCGGTAACGTTTGGCAACCAGCAGGTGGGCACGACGAGCGGTGCGGCGCCGGTGAGTCTCTCCAACCTGGGCACCTGGCCGCTCACCTTCGCCAGTGTCGCAAAAGCGGGAACGCTTGGCGGAGCAAATTCGGGCGACTTCTCGATCACCAGCAATGGCTGCGCGTCGTTGTCGTTGTTACAGTTGGCCCAAAGTTCCGCTTGCGGATTGACCGTTACCTTCATGCCGGCGGCGCCGTTCAGTCCGCCCACGGACACGCGCACAGCTACGATCACGTTTACGGACAATAACAACGCCGTGCCCAACAGCACACAGACCGTGATTCTCACCGGCACCGCTACGGGGCCGGTGGCTACTCTATCCACGGCCAGCCTCGGCTTCGGCGGTGTGCCGATAACGACCACCAGCGTGCCTTTGAGCTTCACGCTTACCAACACTGGCACTGCTCCTCTTGCAATAGCGATGCTGAACGGCATTGCAATTAGCGGACTGAACGCCGGTGACTACGCTTTCACCGACACCTGTCCCCGCTATCCGTCCACCATTGCGGTGAATGCCAACTGCACGATAACGATAAGACTCACGCCGTCGGCAACTGGAGCGAGCAGTGCGACGCTGACCATCACCGACAATGACAAGCACTCCCCGTCCGACACCAACTACCAGCAGACGGTGAGCCTTGGCGGTACTGGAACCGACTTCACCATCGGCGCTACGCCTCCTTCAGTTACTGTTTCGCCGGGGAAATTTGCCACTTACATGCTGACCATTACGCCAGTCAGCGGGTTCAACCAGACCCTCGCGCTCGCCTGCAGCGTATCGCCGGTGGCGTCGAAGACGACGTGCGCTCTGCCGAATTCGGTGGTGGTGAATGGAACGACCGCAGTCGCTTCGGTCACGGCCAAGAACTCGAGCAAAGGCAAGTACACGCTCACATTCACCGCAACGTACACGGCAACCGCTCCGGCCACGGGCACGCTTTCTCACAGCACGACGGCGCTGTTGACCGTGAAATGAGTTGGTTTAGAAATAGTAAGGAGACTCGGGAATCGAATGCGGGAACAGGATCCCTATTCCGATTTCCCGAGTCAAACCCTGTTCTTGGGCAGGTGTGGTCTGGTAAGCCCTTTTGTTTTGGCGGAAGCGTGTGTGAGTCGAACACACCGGCGACATCGAGGATGCCGCCCGCCGGTTTTGAAGACCGGGACGATCACCGGACCGCATGCGCTTCCGCACTTCGCCGGTAATTTCGTGGGGAAGTTCGTCTGGAACCTAACACGAACTACTTCGGCTGCGCCACCACTCGCAGGTACGGTTTGAGAGTCTTCCAGCCGGCGGGATATTTCTGCCTGGCCTGGTCTTCCGATACCGACGTGGGAATGATCACGTCCTGTCCCGGCTTCCAGTTCACGGGCGTGGCTACATTGTGTTTTGCGGAGAGCTGGATCGAATCCAGCGCGCGCAGCACTTCATCGAAATTGCGTCCGCTGCTCATGGGGTAGATCAGCATTAGCTTGATCTTCTTGTCCGGACCAATCACGAACACGGTGCGCACCGTGGCGTTGTCCGCAGCCGTGCGGCCCTCGCAGCTAGTTCCTGCCTCGGCAGGCAGCATGTCATAGAGCCTGGCTACCTTGAGTTCGGGATCGCCGATCATCGGATAGGTCACTTTGTGACCCTGCGTTTCTTCAATGTCAGCAACCCACTTGCCATGGCTGGTTACCGGATCCACGCTCAGTCCGATGATTTTCGTGTTGCGCTTGGCAAACTCCGGTTGCAGGCCCGCCATGTAGCCCAGTTCGGTCGTGCAGACGGGAGTGAAATCCTTGGGGTGCGAAAACAGGATCGCCCAGCCGTTGCCGATCCATTCGTGAAAGTTGATCGTGCCTTGCGTGGTTTCGGCAGTAAAGTTGGGAGCTTCGGAGTTGATGCGTAGAGACATATTCATTCCTCGCGTAATGTAATAAATCGACGGCCGATTGGCGCGCTTAAAACCCCACCGGATTAGGAGAGATAGAATATCCAGCGCCCACCGGCCCGTCAACCCGGGGTCAGACTGGTGCTGGGAAATTATGTCATCGCATCAAGTCCGATCAAGCCTCAGCGCGCAAGCTGAAAGAGCACGTTAGAATGTCAGAGATGTCTTCCTCGCCCCGAAAGTTTTCTATGGTGCAAGTCGACGTGTTTACTGACCGCGTCCTCACCGGCAACTCGCTGGCGGTGTTCCTCGATGGACGTGGCCTGACCACGGAAACCATGCAGGCATTGGCGCGCGAGATGAATCTCTCCGAGACCACCTTCATCCTCCCTGGCGATACCGCCGCGGAAAAGACCCGTGGAGTCCGCGTGCGCATCTTCACCGTGCAGGAAGAACTGCCCTTTGCCGGACATCCAACGCTTGGCACCGCGTTTGTTCTCCGCGGCCAGCCCGGCGCCCTCGCTGGCGCACCCGAAATCCGGCTCGACCTGAACGTTGGCACCGTGCCCGTGCGCTTCACCCAGGAACCAGGGGAGCCCATCTTTGGAGAAATGACGCAGCAGAATCCCGAGTTCGGCGCGATCCACAACGTGGAGGACGTCGCGCGTCTCGCCGGCCTCAGCGCCGCTGACTTAGATGACTCTGTGCCCATTCAAACGGTCTCCACCGGCGTTCCCTTTACCATTGCTGCGCTGCGTTCGCTGAAAAAATTACAAAATCTCCGGCTTGATCCCTACCGCGCCACCGAGTACCTTGCGCCGACCGGTGCGAAGTTCTTTTACTTTGTTTGCCGCGAAACCGTCGATCCCAAAGCACGCTTGCACGCGCGCATGATTTTTTACAACGGAGAAGATCCGGCCACCGGTTCCGCTGCCGGATGCTGCGCCGCCTGGATGGTCGCGCACTCCGTTGCTGCCAGCGAGGAGCAGGTTTTGATCGAGCAAGGGCTCGAAATGCACCGTCCCAGTTGCATTTTCGTTCGCGCCACCGAGCACGATAACCAGGTTGTCAATGTGCGTGTCGGTGGAAATTGTGTGGAAGTTCTCCGCGGTGAAGTCACGATCGCGATCTAGTGCATCAAACCACCGCGACAATCGCGGCTCCGAGCGTGATGGCACGATCTTCCCTCCCACCGGAGTGCCATTAGCGAGCGCGGCACTTTACCGGCGCTGCAATTCTGTTTAGCATTCACCTCGCTCTGGTTTTCAAAGAAGAAGACTTTCAACAGCTTTAGAAAATTTTGTGACGACGAACTCCCGGTTTACTAATGAAACCCAAAAAAACAATTCTCTGTGTGGACGATAACGAACAGGCCCTTTCCATTCGTAAAGTCATGCTGGAAACGCGGGGCTACCGCGTGCTCGCGTGCAACAGTGGCGACCAGGCCCTCGAAGCCTTCCGCCGCGGCGGCGTCGATCTGGTGCTCACCGACCTGATCATGCCTGGAGTGGATGGTTCGCGGCTGATCGAAGAAATCAAACGTCTTTCTCCACAGACTCCGGCGGTGCTGATCTCCGGGCGAATCAAGGTCTACGAGCGCGAAACGCTTGCGGATCTTTTTCTGCCCAAGGGAATGTACGAACCAGCGGAGCTCCTGGAACGTATCCGCGTGTTGCTGGTGCGCAAGCGCGGACCCAAGCGGTCGGTTGGCCTCCGTCCTGGCGCTGTCGGCGCGGGGCACGCGAGCGTGGCATGAGCTCTGATCGCTGCCGAATTCTGCTTCCCTCCGTGTGATATCGTTTTGACTGGATGTCAGCTTTCATCGAAGCCAGGGAATTGCGCAAAACCTACCGCGTCGGCAAAGTGGATGTACCGGCCCTACGCGGCGTCTCGTTCAGCGTGCAGAAGGGGGAGTTCGTCACTATCGTGGGCCCTTCGGGCAGCGGCAAGTCCACCCTCTTTTATCTCCTCGGTGGGCTGACCCAAACCGACTCGGGAAGCGTCACCATCGACGGCGTGGATTTCGCCACCCTTTCCGACGGCGAGCGTACCCGGTTGCGCAAAAGCAAGATCGGATTCGTCTTCCAGAAATTCAATCTTCTGCCTACGCTCAGCGCGCTCTCGAATATTGAGATCGCCGCCGACATCGCCGGCAAAACCGCACCCGATCCAGCGTTCCTGAAAAGGATCACCGAGATGCTCGGCATCGCCCAGCGTCTGGAGCATCGGCCGAATGAGCTTTCCGGCGGAGAGCAGCAGCGCGTCGCGCTCGCCCGGGCTCTGATCAATCGCCCCGCCATCGTGCTTGCCGACGAGCCCACCGGCAACCTCGATTCGAAAAGCTCAAGCGTCGTTCTGAACATGCTGCGCCAGTCGAACAAGGATTTGGGGCAGACCGTGATGATGATTACGCACAATCCCGAGGCCGCCGAATATGGCGACCGCATCGTCCACATGCGCGATGGCCAGATCGTAACGCCGGACGAAGATCCGCAGTGGTCACCGCATCACCCGGCCGAACACTTACATTCCTGAGCGCGCACAGGCTCCCAAATGGCACATCGCGACGAGGTCACAAAACCGATTCTTCCCGGCGAGGGAGCGACCGACTACGAGCGCTACCTGCACACCGATGAATTACTCGCCCTGCAAAAGCCGCCCGAACAACTCCTGCACCAGGACGAAATGACTTTCATGGTCGTGCACCAGAGTTCGGAATTGCTCTTGAAGGGGGCGGCATTCGAACTCGGCCGCGCCCTCGAAGCGCTCGAACACGCCGATTATGGCCACACCACGCGGCTGATCCGCCGCGCCCTCCAGTTGCTCGAGCCTGCCATCGGCCTGCTGCATATCCTGGAGACCATTACTCCTCACGACTACCACATCATTCGCGCCGGCCTCGGGCATGGCAGTGGCCTCGATTCTCCTGGATTCCTTTCGCTCCTCCACATCGGTCCGCGCCTCGGCCACGCCTTCCACGAACAACTCGGCCGCGCCGGCCTTACCGTCGGTGAACTCTACCGCCGCCACCAGGAATTCTTTGGCTTGCACGACGTCGCCGAGCGCTTGCTCGACTTTGACGAACGCATGCAGTTGTTCCGTTTCCACCACCTCAAACTTGCCGAACGAATCATCGGAGGCCGGGTCGTCGGCACTATGGGAACGCCCGTGGAAGTGCTGCAGCAGCGAATGGAAAGCTGGTTCTACAAAGATCTCTGGGACGTGCGCAACCAGATCACCGCTGCCGCCAACCAGGGGCAAGCGGGAAGTAAGTAGGGAAGCTCTGATTAAATTACTTCCGGGTCACTTCTTTTGCGGCCGATTCTTGACCGGGATCACGAACTTCAATCCTGACCACACTTCAGTGACCGCGCAGACTTTCACGTCCACCAGGCCAGCCGCAAGCCCACGTTGACGAATTACATCCTCGCTGAGGTCGGTGGCCACGCCCGAACTCTTCTTGGGCCATGCGATCCAAATCATCCCCGCAGGCGCTAAGGCTTTTGCGGTCGTACGCAGTTCACTTTGCAGTCTTAGGCGCTCTTTGGCAAACAGAAATGTGAAATCGAGATTCCCGTCTTTGAGGGTCAGGAGTTGGCAGTTGCTAAGGATGTCGTGCAGTTCTGACTTTACATCGTTAGGCACGTGCAACAACGCGACTCGAAAACCGTCCTTGATGCCCAATTTCTTTGCGAGCGGCGTGCCAGAATAGCCGGGCATACAAGTTCGCCTGAGAACCCAGAACTGTCTACTGTTTCGGAGCGTAGTATCCCTTGCGGGTCCGGACCTTCAGGCCCTTATCCTGCGCCAGAATTTCAATTGTGCGGTAGCGTCCATCGGCGACAAAATTTGCCGGCTTGTAGGCCATCGCATACTGGCTGCGCAACTCCTCCTGAATGGAGAGAAACGCATCCGAAACGTCGCGCATTTGGAAGGGGAAAAAGGCGCGGCCACCCGTGGCGTCCGCGATGCGCTCCAGCACCTTGTCGCCCTTGCCCTTCATGCCGCTGATGTTGGTGCTGATGGTGTAAACGATCACTTCCGCTCGAGCCGCCATATCGATGGCTTCCTCGCGCGTTACGTGGCTCAGGTTGTCTTCTCCGTCGCTCAGCAGAATAATGGCGCGGCGCACCGGCCCCGTCTGTTCCTGCTTCAGCAGCTTGTCCCGGCATGCAAAGTAGAGCGCATCGTACATGGCGGTTCCGCCACCTGCCCGCAACATGCGCACGCCCGCCGACAGATTCTCAGCGTTATCGGTGAAATCCTGGGTAACCTCCGGCGTGGCGTCGAAGCCGACCACGAATGCCTTGTCATAGCGCGGGCGAACGATGGCGTTCAGAAATTCGATGGCCGCTTCTTGCTCGAACTTGAAGCGGTCGCGCACCGAGTTGCTCGCGTCCACCAGCAACCCCACCTGCAGGGGCAGATCGGTCTCGCTGTTAAAACTACGCAGCTCCGCGGGCTTTTGATCGTCGATCACTCGGAAGTCGCTTCTCTTAAGATCCTTGATGTAGTGGCCGTGGCGGTCGGTGACCGTGAACACAACGCGAACTTCGTTGACGACGCGGCGGATGGTCTCGACCGACTCCTCGGAATCTGACTTAGGTGGATTGTCCGGCGGCGGAGCTTGCCCGGCCGTGGCCGGTGGCGCGGGAACTGGCGCGGTGGAAGCTGGCGTGGCGGAAGCTGGCGTGGCGGGAGTTGGTGCGGAAGAGGTTGGCGCCTCCTGAGGCTGCGCCTTGTCGTCCGGCGGAGCGCTCGTCGTCGCGGGCGGATTCTGTGCCGACGGCACGGAAGCAGGCGGCGCCGTCTGGCCGATCATCGAGCCAGCCAGCAATAGAAAAGCGACCAGAAGCAGGAAAATACGAGATTTCATCAGGACGATTTGCTCAGAGTTGCTTCCCTCTATTATAGCCTGCGGCCCGCTCTGGAACGGCGTCTCGTTCTTACTGAGCGGGCTCGATCCGGGGACCTTCTTGCCGACCATTTTCCAGGCTTTCGAGTAATTTCTCCAGTTCCCCAGGTAATGGCCGGGAGAACTTAAGCGGCTCCTTCGTACGGGGATGGGTCAACTCGAGCTCCGCGGAATGCAGAAAATTTCGATGGAGCGTCAGCGTCGCGGGCATGCCGGCCGCACGGCGTTTGTTCGACTGGGACCGCAATTCGCCTGGCGCGCCATAGAGCGTGTCGCCCACCACCGGATGCCCGAGCGACGACATATGCACCCGAATCTGGTGCGTGCGTCCCGTCTCGATCTTGAGTTCGACCAGCGCAAACTTGCCGTAAGGCGCATCGATCTTTCTTCGGACCGCGTAATGCGTTACCGCTTCCCGGCCACCGAAGCCCCGCGTCGTCATCCGCGTGCGCCGCTTCGAGTGGCGGCTGATTGCGCTTTGAATCGTGCCGCGTTCCTGCTTCGGCCAGCCGTGCACCAGCGCGATGTACGTCTTGTGCACCTCGCGTCCACTGAACTGCTTTGCCAGCCGGCGATGCGATTCATCGTTCTTCGCCACCACCATCAGGCCGCTGGTTGCACGATCGAGGCGATGCACGATTCCCGGACGCAGTTCGCCGCCCACCGCCGAAAGCGTCTTAAGGTGATGCAGCAGCGCATTGACCAGAGTTCCGCGGTTGCGCGCATCGTCGGTCGCTCCGGCTCCCGCGTGCACCATCATGCCCGCCGGCTTGTTAACGATCGCCAGGTCGTCGTCCTCATAGACGATGTCGAGCGCAATCTCTTCCGGAATGGCGCGTAGCGGTGGCGCTTGCGGCGGCCCAGTAACCGTGATTCGCTCCTCGCCTCTCAGCCGCAGCGAAGCCTTCGCCGCCGCGTGGTTCACCAGCACCTCGCCCTTCGCGATGAGTTGTTGCACGCGGGCACGACTGATTTCAGAAAGCTGAGTTGCGAGATATTGGTCCAGGCGCTGCCCCGCGTCATCTGAAGAGACGGCGAGAGTTATAGGAAATTCGCGCATTTGGAAATGGGGCTAAACGCCGCTCTGCGCTGGTACTCTTGTGGGCGCTCCGCTCTTCAACCACCAAATCAATCCGCCGCCGATAACCAACAGAATGGAAATCAACTGCGTTCCCGTCATCAGGCCGCCGAAAACTTCGCCCCGCCCGGGGTCGTCGCGCAGGAACTCGATGAAATAGCGCTCGACTCCGTACAGGATCATGAAGCTACCCCACACTTGTCCATCGAATTTCTTCCGGCCCAGCAGCCAGGTCAGCAGCAGGAAATTGAAGAATTCGGCTGCAGCCTCGATCAGTTGTGTCGGTTCAATCCGGACGCCGAGCGGAGTCCCACTGACCTCATGCGCCAAAGGGTTGGTGAAGACAACGCCCCAGAAGTGGTTGGTCTGCTTGCCGTAACAGCAACCAGCCGAGAAACACCCGAACCTCCCCAGGACGTGGCCAAAGGCCAGTCCGGGAGCGAAGCCGTCGATGGTCCGCAGCACCGGCATGTGATGACGCCGTATGTACCACGCCGCCATCAGAAGGGCGCCGATCAGTCCGCCGGAAAATACGCCTCCCGCCTGCAGCGTGTTGAGGCTGAAAACTTCCCGCCAGTTGTTCGCGTAGTAGCTCCAGTCGTTGATGACATAAAGAATTTTCGCCCCGATAATTCCCGCCAAAACAACCAGAATGCCAAGATTCCAGGCATCGTCACCATTAATGCCCTGCTTCTCCGAATTGCGCACGCTGATCCAGAGCCCGATCAGCACCCCCGAGGCAACCAGGACCCCGTAGGTCGGTAAATAGAAACTGCCAATCTGAAAAAGTCGAGGGAACACGTTACTTTAGATGCTCCGATACGGGGCTGAGTTCAGAAAGAGTCTAGCAGGGATGGAGGTGTCAGGTCTCAGGTCTCAGGAAAAGCGATTCCAACGAAGGGCAACGAAACTGCACGGGTGTAGTCTTTCCTGAAACCTGACGCGTAAGACTTGACGCCTAAAAACAAGCCGACCCACTAGGCCGTGTGGTGGGCCGAGAATGAACCCGTCTCAGACGGTGGGAACCCGCCGCGACCCATTAGGCTTTTCCGCATGACGGAACATAGCACACCGGATCTTTTTGCGAGTCGAGTCCCCGTTCATTCGGTGTTGGTTCAAAAATCGGTTGCCACCATCACCAACTCGGCAGGTCGGCTTCAGCTTCGATGCTAGGAAACTGCAAAGAGATTCGCAAGAGGAAAACGCAAAATAGTTGGCAGGAAGTTTGCTAGAAGCCGCGTTACAAAAGTGCGAAGAAGATACAGCGCCAGGTTACGACCGACTTCAGCCGGTGCGCCGGGTATCTCGCAAAACTTCGTCCAGCGCGTTTGCCAGTTTGCTGGCCCGCTGCCGCGCTTCCGGCGAAGGCTTGTCCAGCCGCCGTTTCAGCAGATGATACTCATCCGCGATATTCAGCGCCGCCAGCACCGCCAGCCGCGCCGAATCGACGGTTGCCGTCTGCTGCGATACCGCGCGCATCTTGCCGTCCACATACGCGGCCAGCTTCAGAATGTAGTCTGCGTCCGATCCCCGCAGGTTATAAACCTGGTCGAAGATTTCGACCCGCACGCTGCCATTGTCGGTAGAGGCATCGGTCGGAGGTTGTTTGCTCGCAGTGGCCATGTCACTCCTCGGCGGATCCCCGCCCTCGCCGTTTGCAGTCGCCGTTCAGCTTGCCGCCTGCTCCCGCGTCACGCTGTCCATCTGATTCAACATTTTTTCCACGCGCCCTCGTATGTCCTCGCGATCCTTGCGTAGTTGAATCAGCTCGCGGCGCATGGTTTCGTTTTCTTCCTCACGCTCTTCGAGTTGCTCGCGCAGCCGCTTGACGTCGCGCTCGGCCGTAGCCCGCGCGTCCTTGGCCGCCTTATACAACTCAATGGTGCGATAAACTTTCTCTTCCAGAGCCTCAAAATCTTCAGCCGGTACCTGCTCAGATACCTCTTCCCCCATTTTCACAGACATGGCACCACTCGCTTTCGAGGAATAATTCAGCGTTGAAGCGAAGTATAGCGCAGTTCCCTGTGGAAGAACCGTTACTTTTGCCGCCGCTCGTGCCGTTCTGCAGAGACGGGGCTTGCTCCGTCTCCGCCGCTCCAAAGACGCAGCAAGCCGTGTCTCTACAATCGCGACCGCAGCTTCTCCAGCCGCCGCGCTGCTTCATCCAGTGTCTCAGGTTTCTTACAGAAGGCGAAACGCACCTGTTGGGAACCGTCCTTCGGATGCTTGTAGAAACTCGATCCTGGCACACAAGCGATGCGGATGTCCTTGACCAGGTGCGTCGCGAACTCCACGTCGCTCGCAAACCCGAAGGCGCTGATATCGGTCATCACGTAGTAGGCGCCGCGTGGACGGTAACAGACGAACCCGGCTTTCTCCAGCGCCGGAATCAGATGATCGCGTCGCGTGCGGTAGCGCTCGGCCAGTTCGCGATAGTAATTGGCAGGCAGGCTCAGCGCCACAGCTCCGGCTTCTTGCAAAGGCGAGGGCGCGCCCACGGTTAGAAAGTCATGCACCTTGCGGATGGCGTTCGTGATGGCCGGAGGCGCGACCGCCCAGCCGACGCGCCATCCCGTGACGCTGTAGCTCTTGGAGAGCCCGTTGATCGTGATCGTGCGCTCGCGCATGCCGTCGAGCCGCGCGATCGAAATGTGCTCCGAGCCATCGTAAAGAATGTGTTCGTAAATTTCGTCGGTGATGGCGAGCACGTTGTATTCGACGCACAAGTCGCGAATCAGTCCGAGTTCTTTTTGGCTGAACACCTTGCCGGTAGGGTTGTTTGGCGTGTTCAGGATGATGGCTTTAGTTCTAGACTGTTGGAGTTGATGTTGCGCGGTCTGGTGCTTGAAGGCTTCGCGCAATTCCTGTTCGTCGAACGCCCACTCGCCTCCCGCCGTCCGCGGCGGACGCAAGGTGACGAAGCGTGGCTTGGCTCCGCTCAGAATCGAGTCCGGCCCGTAGTTCTCATAGAAGGGCTCAAAAACCACGACCTCGTCGCCCTTATTACACACCGCCAAAAGCGTTGCAATCATCGCTTCGGTCGAGCCGCAGCACACCACGATTTCTTTTTCCGGATCGACCTCGATCCCCTGCCACTCCTGCATCTGCCGGGCGATAGCCGAGCGCAGGCTCTTCGCACCCCAGGTGATGGCGTACTGATTCACGTCGGCGGCGATTGCTTCTTGCGCGGCGCGTTTGATCTCGGCGGGCGCGGAGAAATCGGGGAACCCCTGCGCCAGATTAACCGCCTCATATTGCATCGCCTGCCGCGTCATCTCGCGAATCACGGACTCCGTAAAATGTTCAACCTTGTCGGAGCAAAAGTGTTTGGGATGCGCCGAAACCTGGCTCATGGGAAGTCAGACTAGCACAAGAAATGTTCCCGTAGGGGCGGACGATCTCTTCCATGGGATCACCACAAAAGAAAGGCCGCTCGCAGGCGGCCTTTCCGGTGGTTTGCTTTTGCGTGCTGCGATCTTGCGTTCCGGTTCCCGAGTGTTCGCGATTACGGGAGCGTAATCACACCGAAGGTCCCAGTCAGATTGTTGTGCGGACCGGCGGTGAAGAAGAGTTGGTTGGTCCGGCCGTTGTTGGCCGTACCTCCACCAAATTTAATCCCCCACAGCTGATCGATGACGATATCCTTACCGGTCGCATCTTTGACCGTACCCACAAACTGGCCGGTGATGGGATTGAACGCGTTGATGGTACCGGCATTTGTATTGTTCGAGATCAGCAACGTGTTGCTGAACTTGCCAAAACTCGCGGGCGCTATCGCGGTTCCCCAGGGCTGATTCAACGGCGCGCCGTGCACCAGTGGTTCCGGCTGTTCCGGCCGTGCCAATGTGCCGTCTTCCGTAAAGACGTCGATGAAACCGCCCGAGCCCCCCGTGGTGCTCGCAAACGCTACGTAAACCGATCCATCGATATCCTGGATGCCGAACGGAGCGAAGCCTGCAGGAATGGTGTTGTCGGTAAACGAACCGGACAGATGGGCCGGATGGAAGCCTCCGTCGTACGCATCGATTTTGCTGTGGGCCAGATCGACGGCATACAGAAGATTCCCTGAAGGCCGGGTGGTAATCGCCAGACCCGTGTAGACCGCGCCGGACGCCGAGTTGTTCACCGCGATGATGGCGTCATTGGGATTGGTCTGCGGCGACCAGCCGCTGATGGTTCCGTCCAGAGTGGCAAATAGGAAGAAGGTCGGCCATCTCCCCAACTGAAAGTCGGACGACCCGTTGAAGACAATTCCAGTCGGTGAACCCGGGCCCGCGCCGGAGGCCGACGGGACCAGGACGCGCAGGCTTTTCGCCATGCCCTGGCCATTGTAAAGTGTCGACCAGCCGGAGCCCTCATCGCTGATCCAGAATGGCGACCCCGGCCCGTATGTCAGCCCCCAGGCGTTCACGATCAGCGGATCGTCGTGTTTGGCGGTGGCAAACTGATTCGAAGCCAGGTTCGTGAGTTGATATTGCGCCCGGGCTGCACTGGAAAACAAAATCACTGCCAGCCCGAGGCAAATTGTGAAAGCAATCTTGCGACGCCGCATACAGAATCCTCCTTGAAGTGCAAGGCCGGAGCAGAGAGCGCGTGGGACGGGAGGGGATCCAACGTTCGAACGACGATCTCTCGCTCCGGCTGGCAATCGCATGCTAGTTCCCGGGCTTCCGGCAGGTTGTCAACGAGGTGTCATCTGTTTGCACAATTCTTGTGAGCAAGCGGAGCTTCAACTGTATGCCGGATTATGATTCTGCGATTCGCGAGATTCCTGGGCCGCAATGAGCTTCTGGGCAGGTTCGCTGCGCTGTTCGGAAAGCGCCGCCAGTTGCGCGACCATCGCCGATCCGATCGGATCCGGTAAGGACTGATAAAGAGAATTGCAATCGTCGATGCCGTCTGGAGCGCAACGCCAGCGGCTTAACTTACCAATGCACCCTGAGGCGCGAGTCCGGGGCTGGTTCGGCTTCTCTGGGCGAGCAGAACGTTCAGTTTTGCCAGCACTTCAAAAGCATCCGCTACGTAAAGCACGTCCGCTTTTCCTCGCGCCCATCCGCAGTTCGGGTCGAGATTCACCGCGCGCCGCTCGTTGATGAATCGCCAGCCTACAACATGAGGCTCCTCGCCATGACAGCAGGTGGACAAACCCTTGGGATGACGCGGCGTCGATCCGGTTTGGCCCACCTGGTTCAGATGGGTCATGAAGCCGAGCACCGCCTGACTCTCTCCCGTCTGATCGACGAGCGATTTGCTGCCGCCCAGCGATGCGCCCGAAACGCGAAGAAAGTCAAGGATCAACGGTTCCGCTTGCTCGAGATGGGTCTTGCCGTCGGCCTGCTTCTTGGTCCATCCTGCACCCGCGACAAACAGCAAATCGGCGTCGGGCCGAATGGTTTGTACGTCGCTTTTCGGGGCGCGCGTGCCAGTGACGACGGTTCTGGTAGCCGCTTTCGGAAGCGTCACTGGAATCTGTTCGACTTGGGCCGCGCCTGGCATTCCGGTGAACGCCGCGTGACATCCGGACTCGAGCAGCACAATCCAAGGGCGAGCATCGCGGCGGATGACGCCTTCGATCCGCTGGCGATAGTGCCAGCGCGTGGCCCGCACGTCGCCAGGGACGACTTCGGCTTCGAGCGTGGTCACGTGCGTATCCACACATCCATTCAAACGATGTGCCACGCCCGCCAGAACGCGCATGAAGCGTGAAGTTGCGGGCGCAAGAATCAGCTCGGCCTCCGCTGAGCGGCAAATTGCTTCCGCCGCCGCCGCATCGCTCACATAGCGCGCGCTCGAGAAGTCAGGCCCCGCAACCGCGAGAATCCGATCGGCTCCGGCGCCCGCAATTGTTTCCGCCGCGGCCGACACGTCCCCGCCGATTAAGCCGATGGTCAAGCGCGTGCCGAGTTGCCTGCTCAACTTCAAAGCAGCGCCCAGAACCTCATACGACGCCTTGGGGAGCGTATTGCCGGCTTCCGAAACGTGAGCCAGAAACAAAATATTCTGCGACATCAGAGTCTTGATCTCCAGATTTCGTTGTCTACTTGCCAATCCATTCCGCAATTTCTTGCGCAATCTGCTCGGCCGACAGGTCTTTGACCACGCGTGTCTGACGCTGTTGTTTCGGCGGGCTGGCGCTCAGGAAGTGCAACCCACCCGTCGGCAGCGGGACGGGCTTCGCACGCTGCAGCGCGGGCATCACCGTGCGCATATTCGCCATTCCGACCTGCGGATTGTTGCGCGGCTCCGGCAGATTGCCGGTCGCCCAGCCGAACACCGCCGGCGGCCCCTGACACACCGAAACCTGGTGACGTCCGCCCTCGATCCGCTCCAGAACCTCGAACGAACCGTCGGCTTGAATGCGGATCTGGTCGACACCTTGAAACTGGTCGAGAATCTCTAGCCGTTCTCCGACTAACTGCATGGTGACGCCAGCGCCGCGCGAAGCCGATTCCCAGCCGCCGAATACGAGCAAGCGCGACCGATCGAGGCCGGCGATTCCCTGAATGGTTTCGGCCAAAAGCGCGGCTGTCGAGTGCGCATCGGCAAAGCCGCTGGCGGTCGAATCGACCGGAACCAGTTCAAAGCTCACCCTCTGGGCGATCGTCATCATTACCTGCTGGAGTTTTGCCTTTGGTCCTACGCTCACCAGCCAGACTTTGCTATTGCTGCCCGCACCCTTGGATGTCAGGTTGGCGGCTTCATACAGGGCATGAGCTGCCCAGGGATCGAGCACAGCGGGCAGCATCATTTCATTCTTGAGCGCGGGGCCGGTCGGAGTCTGGATCGGCTCCAGAGTTTGCAGCGGGTCGGGAACAACGCTGCCGCAGACGACTATGTGATATCCGTTGGTCATTCGACTCCTGTCAACTTAAGAAATCACACTCTTTCGCCAGTATTGGTCGTTAGTCGGTGGTCGTTGGTCGCTAGCAAACCCGCGAACGACCAGCGACTAACGACTAACGACTTCTGGCGTTTACGCGGCCGTACGAGGACGCCCGGCGCTCCACTTACCATCAATTCAGCGCTGAGTGCAATCCTCCCGCGCCCGCGTTGAACTCTATGTTCCCCGGAGCATCGTCACCATCAGCCTGGCAATTCCACAAGCACGCCCCGCAGTACACACATTTCTCACGATCAAAGACAGGCACTCCGCCTTCTCCTGGAGTGATCGCTTGCCCTGAACACATTTCCACGCACAACTTGGTTTCACAGGCGCGACAGAGTTCGGGACGACGAAAGATCACGTGGTTCGCAAAGTCCGGCGACGCCTGCACGCCTCCGCCCAAGAGCAGGGCATCTTGGTGTGAGATTAGCAGCTTGCCATCCATCGGAATCTGCGGCCAGCCACAGCGATCCATGATCCGGTCGTGCAGCGAAATGCCTTTGGCGGCGCATTCCTCGTGCATCCGTTTCAATTCGGCGGGCGAGATTTGCGTTCTGCAAAAGTCCTCAAGGGAGGGCGGCCGGTGTGCTGGACGCGAGGCTGGCGTGACACGACCAGCGGTTAAGCCCGCCACGGCCATGCCAATCATTCCGGTGACGACACCCTGCTGGAATCCATTGCGCGAGTCGGCCGCAATCTTCGACTCGCGGTCGACCCAACTCTCGCGGCGCCGGCGCACGTAAGTTCCTTCCAGGTTTTCCCGGGTGAACGCACGTTTTTGTTCGGCGAGCTCGATAACCGCTTCCGCCAGTTGCACGCCGGTGGTCCAGGCTTCATCCACGCCCGACCCGGCGAGCACGTTCGTGCTTCCCGATCCTTCGCCAATGCGGGCATAGCCGTTGCCAACGAGAAACGGCTCCGCGTGACGGCCCGATTCCTGTAGCGACTTCGCTCCCCAAGACTTCAGGCTTCCACCCTCGAGATAACGCCACAAATAAGGATGAAGAATGAAGTGCTGCAGGTAGCGATATGCGGTGCGGACCGGGCTGCGGAACCACGACGGAACAAAAATCCCAACCGAAGCCAATCTTTCGGGATGAACGTAGAGAAAGCCGAAAATTTCCGGCTCAGGGAATCCAATGGTGTGCAGAACTGTACCAGCCTCCAGTCCACTATCCTCGCGGAGTTCGACCACCATCTTCATGCCGAGCGCCCACTCGCGAGACCCGTGCCCTGGCGGCATTCCAAGTTGCGCGTCGATTTCTCGCCCGACGGCTCCTACCGGACCGTCGCCCACCACCGTCAGCGCGGCGCGCAGATCCATGCCCGGCGTGAAACCTGCCTCGGGATGCCCTTGAAGATCGGTTCCCTGATCGGCTAGCCGCACACCGGTGACAGCATCGCCCTCAATCAGCGGCTCGGCAACTGGCATTCCAGGCCAGATCTGCACCGCACCCGACGCTGCGACTTGATCGCTGACCCACTGATTGAACTGGCCAAGCGACAGCACGAGGCCATCATGTTTCCGCATGAACGGAGGAGTGTAGGGCAGTTCGAACCCATCGTGCTCCAGCCCAAACAGGAAGCGAAGCGAGCGCAGCACGTGGTCGGCTGACCTAAATGCGAAAGAGCGTCGGCTAGCCCCTGTGGGATCGAGCAGGTAGACGAGCTTCTCTTTTTTCACGGCAGCCGCCATGGGAATCTCAGCAAGGTCCACGCCGGGGAAACTGCCGCGTATTCCGCGAGCCCGCGTGACCGCACCCGAGACTCCGAATCCCAGCCCGTCGGCGCGTTCGTAGCAGATGACCTGCAAAGGCAAGCCGGGAGACGTTGCACTCTCCAGCCGTACCGACCCATCCGGATGAAGCAAGCTGCGGTTCAATGTCGTCAGGAAGCCGCCCATCGCGGGACCAAAGCCCACGCAGGCGATATCGACGGTCATCTGCGGCCGGTCGATCTTTTCTAGATCGATGGCGGCGGACGGTTCTTGGGAGTCGGCGCTCATGCGGGGTAGTCCAGCGCCTCCGGAATCATGATCTTCGAAATTGCTTCGGCGGCCCGGTCCTTCGCTAGGCGGCAACCCGTCAGGCAGGTGGCGAGCTTGGTTTGCAGCGAGAGAAACTGCTCGGCCCCATTGCACTTCGCGCAGGGACCAGCTTTTCTGGGATGTGAGCCATCGCCTGCGATGACATCCAAGCCGTAGGAACCGATGCCCGGGATAATGCCTTCCAGCGAATCCAACTCGTCCTGCTGGTAGCAGCCGCTGTATCCCGATTCGTCCCACGCCGGGTGCCGATTGTACCCGAACACCAACTCGGCGCAGATGCGCGCAACTTCTCCGCTAGCCCGCGCCGACTGCACGTGGCACAGGTCGGTCATAAAATTCACCAAGCCGGCCAGCCCTTCCGCGACCGCGGGATCGCTCGGTCCACGCTGCTCCAGTTCGAGCGCATCGAGAATCTGGCAGCGCGCCGCCAGCAACCAGCAGAGCGCATCGGCGAGCGGGAATGTTACCCCCTGACGCGCGCTCTGGTAGAGACGGCCTCCGTCGGCGTCGGTCGAGCGCTGCAAACGTTCGAGCGTCCACAGCCACATTCCCATGGCTGTTGCCAGCGTGCACGCGCCAGTGCCGGGACGATCCGACGCGATGCCGCGCATCTCCTTGATCCACGCCTTAAACTGCGCGAGGAAGAGCGGGTTAGTCATGGTGATGGAGAGCTGGCGCCGTTGCACCGCTTCCGGCCCCTCATAGGTCGCTTCCAGCTGCGCATCCATCCACTTGTTGCCGAGGAAGCCCGGGCAATCCTCCGTGATGCCGTACCCGCCCATCAGGCTGACCGCTTCGCGCATCATCTGCGCGCCCCAACCCGTGTTCCAAAGCTTGGTGGCAGGACAAAGGACGTCGGCCAGCGAGTCCAACAAAACGAAACGCAGAAGCGGATCCGATTCCAGTTGAGCTCGCTTGAGATTACCGGCTGACAAGCCAAGCAGATCCGCCGCCCGTTCCGACGCTTCGCGTTGCACCTTTGCGCGCGCTTTGGCGCTGGTGACTCCCCGCGCAACTAGCATTTTGTCCGCCTCGCGCTCCAGCGGGTCCAGTTCATCAAAGGCTCGCGCCGCTGCAAATCCCAGCGATGCGCTGGCCTCACCGGTCGCCCACACGTCCACCAGTCGGTGCAGCGCGTCTTCGCGAGCCTGGAGCCCGAGTTCATAGCGCACCGATCCGGGCGTCGCCGTCTCTGCGCCACGGAAGCGCCCGCGCTGATACCGGATGACCGGCTCGACTGCGGAGAGTAACTTCGCCGCGGTCATCACGCCCACGGTCACGCGCGTTCGGCGGAACACAGCTTCAATGACCTCGCTGTGGTTGTAGCGAGGCACGATGACGCCATCTTTCACGTCGTAGCCTCCGACGATGCGGCTGGCCGGAATGCGCAGGCTGAAGATCGGGTCGCCCGTCGAAGAAAGCTGATGCACCAGCTTTTTCGTGGGCGTGCCGCGATCGAACGTTCCGGGGTCCCCTTCTTCCAGGATGACCATGCAGCTTCCCTTGATCCGCGCATCGCCGGAATCCACCGCCGCCGTCACAAAGTTGGCAAACCCGATATTGGTGATAAAGCGCCCGCGCTTTTCCACCTGAAGAACCGGCTCTTCTCCTTTTTTCCACTCGGCGATGCGGATTTTTCCATTCAGCATGCCGGTATCCACTCCGACATAAGGGATGGGTTCGGTCAGACAGAATGCTCCCCGCCAGGGCTTGCGATCCTCTCCGGCTTGGGGCGGCGCGGCCAGCTGCATGTACTTTGCTTGCTGCTCGGGCGTGCCGCGCTCGTGAATCGGCGCCAGGGCCAGACAGCCCGCCAGACTGGCGGTTGCAGCTCCACCGTCCACCCACGCCAGTTCAAACGCCACCAGCGCCAGCGCCATGTTCTTCGGGCCGGTAATGAATCCACCTTGTTCTGGATCCATGAATACAGCCGTGATCCCGGACTTATCGAACGCTTCCAGCAATTCCGCCTTGGCTGGAGTCCAGTCATGAGAATTGCGCCCGCCGCTGGCCACCAGTCGCGCCACCGGGCCCCGGGCAACCGATCGCGCCGACTGCACCAGCATCTGCAAATCGTAGCGCTCGGCGAATCGCCATTGCATCTGGCGCGCGGCATCGGAAGGAAGTGTCCGCAGCAGTTCCGGCTTGACAGGGGTGGCAGTAGAGGCCATGGCCTTGCTCCTTTGCGAAGTGGTCTCGCGAGGTGACCCTTCCGATTCTGCCGTCGCATGACCATCGGGTCTGTGACGTGGATCATAAGGGCCTGTGACCTTGGCGCTTCCTTGGCAAGCTGCGTGGTAGGCCTTTTCGCTCAGGACAGGGTTTGCGAGCGGGAACGCGATTGCGCCGATCTCCCCGCCCGGGCGATGTGCGCTCTGCCATACGCTTGTGCTCACCGTCACAGCCTTTCTGACCTCCAGATCGCAAAATGTTGAACGACGGAGGAAGGAACCATGCACGGCGACGAGAAGGTGATTGGACAGTTGAACCTGGCGCTATCGGCGGAATTGACCGCGATTGTGCAGTACATGACGCAATCGGGGATGTGCCAGGGCTGGGGGTACAAACGGCTAGGAGAGCACACGAAGGTGCGGGCCATCGAGGAAATGCGGCACGCCGAAGGCCTGATCGAGCGGATTATCTTTCTCGACGGTACACCCGCGGTCGATGTCGGATTAAAGCCTCAGCTGGGCAGCAAGGTGCAGCAGCAAATCGAGATTAACCTGAAAGATGAGCTGGATGCGGTGCGCCAGTACAACAAAGCCGCGAGAATTTGCGTCGAGGCAGGTGACGCGGGCTCCAAGGCTTTGTTCGAGCGCATGATTCAGGACGAAGAGCGGCA
>Ga0187817_10000078_pt1 | contig 30345 bp, 20 predicted proteins | sample NC_wetland_sal_i_17_FD_132431 | JGI IMG/M metagenome (GOLD analysis project Ga0187817, IMG submission 132431) | Wetland sediment microbial communities from Neuse River Estuary, North Carolina, USA - SO4_2 | ecosystem: Environmental > Aquatic > Freshwater > Wetlands > Sediment | place: USA... | reverse complement strand
TTCGTCGCGCAGCATGTTCCGAAGCAAATCGGCGCATGCGCCTTTGCAGCAGGAGAGGAGGTATTCCGGAGGCGCAGAGACAAGTGTGTGTAGACGGACCTGGGACATTAACTGCCATCAGGATCCAGCCCCGGAAGGCAGCAGTATGGGCGAAGCCGACGGTGTCCATAAGCGCCGTATGTTCCGCTGGCCTAAAGAAGCAAGAGAACTGGTCAGAGAATACAAGGAACGAACCAGCAGAAGCCAGGAGCACACTGAGACCGGCCGGCGAATGCTGGTCACAAAGCTTGCTGCGATTTCTGGGAACCCACGAGACGCCTGTCTCCGTTTCCTGCGCGAGCTTGGCGTAAATCAAAAACGAGCGTATCGCGAATGGACAAAGCCTGAGCAACAACGGCTTCTGGATCTGATCACCGCGATGCCGGTAGAAGAGGCCGCGAAAATTCTGCGGCGTCCCGCGGGGTCCGTGCGCTCGATGTTGCACCGGCTCGGCATCGGCGGCAAAACAGGACGAGAATGGTTCACCAAGTTCTCACTCTCTCGGGCATTGCACACCCGCCCCGACGAAATACAAAAATGGATCGACCTGGGTTGGCTCAAGTCGAGCGCGCTCACCACTGCCGGAACGAAAGCCAACATCATCCATGCCGACGACTTCTGCCAGTTCGTCAAGGAACACGGGCGTGCCGTCGCGAGCCGCCGGCTTACTTATGAGGCACTTTGGTTCGTCCAGAACTATGTGTTTCCTCCAAGCCACGCAGAACTACTGTCGGTGAGAGGAACATATAAGAAGCAGGATGCAGACGATGAGACAGACCCGAACACGGAGTCTCAATCGGCCTGCGGTTCCGAAGAAGACGGCGGGCAGGAAGGTTAGGGTTCGTGATGTCAGCAGCAAAGGAAATCGTTATCGTCGAGCACAGCAAAGAGCTTTCCCTGAAGGCAAGCAAGGAAGCGGGGAGAAACGGGTCAGGAGACGCAAACGGCACGCGTGCCGCGGGCGCGGACGGCCCTCCAGCAGTGAGGCGACGTCTGCCGGACGAGCGACACAGCTTGACCCATCACTTCTCGGTGGGCGGGCAGGAAGGTTACGTCACAGTTGGTTTATACGAGGATGGTCTACCAGGCGAACTGTTCATCAGGATCGCGAAGGAAGGCTCGACGGTTTCCGGGCTCATGGATTCTTTCGCAACCGCAGTGTCCCTGGCGCTGCAGTATGGCGTCCCGTTGCGGATCCTGTGCGACAAATTCAGCCACACGCGATTTGAGCCAAGCGGTTGGTCCGGCAATCCAAAGATTGGCTACGCCAAGTCGCTGACGGACTACCTGTTCAGGTGGCTCGAACTGCGCTTCCTGAAAGGCGAGCAGGGACTTCTGTTTGAATTACCCAAGCTGGCCCAACCGCAGCGCGAGGTGACCAGCGTAGTCGAGGGCTTGGGGCAGGTCGTAGAGTTGGGAGACGCGCCTCCGTGCCAATTCTGCGGCTCACTGATGGTGAGGAACGGTTCCTGCTATCGGTGTATGACCTGTGGCAGCACGAGCGGTTGCTCATAAATTGACGAACAGGAGTTCCAGACCGTCCTCCTCAATGCTGATGAGAAGCTGGGTCTGACCGTGAAGGCAACGGGCGGCCAGCCCCCCGCCCCGAGGTGGTAGCGCGGCGTTCGCGCGCCCGCGCAAGGTATCCTTAGCGGCTTTCCTCCCGGTGTTGCGCTGAAGTGTTTCTGCTTGCCCGTTCCGGTGATCGGGAGCGAAAACCGGCGGGTTCTTGCCGCTTAGGCGAGTGCCACTGCACGGCGATCCGTCACAGACTGCTGGCTGGAGATCGCGGTGCGCGTCAGCGTGGCGACGGCACAGGGCAGGATCTCCAGGAAGCGGTCGACCTCCTGCTGGGTGTTGAAGCGGCCCATGCTGAGGCGCAGCAAACCGCGAGCGCGCTCGGCATCGTATCCCATGGAGAGCAGTACACCCGATGGCTCCCCAGAATGGTGGGCGCTACAGGCGCTGCCTGCCGAGACGGCCACACCGGCGGCATCCAGGGCGACCAGAAGTTTGCCGACTTCCCGCTCCTGGCCACGGAATCCAAAACTCAAGTGGCCCGGCAAGCGATGAACCGGATGCCCGAACGGATAAGAATGCGGCAAAGTTCGGCTGAGTTCTGCGGCGATGCGCTCGCGAAACCGCGCCAGGCGCGCTGCCTCATCGGCTAACTCTTCCCGCGCGATGGCTGCTGCCGCGCCGAAGCCGACAATGCCGGCAACGTTCTCCGTGGCCGAACGGAGGCCGACCTCCTGCCCGCCTCCCAAGATGATAGGAGACAGACCCACGCCTTTGCGAACGTAGAGAGCGCCGATGCCTTTGGGGCCATGCAACTTGTGCGCCGACAGAGAGAGCAGATCGACGTGCAGGCGATTCACGTCGAGTGGAATCTTCCCTGCGGCCTGCACTGCGTCCGTATGAAACAGCACGCCGTGCAGCTTGGTGAGGTGGGCAAGTTCCTCGATAGGCTGGAGCGTTCCCACCACATTATTCGCAGCCATGATGGAGACGAGGGTCACATTGGATTGCAGCACGCTCAGCAGACTCTCCGGGCCAACAAGCCCATCAATATCGACGGGAAGGTGAGTGATTTTCGTCCTGGACTCGGCAAGGAAGCGGCAGGTCTCCAGGATCGCGGCGTGCTCGATGGAACTGGTCACCACATGGCCCGGCTTGCCACTCGCGCGCACCGCGCCGATGAGCGCCAGGTTGTCGGCCTCGGTGCCGCTGGCGGTGAAAATGATTTCGTCCGGCTCGGCGCCGATCAGTGCCGCCACTTGCGCGCGCGCAGTCTTAACGGCCTCGCGGGCGACGCGGCCCTCGTGATGCAGGCTCGATGGATTTCCGAATGCGCCGCCAAGAAACGGCCCCATCGCCCCGAGCACCCGAGGATCGAGCGGCGTGGTGGCGGAATGGTCAAAGTAAATTCGCGAATTCATTGTGCTTCTCCAGCCTGGCTGCGCTGGGCCCTGCGCGCCCTAAAAACACGAATGCCTCATCCGGGTTTAAGGGGACGAGGCAAGTGCTCACCGAGATCTCATGTCCCCCGCAAACCGGGCGGGAATTGGCACCAGATGATCAGGCTGTTTCCTGATCCGGTTGTCGTGGCTTCTACGGGCCCGTTACCCTCAGCCACTCTGCATGAGACTGCGGCTTCGTTCAGGCACGAATGCCTGGACACATTCACGATAGGGTCGGGAGAGGGCGGTGTCAAGAAATAATGTAACAACAGCAAGATCGGCGACCGGCGCTCTTGGCGCAGTGGATGGCAGTCACAAACACCACGGCAATCTCAGATCTTAGCTGACAAGACAACGGCGTACAGCACTGCGAGGTAATGGCAGAAGCTTCCAGCCATCACGAACCCATGCCAAATGGCGTGGCTGTATGGAACTTTTCGGGAGGCGTAGAACACCACACCGACCGTGTACATAACGCCTCCCGCGATCAGCCATCGAAGTCCAACAGCCGAAACATGTGCCAGGAGCGGTTTTGTGGCCGCTACCACAAGCCAGCCCATCGCGAGATAGAGGAAGGTTGACAGAACCTTAAAGCGGTCCACAAACCAAACCTTGAAGACGGTCCCAGCCATGGCGCATCCCCAGACGATTCCAAGCAGCGACCATCCCCATCCGCCACGAAGATTGACGAGTAGAAACGGAGTGTAGGTTCCTGCAATTAGCAGATAGATCGCCGAGTGATCCAAGATTCTCAGCGCACGCTTTAGGCGTGGCGAGAGGATACCGTGGTACAGCGTTGAGGCCAAATAAAGGCAAATGAGAGTGCTGCCGTAGATTGCGCAGCCTACGACGTGCCATGCCGTCCCATGCCTGATCGCCATCGCAAGCAAAACCACGAAGCCCGCGACACTCAGGGCTAGGCCCACTCCGTGGGTGGTGCTGTTCACGATTTCTTCGAGAGAGAGCTGGCGGGATGATTGCTCCACTTTCACCTCCTGGGCCATTGTTTCTCTCGATCGCCGACTTAGCAAGAACAATGCAGCGAGGAAGGGTAGTGGTCGGGCGTGCGACACCAAGGCTACACTCGGACACCATATAATTTGGCATGGCCGATCGCATTGCCTGCTCGTGCGTCACATGTCCGAAATGTGGGACTTGGGTTGTTGTCAAACAGCAATCCGAGCCTGGATCGGGCAAAGAAAAGTTCAGAGCGAGGTGTCCCGTGCCGGAGTGTGGAAAGGAATTTGAGTTCGAGATCGGTGAAACACGGGTCTTTGAGGTGCCTCTGCCCCTTTTCGAGCGTCGCCACTTCTACCGATCGGAATTGTCCTAACCGCAGTAAAATGTAAACAGCGGTTTGCCGAGAATCCGCACATACGATCTTCGGGACGACTACATCGAGAATGACTTTATGTCGCCCACCGATGAAGAGATTAGGAGTGCAAGTCCACTTGCAGAAGTCTTACCACGGGATGTCGTAAGCCACGCGACGCTGATCGCAGCATCTATGCTTGCAAAGATCGAAGAAGGTCGACAGGTGTCGTAATGTGTATTAACGATGGGAGCGATCTTCATGCTGAGAAGCTCTTGCAAGATAATGGGCGCCCCTGCGGGTCTTCTTTGTGGTCTTGTACCGAACAGCATGGACCTTGGAAGATCCGGCGGCAGCAGCGAAGGCCGCCGGCTGAAGCGCGGTAAGGACTGCGGCTGGGTCTTTGTCGATCACGGTGAGAAGGGTGCGCGCAGGAGCCTCGGGTGTCCGGCGCCCTCCCTCCCAATGCTTGATGGCGTCAAGGCTGAAGCCGAAAACGTCCGAGAAGCGAGCTTGAGTCATACGCAGCTTGTTGCGAATGCCTTTGACGTCGACCTTCTCAGGAACATGCACCTTAAAACCCTCTTTCTCACCAGAGAGAAAAGACTCGACATCATCGAGTCCGCTCATGAGCTGTTCAAACTGTGTCTTCATAACCTATCTCCTGCGGTAATTTTCAAACATTGTATTGGCACGTTTTTTAAGAGCATTTCTCTCAGCCTTCGTGAGGTTCTCTTTCTCATTTTTCGGAAAGACCGCAATAAGAAAAACGGGAACCGTGTTATTGCGCTGGATATAAACGACGCGTGCCCCACCGCTCTTACCTTTTCCACCGCGCGCAACGCGAAACTTGCGAAATCCACCAGTTCCTTTCATAACTGCCCCACACTCCGGATCAGCTGCAACCGTCAGCACGATGTCGGCCCGCTCTTCCTCGCTGAAGAGTTTCTCAGCAGCAGAGAGGTATGTGGGTGTTTCGACAACCGTTTGCACTATTCACTTGTACTCCATTGGACACCTCGTGTCAAGAAGAATTGTACGCCATTGGACACCAACGGTTTATTGGAAAGCAAGACCGTCAGCGGCCCCGGTTTCACCTGTATTCGCCAAATCTGCGTCCGTGTGGCCGGCCAGACGCAACACTTTATTGCACGAAACCCCCTTAGCGAGGGGGATTCGTGCAATTTTGCACAATCCGCTTCGCGGTTCTTTCCCTCATTTGTTCTGCTTGTTTTTCTTCCATTTTGCCCAGCGTGCACGCTGGGCCGCGGCGATTTTCTTGCGAGCGGCCGCTGACATAGGCCTCCGCGCCTTGGCCACGCGAGACCCCTTAGACTTTGCGTCCAGCCCCCCGAGACTTCCCAGGGCCGCCAACGCCGCGTTCAGCCGCTCCATTTCTCCGTGCACACGCTGTCTTTCCTTCTGCAGTTGCCGGACTACTCCAGTTAGGTTCGTCATGGTCCCCCTCGGACAGGCATTGTAGCAGCCCATCTGAGAGACTCCCCGTCCCGATTGCCACACACCAACGACTGATTTCACCGATTCTCACAGGAGGAAATGTAATGAGGCTTCGTCGCAATGAATACTGCCCGATCCACAAATCGATTTCCTGCTACGGTCGGGAACAAACGCCCTATGCGCGCAGATTGCAGCCTGGGATTCGACGCATTGATGATCCGCATCATCCGAGGGGATATCGGGAACTCCGGTCCCCCGCTGAAATGCGGAAACTGCTGAATCGCAAGATTGTCGAGCAGGACAGGAAATGTGCCATCTGTCACGAAGAGTTCACAGATTACAACGACGTCGTACCAGACCACAGGAATCCCAAAGGGATGGGAGGATCGTGGCGGGATGATCACCCGGACAACATCCAAGCAACGCATTTCTGGTGCAATGAAGAGAAAGGTTCGAACAGAGTGGAGGATTGAGGCTTGCACCTGCGTACTATCTTTGGCAAGCTCAGTTTCGATCGACCAGTGTCACCGATCAATTGTTGCGTCGCGGAATGAGCTGAGAGCTTCTCGCTGGGCGCTGAAGGCACCAGCGTCGATCCAGTCCACCACACCACCGCGGATCAAAGTCGCTGCGATGTCGCCGACGGCTAGACTCGTGGTCATTCCAAAACCACCGAGGCCCGAAACGTGAAACAACCCGTCGATGTCTGGATCCCATCCGATGATGGGTAGCCGGTCAGGCGCAAAGGTCCGAAGGCACGCCCAACTCCGACGTAGGGTAATGTTCGCGAGTCCGGGAGCGTACTTCAAAAGCTTATCCACGAGAAGATCCTCGGCCTCGGGGTCAACCTCAGGTATGTCGGGCGGATGCTCGGTCTCATCGCAGGGACAAAGAAGGAGGCCCGCTCCTTCCGGCCTCACGTAATATCCGACGTCCAGATCCCACACCAGCGGAGCATCATGGGGAAGTAGTCGCGTGTCGCCGGAGACGAACAGGTGTCGACGAAGGCGTTTCAGCGGGAACGGAGCAGATTCGCGGCCAAGACACCCCGCCCACGCGCCTGCGGCATCGACGACGATGGGGGCACCGACTTCGCCACGTGGCGTTCGGACACCACGCACCACCGATCCGTCAACGATCAAGGATTCACAGGCGCAGTCGGGGATGATTTCAAAGCCGGCGTGCCTGGCCTCGGCCAGCAGATCGCTCAGCAGAGCGTGGATGTCAACGATTCCATCGGTGGGGCAGAAGAGCGCGGAGTCAAATTCAAACCTGCTGAGAAACGGGAATCGTTGCCGGGCTTTGATAGCGGATAGCAATTCGGAGGGCACGCAGTGTTCGTGCAGCTGTGCACACCATTCGGCGGCTGGGTGTGGCTCTCCGTGAGTCAAGTACAGGCCTCCGCTCTGGCGGAGGACCGGAGATCCGGCAACAGCCTTGGCACGGAGCCGCTGAACGCCTTCAATGGCGAGCTTCCGAAGGACAGGATCTGCCTCCACTTGGCATGCCATCGCCGCGTTGCGCCCAGAGGCGTGGCTTCCGGGCAGGAGCTCCCGTTCGAGAACTACGCCGCTCGTGACACCGGCCCGTGCCAGCGCTGCGGCAACTGAGGCGCCCGCGAAACCGGCGCCGATCACAACTACGTCCACCTCAGATGGAAGGCGACCATGCGTTGCCATACCTTCCAGTATACGGAGGGCTCATCGACCAAGAGCTGCAGGCGGGGTGGCCGTGGCACAAAACGGGAGGACCTACGGGACCGACGCAGAAAAGAGTCGTGACCAGATTTGGCGACTGACGGCCGATCAGTCGCCCGACTCTCCGACCAACTGATAACCCACCGTGCCTTTGACACGATGTGTGCTGACAGTGTGCCAGGTTGAGGCGCCAAGGAGGAATTTCTGTCGCCAGCAAAGTTGGTCAGATCATTGCACGGGGCGAAGCGCTGATAGCTCCCCCTCGAGTTTTTTCTAGGCCGCGATCGCGAAACGCGCAAGCACAGCTGTCTCGAACACGGAACCGCGCCCCCTGTGGATGGGACCAGCCATCTCCGGATGGTGTTACTTGGGTGAGGTGAAAACCGCGCAAATCTATTGATGGACGCCGCCGATTAAGGGTACAGTCAGAGTTCCGCTCCCACGGAATTGTTATGTGGCAATGCGAGATCAGACACGACGGACTTCACAAGTACAGGCTCGTGAAGGGTGAAACGCAGGCGATCATGCAGCTTCGGGCCGAGATGCAAATGCGGTCCTGGAACGAGCAATGGGAGCGTGTAGAAGCTTCGCGAGCGAAAAGGCAGGCACAACTCAAAGCCGCTTACGCGAAAGAAACGAACAAACAGACCGCAGCGGAGCGCGCCAGAGAGGCTCAGGAGGCTCTTGATGCCCTAGAATCTCTTCTTACGAATATCCTCAAGGTAGATCACACGATCAACTGGGAACAGCTAAAGGACCACTCACCTTTTCCTGTTCCAGAACCCGTCCGGGCTAAGGACATCCCTGTACCGGGGGAGCCGGATGTCAACGACGAGCAGTTCCAGCCAGAACTCAACTTCATTACTCGCCTTATTCCTCCCATTCGAGACAAAGAGCAGGCACGTGTGACACGTATTTTTCACGGTGCGCGCCAAGCGTGGCTCAGCGCGAAGGCTGAAACAGAGCGACGGAACAAAGAGCAACTTCAACAATTCGAGAAGGCTCGTGCGGCCTGGGAAGAGACTAAGGCAGGCTGGCTGGAGGACCGTCGCAAGCGAAATGCCGCACTCGACGAATCGAGGCAAGCATATCTCGATCGCCACCCGGAGTCGATTCCCGAATATTGCAAGATGGTTTTGAGCGCGTCCAAATACCCGGACACCTTTCCGTCTGATGCTTCTGTTGACTTCGTTGAAGACAACCGGACGGTAGTGGTCGATTACTGTTTGCCTGACATAGCGGCGGTGCCCACTCTGAAAGAAGTGAAATACATCGCAGCTCGGGACGCATTTCAGGAGGTGCACGTAAGCGAAGCTTGGCTTAACCGCACGTACGACTCGGTCCTGTATCAAATCGCGCTGCGTTCACTCTACGAGTTGTTTCAAGCAGACGCCGCGGGTGCTGTTGACTCCATTGTTTTCAATGGCTGGGTCAACTCGATCGATAAGGCCACAGGCAAAGAGGTAAACGCCTGCATTCTGTCAATTCAGGCGATAAAGACAGAATTCATGGACATTAACCTCGCCCAAGTGGACGCGAAAGCATGCTTCAAGAAACTGAAGGGGGTGTCGGCTGCAAAGCTAATTGCCCTCCAGCCAGTCAGGCCGATATTGCAATTGAACAAAGAAGACAAGAGATTCATTCCGGCCTATAACGTTGCCGAAACGCTCGACAGCTCCTCCAATCTTGCTGCGATGGACTGGGAAGACTTCGAACACCTAATCCGGCAATTGTTCGAGGAGGAATTCAGTGCCGAAGGTGGTGAAGTAAAAATTACGCAAGCCAGCCGTGACGGCGGCGTAGATGCCGTCGTATTCGATCCAGATCCGATTCGCGGTGGGAAGATCGTAATACAAGCGAAACGATACACAAACACGGTGAGCGTTTCGGCCGTGCGGGATCTGTTTGGCACAGTACACAACGAGGGTGCGAATAAGGGCATTCTGGTCACAACCGCAGATTACGGCCCGGATGCTTACGAGTTCGCAAAAGGAAAACCTATCACCCTCATCAGCGGCAGTGAGCTCCTATATCTTCTTGCAAAGCACGGTCATAAAGCTCGAATAGATCTGCAGGAGGCTCGATTCCAGGCAGCCGAAGCGGAGAAAGCTTCGCGGGCGGCAAAGCCCTAATTGCTTTGCCTCGGTTGGGCGATGCGGCATCGTGGCCGGTGAGAACCGAAAACAAAAGGCTCAATCTCCCGACTCATCATCCAAGGGCCACTGCTCGAGAATGAAACTGCGCCAACCATCGAGCAGGCCGGGTTGCCAAACATTAGACTCTACGGTCTTCGGCACACGGCGCCTACTTTCGTTCTAACAGCAGACGTTCCGTCGAAGGCGGTGTCGGAACAGCTAGGACACGCGAGTCTACCGTTCACGCTGGATGTTTACTCTGGTGCCTGGTTTGGAAGCTGACTCGAAACCGCCATGCGTCGCAGAGCATCTGGCCGCCAATCGGGTAGTGCTCAGTTTGAATCAGTAAGAGTACAATAGGGCCGTTGTCTGAGCGGTAGAAAGGCAGTGCCCGATGTCCAACCAAGATACTCTATGCGGCGCAATCGCTTCTATGCATCTGGTTCGCTTTTATTATCAAGACGAAGCGCCCGGATTCAGAATCGTTGAGCCGCACATGGTCGCATACAACCCCAAGAACAACTTGGCCCTTAGCGGGTGGTTTCTTGGAGGCGAAAGCGCATCACAGGAAGGCCAAGGGTGGCGAGAATATCTGCTCGACAACATCAGCTCGCTTTCCGTTCTGGAAAAGCAGTTCGCCCAGCCTCGACCTGGTTATAAGCGGGACGGGGGAAAGAAATTCCATAATGTTCAATGCGCTGTGTGATTTCCTTTAGCGTTTCTTCGTTCCATCCTCTAAGGTTGGCGAGTACGTGTTCGTCCGGCAGCGCCGTGCTCCGCCGACGGTCGATCGGGGTGGCTTGCAAACCGTCTCAAGATTTCCTGCAGAACGGAGAAGGGTGCCGTTGGCGCTGGCGAAGGGTTCGCGGCCTCCCACGAAGGAAATTAGTTTCGCGTTAAGGGGCTACAACTCGCATTCGCAAGCACCTTCTCACCGATTCTTGAAATTCTTGTACTCCCTTGCGATTCATGCCTTGGATGCGGTATTAGGAGACCTTCGGAATTCCTCGTCCCGCAAGTCGTATACTTCCTTCCAACACGATCAAGCTCAATGTGTCCAGAAGGTGCTGCAGTGCTCAGTTCCGATGGTTATCCGCCACTCCAAGGCGTGACCTTAGTCACAGGTAATGCGCGCCTAAGCCGTCAAATACGACACGAATTTGATCTGGGGAAGAAAGGCCAGGGCGAGAAGTGTTGGGACTCGCCCGACATCCTGCCTCGGGAAACCTGGCTTCGCCGGTACTGGGACGAATACGTCTACAGCGACCCGATCAACGCGCTCGTACTCCTCGATGCTTCACAGGAATTGTTTCTCTGGGAGCGTGCGATCGAGGGATCGGGTGCTTCGGAGAGTTTGCTAGACGCTCCAACAACGGCGGCCACCGCGGCTGCGGCGTGGAACCTAATGCACAGTTGGGAACTGCCGCGCAGTGCCTCCCTGTTTGCAGGTCTGCCTGACACTGAAACCTTTTTCGGGTGGATGAATGCCGTCGAAGCAAAGCTGCGGGACAACCACTGGCTGACATCGAGCCAGATTCCTCGAGCACTGACGGAACTCATCCAGGCGGGAGCACTGCGAATTACGGAGAAGATCTATTACGCCGGCTTTGACGAGATCGCACCTGGCGACCAGCGTCTCTTCGATGCGATCCGCCAATCGGGAGGCATCATATCGGAACTGCCGGCCGTCGCATCGTTTCCCGAGTCGCAACACTTCCGCGTCGCTTTCGAGAACACCCCGGACGAGATTCTCCACGCGGCAGCTTGGGCTCGCAGGCAACTTCAAGCAAGGCCGGACGGGCGGTTCGGTGTCGTCGTGCGCGGTCTTGGGCCGTTGCGAGCCGTGGTCGAGCGCATTTTCGACGAGGTTTTGCATCCTGGGTTTGATTTCGCGGGGCCGGATGCGCCCCGTGCCTTTCACGTTTCAGCTGGAGCACCCCTGAAGGATTTGCCGCTTGTTGCGGTTGCGCTGCTCGTGTTAGGGCTGCGGCGGGGAATGCCCCTTGCTGATGCGGGAACCCTGCTGCGGTCGCCGTTCCTGCGCCTTGACCCCGCGCTGGGTGCATCGGTCGATACGGCACTGAGGCGCGAAGGCGCTGCTAGCGTTTCACTGGATGCTCCGGTGGTCCGGCGTCATTTCGAGGCACTGGCGCGGGCATTTCAGGAATCGCCCAGGATCCAGCGACCCAGTCAATGGAGCGTGACGTTCTCCCAACTACTCAAGCGCGCCGGATGGCCGGGTGATCGGACCCTCTCGCACGCCGAGCATCAGGCGTTGGAGCGCTGGAATGAATTGCTTTCCGAGTTCGCACAACTGGACCTAGTGATTCAGAACATGGAGTATGACGGAGCATTGTCTCGCCTCCGGCGGCTCGCTGCGGAAAGGCCTTTCGCTCCAAGAGATGAAGGGGCGCCGATTCAGATCATGGACGTGCTGGAAGCCGCCGGCTCGCGCTTTGATGCCCTGTGGATAGCCGGATTGCATGATCGCGCATGGCCGCAGCCGCCGGAACCGAATCCGTTTCTGCCGCTGGTGCCCCAGCGATTGGCCGGAGCGCCGCAATCATCGGCCGAGCGCGAACTGCAATACGCACGTCGGGTGACCGAGCGATTGCTACGATCCGCGCCAGAGGTCGTTTGCAGTCATCCCGCTTATTTGGGAGAGGAGAGGTTGCGGATCAGTCCCCTGATCGCGCATTTGCCGGACCTGGATGATGTGTCAACTAGCACAAAAACGATCGCGGAAGTTCTATGTTCGACAGCTGTTCCATTGGAAGAGCGGACACTGGAACAGGCGCCCATGCTGCTGCTCGGTGCCGAGCAGTTGGGCGGAATGAACGTGCTGGCCGACCAGGCCGCTTGTCCGTTCCGCGCCTTTGCGGTTCATCGTCTCGGCGCCCGCAGCCTCGATGTCCCCGTGGTAGGCCTTTCACCGGTCGAACGGGGCAGCATCGCGCACGTGGCATTGGAGGTTCTTTGGAGGGAACTCAAAACGCAGCAAGCGCTGAAAGACCTCTTGGAAGAAGAACGGTCGGCGCTCATCCGACGGAGTGTTCGCGCCGCAATGGATCGAGCGTTGAGAGGTCACGCAAGTGCCGTGCTTCACCGGCTGCAGGGTCTCGAAGAGGACCGTCTGGAAAGGTTACTGCAACAATGGCTCAGAATTGAAGCGGATCGGCCTCCGTTCGAAATCTCAGACACAGAAACCACCACGACCGCAGAGTTGGGCGGACTGAAGCTCCACATCAAGGCAGATCGTGTGGATCGGTACGCCGATGGCCGACACGCGATTCTCGACTACAAGACCTCGAAGAACCTCTCCTTGAGCGGATGGGAGAGCGAACGGCCAGACTCGCCGCAACTGCCGCTGTATGCGGCGATGAGTGAACGTCCGATCTCATCCGTCCTGTTTGCGAAGTTGGTTGCGGGGGAACCGGCGTTGGTGGGCATCAGCGAGTCTGGCGAACAAGCTGGCCGCCAACCGAAAGGCCCACCGCTTACAGAACGTATCCAAGGGTGGCGAGCAGTCATGGAGGCACTAGCGACGAGCTTTCGGCAGGGTCACGCTGCCGTCGATCCGAAGAAGGCAAAGCAAACTTGCCAATATTGCGATCTGACACCACTGTGTCGCATCGGGGAGCTCAGTCGCGGGCTAATCGAAAGCGAGGAGGAATTGGATGGATAGCTCTGCCGTGATCTTTGCGCCCGATCAAGAGCAACGCCGACTAGCAATCGATCCTGGCCGCTCGTTCATAGTCCAAGCCCCCGCTGGCTCCGGCAAAACAGAGTTATTGATCCAGCGGTATCTGCGATTGCTCACGGTGGTGGAGAAGCCAGAGGTTATCGTGTCCATCACGTTCACCCGAAAGGCGGCTGGAGAGATGCTCGACCGCATCCTCTCCGCGCTACGGGAGGCGCGCAATGGTCAACCGCCCCAGTCTCCGCATGAAAGGCTCACATTCGATCTGGCCACCTTGGCGCTGGCGCGGGACAACGAGTGCGGTTGGGACCTGCTCGCTAACCCCGGTCGGTTGCGCGTCCAGACGATCGACTCTTTGTGCATCGCGATCGTCGGACAGATGCCGTGGTTAGCTAGGCTCGGCTCTATACCCCGCATCGAGGAAGAACCGCAGCCACTTTACGAAGAAGCCGCGCGCCGGACGGTTCTGATGGTCGAGGGAACTGGATCTTTCCGGGAACCACTTGAAACGTTGCTTCTGCATCTGGACAACAACGCCATGCGGGTGCAGCAATTGCTTGCGGCGATGCTGGCTACGCGCGACCAATGGATCGAGATGGCTGTACAGATTGGTGAAAAAGAGCGGTCACGGCTCGAAGAGGCGCTAGCTCGAGCCTTGTGCGAAGGTCTGCGTGCGGCGGATCGCTTGGTACCCATCGACGTGCGCGAAACTTGGCTGAGCTTGGCGCACTACGTCGCCGCAAACATGAACGCTGAACCGGGATATCCGACAGAGGCCTGCATCGGCGCAGCTGCTTGGCCTACCACCGCACCAGATCAGCATGCAGTGTGGATGGGCCTGGCGAGCGTCGTTCTAACGAAAGATTCTACGTGGCGGGCAGAGCGCGGTCTCAACAAGAACTGTGGATTCCCTGCAGAGAACCGTGCCAAGAAGCAGGAGTGCGGAGCGCTGATCGGGAAACTACAAGAAGTCACCGGCCTTCTGGACGCCCTGGCGTTCTTGCGTGTGCTACCACCACCGCGCTATTCGGAGGCCCAGTGGAAAGTGATGCAGTCATTGCTGACGTGCATGAAGCTGGCAGTGGCGCAGCTTCGGTTGGTCTTCCGTGAGGAAGGCGCAGTGGATTTTTCTGAAATGGGCATGGCCGCGCGCGAAGCCCTCGGGCGGGCCGATGATCCAACGGATCTCGCCCTGAAGCTGGATGCGCGCATCGAGCACCTTCTGGTTGACGAGTTCCAGGATACGTCCCTCGGCCAATTCGAATTGCTCGTCAAGCTCACCGCCGGATGGCAACCGGGGGATGGGCGCACGCTATTTCTGGTCGGCGATCCCATGCAGTCGATTTATCGCTTCCGGCAGGCAGAGGTCAGTCTTTTCTTGGAAGCGCGCGACCGAGGGATTGGCGAGATTCAACCCGAATATCTCAAATTGTGCGCCAATTATCGCTCTCTGAGCGCCATTGTCGATCGCGTGAATGAGGTCTTCTCCACAGTCTTTCCGGCAACGGATGACATCGTCACCAGCGCCATTGCTTATAGTCCGTCACAAGCTCCAGTGACCGAAGGGACCGGGCTGGCAGTGGCATTACATGCATTCCAGGAGGGTCAAGATCAGATCGAAGGCAACACGGTTGCACAGATCGTCAAGGATGCACACGAACAGAACCCGGAGGACAGCGTCGCGATTCTCGTGCGGGCACGTACGCACCTACCAGCCATCGTGAACGCATTGAAATCTGCCGGCGTGAAGTTTCGCGCCGTGGAGATCGACCCCTTGGGCGAGCGCACAACCGTGCAGGACCTGCTTGCGTTGACGCGAGCCATGCTACATGCTGGAGATCGTGTTTGCTGGCTCGCGATCCTCCGGGCACCCTGGTGCGGACTCACGTTAACGGATCTCCACGCGCTCGTAATCGGAGATACGAGTCAAACCATCTGGGAGCGATTGCAGAACCTTGAGGCGCTGAGCCAAGACGGTCGCCAGCGTGCCGGAGGCCTGCGTGGTGTATTAGCGGAGGCATTTGCGGAACGTGGACGCTGGCCGCTTCGTCGCTGGGTAGAACGAGCCTGGACGAAGCTAGGCGGTCCCGCCTGCCTGGAGGACAGGGGTGCACTTCAGGATGCGTCTGACTATTTCGACCTGCTTGAATCTGAACAAGCAGGCTGTGATCTCGTTGACTTCGACGGCTTCAGTAAGAGGGTGGACAATCTCTACGCGCAGCCAGACACTCAAGCGGAAGACTGGCTCCAGGTGATGACGATCCATAAGGCCAAAGGGTTGCAGTTTGACACGGTCATTCTTCCTGGGCTCGGTCGCGCTGGGAGAACCGACGATTCCAGGCTGTTCCTGTTTCACCAGTGGCCGCGCCCGGATGGCACTTTGGAACGTTTGCTTGCGCCCATCAAAGAAGTGGGCTCCAATGATGATCCAGCATATCGATACCTGCAAGAGATCGATAAGCGCAAGACCCGTTATGAACGCATCCGTCAGCTTTATGTCGCCGCGACACGCACCAAGAAGCGTTTGCACCTATTGGCTCACGTCAAAGTAAAGGTAAACGGCGAAGTGAGCCCAGACGGGCGTTCTATGCTGGCCGATCTGTGGCCGGCACTGACGCCTGCCGAAAAGGAGCTGTTCAACGCCGCTGTTGGGGATATGGCCGCAGGTACGCAGTCAACGGCATTAGCTCCAGCGGTTGTACGCCGCTTGCCCTCTACGTGGACAAGGCCCATGTTACCCGTTCCCGTTGAGTGGGAAGGAGTCGATGAACCACCGGTGGAACTTCATGATCCCAGCTTCGAATGGGTTGGCGATAGTCTGCGCCGTGCCGGAACCGTAGTCCACGCATTCTTACAACGAATTGCGCGCGGAAGTTCTAGTGTTCCGGAGCTAGGAACTATTCGGAGCGCGCTTGCCCATGCGGGTGTTTCTCAGGCAGAAGTCGATCAGGTCGCGAAGCGCGTCGCGAGCGCATTGCAGCGCGCTGTAAGCAGCGACCGCGGCCGCTGGATTCTTGCCGCTCACCCGGAAGCTCGCTGTGAGTACCCTATTACGGGCGTACTCGGCGGTAAGATTGTGCGTGGCATGGTCGACCGTACGTTTGTCGACGCTGACGGTGTCCGCTGGATCATCGACTACAAAACGAGCGCACACGAGGGAAGCAGCCTTCGAGAGTTCGTTGACGACCAGCAACGGCGGTACAAGGACCAATTGGAGCGTTACGCCCGCCTGATGACACCGATGGGCCAGCCTGTCCGGCTCGGGTTGTACTTCCCACTCTTAGACGAATGGAGGGAATGGGCCCTCGAAGACACTAGATGATTCCCGCTTGCGCCCAGGACGAAGTAATTGTCGATCACCGGAATTGCCTCCACTGGCCAAAGCGAAGTGCTCAGGCACTCCGGCCGAGGAGACTGTAAACTCTTCCGTCGGTATTGCGGTATGGGACGCGCGAACTGATCTCGGCGCCTGCCGTCACTTTAAGGGTGCCTGGACAACCTCAGCTTTGGGCGGCTGCTCCAATTCGCGTCTCTGTTTTTCAAGTTGTTCGGCGCGTTTGGATAGTTCTTTTTCGTACTCCCTAACGGCCGCCAAGTCTACGAGCATTGAGTTTTTGCTCGGAAGACCGCCCTCGCGGCCTTGGGCCCAATCGTGCCCAGAGAATTCAGAGGCCTTCTTCATGGCAAAGAATACCTTTTGGTAGTCTTGATCAGTGACAGTCACACCTTTGAGCGATTGCGTCATCACTCCCGGCTGGAAGCGCCCCACCACGCCGTTGAACAGGCGCTCCTCAATGAGCCTCTCCCAAGTCTCGCGCAATCGTGCGTAAAAGTCGTTTACATGTCTTCCGTACACCTCTGTCGAGATGCTGTCCTCCGAAGGGATTCCTGTGAGCATCTTGTCCAATACATTGATGCGTTCCCTCGTCTTCTTTACCTGCCAAGGACCGTCCTCTGCTGCGACTACTCCGAACCCGAGGGCACTGCTGTGCTGTACCCAATTGCGCTGAATGGGAATCTGGGCTTCCGCGGCGCCCATCCACAACTCGTAATAGAATGACAAGTCGTGGGTGAACACGACCACCTGCGGTCGGATCTTGGCCTCGTCCACAAGCCGAAGCGCGATTTGCCGGATATGGCGATGGTCGAGTGACGAAACTGGGTCATCGACGACGATTCCGTCGTGGTTCGGTATCTTCGCGATCTCCGCGAAGAAGCATGCCAGTGCTAACGCCCGAAATTCCCCTTCGCTCAGAATATTCGAAGTGCGAGCGTTCGCAATCTTGTTTAGTGTTACGCCAATGTAGCTCGAACCTTTCTCGGTTTTTGTATCGATCTTGACCGGCAAGTACGCCAAGCCGAGATACTCGATTTCCTTGCGAATCTGTTTGCCAAATTCGGGTGTAAGATACTTTTCTCTGAATTCGCTGTTCCTTCTGGAAATCTGGGTTGTTTCGCATTGGTCCTTGCACCGGCGCAGCTTCTGATATGTCACGATGTCGCACCGGCGTGACAAAACGGTGGCTTCGGATCCGTTGAGCTGGCGACGACCCAGTAGTTCCGTATGTTCAATCTTGAGTTTGTCCGTGGCTGCGCTGCTCACAGTTGCTTCGTCAAACTTTTGCGCTTTCTCTTCGAGCGGTGATGCAAAATCACGTGCAGCGCTCAGGGCGCTGTCGTCCAGGGCGCCGACAGCATCAAATAACGACTCGCCGTTTAGAGCTGCAACTACAGCCTCCTTGTGCTTCGCAGCATCCCCAATGAAAAGGGCAAGCTTGGCTTTTATCGGTTCGAAAGATGGCTCACGGTCTGATAGTTCCATGAACTGCAAATCGAGCTCTGGAGCTGTGGGGATATTCAGATCCAAAACGCCTCGGAGCAGTTCCTTCAACTGGAAGTCTTCCTTTTGTACTTCTTTCTGGGATGTGTCTTCAATGAATAATTTGAACCGCCTCATCCTGTCCGCAGCCAATTCGTCGTAGGGCTGCTGACACAGTAGGCATACGCGATCCTTGCCAGTCGCAGGAAATGGCTCGCCAGGATAAACCTCAGTGCTGAACTTCTCTGCATATTCGTATAGTTTTCGCCAAGCTGTGTTAGCAACAGCTTTTCCGAGTGGGTCCTGGTCAAATCGGCCTTGGGCAGCGATAGATGCGGCCTCTCGGGTCGCTTGCGCTTTGTTAAATTGCATTCGGTACTTGGTCACCGCTTCAGGGTTTAGCAGTTCGTCGACCACGGCCAAGCGTTGTTCAAAAGCTTCGACAGAAGTCTTGAATCTACGATATTGCGCTGCGACTTGCGCAGGCTCGGAAAGCTTCCGTAGCTCCTGTTCAATTGCCAGTAGCCTTTCGTCGTTTTTGTTCGACCACGACGCGGCTTGCCGAATTTCTTCCTCAGTGGGGAGGTTGTTTTCCGGCGTTTCCAATGTCAGGCGTCGCGTCACTTTATCAGCGGTCGTCCCGGCAATCTGCAGTGGCAAAGGCACAGAGATCGACGTGGTTAGGGCAGTGATCTCCGCCTGTAACTGTTGGGCGAGCATTTCGCAAACCTTCCCCACTCGGGGCAGAACGTCTAGCCCCAGAGGAAGAAACTCTATTTCATTCTGACGGTCTGCATACAGTGGAGCAGAGGAAGCATCGAATACGGAGATTCGGGAGAGTTCGGATGGCGTGGACTTGCCATCTTCCCAGTCGAACACATGCTGCTGTTCGCCGACGAGGTACGTAATCGTTGCCTTAGCGGGTCCGCTTGGCTTTTTGTATACGTTTCCAAGAAGCGGTTCCTGCTTGTCACGCCTTGCCCGGCATAGCTGCTTCACAATTCTTGAGTAGCCCGTCTTTCCACTGCCGTTGTCGCCATAAATCAAAGTGATTCCATTAAGCGCGAATGGAAGATGCTGGCTTGAGGCCAGTTGGTTAGCGTTCTTAACGTCGCTGATTGCCGCCAATTTTGCAGTCACGTGTTGACCCGCAGTGCGTTGTGACAGATGGTTCTCCGCGACAGGCGTCAGTTCCTGTGCTTCAGCTAATCCCTGCGAAGCCTTGATGTTCGCGAGCACTTGGGCGAGGTCGTCACTCGAAATGTCTGGCTGTGTGCAGATCCGTCGAATCACATCCTGTTGCCAGGCTGGTCGGGTCCTCGCGAATTCTATGAGTTCACGTTCCATTGGCATGGCAATTCTCCTACGCGTCCTTATCCAGATCGGTGAAGGTCACAGTAATGTCGATAGGCGAGAGGATATTCCTGTTGTAGAAGTCCTCTTCTCCGGGCTCTGGAGAGGTCGAATAAAACGACTCAATCGCAGGGAGAACAATCAATTCGCCCGCACCGTTCGCACCGACGAGTGCGGTCAGACTCTCACAGACAATTTCTGCATTGGAAATGCAACCGTAATTTGCTACTGCAACGGATTTAATCCTCATGTCCGAGCCTAGTGTGGTGTTGTGGCACGCTGGTTTAGGCCGATTGTACGCTGGACGTAGGGAGGATATGTCTAATCGTCCGGCTTGTCCTAAAAACAGAACACGTGAGTAACCCTACGACTGTTACGGAGGGAATTAAGGCGGACGCATCTTTCGCCATATAAAGCATTAAGAAGCGCCTCACCAGCAACGGGCCGTCCAGAACCGGCTGAGGCTCCAATCACCGCCCTGGCTTTTCGCTTGCTTCGAGCGCCGCTGGCGCGTCACAGCCGGTCCCAAGGCGGGCGACGCCTTTACTGCTGTGCAGGATAGTGCCTTAAGTCAGCGGGAACCGGTCACGCGTCGGCAGCGCTGGATGCTCCCGCGCGCATGCGACAGTCCGCCAGCCGGATGAGCGGCGCGCCCGACCCTTCGTAGTCGCGCTCGTGGCAGGTAAACACGAGTATCTGAGTCTTCTCAGCAGCCTTGCGCAGGATGTGCACCATGCGCTTGAAGCGCTCATCATCAGCATAGACAATGGCATCGTCGAGCAGCACGGGCGCCGGCTGCCCTTTTTCCCGCAGCAAGTCGGCGAACGCCAGTCGCGTCAGCACCGCAAGCTGCTCCCGCGTACCTAAGCTGAGCAATTGGAAGTCCTCTACCACCTGATCCCGACGCAAGCCAACGATTTCCATGTCTTCGTTCAGGCGCAACTCGGCGCCGGGCAGCAGCAGCTTCAAGTAGGACTGCACTCGTTGAGAGACCGGCGCCAAGTACGTTTCCTTGGCTGTCCTTTCGGCCTCGACCAAAACCGAGTAAAGCAGTTCGATTGTTTTGGCCTGGCGCTCGAAGCTGGCCAGCGCCGTCTTCGCGCTCTCGACTTCGGCCTCCAACTGCTGCTTACGCTCGCCCAAGCCCTGAGCCCCGGTGACGCGCAACTCCGATTCACGCCGGATGACGCGCTCGGCCAAATCGCCCATCTCCTTGCGGAGTTGGTTGAGGGCGTCTTCCGCCACACGTAGCTCCAAGTCGACGCTCTCGGGGTCAGCGTCCTCCAGTTCCTTATTGGCAGCGGCGGCAGTCTGTTCAGCGGAGGTGACTCGGTCGGACGCCGCGATTACGGCCTTGTGTAGCTCGGCATCGGGGACTTGCGCGCGTTCATTCGTCAGGCGTTCCTCAGATTCACGCAGGCGTTGCGCGTCCGCCTGATAGCCCGCGTTTGCTCCAGCTTCAGCGGTTCTTGCTGCGGAAAACTCCTCGCTAGTAACCTTGGCGCGCTTCTCGGCGGCCATGCGCTCCTGCTCGGCGGCATCACGCGTCCGCTTCGCGTCGGCTACGGCTGTGGCTGCCTCTTTCAGAGGCTTAGGCTTGCCACCCGCCAGTTCCGTCAGTCGCTGCAGTTCGCCCCGTATCTCAGCGATTCGCACCTGGAGCGTGTCTATGCCGTCGGGCGCGTGCGCCTCGACAATACTCTCGGCGCTCTTGGCCTCGGTCAGCTGGTTTTGCCGCTCTTCCAGCCGAGCGTCCGCCTCGGCCAGCCCCGAGACACCGAGCTGCGCCAGTTCGGTTTTGAGCTTCTCTTGCGCCTTGGCCAATTCCGCGCGTGGGTTGCCGATCTCGCCGCCAGGCATGATTTTCACTTTGGCAAGGTCAGCGATCTCGATGGTTGTCGTTTCCATGAGTCGGTACTCGGAGCCTGAGACCACCGCGGCGCGCCCAATTCGGGCCTTGACCCCGTTATCGAGATCAATGCGGACGTTCGTGGCCAGCGCGTTCAGTTCCGTCTGCGCTTTCGTCACGGATTCCTGTAAGTGCTTGAGGCGGCTGATGTCCTTCTTTTCGATGCGGATCGCCGCGGCAGCTTCTCGCGCCTTCTCCACTTTGCCCTTGGCCTGCAGCGCCTTGTGTCCTTGCGCGAGGAGGTTATCCAGTTCGAATTGCGACCGCGCCAACTGCTCGGCGACACTGGCTGCCGCCAAGGCCGCGTCTGCCTGCTCCAACCGCTGTATCTTGTCCCTCAACACCTTCTCTTCGCTCTCCAGCCGTTGGCGGACTTCCGCCAGGAACCTGTGCTTCGCATCCCACCCGGACTTCAGTTCCTCCACCTCACGTTTGCCCTTCTCAGCCTCCTGCACCAGTCGGGCGCGCTGCTGGGAGCGGTTGGCCGCCAGCTGCTGTTCCGCGTGTGCCGTCTCCAGCGCCGATGCGGCCTGCGTTACCGTCTGCCTCAGCTTCGCGATTCTTGTGGCGGCTTGCCGGGCCGAATTGAGACGCCCTTCCGCCTGCTCCGGCGCGTGTTCGCTCTCGTAGCGCTTCTGCCGCGCTCGGGCACGCTCTAGATCCTGAAGCTTAGACTCGTATTCGGCAATACTCGCCTCCGCGCCGGCCAACTCATGCTTGGCTTTCTGCACCGCCTCAATGGCTTTGGCATATTCGCCGCGGGGCTTGCCACCCGCGGTGAGCAGTTCCGTTCGTCGCTTAGCGACTTCGTCGCTGATCTTTTTCCCGCGCCTTCCGCCCAGAACGTCGCCCACCTCCTGTTGCAGCGCATGCTGAATGCTACTGCGCCCATCCGCCGTGGGATTCAGGCCGGTGAACGACTTGCCTTGCTCCACCCAAAACATGCCAAAAATTCCTTCATGCTCGCGGTCGGATGCGTCGCGGCGGACGCGCTGCGCCGGAGTGAACCGCAGCAAGCGCGCCAGTTCCTCTTCTGCCGCCGCATCCGCCATCCGGCCGGCGGGCGTAATCAGCTCCGCCTGCGGCTTGTGGCAGAATGCTTTGAAGAGCTTGTAGCTCTGGCCATTCAGTTGGAACTCGACTCGTACCTCGGGCCGTACCGAGGAGTTATACGGTTGCAGGCTCTGCGCGCGTTCGCCGGTCATGTTGTGCTTGTCGAAGAAGCAACTGCGGATGGCTTGCAGCAGCGTGGACTTGCCTTCCTCGTTTTCGCCGACCAGAATGGCGAGGCCATCGGGCAGGCTCTCGATCACCAGCGGCTCAACCAGTTTCTTGAAATTTCGGACTTCAATCTGGCGGATGATCATCTCGTGTCCGCCCCCGCCGTGTGGATCTGGTACAGCAGCCGCAACGCCCCCAGCGCGTATGGTTGATGGGGGGCACTTGGATCGCCGTGAATGGCGCGCAGCTGCTCCATGGCGGCGCGCACAAAGCCGGCCGTGTCGATGCGGTCCAGATCGGCGTCCGTAGGCTGCGCTAAGAGCCCCGAAATGTCTTCGCCAAGCGAAGTGAAGCGGCCCCGCCACTTGCTAAGCAGCCGGTCGATCTGCTCCCGCATGCCAAGGTCCACAACACCCCGGAGCGCCACCGTGACGATGTGCCGGTCGAAAGGCTCTCCCAGGGCGGTGAACTTTGCGTCCAAGACCGTCAGGTCCTCGGACGTGGTCAACTCAGCTTCGAGCGAATGCCAGGTGTACGCCGCCACGCATAGACGCTCGATCTCCGGCTTGGCGCCCGGGCCCGCGATCTTCACCACCAACACGTTGCCGGGGGCGTTGTCCTTGAAGCGGTCGGGCTCCGGTGTGCCCGAGTACCAGGTGTGCTCAGAAATCTGGTACGTGCCATGCCAGTCGCCAAGCGCCAGATAATCGAGGCGGGCGCGCACTTCTCGGTCGGCGGCTATGGGATTCGTGGCCTCGCTTTGAGCGGGCAGGCGTCCTTCTACCGTACCGTGCGCCAGCCCCACGCGCACGGCGCCCGCCGGCGTGGAGATTCCGTCCCAAGCCGCCGTCAGATCCTCGAATTCATGTTTTCGTTGTAATGCTACGGGAAGCACTGCCAAGCGTCCGTCGGCAAGCTCGATGGGCGCAGTGTCCAACGCGATGTGCACATTTTCCGGACGTTCAACCGACTCGATCCGATGCCATACCGACTCGGGTGTTGCGGGGTCGTGGTTACCCGGGACGAGTACCCACGGGCCCTTGAACCCCTCCAGAGCGTGCAGCAACCCGTACATGGTTTCGTTGGTTACGAGGTTGGTTTCGAAGACGTCGCCCGCGACCAACACTGCATCGGCGCCGCGTACGGTGGCTTCCTGTGCGATTCTCTGCACAGTTTTCAGCCGCTGCGCGCGTAGCAGCACCGCCGCGTCGCCGCCGATGCCGCCGAACGCCTTTCCAATCTGCCAGTCCGCCGTGTGGAAAACTGTGATGCCCACGCTCCATCCCTCGCTGTGTGCTGCAGGTAGTATAGTTGCAATCCGAGCCGAGGCAACTCCTCTACCAGGACTTGCATACCTACAGCGGCCTGATGGTCATCCAGCGCTGGGTCGGTTAGCGTCATGTCGGTGTCCCGCAAGGGACTACCGCATGATTCGTCGGCCACCCTCGATCGAGCGTTGGAGTTATACGTTACACTGCCTGATTGCCGGGAAGCGTACAGGTTCCGAGGCGCGTGCTCTCCTGAATCTGTTGACAGATCCATGTTGAGCCGAACAGCAGAATGTGTTTAACGCCGACAGCTTTGAAAAGATCCACGACCTGCCCTGCCCGTTTGCCGGATAGCAGAGCATTGGTCAGAAGGACGTAGCAGTCGCACCGGCCCTGTTCAACCAAGAGTTTGGTTTTTTGTACTTCATCGGTCAGATCCGAGAGGCGAAGGGCGTAGTTGTTCTTGCTTGTAAATTTGCATTGGATAACAAAGTTCCCACTGAGATTCTCGCTCCCAGTCGGGTTCCACCGGCCAGCAAAGGCGCCGTCCCTGCCGCCGTCAGAGGAGTCAAGAAAGGACTCCACCGTCTGACCAAGCACTTCCCGAGCTACGGTGAGGCATAGCTGTTGGAAGCTGTGCCATCCTAGCCGGTGGAGCTCAAACATAGCCTTGCCTTGGGGTAGCGCAACGTGCCGCGCATTGGTCTGCAGCGTATTTTGCAGCTCAGATGAGGTCAAGGTCAAAGTCACCGAGACGCGTTCAGGATACCAAGCGAAGCGGCACTGGATCGCACTTTACATCTCGCGTCACTATTGTGGGACCTCCGCGACTCCAGGTATTTAGCTCTATGACAACCGTCCTGCCGGTCTCGTCGGCAGGCCGAAGTTTGCGGGAAAGCAGCCCGCCAAAATGTGCATCGTGTGTGGACACAAGAAACTGTCGGCGGTCTTTAGTCCGTCTGAAAAGATCAACCAACCCGAGCAGATTGATGTCGTCAAGACTCTGTAGAGGATCATCCAAAATGGCGACCGGCAATGGAGGCTTCGGAATACCGATATTGAGAGCGAGAAACACGGAGACGGCGAGCGCATTTACTTGCGAACTGGACAGGATGGAGGCGGGAAGTTCACACTTCTTGTCCTCGACCGGATCGCTAACGATGGTGGATAGCTGGCCTTTACCCCTGAAAACTTGAGAAAAGAATGAAACCAGCCGAAAAGCGGGGTGTGGATCGATCCTTGCCCAGATGCTTTGAAGCAGAGGATTGATTTCGCGGAGTCGTTCTTCTACGACGGCGGAGGCGGCCTCTCGCAACGCCTCGATGACGTTCTGAGCCAAGTCACCCGTCCGATTGCGAGCAGTGATGTTTTTGTCGCGAGCGGCAATGTCAGACCGAAGGGCGTCGGCTTCACGGCGGAGTTCCTCAATTGTTGCCATAGCGGAGGATTGCGCCAGACGCAACGCAAGGGACTCTCCGATTTGCTGTAGCTCATCCAGGCGCTTCATGAATGTCTCGGATTCAGTGACTGCGCGTGCCAAGGCAGTCTCGCGATTGTCTTCAGCCCCAACGCCTAATTCAGCTAACCGCTTGATGATCGTCTGCTGGGTCATCTGACGTTCGTTGACTGCTTGCTCGGCTGATCTCAGACCAAGCTCAGATGCGGAGACTTCTTTTTCCTTCGCCGTTAAGGCGCTGAGAAGGTCGTTAAGCTTGTCGGGTGACGAGATAGTCTGTTGGTCGCTGCTTCCCCCCTTCGCGAGGATCTCCAATCGTTGCCGTGTGGTCTCTTTGTCATATGTTTGATCGCAAACCGGGCAGTGGTCCGTAAGATGTTTGAGGGCAAGGACAGCAAGCGCTTTTAATTGCTCGCTTTTCTCCTTCAATTCGGCCTGATGACGCCGCAACTCCGCCAAGCGTGCCTGTTCTTCGGCTGTGACACGTTTTAGATCCTCTACCTCCTTGCGCATTTTCGTTACGTTGTCCCGGAGGGGCTGAAGCTCCAGAATCGGCCGTTCGGTGAAGCTTCGAATGTCGGCCTGCAGAACGGCAAGGTTCTGGAGTCTGCGCTCTGTTAAGCGGCGTTGAGCATCAAGTTCTTTGATTGCGTTACTAATCGCAGACGGAGCTTCGCGCGATGCCGACTCGACCTGGGCAAGTTTGAGGCCAAGTTGGGCTAAATTCTGCCACCACTGTCCCCAGGCCTCGGATGTTATCGCGGGCAATTCGTGCGAGGAGCGTTCGGTTGATTCCGACAGACGCGCCTCAATTATCGCCAGTCGCTCTCGAACTGGTCGGAGTTCGTCTTGACGTTGATTGGTGACAGTTGACCACGCCTTTTTCGAGCGCTCAAGACTGTCCTGAAGCTCTGTGACCCGGCCTGCGCCTACCAGCTCACTAACTGCAGAGAAGCGCTCCTGGGGCGATGCTGCATCTATGAACTGGCGGATCAAGTCCTGTTGAAGGTAGATACTGCGTGTTAGAACGGAGGCTAGTGCTTCACTGGGATCAGAAGCGGCCGCGGCATCTGACCAGACAAGGTCAATCAATTTCCCTTCGGCCGAGGGACCCTGATACGATCCATCGGATGTCTCAAGAGTGATTCGTCGCTCTTTTCCATCAAAACTGCGGGTCACTGCGAAGTGATCGCCATTCGAGCCGTTCTTGAAGCGCAGCGCAACCCTGGCTTGGCCCGTTTCTGAATACATCGAGACGAAACTTGAGTCGTCATTCTTTAGCCGGGGAATCCGTCCGCTAAGAGCCCAGAGAATTCCGTCAAACAGGGAAGTCTTCCCATGACCATTTGCTCCGATCACAACAACTGCATCGGCATCGAGATCAAACTCTTGGCGTTGTGCAAATCCGCGAAATCCGCTCAGTTCAATGGATTGAAGTCTCATTGCTCACTCCCCAATTGATGGAGGCGCTCCAACAACGGCGATTGTTCTCGGAATGCGTCAACAAGGACCCGTGTTACAGCCTCAGAAATCTTCTGTTCAGCAAGGAGTCGCGGGAGGAGGTCAAGTGCCGATTCCTGGCCTATATTCGCTCGTTCTTGAGGCAGCGGGAGAAGCGGGCGCAGCACTCTTTCCACGTCTGTGGGGCTTTTTAGATCGTCAGCGGTAGCAACGAGTTTGCGCAATCGCGTAGTGTTGTACCGAACCTCGTCGATCGCCGTACTCTCAGATGGAGCAATACCAGGAGACAAAAGCACTAAATATCCATCCCAGGATTTCGCTTCTTCCTTGCCAACATGGCGGGAAATTACCTCGACAAGCGACGCCTGCAAATCAGGCCACGTTCGGAGAAGTTCGGCACAAGTCTCAAATACGACGATGCCAACAACGCCATATTCATCCTCAAAGAGCCGAGATGTTGGCGTATCCCAGTCGCGGAATCTACCCGTAATCTGGCGATACCCATTCACGATTAGCGTTTGGGATGCTGCTGCGATTAGATCGGTCGACGTGAAGCCGTGTGAATTGGTCATGGAACCACCTGACGGATGAGATCGTAATTATCGCGGAGTTCGCTAATGTGAAACAACGGAAGCGCCGTGGGGCCACGCAGAATGTCATTCTTCAATTCTTCTCCCTCGACAATATCCTTCGGGGGAGTGGGAGAGGTCGTCCACGATGCCGAAGTTCCCGCGACTAGGGCGGCGGTGGGAGTTTGCAAATATCTCGTCCGGCGTTTTTGTACCTCGGCCTCGACGGCGAGCTTCCCGCGATGCCCAGTCCCGGAAGCAACAATGAAGGAGGTCACCGTGCGCCCTGCGCGTTTAAACTCGACGCGACCGTCTTCAATAATGACCGCCTCGGCCCCCGAAATGCGGGTCATCGTTGCAAGTGCCAGAAGCAGATCAGCAAGCAACCCGAGTATGCTTTCCTCAAAGATACGGTATGGTTTTTCGTAGAGCAGCCAGTGCGCGCGGAGCTTTCCCACTCTTACAATCCCCATGTTTTGCAGGGTGGTGAGTAATCGTGTGATGTCTTCGTTCGGAAGATTATCCTCCTGAATTTTACGCACGGCTGCCTGTCCGAGCTTGGCAATTTGTTCTTCTAAAAGGCGTTTTGACAGGGCCTCCATTAGCGCTCCCCATCCCGAGGGAATGAAGTGGGCAGCATCTAAGCCAAGTGCCTGAAAAAACTTAGAAGTTGCCATATCTCCTGGGTCTGCCAAGTACAGCTTCGTGACAGCAGGAAGTGCGGCACGCAAGAGCTTCGTGCTTTCGATAAGCACTGCAACTGGCGTGCCTAGCCCAGCAAACAGCACGACAGGCGCTGCTAGCACTTTGTTTGCGATGATTAGTTCCCAGTGCCCTTTCCACTCGACATTGAGTGCAGCTGTGCGGAGGACCCATAATTCCGGGTCTGCTGCATTAGCATTCCGGTGAAGGTAATAAAGATTGATGGCTTTCTGGTGGGCTAGGTCCTCCGGGCGCTCTACCACGCCGACAATCTTGCCTGCCCCAAGCTCACTTAGAGCAGTAGATAGTGCAAGGTCGTAGTTCAGGGTTACCACTGAAGAGATCACACCTTCGCAGAGCAATGCGGCAGCGATCCAATAACCATCGTTCGGGGTTGCAAGCTTTAACCCATACTGGTCGCGAAGGCGCTCTACCACGTCGCGCTGCGAATTTCGCTTGGTGAAAACGGCATCGGCAACTGCTGAAAGATCCTCAGGATCTTTGCAGTCATCATTTTGAAGCACACCATCCGCAATAAGCTGGCGATGGATTTCCCTTGAGGACACGCGTGAAACAGGGATATTCGTGGGAGGCTCCACGGAACACCCGGCACCCAGCACCAATGCAATCTTGCCCCCACCCGGAGACGACACGGCTTGCAGCAATTCTGACGGTAGGGGCATCGCATTCCTTTAAATCTTTATCTCGTAATTGAAATCTACCGGCTTTCTCCTCTCCGGTTATACCCTCTTTTTATTTTATGTGTCACTTGTGAAAGGGCCGAAGGAACTTGCCCATCAAAAGGACGCCCGCCACGTCTCCGGCGAGAGCTTGACGGCGTTCTCCAGCAGCGGCGTGATGGTAAAATACGGGGTCCCTTTGCGAACAGGTGAACCCGGTAAATCCGCCAGTCAGCAGGGCGCTCTGATGCCATGCCGCACTCGTTGCGGGTCAGGAAAAAGGGCGGGCGTGCAGACCCATTCGTGGTTTTGACCTCGATTAGGCGCACTTGACCTTCCCGGTTAAAGGACAGAACATCATAGCCCGCGCCGTCTCCATCTTCGGCGGCAGTCCACCGGACTTGCCGGGCCAGGTCCGGGCGGTCGGCTTGCGTGAGCTGGCGCCTCTCAAGATCAACAACAAAAGCCTCCCCGGCTTTGCCAAGCGAACGGTTGCGGTGGTCCCGTTCAACTGGATCAACTTTCTGAACAAGCCGACGCAAACGTTCAGGAACCGGCTCGGCGGGTACTGTAAGAGCTGGCGGAGCGACAAAGACTTCGGCGAGCAACCGTGTGGAATTTTGTGTCGTGACTTGTGTCGCAACCCTCCTATCCCTGCCCGCATCGGGCGCTGTCGGGTGCTCTCGCTCGGGTACAGATGAGGGGGCAGCGAAGATGCGTCGGCCCGCATGAACACTGTCGTTCCGTGTCGCTCGCGTTCATTCATTATCGCACGGCTTTTTTGCCAGCAAAGAACTGTCACGGCAGCGTTCAGGCATCAACAGCCGACTGACTGTCGGTGGGCAGGAGCAGGCCACTTTGCCGGCTCTCGTCCGATTTAGGTGTGCCAACTGTGTGCGCAACTGCTTATGCACAAGCAAGGCCTGGCACGAGGCAGCCTGATTTGCGATTAAAGCTCCGGGCGGCAGATTCGACTGCTGGCGCGGCTCAGAAGGTTGGGAGTTCGGACAATGCGAACTGTCCGGCGCGGGTGCGGCCCGAATTTTAAAGGCCTTTGAACAATTCTGCAATGGTCTTGTCGAATGACCCAGCTAAGGCGGCGATCGTGTTCAAGCGCGGTTCGGTGCGACCCTTTTCGAGTTCCAAAAGCGTGCTCTTTGCAACGCCGCTATGTATGGCAAGGTAAGTGAAGCTCCAGCCACGCGACTCCCGCAGGCGCCTGATTCTCTGGCCGAATCTGATCTGCAGCGAGGAGGTTGTCGGCCTTGCCATCGTACCGATTCTGCGGTACAGTGTTTGGCCTCGGTACCGCTATTCCGGTACGGTGCCTCTTTCAGAGTTTGCGATTTGAGGCTGTGCCCGCGAGGGGGTGTTTTGGTAGCGGGATCGAAAGCTACACCGAGCACAGCCTCCCTCCACGGCTACGCCGCCGAGTTCCCGCTAGCTGGGCCGCAGGACGATAGTGTTTGGTGCGCAATGAATGACCGTTGTTTTTCAGGCCGTGCCCCTTGGCGGCGAGTATTGCGACTTTTGTTGCTCTCGCCCGATTTTCAAGCTCTACCACTGCAGCAACTTTGAATTGTGTGGACGGACAGTGTTCGCGTCC
>Ga0187817_10000077_pt1 | contig 30801 bp, 31 predicted proteins | sample NC_wetland_sal_i_17_FD_132431 | JGI IMG/M metagenome (GOLD analysis project Ga0187817, IMG submission 132431) | Wetland sediment microbial communities from Neuse River Estuary, North Carolina, USA - SO4_2 | ecosystem: Environmental > Aquatic > Freshwater > Wetlands > Sediment | place: USA... | reverse complement strand
TGCCGTCGGTCCAGATATAGGCCAGACGCGCGGGAATTTTTGACTGCAACAGCTCCCGCGAGGCTGGATGCTGCAAGAGTTGGAGTTCTCCTTGCTTCACAGGCATGATTCACGCTCCATTATTCACACTACTAGCAGCCCTCAGGGGCTAAACCCGCATTTTTCTTTGGCCCTGAACGGCGCGGCTGAAGCCGCATCCTTTCAAAACGAATTCATGAGCTGGCTTGGACTCAGCGCGCCGATTTGAAGATCGCGAACACCGCGCCTTGCGGGTCGGCGATCACCGAGAAGCGGCCGACTCCTTCCATCGTCTTGGGCGGCAGATAGAGATTGGCGCCCATCTGTTTGGCGTTGGATGCGGTGGCGTCCACGTCCTCCACCTGGAAGTAGCCTAGCCAATGCGGCGGCAGCTTGTAATGCAGTGCGGGTGGAATGCCTCCGATGAAATGCTCGCCGTTCTTGATGTGCAGGTAGCCGGAAGGATCTTTGGGGTCGGTGGTCAACTGCCATCCGAAAAGGCCGGAGTAAAAAGCCGCGGCACGTTTGACGTCGGACGTGCTCAGATCGGCCCAGCAGAGTGTGCCGGCGACCTGGGCGATTCCGATTCCGGGATCATTCTTTGGCTGCCAGACGCAGAAAGTCGCGCCGGTGGGGTCCTGAACCACCGCCATGCGGCCGGCATCCATGACGTCGAAAGGTGGGGCAAGAACTTTGCCGCCCAGTTGCTGCGCCTTGGCTGCGGTTGCGTCGGTGTTAGCGACCGCGATGTAAAGCATCCAGTGCGGAGGGACGCCTTGCGAGCGCTCGTCGGGGCGCAGTGTGCATCCGGCAGCCGCATGTCGGCCCTGGAGCTTGAACATGGTGTAGAAATCGTTCGGACCCATCGGGTTGTCGTGTGCTTCCCAGCCGAACAGAGCGCCGTAAAAACTCTTGGCTGCGTTCTGGTCAGAGGTGTGGAGTTCAATCCAGCAGAAGGAACCGGCAGGATGCTTGTCGATGTTTGCCATAGCGGCAGAAGTTTACACCAAATTTGCATGACGGATCGTCAACGGGAGATGAAACGGGAAACTTTAACCGCTGAGATCGCGGAGGTCGTGGAGTTTTTGGAGGCGGTTCTTTCCTCGCGAATTGCTGGCGTTTAAGATCAGAAACCTAGTTCCGCTTCATAGCCGTCGTCCTCTTTGGCGCAGGCCCAGGCACCGCGTATTCGCCTTCCATAGCCACCACGCCGCCATTCTCATCCTCCGACGCCGTGTACGTGCCCTTGCCCCTTATCCCCTTCAGCTTTCCAGTTCCGTCCGTCAACGCCCAGGTGCCTTTGACGCGCTCAATCCAACTTTTCGGCTTCCCGTCTTTCACAACGGCCCAATGGAAGCTGAGGTAGAACTTATCGCCGTTGTCCATATTGCCGACATAAGTTCCATTCGTTGCGGCTCGGGCTGAGCTCTTCTCCGAGAACGCCACGTACGTTCCATCCTTCGATCTTTCACCCCCCATTTCCATCGGCGTCGACCACGTGCAAATATTTTTCTCCAATGTCAACGTGTGTCCGGCCTGGTCCCCAGCTTCCACCGTGCCGATCACCTCCGGCTTCGGGCATTGCATCTTGCCGGCAACCTTGGTCTGCGCCGCAACCGCCGACCCAAGCAACAACGCCAGACCCAACATGCTTACAATGCGTAGTTTCATCGAACCTCCCTCAAGAATCGCGCATACGCCAACGCTCGAGGTCAGCGCAGATTCTTCCCCACCCACTCTTCAATCCTCGCCAGCGCCTTGTTCAGATTCTCCAGCGAGTTGGCGACGCTGAACCGGAGATAGCCTTCTCCGTATCTGCCAAATGCAGTACCGGAGAGAGCAGCCACGCCGGCTTGATCAAGCAGCGCATCGGCCAGCTTCTTGGACGGCCAGCCAGTCTTGGTAATGTTGGGGAATACGTAGAACGCGCCTTTGGGCGTGCGGCAGGAGAAGCCTTTGATCTTGTTCAGGCCGGCGACGAAGGCATCGCGGCGGCGCTTGAACTCCGCGCTCATCTTGTCAACCGACGACTGATCGCCGCGCAGCGCTTCGATTCCCGCCATCTGCGTGAAGCTGGCCGTGCAGGAAATCGAGTTCGTGTTCAGCCGCGCGATGTGCGTGGCCAGGTCGGGCCGCATGACGCCGTAGCCCATGCGCCATCCGGTCATGGCGTAGGTTTTGGAGAAGCCGTCGAGCAGGATGGTCCGCTCCTTGAAGCCGGGCACGCTCATGATGGAGAAATGTTCGTAGCCGTCGTAGATCAGGCGGCTGTAGATTTCATCTGACAGAATCAGGATGTTGCGATCGCCGATGGCGTCGGCAATCGCCAGCACGTCTTTCTTCGTGAGAATTCCGCCAGTCGGGTTCTGCGGCGAGTTCAGGATGATCAGCTTGGTGCGGTCGGTGATCAGCGAGGCGAACTCGTTGACATCGAAGGCAAAATCGCGCTCCTCGCGCAGCGGAATGGGAACCGCGCGCCCGCCAACATACTCGATCATGGATTCGTAGATGGGGAAGCCAGGATTGGGATAGATAACCTCGTCTCCCTCATCGATTAAGGCAAGGATGGTATGGAAAATGATCGGCTTGCCGCCGGGAACGACGACAACTTCCTCGCTCGCAACCGGAACATTGCGCGTGCGGCTGACATAGTCGGCAATAGTCTGGCGCAGCTCGGGCAGGCCTGCGGAGGGACCGTAATGGGTCCATCCATGGTGGAGCGCGTCGACCGCGGCCTCGATGACATTGGCGGGCGTGTCGAAGTCGGGCTCGCCGATTTCCAGATGAATAATGTTCTTGCCCTGTTTCTCCAGCGCGCGGGCGCGGACCAGGACTTCAAAAGCGGTTTCGGTGCCGAGTCGCGACATCCGGTTGGCGAGACGCAATTCGAGCTGAGTAGTTGGCATGGTAGCGGTTGGCATTATAGCCCCTCGAGGCTGGCTTGGCCTTTATTCGATTGTCACGCGAGGGATGACGATGGGTCAATTGCAGGGATCACAGCGGCTTGTGATGTAGACTTACTCCGAGATCCTGCTTTCTTCGTTCGGCTCCCGCAGAACGCGGTCGACGGAGTACGGAGCGCGCTGGGCGGGTTCGTGGAAGTGGCGCACCTGCATTTCTCCCAGCAAGCCGACGGCGAGCATGTTCAGTCCCGCCAGCAACAGGACGGCCGAGAAGATCATCAGCGGGCCGTGCTGGTACATGATATCGGTCCCGTGCAGCACCTTCTGGAGAATGAGCCAACTGGAGGCTAGACAGCCCGCCAGAATGCTGAACATCCCCAACGTGCCAAAAAAGTGTAAGGGACGGGAAAGATACTTGAGCAGGAAGCGGATGGTGATGAGGTCAAAGAAGACGCGGAAGGTGCGCGAGATGCCGTAGTGCGAAGCGCCGCGTTCCCGGTTGATGTTCTTGATGGGAACTTCGATGATGGTCGCGCCGTGCCATGAAGCCAGGGCTGGGATGAAGCGGTGCAGCTCTCCGTAGAGCGGAATCTGTCCCAGGATTTCGCGGCGGTAAGCCTTAAAAGTGGTGCCAAAGTCGTGGATATCCACGCCGCTCAACTTGGCCATCAGCCAGTTGGCGCAGCGCGATGGGATGCGGCGCAGCCAGAAATTGTCGACGCGATTCTTGCGCCATCCGCTGACGATATCGTAGCCCTCGGCAATTTTTTCGAGGAACAGAGGAATGTCGGCGGGATCGTGCTGCAGATCGCCATCCATGGCGATAATGTACTCGCCGCGGGCATGGTCGAATCCAGCAGCGAGGCCGGCCGTCTGTCCAAAATTGCGGCGCAGCTTGACAACGGTCACGCGGCTGTCAACCGCGGCAATCTCACGCAGCAGCGCGAAGGTGCCATCGATCGAGCCGTCATCGACCAGCACCATCTCGAAGGTTTCGCCACTCGCTTCCATCACGGCCTTAAGCCGCGCGTACAGGTCGGTGACGTTCTCCTGCTCGTTGTGGAGAGGAACTACGATGGAGTATTTGAGCATTAGTGGGTTTGATTATACGGCAACAGGGCGCAGCTTTCGAAGTGACTTTCGTGAGCCGCACGTGTAGGGCGGACACTCCTGTCCGCCGCCTTTGACCTTGGTGTTGATTTTGACGAACCGGGCTGTCGGTTGCCCCGCCCTCCGTTCTTTGAAGGGTGGGATTCCGCTCCGCCGACCAGGTAGGATTTTGTGTGGCGCGGGCGCCCTCGCCCGCGGCCGTTGCTTTTGGGTGCCGCAGCGATTTATCGCTGCGGTAAGTGCGTCGTTTCGAATTCGGCTTTACGCTGAGGGCCGCAGATGCGGGTTGATGCGGTACGTCGGCAGCATCGCCGTTGGGCGCGACGAAAAATCACGGCGACTCAGTACGCCGTCAAGCCGAACCCCAAGATTGACACGGCGCGGAAGCCCAGGTCTCGAAAAGCGCGAGACCTGGGGCACCCCGGTCTTTCCGGGTCAACATTCTAAGGGAGAGTCGCGCACTGGCGCCGCAGGAGTCGGGCACCCACCGTCCGGTCACGTGCAGCGCCGCTTTTTCGCTTTGCGCATCAAATTGTTAGGAGTAATTCTTATGGCAAATGGCAGGTATGAGGTTCGACGGGTGTCTTTGATTCCGGAATTATTCGCGACGTTGTGGGTGGAAGAGGACGTGGCGATCGGCGACGGCGTGCAAATGACGGAGCAGGAACTTCGGGCGTCACTGCGGATGAATCATGGCCGGAGCGACGCCGAAATCGATCAGATTGTCGAGGACGCGCGGACCCTTTTAATATAAGGAGGCCCTATGATAACTGTGGAGCCGCATCCCACGGACTTGTTTACGATGCGAGTGTCAACCGCCGGCCTCACGGTCTTCCTGGACCTCTTCGCGATCAAGGACCTTGCGAAGGGCGACGCAACGAGGCGGAAGCGTTTCATCTCGACGCTGGGTCGCGGCGTCGAAGTGCTGTTCGCTGTCTCGAACGCGGCAGAGTTATCCGGCCCCACAGAAGCCTCGTTCGACAAGATGCGCGCGTTCGTGGACGAGATAGGCCCGCGCTGGTTTCCCGTGGAGTTCGATCCGCAGCTTTGCATCGAGCGAGAGCGGCAGAGGAACGATCCGGCGACGTGCTGTTTCAGCGAGCGCTTGCTCAAGTCTTTCACGGCGACGCGCATCAATCGCACGCCGGACATGAACGTCGCCGAACTACCAGCAGTGCTGCCTCCGGACTTTTTCCGATTAGGATTGTTCATGAACTGGCTCGCCCCGCAGAGGCAGGACATTGCCGAGCTCAAGGCACAGATGGGCAGGAGGCTCAAAGATCAAATAATGGAGCATCGGGCCCATTACGAGAAGGACCCTTCTTGGCTGGACGCTAAGTTCCCGGAGTTGCCGTTCAGGGCAGAGTGTCCGGCAACATTCGTCTACATCAACATGGTCAGACTCTTGATTCTCGAGTCGAAGTCTCACGTCATCATGCCAAATGATGGAATCGACTTCGGCCAAGCCGTAATAGGCAGCGCCTATGCTTCGGTGGCGACGCTCGACAAACACTGGAAACGCCGTGTAGAAATGCTGCCGAAGCCGAACAAACTGGCGCGGATCTACTATCGGCAGGAACTCGACCAGATGGTTCGAGACATAGAAAGGCACCTCGACAACTTTTCGCTCCAGCGCGCCCGAGGGCTGTTCTCAATCAACTAACGGCGGGAGGAGGATGACCCAAAGGTCGCGCTTTTTGCGACCTTAGGGTGGGGAGGTTGTCATCAGGGCGGGTGGCCAACCCAGCGCCAGCGCGTTTTTATTGCGGCCTGGTGGTGGTTGAACGCATCTCTAGAGAGAACGCTGTAGAGAGAAGGGAGGTCGTACATGGACCCGAAGTTATTGCTCCTCCTGCCTGGGTTCGCGGGTTGCCCGGCATCGCCTGCCCAACCATCCTTGCAGGCGGTTGCGCAGGCCGTTGTGCCGGTCCGTGAGTGGCCCGAACGCCGCGATCAACCAGAGAGAACCGATCCACCACACGGCGAGGGTTCCGGCGAGTCACCAATGTACGGTGGCATGGCAGCATACTTCCCAGGGGCCGCCAACGTTTCGAACGTTAGCGCCAGAGTTATCGTTGATTCCGGCGCATCTGGAATCGGCCCTTACGCTCCCGCCGCCTGGTTGCCGAATCGCTTTCCTCTAATCGCGTCGACGCAAGACTTCGAGATTAAACCCTTCATGCCGTCGTCGCATCCGAACGTGACCATGCAGATCGGACCCGATACTTCGAAGCACCTCAGCAACCCGTCGACCATTCAGACACGTCGAGCATTCACGCGACGGCGTTCGTGATTTTCGTGTGCGGGTGCTAAAATCTCGGCGGGTGGGCCACATCTGCGCCGGGTATACATTTCCGGCTGCGAATCGCCGGCAGAGAAATAACTGGGGGTGCGCCACTTCTCGCGCTTTTCGAGAAGTGGCCCGCCGACACCCTCGTCACTGCGCGTGGAGTTCCTGGAGCACATGTTGGCGGCGGACCTTGATTTTGCTCTCGTCTTTTCGGGCCTGCGCGAGATCGTAGGCAAGTTGCATCCGTAACCACGTTTCCGGCGTGCTGCCAAACGCCTTCGAGAGCCGGATCGCCATCGCGGGGCTGATCCCCGACTTGCCGTGGATGACGTTGTTGAGCGTTTGCCGGGTGACGCCCAGGACCTCCGCTCCCTCCGTGACGGACAGGCCCAACGGTTCCAGACACGCGCTTCGGATGCTGCGTCCGGGGTGCGGCGGGTTTTTCATCGGCATGGTGTTTTGCTCCTTTCTCGTCTAGTGGTAGTCGGTGAGTTCAATGTCAAACGCATCCGCACCTTCGAAGCGGAAGATAATTCGCCAGTTCGCCCGCACCGTGACCGACCAGAAGCCCTTCAGTCCGCCTTTCAAAGGGTGGAGGCGATAACCGGGAAGGTCCATGGCTTGCGGTGTCTCGGCTTCGTCAAGCCGGGCGAGAATGTCTTCCACCGTGTCGAGCAAGTCGGGGCGTATCCCGCTGCGGTCCCCGCGCTCATAGAGTCGTTTGAGGCCGCGATGCTTGAAGCTTCTAATCACTAGAGTACACCGTAAAGTGTATATTGTCACTTGTCAAGATGGGGGGGGGTTGCCCGTCCTATCGCGAAGCGAAGGGCGGGGCCTTTGACCATTTTTCGGCGTTCTTTGAAACTACCAATTCGGAATAATCCATTGACCTAAGCCCCGCTGTGCGTGACGATGGAGATCTGATTGGGGCAGTTTCGAGATGCGTCTCTCAACCCCAGACGGCCCTCGAAACTGTACCAAACCCATCTTCAGCGCTCTTTGACAACTTAACTCGTTGGTTCTTAAAGACTTTACCAGTAAGTCCTTTAAACCCAAAGACCTGGCGATGGTTCTCTCCTAAGGGCAATAAACTAGTTGACATCTTCCCCTTCATAACCTCGCGGATACGTTGAAGCATGAACCATGCCGACGTTTGCGTCACTCCCAGAGCGCGTCCAAGTTCATGGCTGCTGATTCCGTTCTTGGAGTTCGCTACCGAGGGGTAGGGGGGTAAGGGCAGGGGGTACAAGACTCTGGCGCTCGCCGCACCCCTGACTACACGAAAATGCGCCTAAGTCCTTATTCCGGAATACTTTGAAACTAGGTCCTTATTCCTGAATACTTTAGCTCAAATTGTGGTGGGGGGGGGTACCACCCCCAAATCAAGCCGCCCGCTCCTGCAGCAGAATCCGGCGCAGCAACAGCCAGCGCCGGACGTTGGTGGTCATCAGGAAATTTTCTTTGACGTGTTCGTGGCCGTTCCGGCCCAGCTGCGCGGCGAACTCGGGATGGGTCAGGAGATAGCGGATCTGATAGGCGCATCCTTCGACGGAATGCACCAGCATGCCGGTCAGCTTGTGGATGACCTGGTTGGGAATGCCGCCGACGGCGCCGGCTATCGTGGGCTTCCCTTTCCACAGCGCCTCGGTCACGGTGAGCCCGAAACCTTCCTTGATCGATTTCTGAACCACGATGGTGGACGCTCGCTGCAGGGCATTGATCTCCAGCGCAGACCAGGGCGGCAAGTCGAGAATGATGATGTCGCGATCATCGCCAGCCGCTTCCTTGACCTCCTTGAGAACGAGCGCGCCTTCGGGATCGTCGGTGGCCGCGCCGCCAGCCAGCACCAGTTGGCAATCGACATATTTTCTGGCCAACTTGAAAGCCAGCACCACGCCCACTGGATCCTTCAAGCGATCGAAGCGGGAGACCTGAGTAACAATCGGGCGGGAACGGTCAATGCCGAATTCGTCGCATACTTTTTGTACGAAGCCTTCGTCGAGCTCCTTGTTTTTCTCCGACAGCGGATCGATGCACGGGAAAAACAGGTATTGGGGGATGGGCATCTGGCGGGTGAACGACTGCGAGGAAAAGATGGCTGCATCGTATTGTTCGATGAAGGGACGCAGAAATCTCCAGACGTCCGGATTCGGACTCGATAGATCGATGTGGCAGCGCCACACCCAGCGCGCGGGCGAAGTCTTTTTCGATCCAGTTTTCGATCCGATGAGCGCGGCAGGCTGCGGATCGTGAATGACGATCATGTCTTCGGTAAACTGCATGCGCTGCCGGTTCTGTTCGTTGTAGGCCAGGTAAATTTCCTGCGCCGCTCGCGTCAGTTGGTATTCGCTGCCTTGCAGGGCATTGTGGAATGCCTTGGTGACTTCGAAAAAATCGTTGCCTCCGGTGATGACATCCCAATGCGTGGTGACTTCCAGTTCGCCGAGCAAAGGGACGAGACGATTCAGCATTTCGGCGACGCCTCCACCTACGGCGGTGGAGTTGACCATCTTCACCGTCTTTCCCTTGGGTTCGCGAGCGAGAAAACGCAATTCGTCGATTTCGGCCGCTCCGACAATAGCCCGGTAATCCTCGAGGTGCGGCGGTGGAGCTGGAGCGGGAGGCGTTTCCCAGGTTCGCGGAGCCTTGCGGCGCTCGGAATGCGCGGCCTGCGGCTGGGCAGCGAGGGCCGATTCCTCGCGTGCGGTAGTAGCGGTTTGCGGCTTTACGAGTTTCATTTCCCGTGTGAAATGTCAGTTGTCATCTTGAGTGAAGCGAAAGACCTATGCATTTGGGCGGATTCAAATCCATAGGTCCTTCGCTCCGCCCAGGATGACAGATAGCTGGTTGCTACGCCAACGCCCGTTCCACGATGCGAATGATTTGCGCACGCACTCCCTCGAGCGTTGAAGTATAGATATCGATCCGGTTCAGTGCGCGGGCAGCGTCGGTCAGGCCCACATCCTCGTGCAGCCACTGGGAGAAATCATTGGACATGAGCTTGAGCCGCAGGCGCGCCTCAATGAAATGATGATGGATGGAATGCACGCTCACCTCTCGCAGTCCTCTGGCGAAGTCCTGCGTGCTTTCGGCGACAAAGTCGGTGGGCAGAACCAGAATGTCAGAGGCGCAAAAGTAGAACGTTTCGTCCGCTGGTCGCGATCCATCTCCGGGATTCAGCTCCAGGTGTTTCGCCACAATCTGGACGAATCGCTCGCGCAACTCGCCGAGAGACGTGAACTCACGGACGTCCACGCTCGCCAACTGTTCCGCCAGGCCGGGCTCGTCACAGGCCGCGAGCGCCCAGTGCGCGAAGTCGTTGGAAAACCCCTCGCGTATAAAGTGATGCTCCTGCAGAGTGCGGAAGGTGTGTTGAAAGATGGATTCGTCGGGACATTCGCGCAAGGCCGCGAGAAGCTCCGCCAGGGTATTCGCCTTCTGTGTGGTGATGCGCAGGAGATGCGCCGAAGTATTGAAGTAAAAGGGCTTCAGCACGGTTCGCAATTGAGGGATCTGCGCTGCAGTTGTCATCTATTCACCGCCGCGGCCGCGCCGCCTTCAACCGCTCCCCGTCCGTTGCTGGTCTTCAGCCAGAGCCCGAGAAAGTCGAGGAGTTCGTCGGGAGGCTTCAGCCACAATTGCGCCGCCGTGTGCCGCCACTTAGGACGAACCAGAATGCCCAGGCCGCGACCCTGCATCACCTCGAAAGCGGATTCGTCGGTATTGTCGTCGCCCAGGTAAGCCACCGGAGCGTCTGCACTAATTTGGCGAAGAAAGGCAGAAACCGCAATCCCCTTGTCGGCCTCGTAGGCTCGAATCTCTACCCCTCCATCGAATTCCAGCAGGTCGAGGCCGTTATATTCCGCGATGCGGCGCCATCCCAGCAAGACGCGGGCCCGTAGATCCTCCGCTGCGGTTTCCATCAGTCCGCGCCAATGAACGGCGATGCTTCCCGACTTGAATTCCGCGGTATGTCGCAGTTGCTGGTAGTCGAGCCAGCGGTCGGCCTCGGACAAGCCATCGAGGGTTCGGGAATCGAGGTGCGGCATCTCGATACTTCCGTCCGTCCTCAGGCGCTGCAGTCCATGGACTCCCCAAACCTCGGGACGTGGGTGGATGTTGAGAAAAGGGAGAACATCGGTTGCATCCCGGCCGGTGATGACAATCACCCGGGTGCGGCCGTTGCGCACAATCTCCTGCAGGAGGAGCGCAACTCCGGGATAAGGATAGGCCTGGTCGCGGCGGGCGTTGAAGGGCGCCAGGGTTCCGTCGTAATCGAGCAGCAGCGCCGCTTGGGATGCTTGAGCAACAGTTTGCAAAAATGGCTTGAGCTGGGACTCTACTTCTGGCCTCAAACGCTTTGCTCCTTTCTCTCGTCTATCAGTTGAAGGTGAACGTGGAATCACGCTACGGACACGCTGGCGCGAAGTTTTTCCTGCATGTCCTCAGGCGCGTCCAAGCGCACCTCGCAAAGTTCGCTGATCAAGTTCCCGGCCCAGCGATAGATGTTGTGCTCCTTGATAATTTTGCGCATGCGCCGCACGCGCAATTCCTTATCCTCCGGCTCCATCTCTAAAGCGGCGCGGATGGCTTCCGCGGTTTGATCGATGTCGTAGGGGTTGACCAGCAAGGCGTCGCGCAGCTCGCGGGCCGCGCCAGTGAACTGGCTGAGAATCAGCACGCCTCGTTCATCGTGGCGCGCGGCGAGGAATTCCTTGGCTACCAGGTTCATGCCGTCGTGCAACGAGGTCACCAGGCAGAGATCGGCGGCGCGGTAATAGGGTTCGATCTCCTGATGGCTGTGCTGGCGCACCAGGAGCACGATGGGCTTCCATTTACCGCCCTGGAAACGCCAATTGATTCGTTCCGCTTCCGCCTCGACCTCGGCGACCAAGTCGTGATAGCGCTTGATGTGGGTGCGGCTGGGGGCTCCAATCTGCACAAACGTGAATTTCCCCTGATAGCTGGGATATTTCTCGAGAAAGCGCTCGATGGCCAGAAAGCGCTCGAGAATTCCCTTGGTATAGTCGACGCGATCGACGCCAATCCCCATGAAAGTTGCTTCAACGCCCAAATTGCGAAACAGAGCTGCGCGTTCCAGGTAGTTGAAGCCGTGATTATTGTCGTCGGCGCCGCCGTCGTCGTTGAAGGCAACGCTAATAGGAAATGGTCGCACCATGGTGCGGTGGTCCTGGCGGAGCGCAGAAAAATGCTCCCAGTCCACCCGCGACTCGACGACGCGGTCCACCGTCTCCAGAAAGTTGTTGCAGTGTGACTGCACGTGAAATCCGATCAGGTCGGCACCGAGCAAACCATCCACCAACTGGCGCTGCCAGGGGCAAATGCCAAAGGCCTCCGGATTCGGCCACGGGATATGCCAGAAGATCGCTACCCGTGCATCTGGCCGCATTTCCTTGATCAGCCGTGGCAGTAACGCAAAGTGATAGTCCTGGACGAGCACCACCGGCTTTTTGACGTTCCTGATCTCATCGAGCACGGCGGACATGAATTTGCGGTTGACCTCCTGGTAGTGCTGCCAGTCGGAGGCCCGAAAAAGCGGGCGAGTGTGGGCGACGTGGCAGAGCGGCCACAACCCCTCGTTGGCAAACCCGTAGTAGTATCCCTCCTCTTCCTCTTTGGTTAACCACACGCGTCGCAGGGTGTAGTGGGGATCCTCGGGAGGAACGCGAAGCCGGTCGTAAGCGTCCACGACTTCGGTATCGGCATTGCCGTTGCCGTGAGCGATCCAAGTGCCATCGCAGGCGTTCAGTACCGGTTCGAGCGCGGTGACCAAGCCGCTTGCCGGAACCATTACACTGAGCGTCTTGCCGTCTCGCCGGTGGATGTAGGGCTCGCGGTTGGAGACGACGCACAGGTGGCCGCCGTCCAGACGAGTGCGCAATTGCACCGAGAGACGGTCTGCCGTCCACAGGGATTCCGCGGCGTCACGCAAACGCGCCTCATTTTCAGCCGCATTGCGCGCATGACTGAGGCTCTCGGCCATGGTGGCGACTTCGCGCGCCAGGGGCCGGAACATGGCGAGGTCCGGCACGCCCTGGTGGATAGAAATCTTTCCCGTGCGCAGCGCGCGCATCCAGAGGGCCGCCCGCGCAATCGGGCCGGCTATGCTCCAGCGAACAATCAGCAGGGTAATCAGGGCAATCAGGAAGACCTGGGCCAGTACCCTGAAAAATGTGTGACGCCAAACGAGAAGGATCTGGGTACGGATGTAGCTTGCGTCATGCACTACGGCCAAGCCGCCCAAAACTTCATCCTGACGGCGAATCGGCAACGCGAGAATGTGGACCGGCATGCTACCCAGCTTGACGAACGAGCTTTCTTCGCGACCCTGGGCGACAGCTTCCGTTACCGACGGCGGACTGACGGTGAGTGTCTTCGTGAGTTCTGGAGTTGCGGCTACCAGCGCATTCTGCCGATCGTAGATGGCAACGCCCAGCAGGTGTTCCCGGTTCCCGAAATGCTGCACCAGTCGCCGCAGTTCCCTATCCGAGCGTTCCGGATCCGCACCAGTATTCCACGACCGCTCGACGTTGCCGACGAGGCTTTCACCCAGCATCTCGCCGCGACGCGCCAGATCGTTGCGCAGAGAGCGCTTTTCAGCCAAAACTTCGTAGTAGGAGAAACCCAAAGAAACCAGCGTGATGCCGAGAATCAGAGAAACGATGAGGCGAACACTCAACAATCGCATGCATAGTCCTCCTTGCCCGGGATTTTGATGCGCCCAGACGGTCGTCCGTCTAGTTCAAACTTGAGGTCGAAATGGAAATTCAATTAAGGCGGGAAAAGGGCCGGGCTCTATACCGCTCCCCTCCCCGCAAGCGTCCTGTTTATCATCGCCCTTGGTTACGGATCAGGCTGGGCCGATGGCGCTGATGCGAATCGTTCCGGTGGATGCATCCAGTACTCCTTTGACCTTCACGCTCTTGTTCAGGTAATACTGGGCCTTTTGCTGGTCGTCGAGCTGATAGGTGGTCTTGTTGTCATCCGCCGTAAGGACAAGTTTGTCCCCGGATTTCACTATCTTTCCGTTAAAGGTCTGCTCCGAAGCCGCCTTTTCCGCGCTCTGATCGGGTTGCATCGGCTGTTGTTGCGCGGCTGCGTTAGCGTCGTGAGAACTCTGTGCCAGGATCGGTTGGTTCGCGAAACACAAACCAAACATCAGCGCCATTACTGACAACATCATGGACAATGCAAATTGCATCTTCTGCATGGCAGTCTCCTTGGGGAGGGATTTGTGTTTACTGCAAGTGCAAGTACGCTGCCAAACCGGGCGCCTTAAATTGTTGATATACCACCTACTTAAGGCGGGCTGAGGGAATTTGCACAGTGCAAGGATGACCGGTGGGAAGCAAATTGTTCCTCGTAACTATTCTTGCGGAAAGAAGTTAAGCGGGATGGCCGCGATTCCTATGGGCGTCAATGGATCGCCAAGTGCTGGTAGCCCCGGCAGGAATCGAACCTGCATAGTCAGTTTAGGAAACTGAAGTCCTATCCGTTGAACGACGGGGCCGTTAGAAATCAGGGTAGCAGGTTGGGAAATCAGTTGCCAGACTGAGGTGGCCTATCTTGATCCGCCCCCGACGAAATGGACGATTTCCAGCCGGTCGCCGTCGTGCAATCGGGTCTGTGGCCACCGCTCGCGGGGCACGATTTCGCGATTCAGTTCAATCGCCACGCGGTCGGGCTTCATGCCGAACTGGTCAACTAGCGCCTCCAGGGTTTCGGCAGAGTAGATTTGGGTCTTGCCGTTAATGGTCAAATTCATCGGAGCAATTGTCGCATTTTGAGTTCGGCTTTTGCAGCTCAGGGAACACCGGAAACATATCCAGAGTTGCTGACACCGCCGGCAGTTGCCGAGCTTCGCTCGGCTTGGACGGCCGGGGCGGCCGTCCCTACGCAACCTTGGACGGGTGAGGGCGCCCTTCCCCACACTGGCAACTCTAGGTGGCGGCGCGCAGTTCGAACTTACGGGTGGCGCTTCGTCCGGCAAAACTGGCTTGCACAGTCACGGAGGAATCGGAGAGTGACTTTTCGTCCACCTGAACGCTCATCTCGGCGTTGCCCTTGGCGTCGGTGAGGACCTGGGCGTAGTAGGGCGGGGCGTCTGGCCGGGCGAAGCGGAGCGTCAAGCGGGCACCCGCGACCGACGCGCCTCCTTCGGTGACTCGGATGTGCATCGTCAAAGCACCGCTGGCATGCACCGATTCGGCATTGATCCACTCCAGGTCAAGCTCCTTCACCGCCGCCAGCGCTTCCGGTGAATCCCGCTTGTCCAATATGGAATCGAGCTTGCCATCGCGGATGGCATCGAGCACTTCCCGATGCAGTTCGCGCAGAATCTTCTCCCGATCCTGATCGCTGGTCGGAGGAGCGGCTTTGCCCTCCTGCACACCCGAGGCGTAGGGAACCGCACGCTTCCCGATGCAGCGTCCGCGAACGAAGACTTGCGTTTGCAGCAACTGTTCGCCTTCGCGCGCTTCGCTCTGCACGTGGTAGACGGTGTCTTCGTGCCGAATATCGGTATTAAAGCCAAAAATCATGCGGTTCAGGCTCTCTCCGGTCCTGTCAAGCGGTTCCGCCGGATGAAACTAGCGTGTGAAGGCGCACTTGCCTTGACACTTGCGCCAGCCAAAACTAATCTAGAACGTTTAGTGTTGTGCTTGGCGCAAATTATATATAGCTCCTCCTATGCCAGACAATTACTTCGCTCGCTACCTGCCCCTCCTGATGCATTTCGTCATCGCCACGGCTCTTGCCAGCGCGATCGTCATCCTTTCATGGCTGGTGGGCCAGCACAAGCCGAATCGGGCCAAGGTCTCGCCTTATGAATGCGGAGTTCAGCCCATCGGCGACGCTCAGGGACGATTCTCCGTCAAGTTTTACCTGGTGGCCATGCTTTTCATCTTGTTCGACGTGGAAGCCGTTTTCCTTTACCCCTGGGCGGTGATCCTGCGCGAACTGAAGATGTTTGGCTTCTGGGAGATGATGGTGTACATCGGGATCGTGCTGGTCGGCCTGTTCTACGTGTGGAAGAAGGGCGTCCTCGACTGGGGACTGACGGCCGCGAAGCGGAGTCATTTCTGATGCCGCTGGCTCCCCCCATCACCGATATTGAGCAACTGAAGTCGCATCCCGCCCTGGCGCGCCTGGTGGCATGGAACGCCTCCGTGGTGCAGGCGGTGAAATTCGATCGCGACGAGCTCACCCTCTGGATCGAAAAGGCCGCAATCCGCGAGGTCTGCGCCATTCTGCGCGACTCTACCGATTGCGCATTCAATTATCTTTGCGATCTCACCTGCGTGGATTGGTATCCCTCCGAGCCGCGGTTCGAGGTGGTTTATCATCTGCTTTCGATTCCGACCAAGGAGCGCGTGCGGTTGAAAGTCCGCCTTGATGGCTCCAGTCCAGCCATCGAATCGGTCACGTCGGTTTGGCCCTCGGCCAATTTCTACGAACGTGAGGTGTTCGACCTGTTTGGCGTGCGCTTCAGCGGACACCCCAACCTGAAACGCATCATGATGCCCGATGACTGGGAAGGCCATCCTCTGCGGAAGGACTACCCGGTGGAAGGTTACCGGTAGGCCATGACGCAACTTCCCGCTACTGTCGTCGAACCCGGCATCAATCGTACGTCGGAGGATCGCACCCTGGTCCTGAACATGGGGCCGCAACACCCGTCGACGCACGGGGTTCTGCGGTTGGTGCTGGAAATCGACGGGGAAACAGTGGTGGGGCTTAAGCCGGAGATCGGTTACCTGCACACCGGCATCGAGAAAACCTGCGAAGCCAAGTTCTACCAGCAAGTTGTGCCGCTGACGGACCGTATCGATTACCTCTGCCCGATGACCAACAATCTCGCCTACTGTCTGGCAGTCGAGAAGCTGTTGGGGCTGGAGATTCCTCCGAAGGCGCAGTGGATGCGGGTTCTGATGAATGAGTTGACCCGCATCAATTCGCACCTGGTGTGGCTGGGAACTCATGCCATGGACCTCGGCGCCATGACGGTCTTCCTCTACTGCTTCCGCGAGCGCGAAGACGTTCTGCGCTTCTTCGAGATGGTCAGCGGACAGCGGATGATGACGTCTTATTTCCGCATTGGCGGGTTGGCGCTGGAGCCGCCGCTGGGATTCTTCGAGAAGGTCAAGAAGTTCGCCGACCGTTTTCCCGGGAACGTGGATGAATATGAAGGCTTGCTGACGGGAAATCCGATTTTCATGATGCGTACCAAGGGCGTGGCCCGCCTGAGCGCGGAAGATGCGATTGCGTTCGGCGCCTGCGGTCCAACCTTGCGCGCCAGCGGCGTCGATATTGACCTCCGCCGAGATGCTCCTTACACCGGATACGAGAATTTCAACTTCAAAGTGCCGGTCCGCACCGAAGGCGACGTGTTCGCTCGATACGTTTGCCGCGTCCAGGAGTTGCGGGAGTCGATTGGCATGGTGCAGCAGGCGCTGGCAGGGATGCCGGAAGGACCGATCAAAGCCGACGCGCCCAAGATCGTGTTGCCCGACCGCGAGAAGATGAAGACCCAGATGGAAGCTCTCATCTACCACTTCAAGATCATCACCGAGGGCTTCGCGGTTCCGGCGGGCGAGGTTTACCAGGCGATCGAATCGCCGCGCGGCGAGATGGGATATTACGTCGTCAGCGACGGAACGGCCAAGCCGTACCGCGTGCACATGCGCGGCCCGTCCTACGCGAATTTGCAGACCCTGGCCAAGATGTGCGAAGGGCAGTTGATTGCTGACGTCGTCGCGGCAATTGGCAGTATTGATGTGGTGCTGGGAGACATTGATCGCTAATGCGTTTCTCCGAAGAATTCGAGACGCGGTTTGCTGAGATGATGACGCACTATCCGACTCGGCGCTCGGCGCTGGTGCCTACGCTGCTCTACGCGCAGGATGAGATCGGCAGCTTGAGCGATGAGGTAATTGCGGAACTGGCCGGGCGACTAGACCTCACCGAATTGGAAGTCCGCAACGTGATCAGTTATTACTCCATGCTGACCACCAAATCGCGTGGCAAGTACAACGTGCAGGTGTGCACCAATATCGCGTGCATGCTCCGCGGCGGCGAAGAAATTCTTGACCACTGCAAGAAAAAGCTGGAAATCGGGCACAAGGCCACGACCCAGGATGGCTTGTTCTCGCTGGAAGAAGTAGAGTGCATCGGGGCGTGCAGCTGGGCTCCCGCGGCACAGGTCAATTACGACTTTCACGAGAACCTGACGAGCGCAAAGATGGACCGGGTTTTGGACGAGTACAAAAAGAAGGGCACGCAGTAGGGATTTTGTAATTTGGCAATCGGTTAATTTTGCAATTTAAGATCGCCAGGTTTCAGCTTTTCAAATTTCCAAATTACCCGATTACAAAATGGCAAATCTGGTATCACATCCCGACGAGATAAAGGTTATCTCGAAGCGCTTTGGACAGGGCGCGACCGATATTGACCGCTATCTCCAACTGGACGGCTACAAGGCCGTGCAGAAGGCGCTCGCCATGCAGCCGGACGGCATTATCAATGAAGTGAAGAACTCCGGCTTGCGCGGACGAGGCGGCGCCGGGTTCAGCGCGGGAATGAAATGGTCGTTTGTCCCCAAGCAATCGGCCAAGCCGAAATACGTGCTCTGCAACGGAGACGAAAGCGAGCCGGGCACCTGCAAGGATCGCCTTATTTTCGAACATGACCCGCACTCGGTGATTGAAGGCGTCATGATCGCCGCGCTCGCGGTCGGGTCTCATACCGGATACATCTACATTCGCGGCGAGTATCGCTATCTGTCGGTCATCATGCAGAAGGCGATCAAGGACGCCTATGCCAAGGGTTTCCTGGGCAAGAATATTTTCGGCAGCGGATACGATCTCGACATTTACTGGCACGGTGGAGCGGGCGCCTATGAAGTTGGTGAAGAATCGGCGCTCATGGAGTCACTCGAAGGCAAGCGCGGAGTTCCGCGAATCCGGCCTCCCTTCCCGGCCGTGGTTGGACTGTGGGGCGGGCCGACGGTCATTAATAACGCCGAAACTCTCGCTGCCGTGCCGCACATAATTCTGGGCGGTGCGGAATGGTATGCCAGGCTGGGCACACCGAAAAATGGCGGAACCCGCTTGTTCTGCCTCTCCGGACATCTCAATAAGCCCGGAGTCTACGAACTTCCGATGGGGTACAACCTCAAAAAGATGATCTATGAGGTGGGTGGCGGGATTCCCAACGGGCGCAGTTTGAAGGCGGTGGTTCCGGGCGGGTCGTCAACCCCGGTGTTGCTGCCTGAGGAAATCGATATCGCCATGGATTTCGACTCCGTCGCCAAAGCCGGATCGATGCTGGGGTCTGGCGGCGTGGTCGTGCTCGACGACACGACCTGCATTGTGAAATTCGCGCTGCGCACCATCAAGTTCTATCAGCATGAAAGCTGCGGCTGGTGCATCCCGTGCCGCGAAGGCACCGACTGGCTGAAGAAGACGCTGACGCGCTTCCATGCCGGCGCGGGGCTGAAGAAAGATATCGACAACATCTATTACCTCGCAGAGAACATGTTGGGGAAGACATTCTGTCCGCTTGGTGACGCGGCCGCGATGCCGACCATGGCATTCGTGAAGAAGTTCAGAAAAGAGTTTGAAGATCACCTGGAGGGCAAGCCGTGCCCGTTTGAGAAGGCGGGAACGGCTGAACCGGTACTCGCCTAGAGAACCTGATGCCTGACGTAACACTCACAGTCGACGGCAAGAAGATCACGGCACCCGCAGGGTCGCTGCTGATCGAAGCCTGCAAGAGCGCGGGCATCGAGGTGCCCTCTTTTTGCTATTATCCCGGACTGTCGCTGCAGGGCGCTTGCCGCATGTGCGTCGTGAAGGTCGAGAAGATGCCCAAGCTCCAGACTGCCTGCACTACGGTGGTCACCGAGGGCATGATCGTCGCAACCGACAGCGATGAGGTGCGTCAAGCCCGGAAGGCGATGGTCGAGCTGCTGCTTGGCAATCATCCGCTGGATTGTCCAGTGTGCGACGCCGGTGGTGAGTGCGAACTGCAGGATATGGCCTTCTCCTACGGCGCCGGCGAATCAAAGTTCATCGAAACCAAGAACCACCGGGAGGAACAGCAATGGTCTCCGGTGGTCTATTTCGATCGTCCGCGCTGCATTCTGTGCTACCGCTGCGTGCGCGTCTGCGGCGAAGGCATGGACGTCTGGGCGCTGGGAGTGCAGAACCGCGGCGTCAGTTCAATCATTGCGCCCAATCAAGACGACCATCTCGAGTGCGAAGAGTGCGGCATGTGCATCGACATTTGCCCGGTTGGCGCACTGACTTCGGGCGCATACCGCTATAAGACCCGTCCGTGGGAGATGAACCACGTGGGCACGATCTGCACGCATTGCGGCGACGGATGCAAGACCACGCTGGGCGTGCGCCGGTGTGACACGGGCATGGAAATTGTGCGCGGCGACAATCGCGACAAAAGCGGGATCAATAACGATTTTCTCTGCATCAAGGGACGCTACGCGTTTGACTTCGCGCATCGCCAGGACCGCCTCACCGAGCCACTCATTCGCGAGAACGGCAAGCTGACGCCGGCGACCTGGGAAGAGGCTTTTGAAGTGATCGGCAAACGGTTTCTCGAAGTTCGTGATCGTGACGGCGGGAGCGCCATCGGCGTCATCGGGTCCAATCGCACCACCAACGAAGAGAATTATCTGCTTTCGAAATTCGCGCGCGTTGTACTGAAAACCAATAACGTCGATCACCACCGCACCGCCGACTTCCCTGCCCTGGCGGCGGCGCTTTACGGCAAGCCGGGAAAAACGGCCTCTATGCGCCAGGTATTGACGGCGCCGGCGATTCTGCTGATCGGCAACGATCCTACGAATCAGCATCCCCTGCTGGCATGGCAGATTCGGACCAACGTGCGGTTGCGGCGCGCGAAGCTTTATGTGATCAACTCCGCGCCGATCAAATTGCGGCGGCAGGCGGCGGGATTTGGCTTGATCCCAGCAGGCGCGGAAGCGAAAGCGGTTGCGTTTCTTGCCGGGGACGATTCCCTGCTGGACGCGCTAGTCGGCAACAGCATGACGCGCGACGCCTGGATCGCTCTACGAGACAAAATTCGCGCTGAGCAGAACATGGTTATCGCCTTCGGTTCTGAATTGCGCGGCAATGAGATCGAACAATTGGCGAGCTTCGCTTCAACTCTGACTGGAGCCAAGCTGATTTGTCTGGGCGATTACGCGAATTCGCGCGGAGCCAGCGAAATGGGGTTGTATCCGGATCTACTCCCGGGGTACGAGCCCGTCGCTGGCGCCGCTAAATTCCAACAGGAATGGGGCAGCCTGCCGACCGAAAAGGGCCTGAGCATGCCGGAGATGGTGGAGGCAGCGAAGGCTGGCAAACTCAAAGCACTTTATGTGGTGGGCTCCAATCCCATCGGCCGATTGAGCATTGATCCTTTTGTGTTTTCGAAGAGTTTTGTGGTGGTGCAAGACATGTTCTTGACCGAAACCGCGACGATGGCCGACGTGGTTTTGCCCGCGGCCAACGCCTATGAGAAAACGGGAACGTATACGAACACCTGCGGCGATCTGCAACTGGTGAAGAAGGCGGGTGAAGTCACGAACACCAAGCCGGACTTCGAGATGATCGTTCGTATCGCGGATGCCATGGGCTTCGACGTGGCGGGCCTCGTACCTTCCGGGAGCGGGACGCGCTCCGACATGGGGCAATCTCGTGGCGCGCAGGCGGGCGAGGCGGATCGTCATGTAGTGTGGCTGGAAGCGCATAATCTCGAACCGAAGATGACGCCGTTCGACCCCATGGCGATTCTGGACGAAGTCCAGCGCGTAGTGGCTGGATACGATGTCTCGCGAGTGAATCTGCTCGCCGGCAACGATCAGCATCTTGAAATTGCCGAAAGCGGGGCTGGCACGATTCAGAACCGTGAGCTCATTGTCCCGGCCAAGGATGATCTGTTCAGCTCGGGCACGTTGGGACGGTATTCCAAGACTTTGAATTCAGTTTACGAAAACAAATCTGCAGAGTCAGAAGTCGCTGCGGATTAAGTACGTAGCAGCCAAAATCAAAAGCAGAGTCAAAGGCCGCGGGCGAGGGCGCCCGCGCCACACGAGAACACTTGAGCATAACGACGTTCGTCATCATCTCGATCATCAAGTCGCTGGCTGTGGTCGCCGTGCTGTTGACGGCGGTGGCGTATAGCGTCTGGCTGGAGCGCAAGGTGTCGGCGCGCATCCAGAACCGCTGGGGGCCTACACGGGTCGGACCTTTCGGCCTGCTGCAGCCGCTCGCCGATGGCGCCAAATTCATCTTCAAGGAAGATTTGACACAGCCGCATGTCTACAAGCCGCTTTACATCGCGGCGCCCATGATTGCGCTCGTCTTTGCCATTACCTCCATTTCGGTGGTTCCGTTCGGCAACTGGGTCAATGTCGGACCCTGGGGCACTTATCTGCAGATTACCGACCTGAACATCGGACTGCTGGTGGTTCTAGGCATCACCTCGATGGGCGTGTACGGTGTGGCGCTCGCCGGATGGTCGTCGAACAGCAAGTACTCACTACTCGGCGGACTGCGCGCCAGCGCCCAGATGATCAGCTATGAGGTTTCGCTGGGCCTGTCTCTGGTGGGAGTGCTGATCATGGCGGGCAGTCTCAGCCTGCGCGAGATTGTGGATGCGCAAGGCGGAGTGTTTTGGGGATTCATTCCGCGCTGGAATATCTTTCACGGGCAGACACTGGCGTTTTTCATTTACCTGATTTCCGCCTATGCGGAGACGAATCGGACTCCGTTTGATCTGCCGGAAGCCGAGTCGGAACTGGTGGCTGGATATCACACCGAGTACAGCGCCATGAAGTTCGCGATGTTTTTCATGGCCGAGTACGCCAACATGGTGACCGTAGCGTGCCTGGCCACGCTGATGTTCCTCGGCGGATGGCACGGGCCACTGCTTTTTAGCTCGCCTCTTCTGCAAGCCGTAATGCCGGTGTTCTGGTTTTGCCTGAAAGTTTTCTTTTTCATGTTTCTGTACGTCTGGGTGCGCTGGACTCTTCCACGTTTTCGCTATGACCAGCTCATGGCGTTCGGATGGAAGGTGCTGCTGCCCCTGGCGGTGGCCAATATTGTTTATACGGCGCTGGTTGTGGCGTGGAGGGCTTGAGAAACGGCTTCTGGCTACTAGCTAGCGGCTAGAAGCCAGTAGCTTACTGACACAAATGCTTCATCTAATTTTATTTCTATTCTTCGGAACGATCTGCGTGGCAGGAGCCATCAACCTGCTAGCGCAGAGCCATCCCATCAACAGCGCTTTGTCGCTGATTGCGGTGATGGCTTCGCTCGCCGCCGAGTATCTCTTGTTGGGCGCGGAATTTGTCGCCGCCGTTCAGGTGATCGTCTACGCCGGCGCCATCATGGTGTTGTTTGTGATTACCATCATGCTGCTCAATGCCGGCAAAGAAGAGCGCACCAAGGGCAGCCGCGTCGCGATCGTGCTCGGGATTCCTGGAGTGCTGATCGGCGCGGTGCTCGTCGCCTGGACGCTCGTCGGCCGGTCGGCGACAACGCAGTCGGTGCCGATCGGCGCGTTATGGGGCGCTCCCAAGGTCGTTGCCCGGCTTCTGTTCCACGATTTCCTTTTGCCCTTTGAAGTCACTTCGATATTGATCCTGATCGCCATCCTGGGCGCGGTGGTGCTCGCCAGCCGGCCCGAAGCCGTTGCCCACGGCCCAAGAAAGGAGGGATGATGGTCCCTCTTTCCTACTACCTGCTGCTGAGCGGCATCCTGTTTGTCTGCGGTGTGCTTGGGTTTCTGATCAAGCGCAACATCATCACCATCTTCATGTCGATCGAGCTGATGCTGAACGGCGTCAATCTTTCGTTCGTGGCCTTTGCCGCGCACTGGCACGCCCTTAGCGGACAGGTCTTCGTCTTCTTCGTGATGGTCGTGGCCGCCGCTGAAGCTGCGGTCGGTCTCGCGATCATCATTGCCGTCTATCGCACGCGTGAAACTTTGAACGTGGACCAGGTGAACCTGCTCAAGCTATGACGCGGAATCCTTATCTCTGGCTCATCCCGATTCTTCCCCTGGCCGGGGCGGCGATCAACGGCTTCTTTGGCCGGCGGTCGTCGAAGAGGGCAATATCCACGGTCGCGCTCGTGTTCTGCGGCGCTGCCTTTGCCATGGCGTTGTGGATTGCTGCCGGCTTCTCATCGGCGTTAGCTCCTTACTCCGACCCTGTGGCCCACTGGCTCCGCGCGGGAACCTTTAGCGTTGATTTCGATTTCTACCTTGATCAACTCTCGCTGGTGATGCTGCTGGTGGTCACAGGCGTGGGCTTCCTGATTCACATCTACTCCGTCGGCTACATGTGGGACGATGACGGTTACTACCGCTTTATGTCGTACATGAACCTGTTCATGTTCTTCATGCTGACGCTGGTGCTGGCGAAGAACTACCTGGTCATGTTCATCGGGTGGGAGGGCGTGGGCCTGGCGTCGTACCTGCTGATCGGCTACTGGTTCACCAAAGACTCGGCCGCGGCAGCAGGCAAGAAAGCATTCATCGTCAATCGCATCGGCGACTTTGGATTCCTGATTGCACTCTTTCTGATCATCAAGTATTTTCATTCGCTGGATTTCACCAAAGTATTTGAGCAGGTCAGCGCGCGACCAATGGAGGCCGCTGGCGCCGGGCTGCTCACGGCGATCGGACTCTTGCTCATGGTCGGCGCAGCGGGCAAGTCGGCGCAGATTCCTCTTTATGTGTGGCTGCCCGACGCCATGGAAGGCCCGACTCCAGTCTCAGCCTTGATCCATGCAGCGACCATGGTGACAGCGGGCGTTTACATGGTGGCGCGTTCGTCCGCGATTTTCGAGCGCGCGCCGATGGCAATGATGGTGGTCGCAATTATTGGGACGCTCACCGCTTTGTTTGCGGCGACCATTGGCACTGCCCAGACTGACATCAAGAAGGTATTGGCTTACTCCACCGTCTCGCAGCTGGGTTATATGTTCATGGCCTGCGGCGTGGGAGCGTTCTCGGCCGGCATCTTCCACCTGATGACGCACGCCTTCTTCAAGGGGCTGTTGTTCCTGGCGGCCGGTTCGGTGATTCACGGCATTGGCGGCGAGCAGGACATGCGAAAGATGGGCGGTTTGCGGGTGCACATGCCATGGACATTCGCCACGATGGGCATTGCCACCCTCGCCATCGCTGGCATTCCACCGCTCGCTGGCTTCTGGTCGAAAGACGAAATTCTTTGGAAAGCCTTCGGCGCGAGCTGGGTGTATTGGCTGATCGGCGTGATTACCGCTTTCATCACGTCCTTCTATATGTTCCGGTTGATGTACATGACATTCAGCGGCGAATACCGGGGCACCGCCGCGGCGGAAGCGCGCGGGCACGATGACCACGGGCATGGGCATGGGCACGGCGAACCTCATGAGAGCCCCTGGGTGATGCTTGGGCCGCTGGTGGTGCTTGCCTTCCTCTCCGTGGTTGGGGGATTCGTAGGGGGTTACCAGAACCGGTTCGAACATTTTCTGGCTCCCGTCTTCCAGGGAACGACCATGGAGGCCGCCCACGAAATTGCTGATCGCACGCTGGAGCATCTGCTCATGGGCGTTTCCATCGGCGTGGCAGGACTCGGATGGCTGCTGGCCTATCTCCTCTACAGTCGGCGTCCGCAACTGCCCGCGCGCATTGCCGCCAGCCTCGGCGGGCTCTACCAAGCTGTCGTCAACAAGTACTACATCGACGAACTCTATGCCGTCCTATTCATCAAGCCGGTGGTAGACGGTTCAACCGTGATTCTGTGGCATGGCGTCGATCAGGACGTAATCGACGCCACGGTCAACAACTCAGCGGACGCTGCGCGCCATGTATCTGACTCCGTGCGGCACATGCAATCGGGCAATTTGCGTTCCTATGCCGGCTGGGTGGCCGCTGGAGCGGCAGTGGTCATCGCTTACATGGTCTGGATGGGAGTGAGATAAATATGGAAAGCCTCAGTCCCATCATTCTTTCACTGGTGACTTTCATCCCGGCCGTGGGCGGGCTGCTGATTCTGCTGATTCCCCGCCGCGATCGCGATATCAAGGTCTTTGCCCTCGTCATCTCCATCCTGGCGTTTGTGGCCTCGCTGCATTTGCCGGTACACCTTCATCGCGGTCCCGGCCCGTTCAAGTTCGAGATCGACAAGCTCTGGATCACGACTCCCAACATTCATTACCACATGGGCGTTGACGGAATTTCCGTCTGGCTGGTGGTGCTGACTACGTTCCTCACGCCCCTGTGCGTGCTGATCTCGTGGAGATCGATTCACGAACGGGTGAAGGAATTCTTCATCCTGCTCCTGTTCCTGGAGACGGCTCTGATCGGGGTCTTCACCTCGCTCGATCTGTTCCTGTTCTATTTTTTCTGGGAAGCGACGCTGATCCCGATGGCGCTGCTGATCGGCATCTATGGCCACGGACGCCGAGTCTACGCTGCGGTGAAGTATTTCCTGTTCACCATCATCGGGTCGATGTTCATGCTGGCCGCGATTCTGTGGCTGTATGCCAAGACCGGAAGCTTCGATTTTGTGGTAATCCAGCATAAGATCGCGAGCGGCGCAGTACCGGGTTTTGAATCCGCCTCTCTGTGGCTGTTTCTCGGCTTCTTCATTGCCTTTGCGGTAAAGGTTCCGATCTTCCCTCTTCATACCTGGCTGCCGGACGCACACGTGGAAGCGCCGACCGCCGGCTCGGTGCTGCTGGCGGGCGTCCTGCTGAAGATGGGCACCTATGGCCTGTTACGCTTCGACGTTGGCCTCTTCCCTGAGCAGGCGCGACGCAATGCCCCCTGGATCATGGTATTGGCGATGATCGGCATCATCTACGGAGCGCTGGTTTCCCTGGTACAGCCGAACATGAAGAAGCTGATCGCCTACTCCTCGGTCAGCCACCTCGGATTCGTCGTCCTCGGTATCTTTAGTTTCACCGCGGCCGGATTGAACGGAGCCGTCTTCGTCATGCTGGCACATGGGGTCGCCACGGGCGGGCTCTTTATGCTGGCGGGCATCCTTTATGAACGCCGCCACACCTACGAGATCACCGATTTTGGCGGCTTGGCGACACCCATGCCCAAGTACGCCACGCTATTTCTGGTCACCGTGCTGGCGTCGGTTGGACTGCCGATGCTCAACGGCTTCATCGGCGAGTTTCTTGTGTTGAGTGGCGCATTCCAGGCGCGCCCGATCTATGGAATCCTGGCCGCGACCGGTGTGATCTGGAGCGCGTGCTATTTGCTGTGGATGTACCAGCGGGTGTTTTTCGGCAAGGTGAAGCACGAGGTTAACGCTACGCTCCCCGACCTCGACCTGCGGGAGAAGACGGCGCTTTGGCCGATAGCGGTGGCTGCTCTGGTAATGGGCGTTGCCCCGCTGATCTGGCTCAACGCGATTGATCAGTCGGTGCAAACGGCTCTTAGCCCATTCACGCAATTGGCTAGCAGGGTGGTGGGCCAATGATGACACCTCTCTTTCATTCGTTACCGGCACTGCTGGCGCAGGCGCAAACTTCCCTGCCCCAAACCGCCGACTACATGCGGATTCTGCCGGAGTTGGTGCTCTCCCTTTTCGGGATGTTGATCATGATTATCGATCCGCTGCTCGACGAAGAAAGCAGTCATCAATCGTTGGGCACGATCGCGCTGGTCGGCACGGTTGCCGCCCTCGCGTCGACCATCTGGATGGCGCGGTATCCCGGAGCCGCGTTCTGGAACATGGTAAGGGTGGAAGGATTCAGCGTCTTCTTTCACGTCCTCGTCATCGCGATTGCGGCGGTAGTGATCCTCACTTCCTACGAATACCTGGCGGTGCAGCGTATTCGCGCCGGGGAATACTATGCGCTTATCCTGTTCGGCACGGTGGGCATGTGTTTGATGTCGTCCGCCATCGAACTCGTCCTTATTTTTGTCGCCCTGGAAATCTCGTCGATCTCGACCTACGTGCTGGTTGGGTTCCGGCGGCGCGACGCTTCCAGCAGCGAGTCCTCGCTGAAGTACTTCCTACTGGGATCGTTCGCCACCGCTTTCTTCCTCTATGGCGTTGCCCTCATGTTCGGCGCGACCGGATCCACCAACATTGACGTGATCAGCCAAGTGTTGCACTCCGGCAACGTGCCGGTTCTGGCATACGTTGCCACGGCGCTCATGTTCGTAGGTCTGGGCTTCAAAGTCGCCTCCGCGCCTTTTCATATATGGACTCCTGACGTCTACGAAGGGGCTCCGGCGCCGGTGGTTGGGCTGATGTCGACCGGCCCCAAGGCGGCGGCCTTCGCGGTTCTGCTGCGCGTTATGTTCGAAGCGAACGCCCCCGGTCGCTTTTGGCTGATCTGGGTCTCAGCCGCGCTTTCCATGACCCTGGGGAATCTGGGAGCGCTGGTGCAGGACAACGTCAAGCGCCTGCTGGCATATTCTTCGATTGCGCACGCCGGATACTTGCTGGCCGCGTTTGCAGCACAGCCGGACCTGGGCGCATCCGCCGCCATGTTCTACACCGCCGCCTATGCTGCCATGAACGTGGGAGCTTTTGCCGTGGTCAGCCATTTCGCGAACGCGGGCGAAAAATATGTCGCGCTGGAAGATTACGCGGGCTTGGGCAGGCGGTCCCCGGTACTGGCCGCGACGTTAACATTTTTTCTGATGTCTTTGATCGGGATTCCGATCACTGGCGGTTTCTTTGCGAAGTTCTACGTTCTAAGCGCCACTTTGAAATCGAATCTCGTCGGCTTAACTCTCATTCTGGTGTTGAATAGCGCCGTAGGCGCCTACTATTACCTGCGGATTATCGTGATGATGTACATGCGGGAGCCACGGGGCGAGGTTCCGGTTACTCCTGTGCCCGCTGCGGCTATGGTCGCCATTGCGGTTTGCGTGCTGGCCACGCTTTACCTAGGAGTGCTGCCGGGGCGGGTGCTCGATTACGGAGCTCGTTCCGCCCGCCAACTTGTACAGGTCACACCGCCCACGGCTTCGCCGCCCGCTCTCGCGGCAGAAAACAAATAGATAGTGCATTACCGCTAACGGCGTGTGCACCGATAATGGGTGACAACAATAAACCTAGCTTGTAGCTTGGGTTTTAGCTCGGAGAGTACCTGCCAGCAGTGGAAAAAAACGGTTCCGGCCGTCATTGACAATCGCTCTCCGAGTCGGCATTATTAGCTACACAGTTTTGCCGGGAAATTTATCCCGGGTAGGCCCGGAGGATCTATGGTGGAGTTTTTCCGTAACATTTGCAGGGACGAACAAGGGCAAGACATCGCTGAATACGCTGTCATGCTGGCTGTCATTCTGGTATTGGTGATCGGCACCGTGCGCCTGATCGGAACCAATGCCAACAATGCGTTCTCCAGCGTGGCCAGCTCTCTCCAGTAGCCTCGGTTTCGCGAGTTCAGAAATACGATAGGATTTGCAGCGTTAGTGCATCTATGACACGATTTAGCAACTTCCGCCTTTTTAGCCGCTATTGGTTTCCATGCGCGGCGGAGGTGCAGAATCGGAGCCAGTCCTTAGGACATTAGAGAAAGCTCAAAGATTCCGCCAAAGCCGCGATAGTATATCGCGGCTTTTGTTTTTGGCGGCACAAACTAGAAAGGTCATCGCCATGATCGTCAACATGTCCGACAACGCCACCGAAGAGCAGATCAACCACGTCATTCAACGCATCCGCGAAGCCGGGTTCCAGCCTCACGTCACCCGTGGAACAGAGCGCACCATCGTTGCGGCCGTCGGCAGTGGTGGACGCCGCCATGAAATCGAAGCTCTCTCGGTCGCGCCCGGGGTGGACAATGTGGTCGCGATCGCTCAGCCCTTTAAGCTCGTCAGCCGTCAAACCCGGCCGCAGCCTTCGGTAGTCGACGTCGGAGGCGTGAAGATTGGCGGACCCGACGTCGTGGTCATTGCTGGTCCCTGCTCGGTGGAGTCGCGCGAGCAACTGCTGGAAACCGCTGAAGGAGTGAAGCGCGCGGGCGCCACCATGCTGCGCGGCGGAGCCTACAAACCGCGCACCTCTCCGTATGAGTTCCAGGGTCTGGGGATTGAAGCGCTGAAGATTTTGCGCGAAGCACGTGAACTCACCGGCCTCCCGGTGGTCACCGAGGTCATGAGTACCGAGGACGTGGATTTGATCTGCGAATACGCGGATATGCTTCAGGTTGGCGCGCGCAACATGCAGAACTTTGCACTGCTGCGAAGGCTGGCTACCGTCAAAATGCCGATTCTACTCAAGCGCGGCCCTTCCGCCACGGTGAAGGAGTGGCTGCTGGCGGCCGAATACCTGCTTTCCGGCGGGAACGATCAAGTCGCGCTTTGCGAGCGCGGAATCAAGACCTTCGAGACTGCCACGCGCAACACGTTTGACCTGGCTGCCGTCGCCCTCGCCAAGGAACTCTCCCACCTGCCGGTGGTGGCCGACCCGTCGCATGGCACGGGCAAGCAGAGCCTGATTGGGCCGGTTTCACGCGCTGCGATCGCGGTAGGAGCTGACGGCATTATCGTCGAGGTGCATCCCTGCCCGGAGCGCGCCCTTTCTGACGGGCCTCAGTCTCTAGACCTCCCACAGTTCGAGCGCGTGATGCGGGGATTGAGCGCCCCTCTGCGTCCGCTACTCGTTCGCGACCAGAGTGCGGCACGAGCATAACGATGGTTGTACTGGAGCGTGTTAAAAGCATCGAATTGCTAGAGGGCGGAATGCTATCTCGTGACTACGTTCTTTGGGAAGTGGATGTGCAGGCTGATTTCATGCTGCCGGGCGGCAAGCTTTACGTTCCCGGAGCCGAGAAACTCTTGCCCAACATCCGCAAGCTGACGGACGCGGCACGGCGTGGCGAGGTGTTCCTGGTTTCGCACGGAGATTTTCATTCGGCCAACGATCCTGAATTCAAACAATTTCCTGCACACTGCGTGAAAGGAACGGCGGGGGCCGAGCTGGTTCCGGAGGCGCTGACGAACAATTGTGTTCGCGTGGAGAACGATGTCAACGTGAAGTTGCCGGAAGATCTATCGAAATACCAGCAGATCATCCTGGAAAAGCAGACGCTAGACATTTTTGAAACTCACCACGCCAACGATTTGGTGGAACGTTTGGGGACGGCCGCGGAATTCGTGGTGTTTGGAGTCGCGACCGAGTACTGCGTAAGTTGCGCGGTGAAAGGGTTGCTAAAGCGAAAGCGGAGGGTGGCGGTGGTTCGCGACGCGATTGAAACCCTGGCTCCGGAGGTTGGAGAAAAGGCGCTGGCCGAGCTTCGGAGTCTCGGAGCTCGCGTGGTGACCACCGATGAGGTGCTCGGACAGATGGCGCGATCGGAACCAGCAGCTGCAGACCCCTCACCCCGTTCGGGATGACAAGCCCATTGGATCGGTCGACTACAAAAGCATGCCGGCGATCGACGCCGACATCAAGTTGGCCATGGTGCCAGC
>Ga0187817_10000076_pt1 | contig 30937 bp, 19 predicted proteins | sample NC_wetland_sal_i_17_FD_132431 | JGI IMG/M metagenome (GOLD analysis project Ga0187817, IMG submission 132431) | Wetland sediment microbial communities from Neuse River Estuary, North Carolina, USA - SO4_2 | ecosystem: Environmental > Aquatic > Freshwater > Wetlands > Sediment | place: USA... | reverse complement strand
TCGGTGGTCACATTGCCCAGCGCGCCAACGGATAGGGTGAACTTTGCCGCCGCTTCATCATTGTGAAATTCAGATATCAACACAGCATCGTACTGTCCCATCGTCAAGTACCAAGCGTGAATCTTTCCTACACCTTTCTCTGCAGCTTTCTTGGCAGCATCAAGCCGGGCTGGGCTTTCTTTGATTTTTGCGATTCCTTGGTGGGTGTAACGGAGCAAGGTAACGAAGTGCGGCATAGGGTTCCTCCTGATTCGAGTCTGAGACTTTATGCGCTTTCGGATGTGGGAGTCAAGCCCTGGGCACGGGTGCCCAGGTTTTCGAGGGCCCACCCGAAATGGGCCCTCAATCAACAAAATTTCCCCTTCGCCGCAGCAACCCTTGGCAACACCGCCGTCCAACCGCGGCTAGTGACCGCCTACTGCCAAAACGAGATCAGGCGCGAGGTTGGCCGCATTGGGAGTGCCTAATCCGGTGATCGCATCCCACCCCTGTGAGGCGGAGTAACCGGGAATGGACGAGGTCTGATTGTTGCCTGTCGTGATGTCGAAGAAGTCGTTAGCGTAGCGCGTCGGATCGGCGCCAATCTTGTACAAGCCTGGATTGATATATCCGAGGTTATTGCCCGAGATCTGGTCAGCAATTGCGATCAGCCCTGCCCATTGCGGGGCGCTGCAACTCGTGCCGCCCACGTAGAACCAGCCATAAGCACCGAGGTAAACTAAAGGACCAGTTCCCGAACTCGCCTGATACGCCACATCTGGCACCCCGCGCATGTTGGAGTTCGGCCCAGGCGCACCAATTGAGCTGCCAATGTAAGTGCTGCCTGCCGGCAAGGTGTCCTGAAACGCGGGACGCGAAAACAGAATGCTGTAACCTCCACCCGAACCGGGCCAGCCGATCTCGGTTTGGGCCGGGGTCACCTGGCATACGCTCGGCGGATCGGTGTTATCCGTCATCCGGGTCGTAGTGGCAAAGGGATCGGTGCAGAGGCGCGTGCCCCCGACCGCCGTGACCAGCGGATCAGAGGCCGGCCATCCGACGCTGGGATATGGAATCAGCGGGGGTTTTTTGACTGGCTCTTTGACACTGTTGCTGGTTCCACCATCCCCAGATGAAGCAAGAACGGTGACGCCGTTGGCTTGCGCATCCATAAAAGCCTGACGCATTCGCGACAGAGCTGCCACACCGTTCTTGAACGAGCCCTCCCCCGCGCTTAGGCTCATGCTGATCACATCAGCAAGGTGGTGATCCACCACGTACTGCACCGCTTTCATCATGGGCGGGAATCCTTGAACACCGAGCGTTTCAGCCGTGGGGGTGGTAACCAGAATAATGTTCGCCTGGGGGGCAGTGGCGTGCGCCCACTCCACATCGAGTGAGACCTCGACTGCCCAACCGAAGTGATCTTCTTGGCCCGTACCCTTATTGGGCGGTGGAGGCACGGGCGACGGTGAGCCCTGCACTTCCAAGACCTGGAAGGTGGGCATACCTGACGTGCACGTTACACCTGTCTCCCCACACATGGGCTGGAGTCCAAAGGCCGTATCAAACACATGCAGATCGCTCGCGATGGTGGGACTTCCGAAAGAGTCGATCACGGCGATGGTCTTCCCCTTGCCATTGAATCCCTGCGTAAACAGGGGAATATAGTTGTACGCCGCGTTCATCGCTTGGGGTGTGAAACATCGCACACCCTGGGCGAAACAAGCTGACTCTGGTGGCGGCGTCGTGCCGCTTGATATCAACTGCCAGCTTGCCACTGCGGGCACGAACACGGCATGTCCAGTACCCCCTGGGGCCATGTCGGCCTGCATGAAACTCGCGTTATGATACGTAACAAGAACTCCACCGGCGATTACAAGGCATGCCGCAAGCGCCATTGGTACCCAGCCACGATTTTTCACAGAGACACCTCCTGACGCGGATTTTAGGGTCTGCTCCACGAGGAGGGCATTGTAGCTCCAACAGCAAAGTGTGAGCAATCGGGGGGAGCCTTTAGTCGTTCCGTCCCACCAAAACTGTTTCGTTGAGCCTGTCCTCGGGATGGGTTTCAGACTTTTGTCCACCGGGCCGTCCTCTGAACCATGCCTGGAGCTTGTCGAGATATACGTAGTAAACCGGCGTGATGTAGAGGGTTATGACCTGGGAAAAGAGGAGACCGCCCACTACCGCCAAACCCAAACCTCGCCGCGAGTCGGCGCCCGCGCCAAAGCCAATCGCAATGGGCAGCGTTCCCATCAGAGCCGCCATGGTGGTCATCATAATGGGACGGAAGCGGACGAGCGCGCCTTCATAGATTGATTCCTCCGGGCTCTTTCCCTCCGTGCGCTCCGCTTCCAGGGCAAAGTCAATCATCATGATGGCGTTCTTCTTGACGATGCCGATCAGCATAATGATCCCCACGAAAGAGTAGAGATTAAGTTCCTGGTGGAAGAGGTGAAGAGTCAGGAGCGCGCCGACGCCCGCGGAAGGTAAACCGGAGAGAATGGTCAGGGGATGGATGAAGCTTTCATACAGAATTCCGAGAATGATGTAGATCACCAGAATCGCCCCCAGCAGCAACAGGCCCATGCCGGTGAATGAGTTTTGGAAAGCTTGAGCAGTCCCCTGGAACGTGCCCTGGATATCTGCGGGAAGCACGCGCATCGCCTCGCGATCAACCAGTTTGGTCGCGTCACCCAGCGCGGTTCCGGGCTTCAGGTTGAAGCTGATGGTTGCCGCCGGCAACTGGCCCAGGTGATTCACCATCAAGGGGCCCACGGATGGCACCAATTTTGCGACCGTGTCGAGCGGGACCAGTTTGCCTGCGTTGGAGCGGACGTAGAGAAAGGAGAGCTTGTCAGGATTGTCCTGGAATTCCGGCAACAACTCTACGATCACGTAGTACTCGTTGTTGGGCGCGTAGATCGTGCTGATTTGGCGGGTACCGTAGGCGGAATACAGAGCATCGGAAACCTGCGCCGGCGTCAATCCCAGTGCGTACGCTTTATCGTGGTCGACTTCCACGGTGAGCTGCGGGTTCTTCACCTGCAGGTCGCTGGTAACATCCTGCAATTGTGGAAGCGCGCGAAGAGCATTTTCCAGCTTCGGCGCATCCTGGTAAAGCTCGGTGGTGTCGGGTGTTTGCAGGGTGTATTGGTATTGTGACTTGGTCAGGTTTCCGCCGATGCGGATGGTCGGTGGAATCTGCATGAACACATTCAGCCCCGGAATCTGCGAAACCTTCGGACGAAGCTCCTGAATGATCTCCATCGCACTCATGTGATTGACGCGATCTTTTTTGTCCTTCAGCCGGAAGAATACGCGACCCTGATTGATGGGACTGCCGATCGTAGAAAAGGTGTTCATGACGCTGGGGTCGGAGCGCACCACGTCGGCCACTTTCTGCTGCAATTTCATCATGTCCTGGAATGCGATTCCCTGTTGCGCTTCGGTAAAGGCGAAGACCAGGCCTTGATCTTCGTCGGGAATGAAGCCGGTTTTTGAGATTGTGTACAGATAAAATGTCAGTCCGATGACAACGAACGAGACCAACAGGGTTGCGAATTTGAACCGCAGGACAGCCTTCAGGCTGCGGTTGTATCCGCGTAACCAGGCGTCGAAAACGCGCTCGCCGAAATTGAAGAGACGTCCGTGGCCCGAGCGCTCCTGGTGACGGAGAAACCGGCTGCAGAGCATCGGAGTCAGGGTCAGGGAAACGAATCCCGACACCAGGATGGCGACGCCGATAGTGACCGCGAATTCATGCAACAAACGTCCGATGATTCCACCCATGAACAGCAGCGGAATAAAAACGGCGGCCAGTGATAGCGTCATGGAGAGAATGGTGAAACCAATCTCGCCGGCGCCATCTATGGCAGCCTGGAGCGGCCGTTTACCGCCTTCCATGTGGCGGACGATGTTCTCCAACATGACGATGGCGTCGTCCACCACGAATCCCACGGACAACGTCAAGGCCATCAGGGACAGATTGTCGAGGCTGTAGTTCAGCAGGTACATCACCGAAAAAGTCCCGATGATGGACATGGGCAACGCCAGAGACGGGATGATGGTGGCGGAAACGTTGCGCAGGAACAGGAAAATCACCAGAATGACCAGAGCAATGGTCAGCATCAACGTGAATTTCACGTCGTTCACCGAGGCGCGAATGGAGACCGAGCGGTCATACAGGGTGTCGATTCGGACTGCGGCCGGAATATGTTCTTGCAGCCTGGGGAGCAGCTTCCTGATGTTGTCCACGACGGCAACCGTGTTGGTCCCCGGCTGCTTTTGAACGGCCAGCACGATAGCCCGAACTCCGTTGAACCAACTGGCGGTTTTGTCGTTCAGCACGCTGTCGGTGACGCGGCCGAGTTCGTTGAGGCGAACCGGGGAACCATTTCGATAGGCGATCGCCATGGGCCCGAACTGCTGAGCGTTCATGCGCTGCCCGTTGGAGAGAATCGTGAAGGTGCTGTTCTGTCCATAGAGCGTGCCGGTGGGAAGATTGGTGTTACCGGATTGCAGCGCTGCCGTGACGTCGTCGATCCCTATCTGGCGTGAAGCCATAGCACTGGGATCGAGCTGCGCCCGCATGGCGTATTTCTGAGCGCCGTACACTTGCACCTGCGCCACACCGCCGACCATGGAGACGTTCTGGGCAATAGTGGTCTCCGCCGCCTCGTCGACGTCGGACAACTTCATGGTCGGCGAACTCAACGCCAAATAAAGGATGGGGGAATCGGCGGGGTTCACTTTCTGGAACGTCGGAGGCGTCGGCATTTGCGGAGGCAGTTGGCCACCAGCCGCAGTAATCGCGGCTTGGACGTCTAACGCTGCGCCATCGAGGCTCCGGCTGAGATTGAACTGAATGGTGATGCCGGTTTGCCCAAGAGAATTCGTAGACACCATCGAGTCAATGCCGGCGATGGTTGAGAATTGCTTCTCCATCGGGGTAGCGACGGATGAAGCCATTGTGTCTGGACTGGCGCCGGGAAGAGAAGCACTCACCAGGATCGTGGGAAAGTCCACATTGGGCAGGTCGCTGACGGGCAGCAGTTGATACGCGAAAATGCCAAAGATCAGAATCGCGGCCATGACCAACGTGGTCATAATGGGCCGGTGGATGAAAAGCTGGGAGGGACTCACAGTCCGCCTCCGGGAGGACTCGTCTGAGTTCCGGGCAGAGTGCTTTGTACCATCACTTTAGCGTTCGGGGCCACGCGCAACTGGCCGTTCACAATCACGCGCTAGCCGAGCTTCAGGCCGTCCGCAATCAGTGTCAGATTCTGGTACACACCTGCCGTCTTCACGGGACGCGATTCCGCCGTGCTGTCGGTTCGGACGACGTAAACGTATTCGCCTTGCTGTCCGGTCTGAATCGCTTTCGTGGGGACGACGACGGCATTCTTCTGGGTCGAGAGCACCAACGCAACATCGACAAACTCTCCCGGCCACAGACGCCGGTCTTTGTTCTGAAACGTGGCTTTGAGCTTGAACATGCCAGTCGTGGTGTCGACTCCGTTGTCGATGAAGGTCAACCGGCCCTCTGCCGGATTTTCCGATTGTCCCTTGGGGAACGCGAGAACTTTGAGCTGTCCGGAAGAGAAGCGGCGCCGCACCCGATCCAGGTTCGCTTCGGGCACCGAAAAGGTGACGTAGATGGGAGTGACTTGGTTCAACTGCAACAGATAGGGCGTATCGTTCGCTTTGACCAGATTGCCCAGATTGATCATCAATACTCCCGTGCGGGCGTTGATGGGAGCAACGATATCGGTGTACTGCAACTGCACGTGGGCAGCGTCCACGGCGGCCTTGTCTGCCTCCACCGCGGAAGCATCGGCCTTGGCCTGGGCCCGCAGCTGTTCGGCCTGTTCATGGGAGACGATGCCCTGTTTCTCCAGGCCGGAGTAGCGCTCTGCCTGGATGCGGGAATTCTCCGCCTGCGCCTGGTCGTGCTTCATCTGACCAATGGCTTTTTCCAGGTCCGCCTGGAATGGCCGTTTGTCGAGCTGAAACAGTGGCTGGCCTTCGCGTACATCCTCACCTTCTTTAAAGAAGATTTTCTGGATCTGACCGTTGACCTGAGACCGGATCTGCACGGTCTGGTAGGCCTCAACATTACCGATGGCCTGGATCTGGACCGGAATGTCGCGCTGTTCGACGCTGGCCACGACCACCGGCGCAGGTGGACGCCCGCTCGAAGCGCCCGCGACCTGGACCTGGTCTTTGCCTCCGCACCCGCATAGGAAGAGCACAGCGGTAAGAAGAAATACCAAAATCGACAACTGCAGCCGTTGGACGGCGTGTTTCATGAGGACAAACTCCCGCCAGCTGAATACGCACATCATTGTATATTGACGGGCGCGACGAGTTCTGGTCAGTGACTGGTATCACGGTGGGTTCTGTCCTCGGTTCGGCCGATGCCGCAAGGGTGGCGACGTTTTGCCGCGTGGTCAAGCCTTCGAGGAAGACCGGCTTTCTGCGCGAAACCCCGGAGCCGTTGCCCCGGGGTTTCGCGTCGTCGTTCGTCGCTCAGAGTTCGTCGGCTCAGGCAGCCAACGCCTCGACGAAGTGCGCGCACAGTGTGGTCTCGAGGTTGTAGTAGTGCACCTCGACCGGCGTAGTCAGGAATGGTTTCAGGATGTCAAACACCTTGGGATAGGCCTCTCTCTCAAAGCGCTCGGCGTCCGCCTTGGTCGTCCACAGGCTGATGTTAATCGCCTTCTCCTCTTTCATTTTCTCGGGGAAAAAGGGCAGAATCTCCAAGAAGCCGGTCTGCTTCTTGAGAATGGGCAGGACTTGGTTCTTCACCACCTTGACATACTCCTCTTTCTTTTCCAGTTTGACGTCGAAATTTAGAATACGGGCAATCATGGTGGTACTCCTTTTTGTGTGAGATAGCAGCGGGTTCCAGGCGGGGGCCCTCGGTCTGAAGACTTTCTGTGCTTCCCGGAGGCCGGGAGTCTCGGGCCGAGGCGGAATTTATCATGACTGGCTTCACCGGTGCAGTGATGGATGACTGCTATCGCAGTGCGCTAGGGCACTTCACGAAGTGACGATCTCCGGCTCGAGGACGAGAGTCCGTTTCCTCGATCTACCGCACGAAACGAAACTCGCGGAGACGATTCCACCGAAGAGCAGCGCATGGGCCAACTGACACCCTTCGCACTACTCGCCTTTACAACAAGCAGGTTCAGGCATAGATTTAGGCACAACGGTTTTAATCGGGGTCGCAAGGTGGCACGCCCTTTCTCTGACCACGGGCAGCTCGAGTCCTCTCTGTCGGCCAAAACCATGGCCGAAGCCCTGCTTTCCAGCGATCTCCTGGAGACGCTACCGGATGCCATCGTCGCCGTCGATCGCGATGGAACCATTATTCAGCTCAATTCACAAACGCAAGTGCTCTTTGGCTATACCCGCGACGAACTGATTGGCCAGAAAGTCGAAGTGCTCGTCCCCGAGAGCTATCGTCACCGACACCACGAGCATCGGCAAAACTTTGCGGAAACACCGAAGACCCGACGAATGGGTGCGGACTTGGATCTCTACGGGCGGCGCCGCAATGGCACGGAATTCCCGGTCGAAATCAGTCTCAGTCCCGTCCCCACCGAGAACGGGATGATCGTGCTGAGCGCGATCCGCGACATCAGCGAACGCAAGAGAATCGCGGAAGAACTGCGCAGGGCGAATGAAGAACTGCATCGCAGAACGGCCGAACAACTGGGAGAATACCGGTCCAGACTAGCCCTGATCATTGACTCCTCCGAGGACGCCATCATTGGCAAGGGGTTGGACGGCATCATTACCAGTTGGAACAGGGGAGCGGAACGCATCTACGGCTACACGCCAGAAGAGGCCATCGGGCAGCACATATCCTTCCTCGCTCCCAGTGATCGTCCCGGTGAAATTCCCGAGATTCTGGAGAAGATTGCGCGAGGCGAAAGCATCGAACACCACGAATCGGAGCGGGTCACCAAGGACGGACGCCGCCTGGACGTTTCCATTTCCGTGTCTCCCTTGCGCGATGCGAAAGGGGACGTCATCGGAGCCTCGGCGATCGCGCGCGACATCACCGCCCAGAAACGAGCCGAGAGCCAGCTTCATCAATCGCAGAAGATGGAAGCGGTCGGCCGGCTGGCGGGAGGAGTCGCGCATGATTTCAACAACATCCTCGGCATCATCCGAGCCTGCACCGAGTTCCTTCGCGACCGCATTGATTCCACCGCGGAATCGTCTCCCTACGTGGAGAACATCAAGAAGGCAATCGAGCGCGGCTCGTCTTTAACGCGGCAACTCCTGGCCTTCAGCCGGTCCTCCGCCATCCAACCGCGGGTCCTCGATCTGAACGAGCGCTTAAGGGACGTAAGCAAGCTCCTGCGTCCGCTGATGGGAGACGATGTAGAAATCCTGGTCGTGTCCAAAACACCGGCGGCGGTGGTCGAGGCCGATCCGGGCCAACTCGACCAGATCGTCGTGAATCTCGCGGTTAATGCGCGAGACGCTATGCCGCGCGGCGGCAAATTCATTCTGGAAACCGGCACCACGAAATTTGACGAAGCCTTCGCGGAGCAGCATCAGGCCATGGCTGCGGGAAAATACGTTCTGCTCGCGATCAGCGATACGGGCACCGGCATGGACGAAGCTACCGTGTCGCGCATCTTCGAGCCCTTCTTCACCACCAAAGAGGTAGGCAAAGGAACCGGCTTGGGCCTGGCCACCGTCTATGGCATTGTCAAGCAGAGCGCGGGACACATTCTGGTCTATAGCGAACTGGGACATGGAACGACATTTAAGATCTATCTGCCCAGCGCCGATCACAAAATCGGGCTCGAATCAAAGCCGGAGGTGGAGACCGTCAGTCCGAAACGGCAAGGGACTTCGATCCTGCTCGTAGAAGACGACGAAACCATGCGCGGCTTGACGCGGCAAGCCCTCGAGGAACACGGCTACACTGTCGTCGAGGCGGATGACGGCAAATCCGCGCTGGAATGGGCGGAGTCCTATCCTGCTTCCATAGATCTGTTGTTGACCGACGTGGTGATGCGGCGCATGAGCGGTCCTGAGCTAGTGGACCGCTTGAGCGCCTCGCATCCGAACTTGAAAGTTGTGTACATGTCGGGCTACACGGGTGAACTGATGGCGGAGCAAGAAGTGTTAAAGCGTGGTATCACTTTCCTCGAGAAGCCGTTTTCCCGAGCCGCTCTGCTCAATACGATCCATACGACGTTGGGGTGAAGCCCGGTGGCCCGCACCGGAGCACCAGCAAGTCGTACTTCTTGGTCATATAACCAAAGGATTGGTGATGGAGATCACACATCGGTGTGTGAAACCACTCACTTCATGCCTCACTCGGGCAAGCAGCGGCTTTGTCGAAAACCTTAGGAGAACAAGGCAAACTACTTATTTTGTTGTACTTAGAGAACCTTTACGGAAGTCTTTGACAACCTGCAAAGTATGGCCAGCGACTTGCCGATGTACCTGTGATCGGAGGCAATTAATGGCCACACAAATCATAACTCATGCCCAGAGACCTGCGCCAGTAGACAAGACTTTTTGCGATCTATCTCCAGCTGTAGCCGATACTTTGGAACAGGAAGCACTCACCACTAGCTATCCCACGGGAGCGGTTTTGTTTGCGGAAGGGCAGGCTCCGCGAGGAGTGTTCATCGTTCGTCGAGGCCGGGTGAAGCTTTCGGTTTGCGGGAGCGACGGCCGAACGCTGATTCTGCGAATTGTAGAGGCCGGTTGCCCTTTGGGAGTTGCCGCGGTGGTTGGCGGATACCAGTACGAAGCGACGGCCGAAACCCAGGAGCCGTGCGAAATCAGCTTCTTGCGACATACCGATTTGCTGCGCCTGATGCGCCTTCACGGCGAGTTTGCCCTGTGGGTGACCCAGCACATCAGCCAGGATTACGCCTCTACTTGCCGCGAAATCCGGGACTTGATCCTTTCGGACTCGGCAAGCGAAAAGCTGGCTCGGCTGCTGGTAGGATGGCTCGACCAGAACAGCGAAGCCAGAAACCCCAGCCAAATGAAACTGGCGTTGACGCATGAAGAGATCGGGCAGATGATTGGCACCTCGCGGGAGACGGTCAGCCGGCTTTTCGCGGGCTTCAAGAAGCAGCGTCTCATCCAGCAGAGCGGCTCGACTCTTGTTATCCCCAGCCGCCTTGCCTTGGAATCCCTGATCACAGCCTAGTAGGATCCCGGTCACCACGTCTCGAAACGCTCGAGACGTGGTGCATCCGTCCAATCCATTCTTTGAGTGGCCGAGCCCGCCTTAGAACTCGTACCGCAACTCAAACTGCATCACACGCGGCTGCGTCAGCAGACTCGTGTAGGCTCCGAAATTCGTCGACTGCTGCGCCAGCGACGTCAGCAGCGCCGACGATCCCACCGGCTGGCCATTGAAGCGCGTGAGGTTCGGCACGTTAAAAACATCCCACCGGAATTGCACGCTGTGACTTTCCCGATAGGGCATCTTCCATCTCTTATAGAGACTCATATCCAAATCGGCGTAACCGTTCCCACGCAGCACGTTGCGCGAGCCGACCCCGCCCGGAAGGGGCAAGGTGAAGTCCTGCTGTGCCGTGGCGGGATCGGCAAAGAGGTCGACCCGGCCGGCCCTCTTGTAGGTGCCGATCCGGGGTTTCGCCGTCATCTGCGCGACCCCGGTCAGGAACCAGTCCGTCGGCCAGCGTTGCCCACCGTCAATGCTGAACGGAAATCCGCTGGTCCATCGAGCCACTCCGGAGGTCTGCCAGCCTCCGATGACGGCGTCCAACACGCCATGGGCGCTGCCAGCCAGCGCCTGGCCTCTGCCAATCGGCAGTTCCGCAACCCAGTTGAGGTTGAACTGGTGGGTCGTATCAAAGTCGGAGACCGCGCGGGCCAGATTCGGAGAAAAGGCATTGGCGATGCGCGTTCCAACCAGGCCGACGTTCGTGTAGCCATATACCGAGAATCCGACACGCGACGCCGCCGACGTGACGTCAATCGACTTCGACCAGGTGTAGTTGAAGTCAAATTGAACTCCGTGGCTCACCTGCTTCCTCAAGTTCATTTGCAGCGCGTGGTAGCTGGAACTGCCAACCGAACTCCATCCGTACGTGGAAAAAGCCTGATTGTTGAGAAACTGGCCGGAGCCGGTACCCAGCAGGCCCGGGGGGCCCTTGAAGAAGTAAGACCCTGTGCTGGCGTTGTCGTTGAGCCCGCCGTAGGTATCGATATCCGCCAGGCCGACGATTTCATCTCCGATGACCGACAGCGACGGGTTGTAGTACAGGTCGAACACAGACTCGATCAAGCTGTCGGTTACGCCGGTCCCCGCGTTCGGTACGAAACCGGTAAACGGATCCGTGTAGACCGTCGCGCCGGGACGAAGCGCGGGTAACATGTCGACCCAGTATTGGGCCGTGTTTCCAAGCAGTGGATCGGAAGCCTTAATCGAGGCAATCTGCGCCGGCGTAATGACGGCCTGATAGTAATTTGTGGGATTGCCGCCGTTGTTATCCCGCGCGAATTTTCTCGCGAGCGTAGAAAGAGCCGTAGCCGCGGTGTAGTAGTCGATGCCTGACTTGGGGTCTTTGATATCCAGAGGCTGTGTCAGGTCACGCTGGGTGAGCAGATCGCGGCCGAAGCGGCCCACATACGACACCTGCAATGAGAACCGGTAGGGCAGTTCGCGTCCGATGGAAAAATCCGCGGTATAGGCATGCGGCGTCTTCAGCGTGTTGTCGTTGCCCCACAAATTGGCCTGCGAGTTGTACGGGATTTCTTGCGGAAAGTGCGCCGGAAGCGGGTCCTGCAGGAATTTAACAGGACAATCCGGAGTTATTCCGGGCGGGGGAGGACACAGCCCCGGTGGAGGGCTATTGTATTGCGGAATCGCATTGATGCCAGCGATTCGAGGCAGGTCCTCCGCACCCGTCTCACCGTACGTGCAGCAAGGATTCTGGAGCGTGATGGAGTAGCCGGCGGCGCCGATCTGATCGAAGCTGTTGATGAGCGCGAATCCCGCGCGGTCGTAAACCCGGCTGAAGCCCGCTCGGATCACGGTCTTGTCGTTGTCGCCAAAGAGCGTTTTCAGAGGCCCGGAGTCAAACCGCGGCGAGTAGGCAATCGAGATTCGCGGCGACCAGTCCGTTTTTTCCAGCGGATAGAAACCTGGGCGATTGTTCGCCGGACCACTCGGGCTGAAACTGATCGACGGCATTGCGCCATAGCCAATCCCCTGGTTCATGTTCTTCACGTTCTGGGCGAACTGTGTTCCCAGGCCGAATGTCGTGGAGGCTTGGAAGCCATTGGTCTCCCACGGCGCAGGGAAGAACGACCATCGCAGACCGTAAGTCAGCGTGAGATTCGGTTTAATGCGCCAATTGTCCTGGCCATAAAACTCGTACGAATCCAGGCCATACCTTCGGTTGACCGGCGCGCCGCATGTCCCTCCCGGACACGAAGATCCCGGCACCGGGGCGCCACTCTTGTCCAGGTTGTAGTTGGCGACCACGTCGGAGATCATCCCGTACAGGGACAACAAAGGACGATCGTACTGCGTCGCGGTCTGCGGCTCCGGCCCACTAATCCCGGGGTGAGCGGTGATGTTGGTCGGGTCCAGTGTGCTGCCGTTAGCACCCGTTCCGGCGAAGCCGATGGGAGAAGTCCAGTTTGTCGTTCCCAGCGCAATTGTGTTCGAGTGCAAGTAGCTCGTGCGCGGATTCCGCGCGATTTTGATCGACGTTCCAAATTGAAACGAATGAGTTCCCTTGGTCCAGGAGAAATCATCCACAAAATTGTGCAGCGGCAACTCGAAACTGTGACTGAAGTTAATCCCCTGGTCCAGGCCCAGGAACTCGTTCCACTGCTGGTCGGTGTTGCCGATCACCCCAAAGCTTTGCCGCGTAAACCCCCAATGGAAGGAATTGACCATCGTTGGGTTCAGAACAGCGGTGTACCCGAAGGCAAAGCCTTTGCTGCGGTCGAGAGTTGTTTGCATGGGAGCGCTCGGGTTCAATTCGCCCGGCAATGTGTGGTACGTACCCGGCAAAAAGGGAGCTCCGGGATTGCGCGAGTCATTCACATTGCCGCGCCAAAAAAGGGTGTGCTTTCCGTCCGCTGTGAGGTGGTAGTCAATGCGCGCAATGAACACGTCGTTGTCGAGCTTGGTCGGGGCGCGGAAAACGTACCCGGCATAATTCAACCCGTCCCCCGCGGCAATGTCGTTGGTCGGTGTCTGGCCGGTGCAGAAAGTCCGGTCGAGATAACCGGTGTGATTGATCGGGTCGAGCATCGCGGGATCGATCCCGATGCCTTTAGGGTCAAGCAGTTGAAGCTGTGCCGGTCCCCAACTCGTAGTTCCGGTGCTCGGCGCCGCGTTCACATATTGAAACGTTCCACTGCACATGCTTGGCGTAGGAATCACTCGTTCGGCGCGTTGCTGCTCCCGCTCCCGGGTGCCCTCATAGTTGGTAAAGAAGAACAACCGGTCCTTCTGAATTGGCCCCCCGACCGCTGCGCCAAAAATATTGCGGTTGAGCTGCAAAGGCTTGTTCGGCAGCCCGATGTTCTGCTCCGACTGCTTGACCAGGTAATCATTGGCGCTGGTGATCGTATTCCGCATGTCTTCATACAACGCGCCGTGAAAAGAGTTGGTGCCGCTCTTGGTCACTAGCGCCACTTGTGCGCCCGAACCCTGCCCCTCGTCTGCCCCATAATTCGTCGTGGTTACGCGGAATTCCTGCACCGAATCCTGGGTCACGGGGAGCACCGACGTAAAGGCATATCCATTCGACTGATCGTTCACATCGACGTTGTCGAGTGTGACATTGCTCTGATCGCTTCGGGCCCCGTTCACAGCGCCATTGCGCGTGTCCTGATCCTTGTCCCCGATGCGATTGCCCGTGTACGCAACTCCGGCTTGCAGGCTCAACAGATCGGGAACATTCCGGCCCTCCAGAGGAATGTCCTCAACTTGGAGTTCGTTGAAGGAATTGCCGAGGGAAGAATCTACCAGGTTCAATGCCGGCGCTTCCGAGGTGACTTGGACCACCTCGCTGGAGGCTCCGACCTTGAGCTGAGCATTGATGGTAGCGGGTGTGTTGACGAGCAACTGCACGCCCGCGAGCTTGTAGAGCCGAAACCCGCCCGCCGTGACCGTCAGCGAGTAGGTTCCAGGGGGCACGAACAGGAACTGGTACCCACCTTGGTCCCCGGTCGTAGCGGTTCTTTCGGTTTTGGATTCGTTGTTGGCGAGGACGACTGTGGCCCCGGCCACCGCGCTGCCAGTCGGGTCGGTGACGGTCCCGCGCAGCGAGGTGCTCGCCTGACCCCAGGCATTCGCGCTCACCAGCAGCGTAATACCTGCCAGCAACATCGCCGCCAGGAGGCGCCGCCGGAAATCTGGCAGCGTGGCGGACACACCCGGACGAACAGAGGACAGCGAGTCGCTTGCGGTCATGGCGTCACCCTTTTGCGTTGAAATCAAGAAGCCGAACGTTACTAGAATTGCGTAAAGTTACCTCCGTCAAATCGGCGGTGTCAAGAAAGAAATTTCTATCGGCAGGACCATTCCGTTTCAACCCCCAGGAAAGACAGGCCCAGGGACGGCCAGACGCCCATACAAAAGTGAAATCTGATAAACTTTCCCACCATGCGAGGGCGTGTTCTTTGCTCGCGCAACCTGAGAGGCGGATCTTCGTCGCTGCCGTCGTCGCAGAACCTCCGGGATCAAAAATTGAGCGGCCGCTGGAATTAATCTAGCCATCCTACGGGTATACAACTCCAGGCGGTTCGCATGCGGGGTGAGCCATGGCATTGCACCCTGGGCAACGGAAACGCCATCCCCCGGAAGAAGTGCCAGTCGATTGGGACCCGGTCCGGCGGGACCTGGAAGAAAACGAAGACTGGTATCGCGATCTGGTGAAGCACAGCCAAGTGCTGCTGTGCGCCCACGACCTGGAAGGCTGATTCCTGTCGGTCCATCCCGTTCCCGCTCGTCTGCTGGGTTACAGCGTAGAAGAAATTCTGCAGAAGCGGTTGCGGGATATTATCGATCCGCGATTCCGCGATCAGGCCGATGTCTATCTGCGCGAGATCGAGCGCACAAGGGAGTCTCACGGCCTGATGGCGGTGATGACGCGATCGGGAGAACAGCGGATCTGGGAGTACCACAACACGCTGCGCACCGAAGGAGTCGCCGCACCGATCGTGCGGGGGTTTGCACGCGACGTAACCGAATGGGTGCGGGCGGAAAAAGCACTGCGGGAAAGCGAGCGGCGATTCCGGACCGTGTACGAGCGCTCTCCGGTGGGCATTGCTCTGGTGGATTCGCGCAGCGGACAGTTTCTGCAAGTCAATCCTAAGTTCTGCGAAATCACCGGGCGCAAAGAAGAGGAACTGCTGCGGATCGACGTGGGTAGCATCACCCATCCTGAGGATCTTGGGCGCAGCCGAGAATGCTTGCGCCAGCTGGCCGAGGAAGCGGTGGCACATTAAGAAATGGACAAGAAGTATCTGCGCCCGGATGGATCGGCGCGCTGGGTCAGGATTCTGGCGGTGCCGATGTGGAGTAAAGGCGAGAAGCACCGATGGCACATGGGACTGGTGAAGGACATCACGGAACAGAAGCAATCGGAGGAGGCGATCGCCAAACTGGTGCAGGAGGTGTGCGAAGCCAAGAAGAAACTGACAGAAGAAAAGCTTTATCTGGAGCAGGAAATCGATACCGAACTGGGGTTCGGGGAAATCATTGGGCAAAGCAAGGCGTTGCAGGCCGTCATGGAGAAGGTGGGTAAGGTGGCATCCAGCGATGCCACCGTGCTCCTGTTGGGCGAAACCGGAACCGGCAAGGAACTGGTGGCGCGCGCGATCCACCGCCTGAGCCGGCGCGCGGATAAGAACTTCATCAAGTTGAATTGCGCGGCGATTCCGTCGGGCTTGCTGGAGAGCGAGTTGTTCGGCAATGAGAAGGGCGCGTTCACCGGGGCGGTGAGCAAGAAAATCGGACGACTCGAACTGGCGGACAAGGGCACGCTGTTTCTCGACGAGATCGGGGAGATCACGCTGGCCCTCCAACCGAAGCTGCTGCGGGTTTTGCAGGATCGAGAGTTCGAACGGCTGGGTGGAACGCAAACGTTGAAAATCGACTTTCGGTTGATCGTGGCGACAAACCGCGATTTGGGTGATCTGGTGCGGGAGAACGAGTTTCGCAGCGATCTGTATTACCGGCTGAACGTGTTCCCGATTCGCCTGCCACCGCTGCGGGAAAGGCAGGAGGACATCCGGTTGCTGGTGGAACATTTTGTGCGGAAGTTTGCCCGCAGGATGAATAAACCGATCACGAGCATTCCCACGAGGATTATGGATGCGCTGATGGGGTGGGGGTGGCCGGGGAATGTGCGGGAGTTGGAGAATTTTATCGAGCGCTCAGTAATTCTGACACAAGGCTCGGTGCTGGTGTCGCCGTTAGGCGAACTGGAGCCGACTGCCACGAACATGAAAAACGTGGATGAAACTCTGGAGGCGGCGGAACGCGAACACATTCTGCACGCTCTGCGCGAGAGCCACGGGCAGATTGGCGGGCGGAGAGGGGCGGCCCTGCGGTTGGGAATGAAGCGGACAACGCTGCAATCGAAATTGAAACATTTGGGGATTAATCCCCGATCGATACCGACGGGATTTTAGGCACTGGACAGCAGTCATATTCTAGGCCTGCAAATTTCCCGCTTGCCTGTTTGTCTCCCCAAACTTGGTTGACCCCACGGGAATGACGGCCTACCATTACGCCTTCACGGCAAGGGCGCCTGTGTCGCATTTCTGCAGGGTGCCTGGGCAACACTTTTATGGAAATCGTTGGGCAGACGGTGTCTCATTACCGCGTGCTGTCGAAACTGGGGGGCGGCGGAATGGGTATTGTTTACGAGGCGGAGGACATCCGCCTGGGCCGTCATGTCGCGCTGAAATTCATTCCCGAACATCTGGCGAAGGATCAACGGTCACTAGAGCGATTTACGCGGGAGGCACGCGCCGCATCGCAGCTCAACCACCCCAATATCTGCACCATCCACGACATTGAGGACAACAACGGACATCCCTTCATCGTCATGGAGAAGCTGGAAGGCGAGAGCCTGAAGCAGCGGATCCACGGCAAGGCTCTCGACCTTGAGGACCTGCTGGACATCGCAGTGCAGGTGGCGGACGCGCTGGCGGCGTCGCACGCCAAGGGAATTGTGCACCGCGACATCAAGCCGGCAAACATTTTCCTGACTCCAAATGGGCAGGTGAAGATTCTGGATTTTGGGCTGGCGAAGCTGGCCAAGGACCAGAGTGTGGGGACAACCACGGACTCGTCGGTGGAGGAATCACTGACCCAGGTGGGAGTGATTCCGGGGACAGCCGTGTATATGTCGCCCGAGCAGGCGCGGTCGGAAGACTTGGACGTGCGCAGCGACATATTCTCGTTCGGCGTGGTGCTGTTCGAGATGGCCACGGGCAAGAAGCCGTTCACCGGTACCAACGTCGTAATGACGCTGCATGCGGTGATGAATTCCAAGCCCGCATCGCCGCGGTCGATCAATCCCGCGGTGCCGGTGGAACTCGAAGCCATCATTGGAAAGGCGATGGAGAAAGACCGCAACCAGCGCTACCGGAACGCAATGGAGATGAAGGCCGACCTGGCGAAACTACGGGTCAAGACAGGGACGGAACCGGCCTTGCGGAGCGGGCTTCGTCAGGTGACCGGGCTGCATGTAGTGACACACACCTTTCAGAAGTCGAGTTCCAGGCTGAACTGGATCGTATTTGCACTGGCGGCTTTGCTGCTGAGCGTGGTCACGGCGGTGGGAGCGTGGGTCCTCAAGCATAGAATGGCAACCCTGCAGGCGAGCCACCGGACCATCGCGGTTCTCCCCCTGCAGAACATTAATAATGATGCGGAGAGCGAGTTTCTGCGGTTTGCGCTGGCGGACGAGATTGCCAACGCGCTGACGTATGCGCATTCGCTGGAAGTCCGGCCCTCGTCGGCGACTCAGAAATACGCCAATGGGGAAGTGGACCCGGCGAAGGCCGGGCGTGAGTTGGGCGTGGGCACGGTAGTCTCAGGACACTTTCTGCGCCAGGACAACACGGTGCAGGTAACCCTGGAAGCCGTGGAGGTAAAGGACAACCGTCTCATCTGGACGGGTACGCTCAGTTCGCCGGCAGATAACTTGATCGCACTGCAAACCCAGATGGCGAAGAAGGTGCGGCAAGAACTGGTTCCCGAACTGGGCATTGTGCGCGGAACGGTGGATACCAGCAGCACCCCGGCGAATCGCGAAGCGTATGACGCATATCTGCGCAGTAAAGCGTTATCGCACGATGGGGAAGCGAACAAGCAAGCCATCGCGATGCTGGAGCGGTCGGTGGCTCTTGATCCCAATTATGCGCCGGCGTGGGAAGCGCTGGGAAGGCGCTATTACTTCGACGCGATTTATTCGGGCGGCGGGGCGGCAGGATATCAACGCTCGAACGCGGCATACCAGCGGGCTCTTTCGCTGGAACCTGGACGGGTAAGTGCGGCCGGATTCCTGGCGACGAACGAAGTCGAGGCCGGGAACCTCGACAAAGCTTACACGGACGCCCGGGCGCTGGTCGAGAAACGTCCGGACAATGCGACCGCGCATTATTCCCTGGCATACGTGCTGCGCTATGCCGGATTGCTGGATGAGGCGCAGCGCGAGTGTGACCAGGCGTTGGCCATCGATTCGAGGAATTACACTTGGCGATCGTGTTCGACTGCTTTTTTCGAGCAGGGGAAGTTGACGCGGGCAATGGAGTATCTGAACCTGGACGCGGGCTCGGAGTGGTCCAACGCGAACCTGGTTTCGGTGCTGATGCGGGAGGGGAAAACCGCCGAAGCGCAACAAGCGGCGCAGAAGATGACGGGGAATCCGACGTTGATGGGGCCGCTGTTGCAGGCTTGTCTGAGCAAGGCGCCGCAAACGGAAATCCATCGACTGGCGGAGTTGGCGGAGAACCAGTTATTGCCCGAGCAAGATCCGGAATTGAAATACAAGCAAGGCGCGGAGCTGGCAGCTTGCGGCGAAAAGGAGATCGCCTTCGTGTTTCTGCGGAAGGCAGTGGCGGAAAATTATTGTGCGCAGCAGGCGTTGCAGTCGGATCCGCTGCTGGCGAGCGTGCGTGGGGATGCGGAGTTCCATCAGATTGTGCAAGCGGCGCGCGAATGCCAGCAGAAATTCGCGGTCGCTCAGGGGATCAGGAAGTAAAGGCCGGGCTGAAGATTGCACCAGTTCGCGGACAGGAGTGGCCGCGCCACACGAATATATTTGACGCTTTCAATGGGGAAACTCCATCAGATGGTCATGTTTCGAATGTTGAAGAAGTTCGAGTGCGGGTTGGTACGCAACTGGCGCGCGACGGCGTTGCTGCTCATTCTGCTCGCGGCATCGACCACGATATTCGCCGCTGCGCAGACAGCAGATAAAACTGCAGCCGATCACTATTACGAACCGCTGCCGCAGGAAACCGGCGCGCCAGGGCTGAAGCTGATGCTCCGGCGCTTGCAGACGACGGGGCGGCTGATGCAGGTGGATGCGCATCCCGATGACGAAGACGGTGGCATGTTGACGTTGGAAGCGCGCGGGAAAGGCGTCTCGACGCTGCTGATGACGTTGACCCGCGGCGAAGGGGGACAGAACCAGTTGGGCAGCAATCTGTTCGACGTGTTGGGCGTGGTGCGGACGCTGGAGGTGCTGGCCGCGGACCGCTACTACGGGGTGGAGCAGCGCTTCTCGCGGGTGGCAGATTTCGGCTATTCCAAGACGCCCGAGGAGACTTTTCAGAAGTGGCAGGGACATGACATTCCGCTGGGTGATATCGTGCGTGTCATCCGGACGTTTCGCCCCGACGTGCTGATCGCGCGATTTTCCGGCACGGAGCGCGACGGACACGGGCATCACCAGGCATCGGCGATCCTGACGAAAGAAGCGTTTCGTGCGGCTGCCGATCCGAATCGTTTCCCCGAGCAGATCAAAGAAGGACTGCAGCCATGGCAGCCGAAGAAGCTGTACATCGGAAACGTATGCGGTTTCGGGGCCTCCACCTGCGATGCAGGAAACTACACGGTCAAGCTGAACACCGGAACAGAAGATCCGCTGCTGGGCGAATCGTACGTGCAGTTTGCGGTCGAAGGATTGCGGCATCAGCGATCGCAAGCGTTGGGTGGCGTCTCGATTCCGAAGGGCGATCGATTTGCCCATTACAAGCTGGTGGACTTGGCCGTTGAATCTCCAAAGGATAAAGACGGCCACGAGCAGGACTTCTTCGACGGCATAGATACCACGCTGCCGGGGCTGGCGTCGAGGTTGGGGAATGAAGAGAAAAAGGTGCCGTGGCTGCGTGAGCAACTATCTCGGATCCAGCAACGCATTGCCGAAGTTGAGCACAACCCTGATAGCGACTCGGCAAAGAGCGCGATGGCTCTCCTGAGCGGACGAAAGGCGGCGGATGATCTGTTGCAACGTGTTCGACAGTCATCGCTGCCGGATGACACGAAGAAGTGGCTGACAATTGAACTTGAGACGAAGTGCAGTCAGCTCCAGCAGGCAGCGAACGTCGCACTGGGAGTCGAGTTGAAAGCGACGTACGACGCCCCACCCGCATCTTCTCCCGAATCAGCGGCAATGGCTGTTCCGGGAGAAAGTGTTGCCGTGAAGTCGTTAGCTAATGCGACTGGAGGAACAATGGTTTCGGCAAAGTTGATCCTGGACGCTCCGAGTTGCCTACAGAGGATGCAAGGAGAAAAGTCGGGCGACAAAACTTCAGAAGCCGAGTTCGACTTCCGGATGACTCCGTGCACGAAGGCCGGCTACACCCGGCCGTATTGGCGTCGAAACGATCCAGAGCGCGACACGCTGAACACGATTGACGAGCCGGCGTATCAGACGCTCCCCTTCCCGCCACCTCCATTTCACGTGCGCATGGAATATCAATATCAAGGGCTCGCCGGATCGATCGAAGTTCCCGTCATGGTGCGGTTCAAACAGCCCGACGGGAGCGAGGGCGAGCATCCCCTGGCGATTGGCCCAGAATTCTCAATGGCGTTGTCACCGTCGAATTCAGTCATTCCCTCGGACAAGCGCGGCAGCACGAGCGTAAAGACCACGGCTCGCGATCAGAGCAGCGGTTCCAAGGCGAAGATTGCTTTGAATGTGCCGAACGGATGGCGCGCGGAGCCGGCGTATGAATCTGTTCAGATTCCCAAAGATGAGTCGAAGGACGCCTCATTCCAGGTCTTTTCTTCCATGTTAGAGGAAAGCCAAACTCATATTCGAGCGGAGCTCACGAGCGGGGGAAAGGCCTACGGTGAGGGGTATACGGTGGTCACGCGCGAAGATCTCGGCACCTTTTATTACTACCAGCCGGCCGTGCAGCACGTGTCGATCGTGGATGTGAAGATCCCCAAAGACCTGAAAGTCGGCTACATCATGGGCGCGGGCGATGACATTCCGACCGTGCTCGAGCAGATCGGGATGAATGTCACGATGATCCCGGCTGACAAGTTGGCAACCGAGGACCTAAGCAAGTACCAGACGATCGTGCTGGGCATCCGCGCTTATGATACCCAGAAAGATGTGATTGCGAATAACAAGCGGCTGCTCGATTTCGTCGAAAATGGTGGGCGCTTGGTGGTGCAATACAACACGCTGGGATCGTTTGGGGTACCGATCGATTTTAATTCGGGTAAGTACACGCCCTATCCGGCAACGCTCAGCCGGGCCCGCGTTTCGGTCGAAGAGGCTCCGATTGCGATTCTCGATCCGGCGAATCCGATCTTTCATTCTCCCAACGAAATTACACAGAAGGATTTTGAAGGCTGGGTGCAGGAGCGCGGGCTGTACTTCATGTCGCAGTGGGACTCGAACTTTACGCCTCTCCTCGAATCTCACGATCCGGGCGAGAAAGAGCAGAAAGGCGGGCTCCTGTTGGCACATTACGGCGAGGGAACGTATATCTACACGGGATATGCATTCTTCCGGCAACTGCCGGCGGGCGTACCTGGGGCAGTGCGGCTATTTGTGAATCTGTTGGGCGGTCGATAGTCGTTAGTCGTTCGGAAAGTAGTTGCGAACGAGAAACTGCAGACGTCCCAGAAACGCGTTCGCCAACGACAAACGACCATCGACCAACGACCTTTTTCATGACAATTCCGAACGAAAGCGGATCTGAGAGCAAACCGCACCTGATTCGCGGCATCAGTCTTGGCTCGGCCACCGCGCTGAACATGATCGACATGATCGGCGTGGGGCCTTTCATTACCATCCCGCTGATCGTGTCGGCGATGGGCGGGCCGCAAGCGATGCTGGGGTGGGTGCTGGGCGCGATGCTGGCGATCTGCGACGGGCTGGTCTGGGCGGAACTAGGCGCGGCCATGCCGGGGTCCGGCGGGTCGTATCGCTACCTGCTGCAGATTTACGGGCCGCAAAAACTGGGGCGGCTGGTTGCGTTTCTGTTTATCTGGCAACTTTCCTTCAGTGCCCCGCTCTCGATTGCCTCGGGCGCCATTGGGCTTTCGCAATACGCGGCTTTCTTTTGGCCGCGCCTGGAGCTGGTGTGGTCGACCCACACCTGGGCAGTGCATCTTCCTCTTGCTGGCACTCTGCAACTGACCTGGGTCGCGATGCCGGCTACGTTTCTGGCGATTGGCGTCTGCGCCTTGACGGCGTTTCTGCTGTACCGGCGTATCACAGCGATTGCGCGGCTTACCAAGGTACTGTGGGTGGGGGTGATGGGAACCATCGGGTGGATCATCTTCGCCGGGCTGACACACTTCAACGCGCATCAGGCATTCGATTTACCTCCGGGGGCATTTTCATTTTCTCGAGACTTCTTTCACGGCCTGGGCGGTGCCATGCTGATTGCCGCTTATGACATCGGGGGGTACTACAACGTCTGTTTCCTCGGAGACGAGGTCAAGGAACCGGGGAAAAATATTCCGCGGGCGCTGTTGCTATCCATTCTGGCGGTGGCGTGTCTATATGTAGTAATGAACGTCAGCATTCTTGGCGTCATTCCGTGGCGCGAATTGGCGCAGTCTGGGGCTTCGAACAGCAAGCTGTATGTAGTCTCGACGTTGATGCAGCGCGTGTATGGGCAGGGCGCGGCTTCGATGATTTCGGTGCTTGTGATGTGGACGGCATTCGCATCGGTATTCTCGCTGACGTTGGGGTACTCGCGGGTGCCGTACGCGGCGGCGCTTGATGGGAATTACTTTCGGGCCTTTGCGAAGGTACATCCGGTTCACAAGTTCCCCTATGTTTCGCTGCTGGCTCTGACCGGGGTTGCGGCGGTGTTTTGTTTCCTGCGTCTGGCGGATTTGATCGCCGCGCTGATTGTGATTCGCATTGTGCTGCAATTTCTTATGCAGACCATCGGAGTCATTGTGCTGAGGGTGCGGCAACCGGATATGCCGCGACCATTTCGGATGTGGCTTTATCCCGTGCCGGCGCTGGTGGCGGCAGTAAGTTTTCTCTTTATTTTGATTTCGCGCAGAGACTTTCTCCGCGAGGTGCGTTACGCGGGAGTGATTCTGGTGGTGGGGGTTGTGATTTACGGTGTGCGGTCGTGGCGGCGGCAGGAGTGGCCGTTTGGGGAGCGGTCGGTAGTCGCTGGTCGTTAGTCGTTCGGAGTTCCCTGTTTGCAAACGACTAACGACCAACGACGAACGACGGATGTCGTGGCAGAAATCATCAACATGCCGGTGGCGGAGCCGATTGCGGGGAGACGTTCGCTCTCGGCCTGGGCTCCGCTCGGGGAGCCGCTGTTTCGCTCGCTTTGGATTGCCTCAGTCATTTCCTACACCGGCACTTGGATGCAGAACGTCGGCGCGGGCTGGCTGATGACGCAGATGACCATGAATCCGCTCATGGTTGGCTTGGTGCAGGCGGCAGCGGCGCTGCCGGTGTTTCTGGTGATTTTGCCGGCGGGCGCGCTCGCGGATATGGTGGACCGGCGGCGATTCTTGCTGGTAACGCAGGGATGGATGGTGCTGGCCTCTGGAACGCTCGGCATCCTGACGCTAACCAGTTGCGTGGGCCCGTGGATGCTGCTGCTGTTTACGTTTCTGCTCGGTCTTGGTGCGGTGATGAATGATCCGGCGTGGCAGGCGATTACGCCGGAGTTGGTCCCGGCCGAGCAACATGCTTCGGCGGTGGCTCTGAACTCAGCGGGGTTTAATGTCGCGCGAGCCGTGGGACCGGCACTGGGCGGCATCATTGTCGCAGCGGTCGGCTGCGGCACAACCTTTCTGCTGAACGCAGTTTCGTTTCTGGGCGTAATCTTGTTTCTCTACCACTGGAAGCGGCCGGTTGCAACTCGACCAGAGATGCAGCGCGTGGGGTCGGCAATCGGCGACGGGTTCCGCTACGTGAAGGAGAGCCGACTGGCGAAGTCGGTGTTGCTGCGGACGGGAACCTTCAGCGTGGCGGCGGTGGCGATGCTGGCGCTGCTGCCCATCATCGCTCGTCCATATGGGGCGAGGGGATATGGAGTGCTGCTCGGCTGTTTTGGTCTGGGCGCTCTGCTGGGAGCCCTGGCGCTGCCGCGGCTGCGGGAGAAGCTTTCGGTGGATGGCGTAGTGGGCGCCGCCATCCTGACTTTTGCTGGGATGACCTTCGCCGCGGGACGGGTGGGAACCTTTGCGCTGTTGTGTGCGGTCATGCTGGCAGCGGGCGGGGCTTGGATCGGTATTCTGGCTTGCTTGAATGTGGCGGCGCAGACGATGTGCCCGGCGTACGTGCGAGCGCGGGCGCTGTCGTTTTACCTGCTCGTGTTGCAGGGAGGCATGGCGGTGGGAGCGACGGTGTGGGGCGCGGTGGCCAAAAGGATTGGAGTGCCAGATGCACTCGGCGTGGCAGCGATCGCGCTGGCGCTGGGAGTGTTTGCGCTGCGCGGGCACCGCATCACGGCGAGTGAACTGGACTTGACGCCCGCGGTAGTGAGAGATTAGTCGGACATCAACTTACTCGGAGGCAAGATGAAGACAATCAGCGCAGTCCTGGGGTCGGTGTTGCTGTTATGCAGTTTTGGCTTGGCGCAAGCGCCAACGCAAACGAAAGACGAAAAGAAAACCCTCAGCCAGGTGCTCGACGGCGGGATCAAAATCGTGGAAGGCGAGTTTGTTTCCGCAGCAGAAGCGATGCCCGAAGACAAGTACGGCTTTGCACCAACGAATGGTGAATTCAAGGGTGTTCGTACCTTTGCGCAACAGATCAAGCACGTCGCGGCAGTCAACTACATCGTAGGGGCTTCCATTCTCGGCGAAAAGCCGCCGCTCGATACCAATGCAGAAAAGGGGCCGGACAGTGTGGCGTCGAAAGCCGAAATCCTCAAGTTCCTGAAAGACTCCTTCGCCTACGCGCACAAGGCAACAGCAAGCATCACCGACGCCAACGCCCTTGAGCCGATTCCCGTACCTTTCAGTAAGGACAAAGGCACACGCGCCGGCATGGCTACGGTATTCGCTTGGCACGGTTTCGACCACTACGGACAGATGGTGGAATATCTGCGCATGAACGGCATCGTTCCTCCGGCCAGCCGGTAGGGAAGCTACTTTCTTGTGGGGCCGTGATGCTTGCGCCAGTCCGCCCCATCGCGGCCGCCGTGTTGGGCGATCTGGGTGAGGAGGAGTTCGGCGGCCAGACGGCGTTTGGTGAGGTGGGCAGCGATTCTCTGCTTCGCCCTCTTCGCTGGAACTTTTGGGTCGAGGAACACCAGCACCGATGGGCCGGCTCCGCTGAGGGCGGCGCCGAGGATGCCGGAATCTCCAGTGAGTTCCTTGAGCGCGGGAAGCAGCGGGCAAAGCGGCGCGCGATAAGGCTGGTGGATGCGGTCTTCGAGAGCCGAGGAGAGCAGGTCTGGGCGGTCTTGCATGAAGGCCGAGAGCAGCAGCATCGAGTTCTGAATGTTGGTGACGGCGTCGGCACGCGAGTACTGGAAGGGCAGGACGCGGCGAGCTTGTTCGGTCGAAAGCGGAGCATCGGGAACAGCCAGCAGCAAAGGCCACTTCCCTTTCGGCTTCACCTCGACCACCTGCGCCTGAACCTGATTGGCCATGCGAGCCACGGCGAGAGCGCCCATCCAGCAGGCCGAGGCGTTGTCGGGATGGTGCTCGCGCATGGAAGCTTCGCCGACGATGCGGTCATCTCTCCAGCGCAGATGCCCAAAGTGTACCGCCAGGGCAATTCCCGCCAGTCGGGCGGCGGCCGACGATCCGCAACCTCGGCCAATGGGAATTTCGTTTTCGATATGAATGCGCAAGGGTGCGATCTTGCGGTTTTCCGATTCGAGAACCTCACAGTAGGTAGTGACGATGAGGTGGTTCTCCATGCGCGCGCAGATGGCTGCGTCGCGGCCTTCGGCGGTGACGAAGAAGTCGGGGGCCCGGTCGGCACGCACGCGAAGATGGAAGTCCAGAGCCAGCGCAGCGGCGTCAAAAGCAGGGCCCAGATTGGCGGAGGTCGCCGGAAGCACCAGACGCATCGAGCGATCTAACGAAGTGGGACGTGACGGCATAGTTTAAAGAGCAAACTCCTCGGCGGTCGAACCCGACCGAAACGATAGAAATGAAAGACGTTAGCCAGAGATGGCCTAAGCAGAGTCCCTTACAATCACCAAGACGTTGAACTGTGTTTTATACACGAGTTTGGAGCGAACTGCTACGAATTTCTCTCGGCCGCATCGAGGGCGGCAATGACGGCCCCTAGATTGGCATCGAGCACCACCGGGGCACGCTGCAGATGTTTTGCCTCCGCTGCCTCGGCCAGTTCGGACGTGCCTGCAAACAGATCGCCGCGGTGGAACTTGATGGTGAAATCGGGATCTTTCAGCAAATGGCCGGTCAGGATCAGGACAACGGCATCGCTGGGCTTGACGAATCCTCTCTGGCGCAGCTTCTTGAGGCCCGCCAGGGTGACGGCGGAGGCCGGTTCGCAACCGATGCCATCGGCGCCGATTTCGGCTTTCGCCGCGGCGATTTCGACCTCCGTGACCTGTTCAACCTCACCACCAGTTTCCTGAAGCACGCGCAGGGCCTTCTTCCACGATGCCGGGTTTCCGATCCGTATAGCGGTGGCGAACGTGTCGGCGGTCATCGGTTCGAGCTTCTTCCCACCGAATTCTCGCACGCTGCGGTAGAACGGGTTTGCACCTTGCGCCTGGATGATGGAAAGCTTCGGCAGGCGCGAGATCACTCTGAGCTCAAGCATCTCGAGAAGGGCCTTGCCGATCGCCGAACTGTTTCCCAGATTACCTCCGGGAACAATGATGTGGTCGGGAGGCTCCCACGCGAGTTGCTCCATGAGTTCGATCGCAGCGGTTTTCTGGCCTTCGATGCGATAGGGATTTACCGAATTCAAAAGGTAAACCGGCTTCTGGCGGACGAGGTCGTTGAGAATGCGGACGCATCCGTCGAAATCGGTGCGGAGCTGGCAGGTGAGGGCTCCGTAGTCAAGCGCTTGTGAGAGTTTGCCCCATGAAATCTTGCCTTCCGGGATCAGCACCAGGCTGTGCATGTTGCCACGCGCAGCATAGGCGGCCATTGAGGCCGACGTGTTGCCGGTGGAGGCACAGGCAACCCAGCGGAATCCGCCTTGGTGCGCGGACGAGGCAGCGACGGTCATGCCCGTGTCTTTAAACGAAGCGGTCGGGTTCATACCCTGGTGCTTGGCGCGCAGATTCTCGACTCCGGCGGCCCGTGCGCACCGTGGCAGGTAGTAGAGCGGCGTGTTGCCCTCGCCGAGCGTGATGGCATGTTCTTCGAGATTGGGAATATGCGGAAGAAGCTCGCGGAAGCGCCAGACTCCGCTCTGATCGAGCGCATCGCATGAGGCGCGGCGGTTGAGCCAGCGAGATTTCAGCGCCGGCGGGTCGAAGCTCCATCCGGGGAAAGAGAATTCGAGCAGGTCGCCGCAAACAGTGCAGCGGAAATCTTGCGCGGCGGAATCGGGCGTGGCGCCACAGCAAATGCAGCGGAGTTTCGCAGCGGTTTCCGTATTTTGAACGATCGGCACTTCGCCTTATCACCAAAGCAGAAGGACACCTACATCATACGGGTAACCGCAGAGATCGCAGAGTCCGCAGAGGTTTTCTTGCTGTTCTCTTCCTTCGAATTCCTCTGCGACCTCCGCGTACTCCGCGGTCAAATCCCTTCTCACCGCAAATAGGCGTCGGTTTTGTTCATCCAGTCAGCGCGCGGCGGGCAGAAGATGTCGAGATCGACGGTATCGGCAAGCGCCTCGGCCCAGTGGGGCATGTTGGGAGGAATGGTCAGAACCTCGCCCGCATTCACGACGATCTCTCTGCCGTCGATCCCGAATTTCAGCGCACCTTCCAAAATGTACGTGATCTGCTCGTTGTGGTGGCTGTGTTCCGGCACCATACATCCCTTTTTGAGCAGGACTCGCGCCAGCATGACGTTCTGCCCGACCACAAAGTGGCGGCCAAGCAGGGGATTCAGGGCCTCGACTTCGACGGAACTCCAAGGGATGTGGCGCAATTCAGCCTTCGGTCGCTTGCCTTTCAGGACGGTGGCTTTGAGGGCAACTTTATTGGCTGCGGAGGACGTTTTCCGGGCGGTCGTCTTCAGTTTCTTCTTTTTCATCGGAATGGCTCGATGAAGCATATTACCAGCGCCTTGCCGCGGCTGGGTAGCGCAGGTAATCTTAAGCTTGCCTGTCTCCTTTGGACACGGCGGGAGACGCGGCAAGCCGCGTCTCTACAGGAGATTCGAAATGAAGAAGCATCAATTTCGGCAGGAGACCGAGGCAGTTCGCGGCGGCACGAGCCTCGACAAAAAGAACGGTCCGCTCGCCACGCCCATTTATCAGACCTCGACCTTCGAAGTCGCCGATATGCAGGAGCAGTTGCGCGTCACGCCGACCGACAGCTTCTACACGCGCTATGGCAATCCCACCAACACGGTCGCCGAGAATGCCATCGCCGAGCTCGAAGGCACGGATGCGGCGCTGCTGTTCTCTTCCGGCATGGCCGCGATCACCACTTCCATCCTCTCGCTGGTGAAGGCGGGAGACCATATCGTGGCGCAACGCGATATCTATGGTGGCGTCATCAAGTTCCTCTCGCAGTGGCTGCCGAAGCTGGGGATTGAAACCACGTTCGTCGATACCAACGACATCGAGCAGCACGAGCGCGCCATCCGGCCCAACACGAAGCTCCTGCACATCGAGTCGCCGACGAATCCCAACCTGCGGGTGGTCGATCTGCAAAAGATTGCGGACCTGGCACGCAAACACGGGCTGATCTCGACCATCGATTCGACCTTCTCCACGCCCATCAATTGCCGTCCGGCGGAGTGGGGCATCGATCTGGTGCTGCATTCGGGAACAAAATATTTTGGCGGGCATTCCGACATCATTTGTGGCGTCGCCACCGGAAGCCGCGACTTGATCGAGCAAATCCATCACACGCGCACCACGCTCGGCTGCTGCATGGATCCGCACGCGGCGTTTCTGCTGCTGCGGGGGATCAAGACGCTTGCCGTGCGAGTCGAGCGCCAGAACGCGAGCGCGCTGCGGATTGCCGAGTTTCTGAGCCGGCATCCCAAGGTTGCGCGTGTGCACTATCCGATGCTGAAGGATCATCCAGACTACGCGACCGCCAAGAAACAGATGGCGGGAGGAGGAGGAGTTCTCAGCTTCGAAGTGGAAGGCAGCGGAGCAGACGCGAATCGCGTGGCAGAGGCGCTCAATTTGTTCACGCTTGCGCCCAGCCTCGGCGGAGTGGATTCACTGGTGACCATTCCGGTGCTGACCTCGCATGCCATGATCGCCCCGGAACTGCGGAAAAAGATGGGTGTGACCGAGCAGATGATTCGCCTCTCCGTGGGCCTTGAGCATGTCGAGGATCTGATTGCCGATCTCGAGAAAGGGTTGAGTCATGTCAGTCGTCAGCCATCAGCCATCAGTTTTCAGTCATCAGTAGAAGGGTAGGACCCCTCCTCATCGGGTCTTTTGGAATCAAAGACTTAACTATCACAGTCGTGCTAGGTCTTTGAGTTTAAAGGAGTTGTGTGTAAAGTATTATAAAATCAACAAGTTGCGGGAGAGAATAAAATCCTGGCTCGTCGCGAGCCAGGATTTTTTCACGACGCTTCCCGCTAGAACGTAAATCTCGCGCCAAACTGGAATTGACGCGGTGAGTTGGAAGTTGCACTAATCGCGCCGAAACCGTTACTAAGGCCCCAGCCGCCGCTGCTGTTTGTGGGCACATTCGGCGACGAAAACTGCGGCCTGTTGGCGACGTTGTAGGAAGATATATCGAAGCGGAGATTCCGCGTTTCTCCCAGTTTGACGTTCTTCGAGAGTGTGAGATCCAGATTGTTGGCCCCCATCGTGCGGACGTGATCAAGTAATGCGGGCGCATTCCCCGGGACGTACGGGCTGGCAGGCACTGCGAAGCAGTCGCCGGTGAACCACTGTGTTGCCGTATGTGGCGCGCCCTTGCTGGGATCGCAGGTCATATCGGCCCGCTGATAGAGGTATTGATTTGATCCTACATACGGCGAAGCGATGGGAACACCGCTGCTCAGGTAGAAAATCCCGTCGGCCGTCCAGTCGCCCAGGATGGCGTTCGATATTCCGTTGAGATTGACCGCCCTGTTTTTGCCCACGGGCAGGTCGTAAGACGCCTGCCATGTGAACTGATACTTCACGTCCTGCCGGCTGACGGAGTGCTCGTAGCTCATGTTCCTCCAGTCCTGCGGGTACGCGTCATGAAAACCGACAAAGCCCAGCGGAGGTTGGCTGTCGTCCGTCATCAGCTTGGCCCAGGTAAAGGAAGCCAGCGTGGTGAAGTGATGGGTCATGCGCTTCTGCACCTTCATCTGCAGGGAGCTGTACTCGGAATCTCCGCCGGGATAGCCATTCACTTCGACGCCGTTGGT